>JADGMW010000008.1_pt1 | contig 385696 bp, 368 predicted proteins | sample 8641801 | NCBI WGS metagenome assembly JADGMW01 (sample SAMN16272018, study PRJNA661076) | feces metagenome | isolation source: fecal sample from diarrhoea affected cattle A | host: Bos taurus | place: South Africa: Lokaleng Village, Mahikeng | collected 2019-09 | reverse complement strand
CTTCAAGTGACGTTGTCGGTAGCGTAACTGAATCGCCTTCGCAGAAAGCAATCGGTGCAAATGTCGCTGAAGTTGCTGATGGCGTAATTTCAATCGAAACTGAAGCTGTCGCACACTGACCTTCATTTGGCGTAAATGTATACGTTCCGGCTGATGTTACAACCGCAGGCGACCACGTTCCGGTGATGCCTTCAAGTGACGTTGTCGGTAGCGTAACTGAATCGCCTTCGCAGAAAGCAATCGGATCAAAAGTAGCTTCAGTCGCCTTTACCGTTACTGTTATCGGAACTAACGGCCCAATGCACGTAGATGTTGATCCTTCTGCCACATAATAGGTATATGTCCCGGCAACTTCTGTTGATGGAATAATTGATATTTGGGGATTTGCAGTTGCTGATTCGTAGAAGTAAAGTGTATTACCACCCGCAGAAACCGTAGCAGTCAGCGCCACCGCTAAATCACCAACACAATATTCGACGTTTGTTGCAGTCGGCTCAGCTGTAATCGTTCCGATTGTAATCGTAAACTCGGTGAAACAGCCTTCAGGTGCTCCCGGTGCCACTGCAAAGTAAGTTGCTGTTCCTTCGATGGCAGGGAACGGATTCGATATGGTGTATTGAATCGTTTCCCCACTAACAACCGGATACTCACTATAAAAAAGTGTTCCCGAAGGAAAAGCTCCACTGATTTCGGTAATCGCTATTGAGTCGCCCGGATTACAAAATGTGAATTCGGTTACAACAGGCGCAACGCCACAGTTTTCGGCTAAATAGTCAGCCGCATCTAATGTTATATTTATCGGACCCGGAACCGCATCACCCTGACACAAACCGTCCATATTGTATCCTAAAATCAAATCCTGATTATATGCGACGCCAGATACGGCACCAGCTCCTTTGAGGTCGCCATTCAAACCAATTCGCGCGTTACAATCATTGCTTTGCAGAATATTGCAATCGGTCGTCACTGAAAGCGTAAAAGTAAGTTCAGCCAAAACAGTCGATGCATCTTCTGGTAATGGCAAAGTTCCGATGTTCCACACCAACGATCCATTTACACCAACGGTCGGCAAGTAGTTGACCGTATTCGGAGTAGGTGCAGGCGTAAAAAAGATTTCCGTAGAAGTGCTTCCGGCAACATATTCAGTGTTATACGGAATCGGTATGCTTAAGCTCGCATTCTGAAGTGCTTCGGTACCTAAATTTCTAACTTGCACTTTATAGGTTATTTCCTGGCCAGGCTGCACGGTAGACGGCGTACCATTCACGGAAGTGCCATCAACTTCAGTCACCGTTACAACACCTTCAATCTCCGGAACATAAGCATCAACCGCCATCGCAACAGCGAAAATCGAATACGTATCCTGCGTACTTCCATATCTGAACCGCGCCGATGTCTGGCCATTTAGAACCACTTGGTTGTTTTCGTTCGGAATTTCAAGCACGCCTATATCGAGGCCGGTATTATTCAATAAATTTGGATTTCGCTGATTGTTTTCAGTAACGATCGACGAATTAAAGAAGTTATTTTCAACATTCCCGTCATGATTCAAACTATACCATTGCGTATCTGCGCCGTTTCTGATTTGGAAAAAATCACCGTCAATTTCGCGATCACCTTCACCGGCTACGATTCCGAGTTTCATCTTTACCGGTCCGGCTTGAACCGTATTGATTCCGTTTACCTGAATTTCATAATTATCGACCACATTTCCACCAACAAAGGCGTGACCATCAAAAACGGTAATATCGCGATACTTCATTCGGTCGTTTTCGTACACCACAATCAGCGCCCAACCACCATAGAAACCGGTTACACCACCATTTCCTTCAATCAATGCCATATCGGCTACGGTGTAATTTCCGATGCCGTTCGCCCGAACATAATCAGTTACTTCGGCAAAAGCAGAATACATCAATTCATCGCTTGACTGAGGAAAATAAATATCGTTGATTCCTGCGGTAACCGTTGTATATTCTGATGAAGCGGGACCTTTGATCGAAACTTTCCGCTTGTCAAATTGCTTTACAACACCATTTTTAACTACGGTGAATGTCGTTGGACTTGTAGCTTGATCCGAGGCGCGGCCGGTCCAGTACAATCCGGCGAAAAGCACATTTGAACACGACGGAACCGCGCCGTTCTCATTTGAAAAATTCAAAACCGCCGACGATGAGTTTAGTGTTGTTGGGTCTGAGTCCACATCCACATACTGCATGATATTCAAACTATTCGGAGTTTCATCACCGTAATTGAATAGCGTAAGGTTGGTATTTCCGATAATTGAGAAATCACCTTTGATGTTATAAATCGGTCGGGTGGGCGTGTACTGCGAGGTTCGTTGGGTAAAAGGGACACGAACTTGCGCAATGCCTTCTATGGTTGTCAGCGCTAAAGCGGCAACGAGAAAAAGGTGAACCGATAATTTTTTTAGAGTGTATTGTTTTTTCATAATTCAATTTTTTGTCTGATCTACTTTATCGATGCTATTTGATAGATAATAATCTGATCCTGACTGAGGTTGCGAGTCAAAGCGGCGATATCTGAAGAAGATATTTTTGCTGTCGATACCACAAAAACATACTTTAGTTTCGGAAACAAAGTCAATATTTCCTCCGTTAACAATGCTTTCGAATCCGCGCTTTTGTTAATCGTAACTCTAAGTAACTCGACCGATGGCATTTCTTTAATTGATTTACTGCTGAATCCCTCGATTGCTGTAGCATCAAGGTTAAACACCAAAGGTTGTTTTCCGTAAACTTTTAACCCGTCAGTTGCGTAATAAGCCGCCGGTTGCAGTTCGTTTGCTAGTGATCTAAACCGATCAGCATCTTTAGAAAGTTTCGAATCACCCGATTTCGGCAGGTAGTTTTCAATAGCTATCGGGAGGTTATTCCCCGATGAGATGTCGGATCGCTGCGCACTCAAATCAATAGAACAAAAGATTAGGGTAGCAAATGCGATCTTCAATCCAACCCGGCGACAAAACTTAGCCGCCACTAATTTTGTTGAAGCAATTTTTTTCATTTGGGCAAATTTTGATTTATTTTATACGGTGCTTTCTCGATTTTAACGCAAATGCATCTATACGAGGTACATAGCTAAAATACTTACATAATGTCGTACGATTCTTAATATATCCGCCAATTACCTATATATTCGATAAACGGCAAATTCAATTTCATTTCAGTGTTAAACGAATTTTAATAGCTGAAGGATTACAAAATCAGCTCCTTGTAATTGATATTAAACAACTTACTCCGCTAAACAATAGCTAATATTATGAAAACACTAATTCTGATACGCCACGCAAAAGCTGAAGCCAAAGCACCTTCCGGACGCGATTTCGACCGACCGATTTCCGACTCGGGTAAAACTGCTTCAATCCAGGTTGCCGAAGCCGCCGTGCACAACCTTCCCGAGAATTTTACCATATGGTCGAGTCCGGCAAAACGCACCACACAAACTGCCGAAGTCTTCGCCACAAAACTGAATTTCGCCTTAGCAGACGTCAATTTCAAAAACGATCTTTACACGTTCATCTGTCAAGATCTCGAAGCCGCAATAAGAGATTGCGACCCAAACATCAATTCGCTGGTAATTTTCGGACACAATGAGGCAATTACAGATTTTGTCAATAACTTTGGTGATATTTACATCGATAATGTCCCAACTTCGGGATTCGTATCAATTAGCTTCGACGCAAATCAGTGGAGCAAAATCAAAAACGGAAAAACCACAAAAACCATTTTTCCGCGTGACATACAATGACAGAAACAATTAACAGATATATCGACCGGGAAAAGAGCTGGCTCGCATTTAACGCCCGGGTTCTCCAGGAAGCTGCCGACGAAAATGTTCCCTTGCTCGACCGACTCCGTTTCCTCGGAATTTTCTCGAACAACCTCGATGAGTTTTTCCGCGTCCGGTTTGCAGCCGTACGCCGGTTAAGCCTTTCCGGAGTTAGCGGCGAAAAAGTCCTGGGCGGAATCTCAGCACAACAACTCGTCAAAGACATTACGGAAATCGTCATCAGGCAACAATCGGAGAGTTTGCGCATTTTGGCCAACATCGAAAAGCAACTTCAAAAGCACAACGTCTTTATCATCGACGAACGCGAAATCAGTAAAGCGCAACAAAAGTTCATCAAAGAGTTTTTTATTCAAAAAGTCGCTCCGGCTTTGGTTACAATCATTTTGAACGACTTGGCTGAATTTCCGCTGCTCAAGGACACTTCGGGCTATCTCGCAGTAAAATTGGTAATGAAAGCTACTTCTGAGAATTCGCCGGTACAATTTACCAAACCAACCGAACTAGTCCGATATGCAATCATCGAAATCCCAACAACCATCAACCGGTTCGTAGTGCTTCCGAACGAAAATGAAAAACAATACGTGATCATGCTCGACGATGTCATCCGACATAACATCAGCAGCATTTTCAACATTTTCGAATACGAGAGCATCTCGGTTCACATGATTAAAATTACTCGTGATGCGCAACTCGACATCGATTCGGATATGAGTAAAAGCATGATCCAAAAGATTGCCACAAGTGTCAAGGAACGCGTTATCGGCGAGCCCGTGAGATTTGTTTACGATCAATCAATTGACGACGATACGCTGGCTTTTTTCCTTTCAAAAATGGGAATCAACGCCTCCGACAGTATCATTCCGGGTGGCCGGTATCACAACCGACGCGACTATATGAATTTCCCGGATCTGGGCCGATTCGACTTGCTTTACAAACAAAAACCGCCGCTCCCCGTAAGCGGACTCAGTCTCGACGGAAGTATTCTGCATAAAATCGCACTCAAAGATTACCTTGTCAATGCGCCATATCAGTCGTTTTCATACATTATTAAATTTCTTCGCGAAGCCGCACTTGATCCGCAGGTAACCTCGATTAAAATCACGCTCTATCGCCTGGCTAAAAATTCGCAGATCGTCAGTTCGCTAATCAATGCCGCCAAAAACGGTAAACGAGTCGTGGTCCAAATCGAACTTCAGGCACGTTTCGATGAAGCCAACAATATTTCATACGCCGAACAAATGCAAACCGAAGGCATCGAACTGATTTTCGGTATCAAAGGTCTTAAGGTTCACAGCAAAATTTGTCTGGTTGAACGCGCCGAAGAAAACGGAAAAATAAAACGTTACGGCCTTATATCGACAGGGAATTTCAACGAATCGACCGCCAACGTTTACACCGATGTCACCCTTTTTACCAGTCATCAGCAGTTGCTCAAGGACGTCTCGAAAGTATTCGAATTTTTCGAGGTCAACTACAGGTTACATCGATACAAACACCTGATCGTTTCGCCGCATTATACGCGAACCCGATTGTACAAATTGATTGACCGGGAAATCATTAACGCACAGGCCGGCAAGCCTGCGTTTATGAAACTGAAAATGAACAGTTTATCTGACTTTGGTTTAATCGATAAGTTATATGAAGCAAGTCGCGCGGGAGTGGTCATTCAGCTTCAGGTACGCGGAATCTGCGCACTGGTTCCGGGCGTTCCTGGGATGAGCGAAAACATTAAAGCCATCAGCATTGTCGACAATTATTTGGAGCACACGCGAATGTTCATTTTTGGAAATAATGGCAATCCGGATGTGTTCATTTCGTCGGCCGATTGGATGACGCGAAATCTCGAAGGTCGGGTAGAGGTGACGTGTCCGATTTACGACGAAGATATAAAAAAGGAACTTCAGGACGCTTTCGAAATTGGTTGGAAAGGTAATGTCAAAGCCCGCTATCACTCTGAAAAACTCGATAATCGCTACCGAATTCGGGCTGACAAGGCGATATTCAGGGCGCAACACGAAACCTATAAATATTACCTCGACCGAATGGAAGTTATTGCCGATATTCTTTAGGTGCTATTCCGGCTGCTTGCGACAAGCCCTCGCATAAATTCCGTTATTTTCACGATCTTGCAGTAGCTTCCGCTGGTCGCTCTGCACGAATCGGCAAATAATCGGTTTTATCCTTCGGGGCTTTTTGCTGGCATCCGGGCAATAAATATGAACTACGAATGATCAACATTAAAAAATATGCAGCAATCGACATCGGCTCAAACGCGATGCGGCTGCTGGTTTCAAACATTATCGAAACTCCGGGCGAGGAAACGCAATTTAGCAAAAGTGCGCTGGTCCGCGTTCCCATCCGATTGGGTCAGGACGCCTTTACGGTCGGGGAAATTTCCGAAGAAAACATACTTCGCATGATCGACGCCATGAAAGCTTTCAAACTTTTGATGAAAGTCCACAAAGTCGAAAAATACATGGCTTGCGCAACTTCAGCCATGCGTGAAGCTTATAACGGGAAGGACGTTGTCGAGCGGATCCAGAACGAAGCCGACATCAAAATCGACATCATCGACGGAAAACGTGAAGCTGCAATCATCGCAACCACCGATCTTCATCATTTGCTGAAATCGGATCAAACGTATTTATATGTGGATGTTGGTGGCGGAAGCACCGAATTCTCGCTGTTCAACAACGGTAAAATGGTCACTTCAAAATCGTTTAAAGTCGGAACGGTTCGGCAGTTAAACAACATGGTAACCGACGTGGTTTGGCAGGAAATCGAGAAATGGATCCGAACAAATACCGAAAAGTATGATTCGGTAACGCTAATCGGATCTGGCGGTAACATCAACAAACTTTTCAAAATGTCCGGAAAAACTCAGGTAAAACCGCTGTCGTATATTTATCTGAACAGTCAATATTCAACCTTGAACTCACTCACTTACGAACAACGCATTTCGCAACTCGGACTCAATCCCGACCGCGCCGATGTGATTATTCCCGCGTTAAAAGTGTACCTGAATGCGATGAAATGGAGTGGCGCGCGTCAAATTTACGTTCCGAAAATTGGTTTGTCTGACGGAATTATAAAAGCGCTTTACGACGGAATTTAATCGTTGATGTCGAGTCCGAATGCCGATCGCAACATTTCAAGCGCCGGGTTGATTTCGTTCAATCGATTATACCGATCCTGATTTGAAAACGTCTTTTTGGATTCAATTGTTTCATTCACAACAAGTTCGATGGTAATATCGTGATTGTGTAATTTTCCTCGCAAATAACCAAGAAGGTTATGCTTTTCAGATTCAAAATCGATCTTTGAACCTTCATTCGGAAGCTCGTGAATGATAGTTGTTCCTTTAAGCGTGGGATCGTTTATCAGTAAATATGACTCCATGATTTTCTGACCTTTATCGCTTAAACGCTGCGCATACTTAAACCATTGCTCGAGCATTTCGGTTTCGGTAAAAGGTTCTGTCGGTAATTGAACTTCCTCCTTTGATTGTAATCGGCTTTGTTCCAGAAGCGCTCGTTTGGCTTTAATGCTCGCGATGGACAACGCAGAAACCGAAATTTCAGAATTATTTTGAGGTTGAGGTTTGGCTTCGGTCGATACCGATTTCGCAACCGGTGCAGGCTCGGGCTCAGCAACGTGAACTTTTGGAGCGTCGATTATTTCAGGGGAAACAACATCAAGCGTAAAAACCCGACCGTAAAAGTGATTAGCCGGAATGATAAATCCCGCTACTTTTTTTTTTCTCCATCGAAAGTGATAGAGGCAATCTGCATCAAACAAAGTTCAACTAAAAGTCGCTGATTTTGACTGACTTTATACTTTAGATCGCAATCGTTTGCAGTTTCAATCGCAGTAAGAAGAAATTCTTTGGAAGTTCGCTGCGATTGTTCGGCATACAATCGTTGAGCTTGTTCACCAGCTTCAAGCAAAGCTAATGTTGCCGGAGTTTTAGCAACCAGCAAATCGCGGAAATGTGATGCAAGTCCGGAGATAAAATGATGGCCATCAAAACCTTTCGACAAAATATCATCGTAGGAAATAAGCAATTCCGGAATATTATTTTGCAACATCAAATCGGTCATCTTGACATAAGTCTCATAATCAAGAACATTCAAATTCTCGGTTACCGCTTGTCTGGTCAAATTGGTACCGCAGTATGAAACTACGCGATCAAAGATTGAAAGCGCATCACGCATGGCGCCATCTGCCTTTTGAGCAATAATATGTAGCGCATCGTCTTCATAATTGATACCCTGACTTTTTGCAACTTCCGCTAAGTAATCTTTGGCATCTTTAACGGTAATTCGCTTAAAATCAAATATCTGACATCTGGAAAGAATCGTAGGAATGATCTTGTGTTTTTCAGTGGTAGCAAGAATGAAGATCGCGTGTTTCGGTGGCTCTTCCAGCGTTTTAAGGAATGCGTTGAATGCACTACTCGACAACATGTGAACCTCGTCAATAATATAGACTTTGTACTGACCGGTTTGCGGCGGGATCCGAACCTGATCAATCAAATTACGGATATCGTCAACCGAGTTGTTTGAGGCCGCATCGAGCTCAAAAACGTTGAATGCAAAATCTTCGTTAGGATCATCGTAACCCGGCTGATTGATTTTTCTTGCCAGGATTCGCGCGCAGGTTGTTTTTCCGACACCTCGCGGACCTGTAAACAACAATGCTGAGGCTAAGTGGTTTGTCTCGATCGCATTTAGCAAAGTGTTGGTAATAGCTTGTTGGCCCACAACATCTTTGAATGTTTGAGGCCTGTATTTTCTTGCTGATACGACGAATTGCTCCATTGAAAAAATTGAAGCACAAATATACGGATTGCAACAACAAAGCGCAAGTCAGCTACATAAACTTATCAGCAGATTACCTCTGCAATTTTTTCGGATTCAAGCAAGCGTACCAAAGCTTCCTCGTCAGGATTAAGCGAATTTCCTTCAATGTTTTCAACCGTTTGATATTTGGAAATTACGCCTCTTTCATACGCTGCAATCACGGTTGGATCAATATAATATTTTTTGCAAACCGTCCTGGTATTACCTAATTTTTCAGCAACCGAATCGATAACTGCCACAATTTTTCGCTTGCAATCAGTTTCAGATGTGAATTCACCAGCTTCACGAAAACCACAAAGCGCATGAACACTGCCGGCCCACGCTCTGAAATCTTTTGCCGTAAAATCCTCCTGAGTAATTTCTTTGAGATAATTATTTACATCACCCGAACCAATCGTGCAATGATTTCCCTGATCGTCGTAATATTGAAAAAGATCTTGTCCCGGAATATCGCGACATTTTTTAACAAGATTTGCGAGTTTGCGGCTTTGAAGTTTTATTTTATGTTTGACGCCTTTCTTACCGACAAAATCAAATGTAACCGCCGAACTTTCAACTTTTACATGTTTGTCTCGAAGTGTGGTGAGTCCGAATGACCCATAAAGCTTTTTATACGCGTCATTTCCAATGCGGATATTGGTAAGTTCAATCAACTTTACCACAAGGGCAACCACTTTTTCATATGGCATTCCGTTTCGTGCGAGATCTTTCTCAACCTGAGCGCGAATTTGAGGCAAAGCGACGGCAAATCTGCGTAAGCGAAAAAATTTAGATTGATTTCGGATTTTATTCCAATCCGCGTGATAGCGGTATTGTTTGCGACCTTTGGCATCAATGCCTGTAACTTGCAAATGGCCGTTCTCATATGGTGAAATCCAAACGTCTTCCCAAGCCGGGGGAATCACCAGCTTTTGAAAGCGTTCAAGAATTTCAGGATTTTTAACGGGTTCGCCGTCGTGATCGACATATTTGAACCCGTTGTTTTTCTTTATCCTAAAGTACCCTTTTCCATTGTTGGTCGAATATCGCAAACCGACCGCTTTTGCAGTTACAACCGGATCGCGCCCGATTTTCTCCAACTTAGAGTGAAGTCGGTTCATTATTATTGTTGCTGCTGACGACCGCGAATTTCCATTTCGTTTAATTTTCTGGCAGCTTCACTTTCAGCATAAGTTGAATGTCCGGCAACAAAGACGCCTTTTTCACCAGACTTTGACAGAATACCGTAAACGGTAGCTTCGTCTCCCGGATCGGTTTGTCCTTCGTACCGATAAACTTCTACAATTTCAAAATTTTCGGCATTCTCGACGATCTCGTTTTCTTTTAGATTGTAGTCGACGGTAAAGCCTTTTTTAGTTAATTCTTCTAACGCTTTTGAGATAGTCGCGTAGTGATACATTTGATTGTCCATGATGTTTATTTTTGGATTGTTAGTCTATTTTAAAGTTAAGGCTTTTGTGGTTTTTCAGTAATAATTAAATGTTAAAGTAACTTTGCCAAATCGGTTTGCGTCACGTTTAAAACCCAGTGGAAATAGTTACCTTTGCCGCAGCAGGTCGCCTTATCGCCGTCCATTTTTGGAGGGAGGAAAGTCCGGACACCACAGAGCAGCATAGCGGGTAACGCCCGTCGGTTCCTTCGGGAATTAGGACAAGTGCAACAGAAAGTATGTACAGGTAATGCTGTAGTGAAACCAGGTAAACTCTATGCGGTGAAATATCAAATATATCAGCTATTATAGGGTTGCTCGCCCGATGCTGAAGGGTAGATAGATTGACTCCGCGGGTAACTTCGGAGCTAGATAAATGATAAGGATTGTTTCGGCAATACAGAATCCGGCTTATAGACCTGCTTTTTTTTATTCTTCGTCCTCAGTTTCAATTCCGAAAAAACTAAATACAGATCCCCCATAATTTTTCTGAAAAAGATATTTTGGCAGCTCCTGTAATTTCACGTGTTTTGAATGCTCAATAATCAATAACCCGCCATCAATCAATAAATTGCGCGAGAAAACCGCGTTTACAATTTTCTCCAGTTTTTCATATTCGAAGTGATAGGGTGGATCGGCAAAAATGATGTCGTAAGTAGCATCAGCCTTATCCAAAAAACTAAAAACACTGGTTTTAACCGCCGATATGTTGAAATCCATTTCATCAGCAACTTGCTTAATAAACTTGATGCAACCGAAGTCTTCATCCACGCAAGTGATATTCTCAGTACCACGTGAACCAAACTCGTAACTGATATTTCCGGTTCCGGCGAAAAGGTCTAAAACCCGCAACTCCGAAAAATCGTACCTGTTGTTAAGAACGTTGAACAACGATTCCTTGCTCATGTCGGTTGTAGGGCGAACAGGCAAATTTTTAGGCGGATTGATTCGGCGTCCCTTATATTTTCCGGAAATTATTCTCATGACTGAAGGATGATAAAGTGTTTTAGATTTTCATCGGTTGGAAAATCATTTAATTTCTGAAGATCTGTCACATCGGCAAGAGCCACGTTGCGGACATACTTATAGGCGATCTTGTAAAGTTCACTTTCTTCAGATATATTACCCAGAAGTTGCAACTTAAAGTACTCCGGATTTAGATCGAGTTGTTCCGCCGCAAAAAGCAGATAATATAAAAAGTCCTCGCGAGTCGAATATTCAAAGGAATTAAAAAGCAACAACTTCTGATTTTGCACCGCTACAATTTCAAATTGCCGCTCTGAAACATAAACAAAAATCTGTCGCTCATCATTGTTTTTAGACAAGTCAAGCAAGCTTTTTACCAATACAGTATTGACATTCTTGTAGTAAAAACTGCCGAACTGATCGATCAAAAAGTTATTAATATTCACATACGGAATATACACGTTGTGCATTTCGTAAGTTGCAATTTCGTCGTATTCGAAATAATCAGTTTCAAATACCTTAGTGTTGTATTGCAGGTAACTTCCCAGATAATCTTCATCAAACAACTCTTGCGGCACGAATGTGTTGAGATTATTGTCGTGATAAACTACAATTTCATCATACGATTTTGTCAGAGCCGGATGATCCAAAAATGCGCTCCAATAATGATCCTCGACCTTAGACGTGGCGGGATAATCCCGAAAATCAATTTGTTTAAGCGATAATGCGCGATTTGAAATCGTGTCGAAAATGCAATAACTAAAACCGGTCAAAGAAACCTTCAAGACGAGTTTTTTATATTTTTTTTCAGTGATGTTCGCTGTTGCTGACATATTTTGGAATATTCGCAAACTTACAATTTTTAGTTTAAACAACTTGGATTCTCAAAATTCAATCAGGGCAAAACTGCGATATCATCCGTATATTTGCGGCACACTTCAGCACAATGACTCCATCTTTATTTTATAATTTACTCAACAAACAATTTCCGTTCAACCCAACGTACAAACAGGATTTGTTTTTTAAGATGATTGCTGAATTTCTAACTGATAAAGATCAAAACAGCATCTTCGTTCTAAAAGGATACGCAGGAACAGGTAAAACCACAGTCATCTCGACCATTGTTAATAATCTGATCGATATCAACCTCAAATACGTCCTTCTGGCTCCAACAGGTCGCGCGGCAAAAGTGATCGCAAATTATTCATCCAAACCCGCACATACGATTCACAAGAAAATTTATTTCCCAAAAAAGGGTAGTGGTGGCGCAGTCGGATTTACGATGCAGCAAAACAAACACAAGAATACTATTTTCATTGTCGATGAGGCGTCGATGATTTCAGATGTCAGCAGCGAGTCGAAATTGTATGAAAACGGTTCACTTCTCGACGATTTGATTACCTATATTTATTCGGGTGTAAATTGCAAAATGATACTTTTAGGCGATACGGCTCAGCTTCCGCCGGTTCACCTTGATATAAGTCCGGCGCTCGACATTGATTCGCTTGCCCGAAATTACGACATGGAAGTTCATTCTATTGAACTCGACGAGGTGATGCGACAAGCTGAAAATTCGGGGATTCTGATGAATGCAACCGAACTACGCGAACTTCTCAAAGACGATTTTTTAACCGATTTTAAATTTGATCTTGCCAATTTTAAAGACATCATCCGACTTTCAGATGGCTATGACATTCAGGATGCGATCAATTCCGCTTATGGCAAATATTCGATTGAGGACACGGCTTTTATCGTCCGATCGAATAAACGCGCCAATCAGTATAACCAACAAATCCGATTGAAAATTCTCGATAAGGAGAGCGAACTGTCAACCGGTGATTATTTGATGGTGGTCAAGAACAATTATTTTTGGCTGAAGGAAACCGATGAGGCCGGATTTATTGCCAATGGCGATATCATCGAGGTGCTTGAAATTTTTGGTATCATCGAAATTTATAGTTTCAAATTTGCCAAAGCGAAAATCCGAATGGTCGATTATCCGAATCAGATTCCGTTTGAAACCGTATTGCTTCTTGACACCTTAACCAGCGAGTCGCCGTCGTTGACCTACGAGGAGTCAAATCAACTTTATCAGGAAGTGATGAAAGATTACGAAAACGAGCGAACGCAGTATAAAAAGTTTCAAAAAGTCAAGGAAAACGAATATTTTAACGCGCTTCAGGTAAAATTTTCATATGCGATCACTTGTCATAAATCGCAAGGCGGGCAGTGGAATACGGTTTTTATCGAACAACCTTATTTACCCGATGGCATTAGTCGCGATTACATCAGATGGCTTTACACGGCGGTCACAAGAGCAAAAGAACGCTTATATTTGATCGGATTTAAAGATGAAAACTTCATTGAAAACTAATATGAAAGTAACAGCAGTTATTCCGGCCCGATACGCCTCAACCAGATTTCACGCTAAATTGATGCAGGATCTTGGCGGAAAATCGGTTATCCGACGCACTTACGAGTCGGCTCTAGCAACCGGATTGTTCGATCAGGTGTTTGTAGTAACTGATTCAAATGTGATTTACGACGAAATAATCGCTCATGGTGGAAAAGCGATGATGAGCATCAGGGAACACGAATCGGGAAGCGACCGCATTGCTGAAGCCGTCCGCGACATCGATACCGACATTGTCGTAAATGTTCAAGGCGACGAACCGTTTATGGACCGTGAACCTTTGGAGAAATTACTCGGCGTTTTCAGAGATGATTCGCAACAAAAAATTGATCTGGCTTCTTTGATGCGTCAAATAACCGACCCGGCTGAAATCGAGAATCCCAACAATGTAAAGGTTGTTGTCGACCAAAATGGATTTGCGCTTTACTTTTCGCGTTCGGTGATTCCGCATCCGCGCGATGCATCAGCCAATGTCAGATTCTTCCAACATATCGGCGTTTACGCATTTCGAAAACAGGCAATTCTTGATTTTGCACAACTTCCGATGATGTCGCTTGAAGCTTCTGAAAAATTGGAGCAACTTCGCTACCTCGAGTTCGGAAAGCGCATCAAAATGGTTGAAACTTCTCATTTCAGCATCGGAATTGACACACCTGAAGACCTCGAAAAAGCCCGAAAACTTTTATCGTAAGGTTGCGCCGATTTCGTTCTGGAAATTATGAATCAATTTAGCCATGATCTTGTCGATCTGTGCTTCCGATAAGGTTTTGGTATTGTCCTGAATCGTAAAACTTACCGCGTACGATTTTTTGCCTTCCGGCAGATTCGCCCCCGAATAAACATCGAAAAGGTTAATATCGCGCAATAGCGATTTTTCCGACTGACGCGCAATTCGATAGATGTCGTCAAATGTGACAGCTTCATCCACGAGTAACGCCAAATCACGTCTAACTTCCGGATATTTCGGAATTTCGATAAACTTGATCTTATTGGTCACCATCTTACGAACGCTATCCCAATTAATATCAGCGAACAAGACTTCCTGCCGAATATCGAAGTGTTTCAGCACTGATTTTTTGATGGTACCAAGTTCAACCAAAGTGATGTCTCCGGCTGAAATCCGGATTCCTTCCGCAAATATGTCAGTGGCAACCGGCGTGTTCTGGAATTTATCAATTCCAAGTCGCGACAAAACCGCCATCACATAACCTTTGAACAAAAAGAAATCGGTTTGCTTCTGTTGCTTCGCCCAACTTTCTTTAACACGGCTACCTGTGATCGTAAGCGTTAAATGCTTTTTCTCCTCATAACCTCCGGGAAGATTGTGATATGTCTTTCCAAATTCGAATAATTTCAAATCCAGACTACGGCGATTAATGTTGCGCGATACCGCTTCAACTGCTGAGAAAAACATCGACTGACGCATCACCGAAAGGTCGTTGCTAAGCGGATTCAGCATCGTTACATTATGTTGCTCATTCAGCGATTCAGATAAACTTACATATTCAGGCGTGGTCAAAGAATTGGCCATCATCTCATTGAAACCTAGCGAAGTTAACTGCGACGCAACAATATTTTGAAGTTTGTAATCTTCTGTACGTGGCGAATTTGCAACGGTTGCATTAAACTTTTTAGTGAAGTTGATGTTGTTGTAACCATACACCCTCAAAATCTCTTCAATGACGTCAATTTCACGCTGAACATCGACACGATACGAAGGAATTACAAGTCCAAGACCCGCATCAGACATGCTATTAACTTTGATATCGAGCGATGCCAAAATCTTCTTGATCGTCTCCTTTGGAAGTTCCTGACCGATGAGTTTTGAAGCTTTATTGAAGTTCAGGAAGATCGTACAATCTTCAATTTTCTTCTGATAAATATCGACAATATCCGATGTAATCTCGCCGCCGGCAACTTCCTGAATCAAAAGAGCCGCACGTTTTAATGCATATTCAGTGATCGACGGATCGATGCCGCGCTCAAATCTAAATGACGCATCGGTGCTTAATTGATGTCTTTTTGCCGATTTTCTGATTGAAACCGGATTGAAATAGGCACTTTCCAAAAAGATTGCGTTGCTAATTTCGCTTACTCCCGATGATTTTCCACCAAGAATTCCGGCAATGGCAAGCGGACCTTTTTCATCGCATATCATCAGATCTTCTTCATGCAGCGTACGTTCAACATCGTCAAGCGTTACGAATTTTGTTCCTGCGTCAAGCGTTTTAACCGTGATTTTTCCGGTGATCTTTGCGGCGTCAAATGCGTGAAGCGGCTGACCAAGCTCATGTAATACATAGTTAGTTGCATCGACAATATTGTTTTTCGGGGTAAGACCGATCGATCGAAGGCGATTTTGAAGCCATTCAGGGGAATCTTTAACGACAACACCTGAAATGGTTACGCCACAATATCTCGGCGCCAGTTTGATATCGTTGACCGCTACATCAACTTTTAGCGTTCGTTTATCTACTTTAAACTTCGAAACAGAAGGTGTGATAAATTCGACGCTAATATTTCGCTGAAGCAATCCCGCTCGAAGATCGCGGGCAACACCCATATGACTCATCGCATCGGCGCGATTCGGTGTTAATCCGATTTCGAAAACTTCGTCAATTTCAACCTTAAATACTGTAGCAGCAGGTGTTCCCGGCGCGATCGAATCGTCAAGAATCATAATCCCATCATGACTTGTTCCCAAACCAAGTTCGTCTTCTGCGCAGATCATACCGAAACTTTCAACATCGCGGATTTTCCCTTTCCCGATTTTGAACGATTCTCCATTCTTATCATACAATACCGTTCCGATGGTCGCCACCGGAACTTTCTGACCTGTCGCAACGTTTGAAGCGCCACATACAATCTGTAACGGAGCAGCTTCACCAATGTCGACAGTAGTCACCTTCAACCGGTCGGCGTTTGGATGTTGCACGCACGAAAGCACATGCCCGACTACAACGCCTTGCAATCCGCCTTTTACCGAATGGAAGTTTTCGACGACTTCAACCTCGAGTCCAAGATCCGTTAATAACGACGCGGTGTCAGAGGATGATTGGTCTAATTTGATAAATTGTTTTAACCAATTGTATGATATTTTCATATGCTAAAGTTTCGGCGGCAAATATACTAATTGTAGCTCGTATCAACTAAAATAACACGTGTTGGAACGGGAAAATTTTGAGCAAATTTGTCAACAGTCGGTTATAGAACTTCGCTGACGTGCCGACTGATGTTTTCTGCCATTTTATCGGTCGGAAGATCATTCGCATCATCGCCAAATGGATCCTCGATTTCTTCAGCAATAAGTTCCAAACTGGCAAGCACATAAAAAATAAAAACCACCACCGGAATCGTGTAAAATCCGAGGATAAATACGTACCCCAGTGGCAGCGACATCACATAAAAAAATACGAACTTTTTGATAAATGCACTATAAGAGTAGGGAATAGGTGTGTTTTTAATTCGCTCGCAAGCGCCGCAAATATCAGTCAGCGATGTTATTTCCTGATTGATAATAATAAGTTGATCGCCCGAAATAACTTTCGAATTATAAAGCGAATTTACTTTTTCAAACAATTTTCTTGCGACCTGATTTGGTTTGTGCATCGAGGGATTCAACCCAAGTTCATAATCCCGATCAAGAGCGTGCGCGGTTCGTTCCGATTTAAGATGCGTATGAAGCACAAATGCGTAGTGCGAAATCAAATCCCGCAAAACCTTACGGTCGCGTTCGTCTGAAACCATTACGCCCAGTTTAATCGCAAGATTCCGACTGTTATTAACTAACGATCCCCATAATTTCCGGCCTTCCCACCAGCGGTCATAAGCGGTGTTGGTTCGAAAAACCAGCAGAAGCGATATGACAAAGCCCAACATTCCGTGCAAAACTGTGATGTTTTTCAGATAGCTGTTTTCCGAAACATTCATATACTGAAGTTCGAAATAGCCAACCGCATACGAATAAATCGCAATAGCAATCATCAGCGGAAATAGTGTCCGAAAGGTGTCGGCGCGGTGAAATCGGAAAATAAAAGTAAACCAGTCCTTAGTATTGTACGAAATCATTTAGAATCAAAATGTTAGCGTTCCTGCAAGTTCTTTCAGCTGAATTTCCGAAAGTTTTGCTTCATATTGTGCATTGCTCGACCGAACCCGCGCATTGATATAGTTAAGTTGCGCCGTTCTAAACTCGAGCGTTGCAATGGTTCCGATGCGGTACTTCTCAAGTGTAATGTCGAGATTCTGCTTGGCGAGGATTTCATTATTGCTTTCAAGTTCCGTCAAGCGGATGTTTGTCAGATAAGTTTGATAAGCGGTGGTGAGTTGCGATCGGAGCACCTGAGTTTGTTGCTCGATTGCCAAAGTTGAGTTCTCAATGGCGATTTTTGCGATTCGTTCGTTGCGATTCTGAACAAATCCGTTGAAAATATTTAAGGTCGCTCCAAAACCATAGGTAAATCCTTTCGCGTACGACTCAGATGTAAACCCGAGACTGTTTTTTGATTCGGCAAAATTATAGCCTGTAGATACATTGATAGTCGGATATCGGTCGGCTCGCACTTGCTTCAGTTGAAGTTCAGCGACTCGTCGGTTGATGATTTGTTGCTGAAGTACCGGATTCTGTTTTTCAGCCAGCGAAGTGAGTTCGGGTAACAATAAATTCTCTTCCACTGAAACCTCTTTCACAACGGAAAAATCAGTTTGAACATCTCGTGCCATTAACTCGTTTAACTGAGTTTTGGTGTTAGCAAATTGCTCCTGCTGACGAAGCAACGTTGTTGTATCCGTATTTAAATCAACTTGCGCATTCAACACTTCAAGCCTTGATGCTTTTCCAATCGTAAATCGGTTTTGAGCGGTTTCAACGCGTTGATTCGAAATCACAATCGCCGTATCGAGCGCCTTTAGTTGTTGCTGTTGCTGAACCAGATCAAAGTAAACCGTCATGACATCGCTTACCCGAGTGAGAATGGTGGTTTGTAACTCTGCTTCACCAAGCTTTTCAAGTTCTTTGAGTTGATCATAACGGGCAAACATTCTAAATCCGTCAAAGACCGTCCAGTTTAGCGCTACGCCATAATTCAAACTATTGTTTCGCGCATTGTCCAATTCAACCACGCTACCGTCGGATCTGGTTTGCGATGTGTTTTGAACACTGTTGTTATCGTTTACGACAGCTTCAAGTCGCGGTAGAATTCCGGCATTACCCAGACTTACATTTTGTTGATCGATTCGCAAATCGTTTGAAGCGATCCGAATGTCATAATTGTTTTTGAGTGCAATCCGAACCGCGTCGGCAACCGTCAGCGTATCTTGTGCTGATGCGCCAAAGCCAATTCCAATAAATATAGCCGAAAATAAAATCCTAAGATCCATGCTTCATTTCTTTTTCATATTGTTCGATGTTGTCGAATTCAGGTCGGTGTTTCTTTTCCCTTGACCACATCAGATAGATTGCGGGAATCACAAATAAGGTCAAAATCAATGAAAACAACGTGCCGCCTACGATAACGACTCCCATTCCGATTCGGCTGGTTGAAGCCGCTCCCAGTGAAAGTGCGATTGGCAATGCACCAAGTGCGATGGCGAGACTCGTCATCAAAATCGGGCGTAAACGCGCTTCTGACGCTTCTAAGATTGCTTCCAGCTTAGGAACGCCTTGCTCGCGAAGCTGATTTGCAAATTCGACAATCAGAATCCCGTTTTTGGTAACAAGTCCGATGAGCATGATTGTCCCAATCTGACTAAAAATATTCCACGACTGACCGAATAACCATAGGGAGAACATTGCTCCGGCAACTGCCATCGGTACCGTTAAAATGATAATGAACGGATCAATGAAACTTTCAAACTGCGCCGCCAAAATCAAAAATATAAGCAGTAAAGCCAACCCGAAAGCAAACATGGTATTGGAATTACTCTCGGCAAAATCGCGCGATTCGCCGGCAAGATCGGTAGTAAATGTTTCGTCCAATACCTTATCGCGAATTCGGTTCATTGCATCAATTCCGTCGCTAATACTTTGTCCCGGGGCTAAACCTGCCGAGATCGTAGCCGACATAAATCGGTTGTTGTGATAAAGTTGCGGCGGACTGCTTTGTTCCTCGATCGTGACTACGTTGTCCAATTGAATGAGTTGGCCTTCGTTGTTCTTGACAAACATCGAGGTTAGATCAAGAGGCGAGTCGCGGTCTTTTTTATCAAATTGCCCCATGACCTGATACTGCTTTCCGTTCATCATAAAATAGCCAAAACGTTGACCACTCAATGAAAGTTGCAGCGTTTGAGCAACATCGATAACCGAAACGCCAAGCGACTGCGCTTTCTCGCGATCGATCGTTACGTAGATCTCAGGCTTGTTGAATTTTAGATTGACATCGGTATTTGAAAACGTAGGATCCTGAGCGGCTTCAGCCATAAACTCAGGCACTTTTTCCTGCAATTTCTGAAAATCCGGCGCCTGAATGATATATTGTATCGGCATTCCGCCACGACGGTTAACAGCGATCGTCGGCTCTTGTGAAACGTTGACACGCGCTTCCGAATATTGCTTTGTCCACTTGGTTAAATTATCGGCAATTTCTTTCTGAGAACGTTCGCGGTCGCCGGGTTCCACAAGTGCAATTCTGGCTCGTCCGCTATTTACAGACGCCGATCCAAATCCTGGCGATGAAATAATCAATGCTACTTTTTTCTCCGGAATCGAATCGTTTATCAACTGACTCAACTCTTGCATGAATCTGTCCGTATACTCATATGATGCGCCTTCAGGGGCGGTTACATTTACCCCAATAAAGCTTCGGTCATCATACGGCGCAGTCTCTTTTGGCAAAATCGTAAAGAATAATCCGATCAGACCGATGCAAAACAACAAAATTGGAAAACTCAGCCATTTTCGTTTCATAAAACCACTCAACGAATCGCCATATCCCTTGTTGAGTTTCTCAAAATACGGCTCGGTCATCGTATAGAACTTCGACTTTTTTTGTTCGCCACCTTTCATCAGATAGGCGTTCAACATCGGCGTAAGCGTTAGCGAAACAAATGCGGATATTAGCACCGCGGCACCAATGACCACACCGAACTCGCGGAAGAGCCGGCCGACAAATCCTTCAAGGAAAATCACCGGAAGAAAAACCGCAGCCAGCGTTACCGATATCGAAATGACGGCAAAAAAGATCTCGTTCGAGCCCTTGATTGCAGCTTCAATGGGCGACATTCCTTCTTCAACTTTCTTGTAAATATTTTCAGTAACTACAATTCCGTCATCAACTACAAGTCCGGTTGCCAAAACGATTGCAAGCAATGTCAGTACGTTAATCGAAAAACCGAACAACCACATGATAAAGAACGTTGCGATGAGCGATACCGGAATATCAATCAACGGACGGAATGCAATTGCCCAGTTTCTAAAGAACAAGTAAATGATCAGAATAACTAAAACGATCGAAATCGCGAGGGTTTCAACAACTTCGATTACCGCCTTTTTAACAAACGCCGTATTGTCGATGGCGATATTTAAACTGAAATCCTTTGGAAGATCACGTTGTAATTGATCGTATTGTTTGTAAAATTCATCCGCAATTTCCAGATAATTCGTTCCCGGCTGCGGAATAATAGCCATACCAACCATCGGCTGACCGTTCTCGCTTAACTTGGTTTCCAGGTTTTCAGCCTCGAGAGCGGCATTTCCAACATCGCTAAAGCGAATGGTTCGATCTGAATTTGCAAGAATGATAATGTTGTTAAATTCTTCTTCGGTTGATAGATTCCCAAGCGTTTTCACGGTGAGTTCCGTATTTGCGCCGGTGAGTTTCCCCGAAGGAAGTTCGACATTTTGCCGATTTAAAGCTTCACGAACATCCGAAACTGTAATTCCGTATGATGCCATCCGAACCGGATCAATCCACAAACGCATCGCATATCGGCGTTGACCCCAAATTTGAACGCTGCTGACTCCGGGAATCGTTTGCAAACGCTCGCCGATCACATTCTCAGCATAATCCGAAAGTTCCAGGACGTTTTTCTCATCACTTTGAACCGTCATGGTGATGATCGGCTGCGAATCGGCGTCGGCCTTTGAAACTACAGGCGGCGCATCAATATCCTGGGGAAGGTTTCTGACGGCTTGCGACACTTTGTCCCGAACGTCGTTTGCGGCTTCTTCAAGATCTTTTTCGAGGTTGAATTCTATCGTAATATTACTCGAACCTTGATTGCTTGACGAGGTGATGTTCCGGATTCCGTCAATCGAGTTAATGCTTTTCTCGAGTGGTTCTGTGATCTGCGATTCAATAATATCGGCATTTGCTCCTGTATAATTGGTTCGGACCGAAATTTGCGCCGGATCGATCGAGGGAAATTCGCGGATACCAAGATAGGTGTAACCGATAATTCCAAACAATACGATTGCGATATTCATTACAATGGTAAGAACCGGCCGCTTTATGCTTAATGTGGATAAACTCATTGGGCTCTGTTTTGAAGGGAAATCTGAACAGGAGCTCCGTTTTTAAGCGACATAACACCCGAGGTCAGAACCGTATCGCCAGCTTTCAACCCCGAAGTAATCAATACATCTCTATCCGTTCTCGCACCGGTTTCAACTACAATTTCTTCAGCTTTTCCATTTCTTGACACAAAGATTTTCTTTCCGTTTTGAATCGGAATCAACGCCTCGGTAGGAACCAGTAACGCATCATCGATTTTTTCAAGCGGGAGAAGTACATTGGCAAATGTTCCCGGCAAAAGCTTCCCATCCGAATTTTCTGCGCTTGCGCGAAGACGTAATGTTCGGGTTGCAACGTCAACTTCAGGTTCAATCGCATAAACTTTTGCGGTAAATCTATCGCGTGACCCGGCGGTGGTAAAAGACAAGTTCGTGCCTACTTTCATCATCGCTGCATATTTTTCGGGAATTGAAAAAGTAAGCTTAACGATCGAAGTATTGACGAGTTTCGCAACTATGGTAGTTGGAGTCACATAAGTTCCTTCTGATATTGATCTGAGGCCGATTTTTCCCGAAAATGGAGCGCGAACCGTGGCTTTGGCAATTTGCGCCTGTATAAGTTGAGTTTGTGCGCGTGAAGACTGAAAATCCGCACTTGCAATGTCGTACTCTTCACGACTAATGGCTTCCTTTTCGAGTAGAAGTTTAGCACGTCGCTCATTTTCTGAGGCGAGTTTCTGAGCGGTATTTGCCTGAGCTAATTGTGCCCGAAGTTCGATATCGTTGACTTTAAAGAGAATCTGGCCCTTTTTGACTGATGTACCTTCATCGAAGTTGATGCTGACCACAACGCCTGAAACCTCACTGCGTATATCAACTTGTTCATTTGCTTCGATTGAACCTGAAAGCGACAATTGATCGGCAAATTCTCTTGGTTCTAAAACCATTCCGGTCACTTTTGCAGGTGCCCGAGAGCCTTGCTTTTTGTCGTCTTTATCGGCGCTATTGGTTGTGATCCGATAAATTATGAGTCCGATTAATCCAATTCCGAGTAGGGCGTATATTATGTGTTTTAGTTTCATAAAAATGGTCCAGATTCCTGATGAACGCAAAACTAAAGTTTCTGTGCTGATTTTCTATGGTAAGTTGATTTTTATTTAACAGCCGTTGATCCAAATCTGATCAACGCCAACTGAAAAGACGATGACGATAATTTTATAAAATCGGTTTTTAAAAATCTTTAAATTCAAAAGCTGTTTCCAAAGAGACAGCTTTTTTTAGCTGATGTGGTTCCAGATATTTTTCTTTCGGGTAAGCTCGATATACGCATTCTTCAGACGCTGATGCTCGGGTTTGGACATCGAGGGATCGTCTTTAAGGAGTTGAACCGCATAATGTCGGGCGAGCTGCAAAATATCTCTGTCCAGAACCAGATCGGCAATTTTAAGATTCAGCACGCCGCTTTGTTGCGTTCCCATAATATCGCCGGGACCTCGCAGCTTTAAATCCACTTCGGCAATTTCAAATCCGTCGTTGGTTCTTGTCATGGTTTCCATCCGAACTTTACTGTCATTGCTTAACTTTTGGCCGGTCAGCAAAATACAATAGCTTTGTTCGGCACCGCGCCCCACGCGTCCTCTAAGCTGATGCAACTGACTCAATCCGAATCGTTCGGCGCTTTCAATAATCATCACACTCGCATTCGGAACGTTAACGCCAACTTCAATCACCGTGGTCGCAACCATGATGTTGGTTTTCCCGGCAGAAAACCGGGCCATTTCAGCATCTTTTTCCGAAGGCTTCATCTTTCCGTGCAAAATTGAAACAGAATATTCAGGCAAGGGAAAATCTCGTGCAATGCTTTCGTAACCATCCATCAGATCTTTGTAATCCATTTTTTCACTTTCCTGAATCAGCGGATACACGATGTAAATCTGACGGCCTTTGGCTATTTCATCTTTAATGAATTTCCACACACCAAGCCGGTTATTATCGGTTCGGTGAACGGTTTTTATCGGTTTTCTTCCGGGCGGCAATTCGTCAATAACTGAAATATCGAGATCGCCATACAAACTCATGGCAAGTGTACGCGGAATCGGAGTCGCGGTCATTACTAAAACGTGCGGCGGAATCTCGTTCTTACGCCATAATTTCGCGCGTTGTTCCACGCCAAATCTATGCTGTTCGTCGATTACGGCAAGACCCAGATTTTTAAATTTGACCTTATCTTCCAGTAGCGCATGGGTTCCGATAATAATATCAAGCGACCCATTTTCAAGCGATTCGTGAATGATTGCCCGGTCGGCGGTTTTTGTCGATCCGGTAAGAATTCTGATGTTGATATTAAGATCTTTCGACAATTCGGTTAAACCGATGTAATGCTGATTCGCAAGAATTTCAGTCGGTGCCATCAAACACGCCTGAAAACCGTTGTCTATCGCCAGAAGCATGCTCATCAACGCCACAATTGTTTTGCCCGAACCTACATCGCCCTGAAGCAAACGGTTCATTTGAGCAGGTTGTCCCATGTCGTTTCTGATTTCTTTCAACACCCGCTTCTGTGCCGATGTTAAATCGAATGGCAGATGATTATTGTAGAAATCGGTAAAATTTAATCCGACTTTTTCAAAAACATGTCCGCGAATTTTGTGCTTTCTGATCATATTTTTGGTAATCAGTTGCAATTGGATAAAGAACAGTTCTTCAAATTTCAACCGATATTGCGCCTTTGCCAAAATTTCAGCACTTTTGGGAAAATGAACATTGAACAACGCGGCGTTCTTCGGAATCAACGAAAGTTCAGATATGATTCCAGGTGGTAGTGTTTCGGCAAATTTAGCTTCGGTTTCAATAAACAATTGCTGCATTATTTTGCTGATCACGCGGTTGCTGATGCCACGATTTGCGAGCGTTTCTGTTGATCGGTAGACCGGTTGCATCGCCGTTCGCAGATTTTTCTCGTGTTCATTCCAAAGTTCTATCTCCGGATGAGCCATACTGAACAACCCGTTAAAATAGGTGCATTTGCCAAAAATAACAATTGGTGTATTTGGCTTTAGGCTTTCGCGAACCCATTTGAGACCCTGAAACCAAACGAGTTCGATTTCGCCGGTATCGTCCACAAAAGAGGCCACAAGTCTTTTTCCGCGTTTCTGCTCAACAGTTTTTACGCTGATAATCTTGCCGATAATCTGAACTTCGGCATTGTTGTTTAGCAATTCGTTGATCTTGTAATATCGCGTTCTGTCGATATACCGAAAAGGGTAGAAGTGGAGCAGATCAAGATAGGTGTGAATCGAAAGTTCCTTGCGCAACAATTCACCGCGGTTCGGTCCAACGCCTTTTAAATACTCGATTGGTGTGGCCAGAAGGCTGCTCATAGGAAATTTTCAGTCAATTGCGAAGATACTTTTTAATCTCAACAATCGAAAATCACTCTGATCAGTTTTGTAACTTTGAAACTTTACTAAAATTATGAAGATCTATCAGATATCGCTGCTACTGCTTTCATTCACAGCATTCTCACAACAAATTTCAAAAGTCGATTTTAAGACACTCGACGCCGTTGTTCAGCCCGACGCCGAAACCAAATCGGTCTCAGGAAGTTGCAAATTTACTTTTGAAGTAAAATCGGCTATCGATACCATTTCTATTGATGCAGTCGACATGGTTTTCTCCGAAGTTCAGATTAACGGTAAAACGGTAGATTTCCAGACCAAAAACAATAAACTCCAACTGTATAAAGGATATAAAAAAGGCAAGAATACCGTCACGTTTAAATACTCGGCAAAACCAAAGCAAACCTTATACTTTACCGGATCTGGCGATAATCTTCAAATCTGGTCGCAAGGTCAGGGCAAAGAAACCAGTCATTGGTTGCCAAGTTTTAACGATACAAATGAAAAACTGATTTTCAACACGACCATTATTTTCGATCAAAAATTCGAGGTGGTTTCAAACGGACTTTTAAAAAACAAAAAGCAAATTGGATCGAAAACCGGGTGGAATTATACAATGTCTGATCCTATGAGTTCGTACCTGGTGATGATCGCAATCGGAATTTTCGAACAGAAAACCGAAATTTCTCAATCCGGAGTTCCACTTCAATATTACTTCCGACCTCAGGACGCCGATAAATTCGAACCTACTTACCGGCACACTAAAAAAATATTCGATTTCTTCGAGCGCGAAATCCAGATCCCTTATCCGTGGAAAATCTACAAGCAAGTTCCCGTAACCGACTTTTTGTATGCCGGAATGGAAAACACCTCGGCAACCACATTTTCACAAGATTTTGTAGTCGACTCGACTGGTTTCAACGACCGGAATTACATCAATGTCAATGCGCACGAACTCGCACACCAATGGTTTGGAAATTACATCACCGCAGTTTCGGGAAAACATCATTGGCTTCAGGAAGGTTTTGCCACATACTACGCGCTTTTAGCTGAAAGAGAAGTTTTTGGCGAAGATCATTTTGCATTCGAACTTTACGAAATGGCCGAAGAAATCCAACGCGCTTCAGCCACAGATACCATCCCGATCTTAAACCCGAAGGCAAGTTCACTCACATTTTACAAAAAAGCAGCCTGGGCACTTCATGCGCTTCAATACGAAGTTGGTTATGATGCGTTTAGAAAAGCAGTCGGAAATTACCTTGAAAAATACGCATTCAAAAACGTCGATACTGATCAGTTTCTCGCCGAAGTCAAAAAAGTCGCAAAATTCGACGAGCATGCATTCCGACAGAATTGGCTCGAAAATCCGAAATTCAATGTCAGCCAGGCCCTCGAAATCCTAAACCGGAATCAATCAGTCAAATTCTATCTCGGCGTTTTAGCCTTGTCGGAAACTCCTTTCGAGCAAAAACGACCGCAATTTGAAGAAATACTTAACTCAGATGCGCATTTTCTGATAAAACAAGAAGTCGTTTACCAATTGCAAGATGTGCCGTTCGAACAAAAATCGGAACTTTTGACTTTGGCGCTAAATTCAAATCACGTCAGGATCCGGCAGGCGGTTGCCCGGTCAACGTCTGAGATTCCACCACAATTTCAATCGCAATTTGAGTCGCTTTTGTCCGATCCCTCATATATTACACGGGAAATTGCAGTGGGCAAACTCTACGCAGCCTTTCCCGAGAAGCGAATTTCGCTTTTAAACCGAACCGACAACCAAATCGGATTTAATGATAAAAACTTGCGAATCCAATGGTTGACCCTGGCGCTAATCACACCCGATTTCAACGACGATAAAAAAGTAAATTACTACGACGAACTTCTCGGTTACGGCTCAGACGCGTATGAAAGTTCAATCCGAATCAACGCCGTCCGAAACCTGCTTTACATCAATGGCAACGACACAAATGTTTTGGATTTACTAATATCGCCGCTCACGCATCACAAATGGCAATTTTCGAGATACGCCCGCGACACCATTCGTGAACTCATTAAAAAGGACAATTTTCGAAAATATTTCATATCGCTTCTTCCCGAACTTAACCAAGCTGAACAGTTTCAATTAAACCGACTTTTAAATCCGTAACTCAAAAAAAAACCTTCCGAATGGGAAGGTTGCTGGTTTATAAAAATTCGCTGATCTCGTTTTTAATGTACGCAATCGCAGCACTGCTGGGCGATGCTTTATCAAACAAATCGTTTAAAAGCGATTCGCGAAGTTTGTCAGCCGACTCAATCTGTGGATCCAGATTCGCTTTCCGAATCATCTGAATAGTCGAATTCTTGGCCGTAGTGATAAAATTCCAACACGCATCGCTCACATAAATCTGTTGTGTCAAATTGTGTTCGAATTCCGAGTCGATCTGCGCGATCAGGTAATTTTGGTAATCCTCTTTATTTTGCGACAGTGGTGAAACACGAATCAGCAATTTCGAAGGTTCAATGCGCTCTAAAAAAAGAACCATTCGCTCATAAGCTTGCAAACGCAGCGGCAATGCGGTTTTCTGGTTGTCCCGATGAAGCAGAAATCGGCGTCTGTGATGCTCATTTTTCACAAAAGATTGAAAAAAACTATAGGCAACCGCGCCCGTAATCAGCGCCGGTAGCGTGTAAAATAAAAGCTCAAGAATTTTGTCGGTATCCATTTTTTCAATTTTTTACCAGCAAATTTAACATTTTTAGCCAACATTCGGCGCACAGTTTTCAATTTTCAAAGCCGAATGATAAGTAGCTATTTCCCGCTTTCCGCTATATCTTTTGCCCAACGTCGCACGCGCCGCCGGCAAAAGGATGCCGCGTCAATCGGGGCTAGGGCCAAAGAACTAAAATCACGCTTGCTAATCGGTTTGGTGTTTTAAACTTCATCATTTAATCCGTAATTTTGACCTTTCAAAAAATATTATGCAACAACACATCAGCAAGCTCAACGAAGCCCAGCAACAACCTGTCATGCAAAAAGATGGTCCGATGATCATCATTGCCGGCGCAGGTTCAGGCAAGACACGCGTACTTACCATTCGAATTGCGTATCTGATGAGCGAAGGCGTTGACCCTTTTAATATATTGGCACTGACATTTACCAACAAAGCGGCGCGCGAAATGAAGCACCGTATTTCGGAAATCGTCGGTTCGACTGAAGCAAAAAACCTGTGGATGGGAACATTTCACTCGATATTTGCACGCATTCTTCGCGCTGAGGCCGATAAACTTGGATTTCCGTCAAATTTCACGATTTACGACAGCCAGGATTCGGTGCGTTTAATCGGCGCGATCATCAAGGAAATGCAACTCGACAAAGACATCTACAAACCAAAACAGGTTTTAAGCCGGATCTCATCATATAAGAACAGCTTGATTACCGTTAAGGCGTACTTCGACGATGCCGAACTTCAGGAAGCCGACGCCATGTCTAAGAAACCGCGACTGGGCGAAATCTATAAAAATTACGTCGACCGTTGTTTTAAAGCCGGCGCGATGGATTTCGACGATTTGTTACTTCGCACAAACGAACTCTTGAACCGCTTTCCGGATGTTTTGTCGAAATACCAAAACCGATTCAAATATATTCTCGTTGATGAGTATCAGGATACCAATCATTCGCAATACTTGATCGTTCGCGCGCTTTCTGACCGCTTTCAGAATATTTGCGTCGTTGGCGACGATGCCCAAAGTATTTACGCATTCCGCGGGGCCAACATCAACAACATCCTAAACTTCCAAAAAGATTACGATAACGTTCAGATGTACCGCCTCGAACAAAATTATCGTTCGACAAAAAACATCGTCGAAGCCGCAAACTCGATTATCGATAAAAACAAAACCAAACTCGACAAGGTGGTTTGGACGGCCAACGACGACGGTCCGAAAATTCGCGTTCACCGAAGCATGACCGATGCCGAAGAAGGCCGTTTTGTGGCCGGCGCGATTTGGGAAGAGAAGATGCGGCATCAAATGAACAACGGCGAATTTGCGATTCTATACCGAACAAACGCACAATCCCGCGCCATGGAAGACGCACTTAGAAAACGCGATATTCCGTACCGGATTTACGGCGGACTCTCATTCTACCAACGAAAAGAGATCAAGGACGTTCTATGCTACCTCCGATTGGTGATTAATCCGAAAGATGAAGAAGCCCTGATGCGTGTGATCAATTATCCGACACGTGGGATTGGCGACACAACGCTTGAAAAGCTGACCATTGCTGCCAATCATTACGACAGATCGGTGTTTGAAGTGATGCAGAATATCGACAAAATCGACCTGCGACTCAACGGATCTACCAAAGAAAAGTTGCGAAACTTTGTTCAGATGATTCAGAGTTTTCAGGTGATTAATGAAAATAACGATGCATTTTTTGTAGCCGACCACGTAACCAAGAAAACCGGTTTGGTTCAGGAACTTAAAAAAGACGCAACCCCGGAAGGTATCGCGCGAATCGAAAATATTGAAGAATTGCTGAATGGTATCCGGGATTTTGTTGAAGGACAAAAGGAAGTTGCCGATGCCCGCGGTGCGTTATCCGAATTCCTCGAAGATGTTGCTCTTGCAACCGACCTCGACAAAGATACCGGCGACGACGATCGCGTGGCGCTGATGACCATACATTTGGCAAAAGGACTGGAGTTCCCGTATGTGTTTATCGTCGGGTTGGAAGAAGATCTTTTCCCAAGCGCCATGAGTATGAGCACCCGAAGTGAACTTGAAGAAGAACGCCGATTGTTTTATGTGGCTTTGACACGCGCCGAAAAGCAAGCATATCTGACCTATGCGCAGTCGCGGTACCGTTGGGGAAAACTCACCGACAGCGAACCTTCAAGGTTTATCGACGAAATCGAATCCAAGTACCTCGAATATCTAACTCCTGAAGAACGCGGCTATCGCTACAAGCCAATGATCAATACCGATATTTTTGGCGATGTCGATAAATCCAAATTGCGACTTGCAAAACCGATGAACGGAACGCCGCCGAAAACGTATGGCGAAGAAACACCAAAGTCGGCTACTATCAGAAAGCTGAAACCGGTCGGGCAACCGTCGGCTTCAGGCCCGAGTTTATTTGACAGCAAACTTGTTGTCGGAAACATTGTCATGCACGAGCGTTTTGGCAAAGGCGAGATTATGAACCTCGAAGGCGTTGGCGCTGATAAAAAAGCAGAGATTAATTTTGAAGTCGGCGGACTCAAGAAGTTGCTCTTGAGGTTTGCAAAGCTGGACGTAATCGGATAAATTTTTCGAAAAATGCAGCTTTTTCTTTAAGCAGATTCGCGACGATTTAGCAAGCAAGATTTCCAAATGAACATTTGTGCGATTATTTGAATCGGACGAAAATTTCTATTTTCTTATAGTTATTACTAACTTTAATACAGAATCGCGTAAAATTTTCAGCGTTTGTCCTAATCTTAAACCATTCAAAATGTCTCAATTCATAAAAATATACGAAACCAATCCAAATGAAGCCGCTGTCGACAAGGTTGTTAAAGTGTTGCAAAGCGGCGGGTTGATTATTTATCCCACAGATACTGTTTATGGCTTGGGCTGCGACATTACCAATACCAAAGCGCTCGAACGCATTGCCAAAATCAAGGGAATTAAACTCGACAAAGCGAACTTTTCCTTTGTTTGCAAGGATTTGAGCAACCTATCAGATTACGTCAAGCAAATCGAAACTTCGACATTCAAATTGCTCAAAAAAGCACTTCCGGGTCCGTACACCTTTATTCTGCCGGGAAACAACAAACTTCCTAAAGAATTCAAGAAGAAAACTACAGTCGGGATTCGCGTTCCGGACAACAACATTACCCTGGCCATCGTAGCAAAGCTTGGCAATCCAATCGTATCAACATCGATATATGACGATGATGAAGTAATCGAATATTCGACAGATCCGGAGCTGATTTTCGAGAAGTGGCAAAATCTGGTCGATCTTGTGATTGACGGTGGTTATGGCGACAATACGCCGTCGACTGTGATTGACCTCAGTGGAGATGAGCCAATTGTAGTTCGGCAGGGCAAGGGAAGTTTGGATATTTTGTAGCAGATTTCGGGTTTTTTTGATCAGACAATATTTTTTCCGGGAACCAACCAACTACAGCCCTGATGGGAGCGGCATCCTTTTTTGAAGCCTGAAAGGCGAGAAAAAGATATAGCGGACAGCAGGAATAGCTGCATAAAAAAAACGCTCCATTTCTGAAGCGTTTTCCAAATTTACCGACAAAATTATTTAGTCAGTTTTTTCATTTCTTTTTCGATCATGTCGTAGAACTGGTCGATTTTAGGCATAACGACAATTCTTGTGCGACGGTTTGTTGAACGATTTTCAGCCGAATTATTCTCGACAAGCGGAATGTACTCGCCGCGACCTGCTGCGATCAATTGCTTTGGATTTACGCCAAGATCTTTGGTAAGCAAACGCACGATTGAAGTAGCACGTTTAACAGAAAGATCCCAGTTGTCAACCAAAATTCCGTTTCCGGTATAAGGAACATTATCGGTGTGGCCTTCAACCATACACTCGAAATCAGGTTTGCTGTTAACTACTTTCGCCACTTTTGCAAGGATTTCCTTAGCGCGATCGGTTACCGTATAACTTCCGCTTTTAAATAGCATTTTATCTGATATTGAGATGAATACAACGCCTTTCTCAACGTTTACTTCAATATCCGGATCGTTGATTCCAACTGATGCCTTCAAGCTGCTCACCAATGCTAAAGTTACGCTGTCTTTCTTGGTAAGCGCATCCTGCATTCTGGTAATCTTCAAATCTTTTTCTTTCATGCTTTCAAGTGCTTTTTCAATGTTTTCAGCACCTTTAGTTGAAAGCGTGGTCATATTGCCCATGTTGTTGATCAAATCTGAATTGTTCTTCTTCAGATAATCGACCTGGCTAGCCAATGTTTCTTTTTCAGATAAACACGTGTTTAGCTTTACAGTAGCCGTGTTAAGTAAATCCTGAATTTCTTTATTGCGCGACTCGAGATCGGCAATCTTCTTTTTTGTGCCGCAGGATGTGCCTAGCATTCCAAGTATCGACAACCCGATAATGATTCTCTTCATAAGTATTTAATTTAGTTAGTTACAAATTTAACAATATATGTAAGGGATTACAGCCTAAATCGCTTAAACTATTGTTAAAACAAGTCAGCGTACTTCTTGCGGCCGCGAAAAAAATAATCGCAAACAATATTTGTTACCCGATAATATTTTGACGCTTGCTTTCCCCGCCGTTTTCGGTACATTTTTACAGCCGAGCCATAGAAACCAAAATGCGCCTTTACGATGGCAAACATATGAGAAATTTTGCCTCGAAAAACAAAATTACCGCCCGCCAATCCGTCAAGAATTAACCGCATGAAAATGACACTGAAAATCTGGCTTTTTGGCAAATTCTTGAGCAGCATAAAAAGTGAATTTCTGAAATTCAGGTAGGTTTTATGCGGATTTCCCTCATTTAACGTCGCACCACCCACGTGATAAACAACCGACTCGCCACAGTAAAAAACTTTCCTATTGTTGTTATTCAGCCGCCAGCAAAGATCGATTTCTTCCTGATGCGCGAAAAAATCGCCGTCAAAGCCCTGATTGAGTTCAAAATCGGATTTCCGAATAAACATGCAAGCGCCCGAAGCCCAAAATATTTCTGTTGTGTCGTTGTATTGACCGTAATCTTTTTCAAGAGAATCGAAAATTCGGCCTCGGCAAAAAGGATAACCGAATTTATCTATAAATCCACCACCGGCGCCGGCATATTCAAATGCTGTCTTATCTTTATAATCAAGGATTTTCGGCTGAATGGCGGCAACGTGAGGCATGGTTTCAAAAATCTGAAGCGGTGCCGAAAGCCAGTTTGAGGTGACCTCGACATCTGAATTCAGCAAAACCAGAATCTCTTCCGAAACGTGTTTCAGCGCGTGATTATATCCGTTGGCAAACCCGTAATTTTCTGGATTTTGGATAATTTTTACCGAAGGAAACCGGCTTGCCAAAAACGCAATCGAATCGTCGCTGGAGGCGTTGTCAGCCACATAAATCACAGCGCCGGCAGAATGTTGAATCACCGACGGCAAAAATTTTTCGAGCAGCGCGCGACCGTTCCAATTCAGGATCACAATGGCGGTATTGTTGGGATTTGTCAAGATTTTAAAAACTTACAAGTTGAGGATAATCGGGTAGGTTCGGCAAAAAATTATAACTCTCGGCCTTGAAATCCATTTGGCAATAATAATGAGAAAGTCCGTTGGTGAGCATCAAATATCTGGCGTCGATAGTCAAATTATAACGTGCGATTTGGTCAAAAACATGCTGCGAAATCGGAATCTGCGGCGCTTTGCACTCCACCAAAATCAACACCGATCCGTCGCTGTTAAAAACCACCACATCGTAACGCTTGGTAATGCCGTTTACTTTGAGCATTTTCTCGACATTTATCAGCGATATCGGATACAATTTCTCAGAAATAAGGTACGAAACCACATGTTGCCGAACCCATTCTTCCGGAGTTAAAACAACGAATTTCTTTCGGATTTGGTCAAAAATCGTAACATTTTCGCCGCTTTTGCGAAATCGAAACGGATAAGACTGAAAATTCAATTTTTGCATGCCACAAAGAAACAAATAATTTACGGTCTTAATTGATTTTTGGGCGAACGGCCGGGCTGTCCGCTTTATCTCTTCGCGAGCTACGAGGATAACGCTTCCCATCCCTGTCGCAAAGTAAGCTGATTTTGTACCATCAGATCATTTAAAACACAGTCCTAAAACACTAAATTTGCCAAAACTTTTTCTAATGGATGACGTTGCCAAGATCATAAACGACATTAAGGCCGGAAACATCAAACCGATCTATTTTTTAATGGGCGAGGAGCCTTATTATATCGATCGGATCGCCGAATATATTGAGGAAAATGTACTCACAGAAGAAGAACGCGGTTTTAATCAAACCGTTCTTTACGGTCGGGATGTGTCGGTAGACGATATTATCGGCGCCGCAAAACGGTATCCGATGATGGCCGAAAGACAAGTAATCATCGTCAAGGAAGCTCAGGATCTTGCGCGAACCATCGACAAAATTGAATCGTATGTAAAAGATCCGCAACCAACTACGGTTTTGGTGTTTTGCTACAAATACAAAACCATCGACAAACGCAAAACGTTCTCGAAACTCCTCGCTCAGAAAGGGGTGGTGTTCGAAAGCAAAAGGCTTTACGAAAATCAGGTTGAAGATTGGATCAAACGGCTACTGAGCTCAAAAGGCTACAAGATCGACAACAAAGCAGCGATCATGTTGGTGGAATTCCTCGGAACCGATATGGGAAAAATCGCGAAGGAAATTGAAAAACTCGACGTAATCCTCCCGCCGGGAAGTGCCATCACTCCGAAAACCATTGAAGACAACATCGGATTCAGCAAGGATTTCAACAATTTCGAGCTGACAAAAGCCATCGGACAACACAACAAATTAAAGGCATACCGGATCGTGAATTACTTTGCCGAAAACCCGAAAGACAATCCCCTTGTGGTCACTACGGCAATCGTTTTCAGATTTTTTGTTCAGATTCTTCAGTATCACGGATTAAAAGATCGAAATCCAAAGAACGTGGCCGAGAAACTCGGAATCCGTCCCTTCTTCGTAGCTGATTTTACCGAAGCGCTGAAACATTATCCGATGAAGAAAGCCAGTTATATCGTGGCTGAACTTCGAAAAATTGATGTAAAAAGCAAAGGTGTCGGCGCCAATTCGATTTCACACGCCGATCTGCTTAAAGAAATGATGATTCACATCTTTGATTAAGCGAAATTTTAGCAATTTTTTGTGAGACAAAGCGCTCCTGATATTTTAACTTTATACCTACTAATTGAAGTGCTAGACTAAGAATTTCTGCATGCATTAATTCTAGATTGATTGGTTACTTAGTTAGTTAGGAAGGGGCAGCCATATGGTTAGCCCTTTCTTATTATGGGCTCGGCTCATTATCGTACCTTTACAATTACTTAAAAAATTTATGGAACAAAATATTCACAACGTAGAACTAAAACAACTGACCATCGCTGATTACAGCGAATTAAAATCGGTTATGATTAGTTCTTATCATACAATGCCTGATTCGTATTGGGAAAAAGCGCAGATCCAGAATTTGGTCAACGTTTTTCCTGAAGGACAAGTAATCATCACCGTTAACGGTCATATTGCGGGCTGCGCACTTTCAATCATTGTCGATTATACAAAATTTGACGATCATCATACGTATGCCGAAATCACGGGCAATTATACGTTTAAAACCAACAACGCAAACGGCGATACGCTTTATGGGATCGACGTTTTTGTAAAACCTGAATTCCGCGGTTTAAGGCTCGGCCGACGGTTGTATGAATATCGCAAGCAACTGTGCGAAAGCCTTAATTTGAAAGGAATTGTGTTTGGCGGGCGAATTCCGAATTACCACAAACACGCCGCCGAATATTCACCGAAACAGTATATCGAAAAAGTAAAATCGAAAGAAATTTACGATCCGGTTTTAAATTTTCATTTGTCAAACGATTTTTCGCCCGAACGTATCATCAAAGGGTATTTGGACGGCGACAAGGCGTCAAGGGATTTCGCGGTTTTGTTGAAATGGAGTAACATCTATTTCGAGAAAGAATCGAATAAAACGAAATTTATCAAAAAGATTGTTCGCTTGGGCCTTGTTCAATGGCAAATGCGACCTTACAAAGATTTGGCGGCAATCATGCAGCAAGTCGAGTTTTTCGTTGATGCTTTAAGCGCTTACAAAGCCGATTTCGCACTTTTCCCGGAGTTTTTCAATGCGCCGTTGATGGCAGATTACAATCATTTGTCAGAACCAGAGGCAATCCGGATGTTAGCCGGATATACCGATACGCTTGTCCAGGAGTTTTCCAAACTTGCCGTATCATACAATATCAACATTATCACCGGAAGCATGCCTGAACTGATCGACACAACGTTGCATAATGTTGGGTACTTATGCCGTCGTGACGGATCGATCGAGCGATTTGAAAAATTGCACATCACACCCGATGAGGAGAAATTCTGGGGAATTAAAGGCGGAAACAAGCTTCAGACATTTGACACCGACTGTGGTAAAATAGGCGTTTTAATTTGCTACGATGTCGAGTTTCCTGAACTCAGCCGCTTGCTTGCCGATGAAGGAATGAAAATCTTATTTGTTCCTTTTTTAACCGATACGCAAAACGGGTATTCGCGTGTTCGCTATTGTGCTCAGGCGCGCGCCATCGAAAACGAATGTTATGTCGCTATTGCGGGAAGCGTGGGGAATTTGCCAAATGTTCACAACATGGATATCCAATACGCACAGTCAATGGTATTTACGCCATGTGATTTTTCTTTTCCGACAAACGGGATTCGATCTGAGGCCACTCCGAATACCGAAATGATCGTTATTGCCGACGTCGACATTGATTTGATTAACGAACTTCATAACTACGGTAGCGTTAAAAACCTGAAAGACAGACGAACAGATCTGTTTAATTTAAAGAAATTGTAAGCGTAATTGGTCGATGAACATCTAATAATAATTACGATATTTGTCCACTAAAATTTTAGGAAATGGCCGCGAATAAAAATACCATTCTTGCTTGGGCAACGACCATAATGATCATCATGGGACTGATTCTGATCGCCCTTGCGGTTTTTCGTTATGACGATGTTGCCGGTTGGGGATTTGGCGCAGTTGGCGTTGGGTTCTTAGCAAATGCTTGGGTTTTTAGCTCATTAAAAGGCCGGGTTTAATCTATAAATAATTCAAACCATTATGTCAGACGATAAAAAAGTCATTTTTTCGATGTCGCGCGTCAGCAAGACGTATTCAAGCAGTAACAAACAAGTATTAAAAGACATATATCTAAGTTTCTTTTATGGAGCTAAGATCGGTATCCTCGGACTCAACGGTTCGGGAAAATCGTCGTTATTAAAAATCATCGCTGGAGTTGATAAAAACTTTCAGGGCGATCTGGTTTTTGCACCGGGTTACACTGTGGGCTATTTAGAACAAGAACCACAACTCGATGAAAATAAAACCGTAATCGAAGTCGTTCGTGAAGGCGTTGCAGAGACAATGGCTGTTTTAGACGAATTCAACAAGATCAATGACATGTTCGGGTTGCCGGAAGTTTATGAAAACGCCGATAAAATGCAACAGCTAATGGATCGTCAAGCGGATCTTCAAGATAAAATTGACGCATTAGGCGCGTGGGAAATTGATACAAAGCTAGAAATCGCGATGGATGCGCTTCGGACTCCGGATCCTGACGCTCCAATCAAAGTATTGTCGGGTGGTGAAAAACGTCGTGTGGCATTATGTCGATTATTGTTACAGCAGCCTGATGTCCTCTTGCTTGATGAGCCAACAAACCACCTTGACGCGGAGAGCGTTTTATGGCTCGAACAGCATTTAGCACAGTATTCAGGAACTGTCATCGCGGTAACGCACGACCGGTATTTTCTTGATAATGTTGCAGGTTGGATTTTAGAATTGGATCGGGGCGAAGGTATTCCGTGGAAAGGAAACTATTCATCTTGGCTCGACCAAAAATCAAGTAGAATGGCGCTTGAAGAGAAAGTTGCGTCAAAACGCAGAAAGACCCTTGAGCGAGAACTTGATTGGGTTCGACAAGGTGCAAAAGGCCGACAAACAAAGCAAAAAGCCAGACTTCAGAATTACGACAAATTACTGAACGAAGATCAAAAACAACTTGACGAAAACCTCGAGATTTACATCCCGAACGGACCAAGATTAGGGACAAATGTAATCGAGGCAAAAGGCGTTGCTAAAGCGTACGGCGATAAACTTTTATACGATAATCTCAATTTCACACTTCCACAAGCTGGAATCGTTGGAATCATCGGGCCAAATGGTGCCGGGAAAACGACGATTTTCAAAATGATCATGGGAGAGGAGCAACCTGATGCCGGCGAATTTCAGGTGGGAGAAACGGTTAAAATTGCTTATGTCGATCAGTCGCACTCCAATATCAATCCGGACAAAAGTATTTGGGAGAACTTTTGTGATGGACAAGAATTGATCATGATGGGTGGCCGACAAGTAAATTCGCGCGCTTATCTCAGCCGATTCAATTTTGGCGGAAGCGATCAGAACAAAAAAGTTTCAACGCTATCAGGTGGTGAACGTAACCGACTTCATTTGGCAATGACACTAAAAGAAGAAGGAAACGTACTGCTTTTAGATGAGCCGACAAACGACTTGGATGTAAACACGCTTCGGGCACTTGAAGAAGGACTTGAAAATTTTGCAGGATGTGCGGTTGTTATCAGTCACGACCGATGGTTCTTAGATAGAATTTGTACTCATATCCTGGCTTTTGAAGGCAACTCGGAAGTTTATTTCTTTGAAGGTAGTTTCTCGGAATACGAAGAAAACAAGCGCAAACGTCTTGGTGGAGATCTGACTCCAAAACGAATAAAATACCGAAAATTAATTCGTAGTTAACACGCAAAAATCCTAAAGCCCGGCCGACTTTTACGCCGGGTTTTTTACCCACTCATCTATTATTATTGGCCCGTAATAATTACATTCATGTTCAGAAAAATACTCTTTGGCCTTCTGATTATCATCGCTGCGCCAAAGCATCTAAACGGCCAGACGCCAGTTTATCCTCGTAAGGAAATTGTCAAGCTTACGGATAAAGCTGATGCTTTTCTGCTCGACTTAAAATTTAAAGAATCGCTTTTTTATTCGCGGGAAGCCCTAAAACAGGCTATTACAATCAATGATAGCTATTTAATCGCAACCGCTTATAACACAATTGCCGGAAACTACGACGAGTTGTCGGAAGTAGACAAGGCTGTTCACAACTACAAAAAAGCACTTTACTACGCCAACAAAACCGACAACGACAGTCTGAAAGGTTGGGTTAACAACAATCTCGGGAACATTTATTTGTTCGAGAAAAAGGATTATTCGACCGGAGTTTTTTACTATCAACGCGCACTGGAATACGCCGGAAAAGTTAAAGACACTTCAAATTTGTATCTCACCAATTTAAATTTGTCGTGGGGAAATTTCGATATCGGCAATTACGAAAACGCCGCACAACATTTTCAATTTTTGACCGACAATCACGAGCGGTACAGTTCGCCGGAAACCGAGGTCATCTACAACATGCTGAAAGGCATGGTGAACGCTCATAACAAAAACTACCAAGAGGCCGAAAAGTATTTTAAAACGGCAATCAGTACCGCTCATGAAGTAGGCGAGCCTCTCGATTTAGCTTATTCGTCACGTGAATATGCGAAACTTTTGCTTGAACTTGGCGATTACAAGAACGCTTATAAATACATGAACGATTATCACACACTTGTGAACGAAGTGTATGATCAAAGTAAATTGAAAAAAGCGGATGTTGAAGGTGTACATCTTGAGCTTGACGAATACAAACGAGCGCTTGAACGCATTGAAGCCGAAAAGGAAATTCAGGGTTTGAGCTTAAGACGATCGCAAATCATCACTATTCTATCAATTGTTGGCGCGTGCGTTCTGTTGATATTGCTTTATACGTTGTATGTAAATAACAATTTTAAAAAGAAAATTAACCGCGAATTGCGTCAGACTAACGAAGAACTTAAACGTGCGCGTGATAAGGCTGAGGAAGCGTCACGTTTAAAAACGCAGTTTGTATCGACAATCAGCCACGAACTCCGAACTCCGCTTTACGGCGTGGTCGGCATCACAAACATGATTCTCGACGAACATAAGGAACTCGCCGAAAGCACACATTTAAATTCGCTAAAATTCTCAGCAAAATATCTGTTGGCACTGGTGAACGATATTCTTCAGATCAACAAAATTGAAGAAAATCGACTCGCCCTTGAGATGCTGACATTTAATCTTGCCGACGAGATCATCACCATAAAAGACTCGCTTCAATTTATTGCAATCCGAAACAACAACAAACTTACGGCCCACATCGACCCGGAAATTCCCGAATACATTATCGGCGACAAACTGCGACTCTCGCAAATTTTTATGAATCTTGTCAGCAATGCGCTGAAATTCACCAAAAACGGAGAGGTGATGATTATGGCGCGACTAGAGCGGGTGGAAGGCAAGTTTCACCATATAAAGTTCATGGTCAAAGACAACGGAATTGGCATTGCAAAAGACGATCAGGAAAAAGTGTTCGACAAGTTTGTCCAAATCGAACGCAAAAACGACGATTATCAGGGAACCGGATTGGGATTGTCTATCGTAAAGAGATTAGTGACTCTGTTTAACAGCGAAATCCATCTGGAAAGTAAGGAGAATGACGGCACAACCTTTACGTTTACCATCGCCTTTGAGGTCGACGAAGAAAAAACGCGGGAAATCATCAACGATATCGAAGTTGATCTAAGCGCTGGCCACGTATTTTCAATATTGGTTGTGGAAGATAATAAGATCAATCAAATTGTAACCAAGAAGATTCTTGAAAGCAACAATTTTACGTGCAGGATGGTTGATGATGGTTATGCGGCGATTGAACTGACCCGAACTGCAGATTTCGACGTCATCCTGATGGATATCAACATGCCGGGATTAAACGGATTTGAAACCACTCGCAAAATTCGTGATAACGGAATTCACACGCCAATTATCGCACTGACTGCTTTCGGAAAAGAAGAAGTCGCCGAGGAAGCGATGTCGAGCGGAATGAATGAAATCATCGTCAAACCGTTCGAACCGCATCAATTATTCAGGGTGATTAACCAACATATAAGTAAAGAAAAAGACGCTGATTAATACCAGCGTTTTTTATTGCTTTTAGATCCGGCAGATTTTCGGGATTTGTGCGCACCACCACTTCGATTCGAATTTTTTGGCGGATTTACAACTTCTTCTGCACCTTTTCCTGTCCAGGGAAACGGATGATCGTCGATACGTTTGACATCGACTTTAATCAGCTTTTGAATGTCTTTCCAATATGTTTCTTCGTCGCGTCCGCAGAATGAAATCGCGATGCCACCATTGCCGGCACGACCGGTTCTACCGATTCGGTGAACATAAGTTTCAGGAATGTTCGGCAAATCGAAATTGATCACATACGGGAGCTGATCGATGTCAATTCCGCGTGCCGCAATATCGGTTGCAACCAAAACGCCAACTTCTTTATTCTTAAAACTATCCAAGACCCTTTGACGGGCATTCTGCGATTTATCCCCGTGGATGGCTTCAGCAGCAACACCTTGCTTTCGAAGCGCTTTTACGACGTTGTCAGCCCCGTGTTTGGTTCGTGAGAAAACCAAAACATCAGATATATTTTCGTTTCTGATCAAGTGATAAAGCAACTTTCGTTTGTCGCCTTTTTCAACAAAATAAACACGTTGTTCAATGGTTTCGGCAGTTGAGGAAATTGGCGTTACTTCAACTTTTGCCGGATCTTTTAAAAACATTTCAGCCAGTTCGCGGATCGCCATTGGCATCGTTGCAGAAAACAAAAGCGTCTGACGATTATTTGGTGTCAGTTTCACAATCTTCTTGACATCATTGATAAAACCCATGTCAAGCATTTGATCGGCTTCATCGAGAATTAAGGTGTGAAGGTGATCAAGATCGATAAAACCTTGTTTGTGCAAATCCAGCAATCGGCCGGGAGTAGCGATCAAAATATCGATTCCCTTGCGAAGTTGGTCTACTTGCGGAATCTGAGATACGCCACCAAAAATGGTCAATTGTCGGAGATTTGTATATTTTCCGTACGTGTCAAAACTTTCGCCAATCTGAACTGCTAATTCGCGTGTTGGTGTGACAACCAGTGTTCGGATTTGCTTTGTCTTTTTAGATGAGCCTACAAGTCGGTGCAAATGATGAATCACCGGAATGGCGAATGCGCCGGTTTTTCCGGTACCGGTTTGGGCACAGCCAATGATGTCGCGGCCTTCTAATATAATTGGAATCGCCTGTTGTTGAATGGGAGTTGGCGATGTATATCCTTCTTCTGCCACAGCTTTAAGGATGCTGCTCGAGAGCGATAAATCTTGAAATAACATAATAATGAATTAAACCGTACTTTAAATAGCACAGTTTGCAAAGATACATTTTAATATTAAGCGAATATTAATGCGATTATCGCCTGCTTTTGGCCATTAATTTCGATAAAACCCCAAAAGCGCCGCGGATAAATGTAGCACTTGTCAACACCTTTACAACCGATTTGGTTGCTTGCGACATTTCAGTATCAGATTTTTTTACCGTTTTTGATGTAGGCATAGCTGGTTCTTCTTTTTCGGCTTCTTGTTTAGACAATTTCGCGTTGAGGATTTCATACGCGCTTTCACGGTCGATGACTTCGCTATACTTCCGAACCAAGCTTGATTTTGCGTTGATGGCGTCAATTTCAGCACTTGTTAAAACGTCCATCCGACTTTCTGGCGGGCGAATCATAGTTGCTGCAAGTGGAGTGGGGTTGCCTTTTTCGCTTAGTGCCGTCACAAAAGCTTCGCCGATGCCAAGACTAGTTAGCATGGTATCGGTTTGATAATACTCAGATAGCGGATAATTCTCAGCGGTCGATTTAATGGCCTTTCGATCGTTGGCCGTAAAAGCCCGGAGCGCATGTTGAATTTTCAATCCGAGTTGAGCGAGAATACCGCTTGGCACATCCATCGGGTTCTGTGTGATAAAAAAGATACCGATACCTTTCGACCTAATAAGTTTAACGATGGTTTCGATTTGCTCCAAAAGTACGTTACTGGCTTCTTTAAAAATCAAATGAGCCTCATCAATAAAAATTACGAGTTCCGGCCGGTCTGAATCGCCTTGTTCGGGCATTTCCTGATAAATTTCGGCTAATAAACCGAGCATAAAGGTTGAGAAAAGTTTTGGTTTGTCCTGAATATCGTTGAGTCGGAGAATATTTACATAACCCCGACCTTGGTTATCGATACGCATGAGATCTTGTATGTCGAATGAAAGTTCGCCAAAGAAGCGATTGGCGCCTTGCTGTTCGAGTTCGATGATCTTTCTCAAAATGATTCCGGTTGTTGATGGCGAAATGCGACCATAATGCTCATCGATTTCTTTTTTCCCTTCTTCCGAAATATAGTTGATGACTTTTTTGATGTCGTTCACATCAATCAAAGGCATTTTCTTATCGTCACAATATTTAAAAATAACCGACATTACACCGGTTTGCGTATCATTGAGATTTAAAATCCGCGAAAACAGCACCGGCCCAAATTCGGAAATCGTAGCTCGAAGTCGCACGCCACTTTGCTCAGAAAGCGAAAGCAGTTCGACCGGAAATCCTGTCGGCTTATAATCAACGCCCATCTTTAGGGTACGTTCCAAGATAAAATCTTTGGCCTCACCAGCCATGGCGATACCGCTGAAATCACCTTTTATATCCATCATTAAAACCGGGACGCCCGCGGCAGATAATTGCTCAGACAAAACCTGAATGGTCTTCGTTTTACCCGTTCCTGTAGCGCCCGCTATCAACCCGTGACGATTCATGGTTTTTAAGGGAATAGCAACTTTTGCCTCGCCAATAGTTTCACCGTCCAATATTGCAGATCCAAGCAAAATTGAATCGCCTTTTGAAAGATAACCTGCGTTAATGTGTTCTAGGAATTTGTCGGGAGTTTTCATGCGCTTCGCTAAAAATGTGAATTGGATTTAATAAAGTCAGTCACAAGATACGCAATTAATTTTCCGACGAGATTCGAATGTTCCTTACTGTCAAGATCCGGAGCGCCTTCGCAAATATGAAGGTATAATACATTTTCATGTTTGGCGAAGTAAGTCACAAAACGTCGAAGCTGTTCAACGCTGAATCCGCTTATTGTCATTGCACTACTTGCAATTCCCGGTATGGCATCAAGGTCGATCTCAATTCCGTAGGGGTCGTGCTTTATAAAATCGAATGCCGCCGCCATTTCAGCATCAAAATTACGATCGTTGCGAATCGCGATTTCATCATACGAATTAAACCGGATCCGATCTTCTGTTTTTAATCGGTCGAGAACACTTTTTGGCGTGTAACTTTCGTGAAGTCCGAAAATAAAGTATTTTTTGAGAAACCCTTCTTCAAAAGCGTATGTAAAACCATTGCCGCTATGTCGACCTTCCAGCATTCGAAGATCCGTATGCGCGTCGAAGTTTACGGCATTGATGTGTTTGCCTCGAGCCAATGCTGAACCTTTGATATTTCCGTAGGAATTATTGTGGCCGCCACCAATGATAATCGGAATTTTTCCGGCTTTAACGATCAGCGACACCAAATGTGAAACTTCTTTATCGATGCTTTCAACCAAAGTTGCAAGTTTCTTACGATCGAGGATATTTCCGGTATCAAGAATGTTTGCTTCGGTCATTTGGCTCTCAATATCGAGATGTCCTAAAACAGCGATGCGGCTACCTTTGCAGTATCGGTTGTGTTGGATATTACAGATGTTTCGCAACGCGGCTTCCCAGGCTGACGCAGTTCCCGGCCGACCGTAGTTTGCACGAACGCCAACATCTTCAGGAATTCCAAATAACACATATTCGGCATCAGTGGTTGCCAAAAAAGCATTCACATCAGAATCTTTAGCAATAGTTTGCATTTTCTCGCCAAATTTGATTTCGCCGCTACGGTGATTGGTCAATTTTGCAAGGTCGGCTGCGCCGCAGCGAATAAGCTTCTCCATGTGGATTTTTTTCAAAAATAATATAATTCTATAAAAGGCGTTCTTATCTAAAAATTATTATTTTTGTTAACAAACTAAACAAATTCCATGGAAAACCAGCGTAACACTTCTAGCTTAAAAGCAATTATTGTTGTTTTAGCCATTTTGCTTATCGGGAGCTTAATCTACATGTACAAAATGAGCAGCGATGCTAAAGTTACCGAGTCTACTTTAGTCGATGAAAAGACTTCTGTCATGAACGACTTAAAAGCGCTAAAAGCAACCTACGACAGCGCGATTGCTGAAAATACCTCAATGTCGGATGAACTCATAGCTGAGCGCGAAAAGGTGGTAAAATTGATGGCAGATCTTGAACGATCAAAAGGAGATGCGGCTTCGCTAAGAAAATATAAAAACCAATTCATTGCTCTTGAACGAGAAATGAAGAAGATGGTTGCCCAGGTTGAAGAACTTAAAAAACAAAATGAGCTTCTGACTGTGGAGCGTGACAGCGCAAACGTGAAGTTAGACGAATCGACAAAATACAATGAGGTTCTTGTTGGCCAAAACGAAGAATTATCTAAAACCATAGAAAAAGGGTCGAAACTATCCGTTTTAAATCTAAAAACAGCGGCCTACAAACAACGTAATTCAGGAAAACAAATTGAAACTGACAAAGCAAGACGTGCTGATGTTTTAAAAGTTAGCTTCACAATTGCTGAAAACCAAATCGCCAAAGCAGGTGATAAAACGTATTATGTACAAGTTATCGACAGTCAAAATAATGTTCTGGGCGAAAAGCAAACGGTTACCTTTGACGACCAGCTTCTAACTTATAGCTTTACAAGTTCGGTTCAGTATCAAAATAAAACCGTTGAAGTTTCAGAAGAATTACACGGTAAGAATTTTGCAAAAGGAACTTACTTTGTAAACATCTTTGACGGAAACGAATTAGTGTCAAAATCAAGTTTCGTACTGAAGTAATCTCTGATTCAATAAGTCAAAAGTCCCGCAGAAACGGGACTTTTTTTATGCCTATAACGATCTACATCAATTTTCCGGCAACCATCACTTTATCGATCGGATTGCTTCCAAACGCGTACGGAATCTGATAAAAAGACGACATCGGTTTGGTGATAATCAGATTTGCTTTCTTACCGATTGTGATGCTTCCGTGAGTTTTTGAAAGTCCCATCGCATAAGCGGCGTTGATCGTAGCGGCATTAATCGCCTCCTCCGGCGTCAGCTTCATCTTAATACACGCCGTTGCTACCACAAAATTCATATTTCCGGATGGGGTCGATCCCGGGTTATAATCTGTTGCCAGCGCGATCGGAAGTCCCGCGTCCAACATCGAACGAGCGGGCGTGTAAGGAATACTCAGAAAATAAGAACACGAAGGAAGCGCAACCGGCATCACATCAGTTCCAATAAGTGCTTCAATGTCCTCTTCACGCATTAATTCGAGATGATCAACACTTAGCGCATTGTATTTAATTCCCACCTGGACTCCGCCGATTGCGGTAAATTGGTTCACGTGGAGCTTCGGAATCAACCCATTGTCCATTCCCGCCTTCAAAATTCGTTCGGTTTGAGCGACGCTGAAATATCCGGTCTCGCAAAAAACATCAATATATTCAGCAATTTGTTGCTTTGCCGCAGCCGGAATCATTTCTTCGACCAGGTAATCGATATAGTCATCCTGACGCGTTTTGTATTCCGCCGGAAATGCATGCGCGGCAAGTAGGGTAGGCTTGATCTCGATCGGATATGTTTGCTGCAACCGTTTAATCACACGAAGCATTTTCAGTTCGTTTTCCGTGTCTAATCCGTAACCCGACTTAATTTCAACCGCACCGGTTCCGAGTTGGATAATTTCCTCCAAACGAACTTTCGATTGCTCATATAAATCTTCTTCGGTTGTATTTGCAAGCGTTTTCGCAGAGTTCAAAATTCCGCCACCTCGATTTGCGATTTGCTCATAACTTAACCCGTTAATGCGGTCAACAAATTCCTGCTCGCGGCTACCTGCGTAAACAATATGAGTGTGACTGTCGCACCACGCCGGTAAGACGACTTGGCCGCTGACGTCGATCGTTTGATCTGCAGCGATATTTTCTAAATCCGACATTAGCCCATAATCCGCAATAAGGTCGTTTTCAATTAGCAAGTAGGCGCCTTCAAGCATTGGAAGTTGTTTCATTTCCGCACCCGATAATTTCTCGATATGATCAGGCCGCACCTGAAGCAATTGCTTAATATTGGTCAGTAAAATTCGCATTTTCGTGTTTTTTTGTAAAAGTAAACTGGAATTTGAAAAACTCCTATCTTTAATCAAAATATTCCTTGTGCGCAGAATCAATTACAAAAAAGCCCGTCGTGTCATTCCAAATAATTACGAGTATACCGGAATCCACAAATCAGAAGTTGTCGCAATGCAATTATTCATTTATGACGACAATAATTTAAAGGAATACGACAACCTCTCAGTGAAGAAACTTAGTGAGATCCTTTCCGAAACAAAATCCGACAACCAGGTTATGTGGCTAAACGTCCACGGTTTGCACGATGCCGATTTCATCCGGCAAATCGGGGAGTTGCTTCACCTGGAAACGCCGATGATCAGCGACATCCTGAACACCACGCGGCGCGCAAAAGTTGAAGAGCTCAATGACTTGCTTTTTTTCAGCATTAAGTCGATGTTGCCAAAAGAAGAGGCGACTACCATTCAGGTCGAGCAAATCAGTTTTATCATCAAGGGAAATCTGCTACTATCGTTTCAAGAGAAAAGTAGCGACTTTTTTACACATATTCGCGAACGAATCCGCTCGCATGCTGGAATTGTCAGAAGTAAAAACAATGACTATTTATTATATCTGCTCCTGGATGCAGTAATGGAAAATTTCTTTATTACGCTTGAGCATCTGGAAAATCAGACCGAGAGATTGATCGGTGAAGTAAAAGTGAGCTCGAATCAGCAGATCCTGGAAAGCATCGAACGGGTTCGCGAAGAAATCAATTTCTTAAAACGTTCAATTTTACCATTGCGTGACGCGGTTTTCAATCTGAAAAGCATTCTCGATCAACATGGCCATCAGGATCACAAGTCGAATAAAACATATTTTACGCGATTGCACCATAAAACACTTGAACTTTTGGAGCAAATCGAATACGATACGAATTCGGTTGACAGCGCCTCAAATCTATTTTTCGCCACTCAAAATCAGCGGATGAACCAGATCATGAAAACGCTGACCATATTCTCGGTAATCTTTATGCCGCTGACATTCATCGTTGGCGTATACGGAATGAACTTCGACTATATGCCGGAACTTCACATGCAAAACGGTTATTTCAATGTGCTATGGATCATGTTCGCCATCGCAATCGCCATGACCATATATTTTAAAAAGAAGAAGTGGTTTTAACTCAATTTCTCGATAACAATCAATTCGTTATGTTGTTGAACCCGTTTAATGGCAACCGTCTTAAACTGAGTCGGGTTGGGGATGCCGAGATATTTCTTATTTCTGGCGTTGTGTTCTTCCGCCAAAATCATCGTGTTGAAAAGGACAAAACCTCCTTTTTTTAACAAGAAACAAATGCGATTTACAAAAAACTCTTCAAACAGGAAGTTGGGCATTGTCGTATCCTGAAAGATATCGATGATGATTAAATCGTACTTTTCCCGGGTTTTAAGTGAAAACTCGAAGGCGTCGTCGAGCACCAAATCAAGGTTGGGAATTCGATCTAAATTGAAATACTTTTTGCTGATCTCGATTACTTCCGGATCGATTTCAACACCGGTAATTTTTCCTGAATAACCGATTTCCTCACTTAAAGTTTTAATTACACTTCCGCCTGCAACACCAAGCACCAGAATATGTTGCATCTCCTTTACGCGATCAAAACCGATAAATGACAAACCCCTTTTTAAAATGCGCTGCAGGCTGCCAAAAGAGTAATTTGTATTCTGCGAATCGAGCACAAGTTGACCGTTGTTCCAGGTAACTTCAAGCGATTTACTGAGTTGTGATCGCTGTTTATGAATATTGATCGGATAGAAAAAACTTAAAATACGGTCGAGCATTTTTATAAAAAAAACAAAGGTAAGGTTTGCCGGAAAACCAATCTAGTTCCGCGGCAAATATTCTGTAAATGTGCCGTCTTTATGCAGAATTATAATTTTTTCGCTAGCACTTACGTGAATGTTACTCAGTTTAGGTTGCAACTCATCGATGGCAATTGCAGCTTTTTGTTCAGCTTTAGGCTGATCCGTAGGGGATAAAGGGTTCGGCTGATGCGACGCCGTTTCAGTAGTTAACATTGAACCATTTCCGTTGAGAAGCCAATACAGATTCAGCTCGGGAAAAGCGTCCAAAAGTTTGACGATAAAATCCAGACTTGGCTTATTCCGGCCGGATAGGAGATGAGAAACACCCGATCGTTGAACGCCGGTTTTGTCTGCAAAGGAAGATGCGGTCAAACCATAATGTTCAATTATGTCAGTCAGTCGGTCGGATATCTTTTCCATAAAATAACAGTTATTACAAATGTAACATTATTAAAACTTTCTACAAAGCCAAATTTTTAGTACTGCAAATTACCACACAAAACATCAAATGAAAACTTTACATCGAGACACTAAAATATCTGATTACAACCTATTTAGAATAAAGAACCACGCAAACAAAAAGCGCTGTTTACATTTGTATACCAAAAGCCATTGAATTACTGTTTACAAATGTAAATTACGATTTGTTTACTTTTGTATCAAGCTCTCAACACTTATGAATTATACAGATTGGAAAGAAAAGCGACTGTTTGGACGGTACATTTCCGCCGCGCACCTGGAACCGGTTTTTGCCGATTTCAGAGATCAGTCAACCACAATCGGACTTTCGGTTTTAAAACAACCGATTCGGCTTTTAAAGTTTGGCTACGGCCCCAAAAAGATTTTGCTTTGGTCGCAAATGCACGGCAATGAAAGCACCACAACCAAAGCGCTGTTCGACGCAATCAACTATTTTCAATCGCAGCCTGACTTGCAGAATTCCCTTACCTTATACTGTATTCCGATGCTTAATCCGGATGGCGCCGATGCCTATACCCGAGTAAACGCAAATCAAGTCGATCTCAACCGTGATTTCCTAAACACATCACAACCTGAAACAAAAGCATTGCTTGATGTTTACGATTCGGTGAAACCAGATTTCTGTTTCAATTTGCACGATCAGCGGACAATCTTTGGAGTGGGTTATACCGGAAAACCTGCTACAGTTTCATTTCTCGCGCCCGCGTTCAATGATCAATGCGAAATCAACGCTGTCCGCCAGCAAGCCATCTCAGTCATTAGCGCCATGAACAATCGGTTACAAGAGCTGATTCCGGGTCACATTGGCCGGTTTGATGACACGTATAATCGAAATTGCGTTGGCGACACCTTTCAAACTTTCGGCACGCCGACAATTTTAGTCGAAGCCGGTCACTTTGCCATGGATTATGATCGCGAGGAAACTCGCATGCTGATTTTTGAGTCGCTTATCCGCGCTTTTCGACACATTAACGAAAACGATTTCGCAACAATTGGCGTTAACGAATATTTGACAATTCCTGAAAATATCACTAATTATTTCGACTTTGTATACAAAAACGTCAAGATTAATTATGATAGTAATGAAATTATTACGAATTTTGCGGTTCAATTTGAAGAATCGTTAATCGATAACCGCATCCAATTTACAGGCAAAATTGTTGAAATTGGTACTTTGCTTAATGTTTTCGGCCACGTCGAGTATGATGCTGAAGGTAAGTGGTTTAGCAATAATGAAGGCAATACACCCAAAATCGGGATGCTTGCTGATTTTTATATCGGCAGTCAAAAATTCAGCAACGGTAAACCGGACAATTCAAATTGAACTATTTCGCAATAAATTAAAATGATTATGAGCAAGTTCCGTTTAGATGAAGTCGACCACCAGATATTAGACATGTTAATTGACAACACGCGTATTCCGTTTACCGATATCGCAAAAAAATTACTGATTTCGGCCGGTACGGTTCACGTGCGGGTGAAGAAAATGGAGGATGCAGGAATTATCACCGGATCGTCATTAACACTTGATTACGAGAAACTCGGTTATTCATTTATCGCCTATGTTGGTGTGTTTCTAAACAATACGTCACAAACTAAATTCGTACTTGAAAGAATCAACGAAATTCCGTTCGTCACCGTGGCGCACGTTACTACAGGTAAATTCAATATTTTCTGTAAAATCCGCGCTAAAGATACCAAGCATGCGAAGGACGTGATCTTTATGATAGACGATATTGAAGGTGTTTATCGCACTGAAACAATGATCTCGCTTGAAGAAAGCATCAATGACAAAAAGCGACTGATGCATACCATCTTCAAAAACATGTAAAATTCGAACCTCATTAATTTGAGGTTTTTTTTATTCCAATTTATATGAAATCATCCGAATTACCGCCAAATCAGTACGCTCCGTTTTATGCGCCTTATATCAACGCTTTGAATAACGCCGACCTTTTAGAAGAGCTCGAAATTTCAATGGCAGATTTCATAAAGTTTGTCAGGGAGATTCCGCTTGGCAAACACGACTACCGCTATGCGGAAGGAAAATGGACGATCAAACAAATTATTCGGCACATTATCGATTCGGAGCGCATTTTTGCATATCGCGCATTGCGGTTTGCACGAAAAGACAACACTGAACTCCCTGGTTTTGACCAGGATCTCTTTGTCGGAAATGTCGATGCAGAGAGAAGTAACATTCAAGAGCTTTTAACCGAGTTTTCGGCTGTGAGATACGCAAGCTTGCTTTTGTTTAAAACGTTTGACCAGGAGCAATTAAACGCGGTTGGAGTAGCAAGTGGCAATCCGATTTCAGTTGCCGCACTTGGTTTTATTATCATTGGTCATCAAAAGCACCATCAGCAGGTGTTTACGGAAAGATATTTAAATTAAAAAAGGAGCTCAATAGCTCCTTTTTTGTTATTCGTCTTCGTCGTCCTCGTCGTCGGCGAGGTCATCTTCATCATCAATATCGTCATCGTCATCATCGTCGCTTCCTCCGGGATCTTTGCTTAAATCAACTTCATCCTCATCATCGTCAGAAACATCGTCGTCAATGTCTTTAATTGCCGGAATTGGCTCAACAATCGCATCAAGATCATCGTCTTCATCAAACTTCTCTAATCTGCTTGCAAGTTTGGTGCTGACTTTCACCAGATAAATAGTGTCTTCAGTACGTACTTCTACCGCTTCAATCAATTCGTTTTGCGCGTTTCTAAAGCGGATAATGTTGGAATCATCATATCCGTCAGGAAATTTTTCAACCAAAAGGTTTAAAATTTCGTTCGTCAGTTTTGAATAATCAACAATAATTCTTTTCATAGTTACATGTCTAGTAGGTAAGCAAAAATCAGTGGGGCTACGATTGTTGCGTCAGATTCGATAACAAATTTTGGTGTTTTAATGTCGAGTTTACCCCAAGTGATTTTCTCATTTGGAACAGCTCCCGAGTACGATCCGTAGCTGGTAGTGGAATCGGAAATTTGGCAGAAATAGCTCCAAAACGGAGTGTCTTGCATTTCAAGATCCTGATACATCATCGGAACGACGCAAATAGGGAAGTCGCCCGCAATTCCGCCACCAATCTGGAAGAAGCCAATACCGTTCTGCGAATTCTTCTGATAATAATCAGCTAAATAAGCCATGTATTCAATTCCTGACTTCATGGTCGAAGCTTTAAGCTCACCTTTGATCACGTATGAGGCGAAAATATTACCCATCGTACTGTCTTCCCAACCCGGAACGACAATAGGAAGGTTTTTCTCAGCCGCAGCATACATCCAACTATCTTTCAGATCAATTTCATAATATTCTTCCAAAACGCCTGACAAAAGCATTTTATACATGAATTCATGCGGGAAATATCTTTCGCCGTTGTCTTCAGCATCCTTCCAAATCTTGTGGATGTGCTGTTGCAATCTCCTAAAAGCCTCATGCTCGGGAATACACGTATCTGTTACCCGGTTTAATCCGCGCTCAAGAAGATCCCACTCGTCTTGCGGAGTCAGATCACGATAATTTGGTACGCGCTCATAATGTGAGTGCGCAACAAGGTTCATGATATCTTCCTCAAGGTTGGCACCTGTACAAGAAATAATTTGTACTTTATCCTGGCGAATCATTTCTGCGAAAATCTTTCCGATTTCAGCTGTACTCATTGCACCGGCTAATGAAACCAGCATTTTAGCTCCGCTTTGCAGTTGCTCTTCGTATGCTTTTGCGGCGTCAACAAGGGTTGCAGCATTAAAATGCAGATAGTACTTCTGGATGAATTCGCTTATTGCTCCTTTACTCATTTCGTTCTTTTTTATAGCTTTTTGTTTCTCTCAAAAATAATTTATTTTTTGTTGTAACCCAAGATATTAAGTACATCTTCGGCTTTTTGTTGCTCTGAAAACACCTCTGTTGCCAGAATGCCATGTTCATCGCGATCGATCAAAATATGCTTTGGCTGCGGAATTAAACAGTGATGTAATCCGCCGAAACCACCAATTGTCTCCTGATACGCTCCGATATTAAAAAATCCGATGTAAAGCGGTTTTTCTTTGTTGTATTTCGGAAGGTAGATCGCGTTCATATTCTGTTCAGAATTGTAATAATCATCGCTATCACAGGTGAGTCCGCCTAGAAGCACACGCTCGTAATTGTCATTCCAACGGTTTACGGCAAGCATTACAAAACGCTTGTTGATCGCCCAAGTATCCGGCAGGGTCGTAATGAAAGACGAATCGATCATGTTCCACTTTTCACGGTCATTTTGTTGCTTTTGATACAACACCTGATAAATCGCACCGCCGCTTTCGCCAACAGTGTACGAACCGAATTCAGTGAAAATATTCGGAACATCAACCTCAGCTTCCTCGCAGGCAATTTTGATCTGATTGGTGATCTCATCAATCATGTACTGATAATCGTATTCGAAAGCAAGCGAGTTCTTGATCGGAAAACCACCGCCGATATTCAAACTGTCAAGCGTTGGACATTCCTTTTTCAAAGCCACATAAACCTTGATACATTTAACTAATTCATTCCAATAATACGACGTATCCATGATACCGGTATTAATGAAGAAATGCAGCATTTTGAGTTCAAGATTTTTGTTGTCCTGAATCTGCTTCTTGTAAAAAGGAACGATATTCTTGTAACCGATTCCCAATCGGCTGGTATAAAATTCGAATTTGGGTTCTTCTTCGGCCGCGATGCGAATTCCGATTTTGAATTTTCCTTTGATTTCGGCTTGTAAAAGATCGAGTTCTTCGTAATTGTCGATAATCGGAATGGTTCGGTTATACCCGTTATTGATTAACCGAGCAATGTTTTGAACATACAGATCTCTTTTGAAACCATTGCAAATGATAAATGTGTTCTTGTTGATCTTTTTGGTTTCGATCAATTTCTCAACGATGTAAATATCAAACGCAGACGAGGTTTCGATATGAATGTCATTTTTAAAAGCCTCATTCATAATATATTCAAAATGAGAACTTTTAGTACAGTAACAATAGTAATATTTGCCATCGTACTTGTTTTTTTCCATCGCTTTCCTAAACCAGTTTTTGGCTTTTTGAATGCTTTTGGAAATTTGCGGCAAATAGGTAAATTTCAGAGGCGTTCCGTATTGCTCAACCAATTTCATCAGATCGATATTGTGAAACTGAAGATTGTCTTTGTTGAGTGTGAACTCCTCTTGTGGAAAATAATATGTTTGATTGATTAGGTCGAAATACTTTGTATTCATCAGATGTTTATTTTAAAAATGGTGATAATAATGATCGAACAGTATTAATCCGCTTTTCAAACCCTGATGTTTTCGTAGATAATAGGCAGTTTTTCGTTATGTGTTTTGATCAACCTAAAAGTTATGCCCGAGATCTGTTCTTGCACTGCGCAAAAACGATTGGCCAAGTCAACGCTACCAGTAGATTGAATGGGTCCGTGTGGAACGGTGTCTGTATAATTCGGGTATTTTTTCACGCGACAAATTTATAGAAATAATAATAGCGTTTCTGCAATGTTTTAATAAAAAATTTTAAACTCCGTAAATCTTAAAAGCATTGCGGATTTCCAGTTCTGTAGCAGTTTGATCGATGATGATTCTACCGATTTTATCGATGAGTGCAAATCGGATTTCGCCGTACTCGTTCTTCTTATCGTGAACCAACAAATCAATTATTGCCATAACGTCAATTTCGGTAAAAATTATGGTTCCGAAAATATCTTTAATAACTTTTATGATTTCGTTAAATTCAATTTCAGATAATAGCTCTTTTTGCACCGAGATAGAGCTTTCCAACACCATCCCAGCCGCAACGGCTTCACCATGTAAAAGGTCGGGTTTGGTCTCATCCGATAAAAAGTAACTCTCAATGGCATGACCCAGCGTATGCCCAAAATTTAATGCTTTACGGATGCCTTCCTCAGTGGGGTCTTGCATCACGATCTTGTTTTTGATGGCAACCGACTCATAAACGAGCGAGTCAAAATCAGCAAAATCAATTTGATCGAGCGCTCCAAACTTTTGCCAGTATTTCGAATCGGCGATTAATCCGTGTTTAAGCATTTCTGCGAGTCCGGATCGCATTTGAACTTGCGGAAGTGTTGACAGAAAATCAGTATCAATGATAACCGTTTTAGGCGATGTGATGGTTCCGATCTGATTTTTCAGATGTCCGAGATCAACGCCGTTTTTTCCTCCGACCGACGCGTCAACCATCCCAAGTAAAGATGTCGGAATGTTGATAAAATCAATGCCTCGTTTATAAGTTGATGCTATAAATCCACCCAAATCGGTAATGACGCCGCCACCTAAGTTGATGATAACACTTTTACGATCGGCGTTGAGCTCGGTTAGCGCCTGCCAAACTTCAAGACAGGTTGAAATGGTTTTCATGCTTTCACCGGCGTCAATTTCGACGATTTCAATGGCGACTTCAGACTCAAGCACGGGCAGAAAATTGGGCAGGCAATGCGTCGCGGTATTTGAATCGCAAAGAATAAAGATTGACGAATATCGGTTGCTTTTGATTATTTCGTTGAGTTTCTCGTATCCTAAGCTACCGAAGTAAATTTCATGTCCGAGCGAAGTAATTTGTCGTGTCAAAATTTTGGCGTTGAAAATTCACGCAAAATAAGGCAATTTTCAAATAATAAATGGGCTGTGGTGTCTATATTTGCACCTTAAAATATTACTATGGAGCGGCTTTTTGACAATACGGAAATCGCATTTTCATCGATGAACGATGCTGAACTCAATCGGGCATACTTACTTTTTAAAATGATCGGCAATGCCAATTTGGTAAAAGTAGGCACCTCACTAACCAATTTTGCACTGAAGCTGAACCTTCCGGTTGAAGGATTAATTCGCAAAACAGTATTTGATCACTTTGTTGGCGGAACTACCGAAAACGAGTGTCTGCGCGTTGCATCGAAAATGTATTCAAAAGGCGTGTCGTCGGTGTTGGACTATTCGGTTGAAGGAAAAGAAGACGAGCAAAGTTTCGAAAACGCGCTTCAAATGACCTTGAACACCGTCGATTTTGCCATCGTACACAAGGGATTTCCTTTTGTTGTTTTCAAGCCATCCGGATTCGGGCCAATGGATCTTTATCAAAAAATAGGAGAAGGAAAAGAACTTACCCAGAATGAAGCAATGGAATGGGGCAGAGTAACAGGCCGATTTGATCGCGTTTGCAAAAAAGCTTATGAAAACAATATTTCAGTTTTAGTCGATGCTGAGGAAACCTGGATTCAGGATGCCGCCGACAAGTTAACGGTTGAAATGATGCAGAAATACAATAAAAACGAGGCTATCGTTTATAATACGCTGCAAATGTATCGCCACGACCGCCTGCCATACTTGAAAGAATTGCACGCCAAAGCGAAAGCAGAAGGTTTTCATATTGGCATGAAAGTGGTCCGGGGAGCTTACATGGAAAAGGAGCGAAAACGTGCAGAGGAGTTCGGTTATCCTAGTCCGATTTGCCCAACCAAAGAAGCGACCGATCAAAATTACGATTCTGCTATCGCGTATATGATCGAAAATATTGATTCAATGGCAGTATACGCCGGAACACACAATGAAAGCAGTTCGTATCAATTAATGCGTTTGATGGATCAAAAAGGTTTGGCAAAAAATGACAAACGGGTTTGGTTTGGTCAGCTTTACGGCATGAGTGACAACATCAGTTACAATCTTGCGGCCGCCGGCTATAACGTCTCAAAATATCTTCCTTTTGGCCCTGTTCGGGATGTGATGCCATACCTCATCAGACGGGCTCAGGAAAATACTTCAGTCGAAGGGCAATCCAGCCGCGAACTGTCGCTTATAGAAGCCGAACGAAATCGTAGAAAACGCAGATAAAAAAAGAATGCCAAAATTTCCAAATTGGGATTGGCAGAGACATCAATCGTAGTCAGGTTGTTATCATGTAAAATAAGACTATGTAAATAAGGATATGGTGTAACATCAATAGTTTCCAGCTCATTGGCCGAACAATTCAGACTATACAATTGTGCTGTGTCTCCCTAAGAATTCGAAAATTGCAATGAACTCAAGTTCTTATACAAGCCATTGTCGATTTCAATCAGCTCTGCGTGCGTTCCTTGCTCAACTACGATGCCATTGTCGATCACCAAAATCTTATCGGCTGTTCGTATCGTAGAAAGGCGGTGTGCGATGATAATGCTTGTTCTTCCCTGCATCAGCGTTTCCAATGCGTCTTGAACGAGTTTTTCACTTTCGCTATCCAATGACGATGTGGCTTCGTCCAGAATTAGTATCGCGGGGTTTTTCAGCAATGCACGCGCAATGGCGATTCTTTGCCGTTGTCCACCGGAAAGTTTGATGCCGCGTTCGCCGACCAACGTATCGAATTTCTCTGGAAACGAATTAATAAAGTCAAGGGCATTGGCTTGTTTTGCCGCCAGGAATATTTCATCTTGCGTAGCGTCAGGTTTCCCATAAGCGATATTTTCACGGATGCTTCCACCAAACAAAATAACATCCTGCGGTACAATGCTCATATTCCCCCGCAATTGAGAAAGTTCAAAGTCATTTATGTTTGTATTGTCGACCATTATACTTCCGTGGTCAATGGTGTAAAAGCGCAGAATCAACGATGCGATAGTCGATTTTCCGGCTCCACTCGGACCAACAACTGCGATTTTCTGACCGGCGTCCGCCGAAAAACTGACGCCTTTTAAAACCTGAATTTCCGGTCGCGATGGATAACTAAATTGCACATTTGTAAAACTGACATTGCCGCTGATGCGATCCGATACCGTTGCAATCGAGCTGATATTCTCCGGTCTTTCATCTAAAAGTTCAAAAACGCGTTCGGTTGCGCCAATTGCTTTCTGAATCTGAGCGTATAATTCGGCTATGCCACCAAAGGACGCACCGACAAATGTTGAATACAAAACAAATGATATCAGCTGACCGACGCTCATTTCGCCTTGAATGCTCAGCGTCACGCCATACCAAACAACGGCGACAACCGATCCGAACAAACAAAAAATAATGAACGACGCAAAGTAACCGCGATATTGACCGCCTTTTACGGCAATCGCTACAATTTCACTGATCTTGCCTTTGTATCTTGCAATTTCGTACCATTCATTAGCAAACGCCTTTACATTGCTAATGCCTTGCAGCGTTTCTTCAACAATAACCTGACTGCTTGCCACGGCGTCCTGAACGCTCCTTGAATATTTTCTGATAAAACGGCCAAAAATTACAGCCGCAACAGCAACCAGCGGAACAACGCTCAGCATTAATAACGTTAGCTTCAAACTTTCGCTGGCAAGCAAAATCACGCCACCGATAATCAATATAAACTGACGAAGGAATTCGGCTATGGTTGTTGTTAGTGTATCCTGAATCTGGGTAATATCCGAACTAATCCGACTGTTGAGTTCCCCGACGCGCTTTTGTGAGAAGAAAGTCATCGGAAGTTTTATCAAATTGCCATAAAGCGCCAATCGGAGCGCGGCAAGGGTATGTTCGGTGAAACTGACAAAAAGCGATAAACGGAAAAATGAGAAAAATGACTGAAAAAGTAAGATCACAATAAGCAAAAGGGCAAGGTTTCTCGCTCTGTCCATATCGCGGTCACCAACGCAATCGATCAATAAACCCATTAATTTGGGAAAGGCCAAAGCAGTTGCGCCAGTTAGTAGCAAAAATATCAATCCGATAAAGAATTTCCATTTGTGCGATCCTGCAAAACCGAAGATCAACGTTGCCTTTTGTAGTGAGCCTGCTGTGATTTTCGCTTTTTGAAGATCGTTTTCTTTGCGTCGCGCCATGTTGAAATTTTTGCCACAAAAGTACGGTATTTTTGCCGCTTTCTCTTTTATGCTTCAACCATCAGTTCCATGAAGTAATCCGATAAAGCGACATCCAGCGATGGCATCAAACTTCCACGTTCACTTTCCAAAACACTGTAAATTGGTCGTTTTGCCGGAAGCCCCGGCGTTATCATTTTAATTCGCCCTACCTCATATCCCGCGCAGGCGGCGATCTCCTGAGCAAAGTCGTACCAGGAAACCGCGCCTTTGTTTGCAAGATGCCAGATTCCACTTTCTCTGTCAATCAGTAAATCTAAAGCCGAATTCACTAAATGCGGCACATAAGTAGGCGAGATCACATCAGACGATGCTTCAAAGATTTCACCACGCTCCAAAACCTCTAAAACCGCATGCGCAAAATTGTACCGATCCCACGAACTAAAAAAAGCACTTGTTCGTATTATTAAACTTTCAGGATAAATTGCAGATAGAATTTCTTCGGCGGCGGCTTTGCTTTTCCCATAAACATTAATAGGATTTACCGCATCCGATTCGACATAAGGGGTTTGTTTCTCGCCACTAAAAACCAAGTCGGACGAAAAGGTCATCAGCTGAATTTTCTTTTCAGAACAGACTTTAGCGAGATTTTCAGGCCCAACCGTATTTTCGAGGTAACATTGACCGGAATTCGCTTCGGCTTCATCAACTCTGACAAATCCCGCGGCATTGATCACAGCCCATGGATTATAATGCTCAATCGCATTTTTAACAGCGTCGATTTGACAAATGTCGATGTCTTGCCTTGAAAGAACTACGTGGTTTATTGACCGTTGAGAGCAAATCCGGGCAAACGCGCGGCCCAGAGTTCCGGTCTTACCGATAATTACTATCGGCTTACAGCTAGTGGTAAGTTGGAAGTCGGCTGGAGCTTTCTTGCTAAACGGAAAATACCTGTTTTCAGATCGCCACCAAGCCTCGCCGGTCATCACATCGCGATCAAAAGTTCCTGTCGTAGCAAGCGATTTTATTAATTCAGCCATTGCAGTTGGACGGAGTTTGCCTGAACTCACGTCAAACGTTCCGCGTTCATATTCCATTTCGTCGCTGATCAGCAACTTGTTCCATCCAAAAGAACCGAGCATGCTCCAGACGGTTACTGACCGCACGTCGACGCCTTGTTGCTTAAGCGATGTGGCTGATTCATAAATTTCCATAAACCACTTCATTTGTCCTTCGCGTGAGCAGTGCAAATGAGCTTCGGTTACGGCGATTGGAATCTGATACCTTTCCCATAATTCATTCATTAAAAGCGGAAATCCGTGCGGCTGATCAAATCTAACGCGTACCGCCTCAACATCGGCATATTGATGAAGCGTATTCCCGCCATGACGCGATTCGGGGTATTTCGACAGATCTTCATCGAGGTAGCGTTCCGAAGTGCAATAATAGTTGACTCCCAGAATATCGGGCGGACACGGATTTTCCAGGAAGAAATTGATTTGTTGTGGCGGAATTCCAACACGGATAAAGTATTTATAAAGCGGATGTTGCTCATTTAGTTTGCCGCAGAGAATATCCTGAGTCAGGAAACGCCGCTGGTTTTCCATTTTCGCCTGGTATTGCAGAAGTGGCGTGCTATAGGTTTTACCGAGATCTTCGGTTTGAACCAGCTTGGCGTTCGGGTTTATTTTCCGAATCTCGGTCATGGCCAAAACAGTTGCTTTTAGTTGGTTCAACAACATTTGTGCAAAGCTGGCGTCGTTTTGATGATGCGGATACCAGAAGCCGTAAAGTCCGGAGAATCGGGCAGTGGTTAGCGGCTCGTTTACCGGCGTGTAAAGATCAATCCACGGGAATTCGGTTGCAACGATTTTGGCGTAATTGGCAAAAAGCTCGGGAAATGCCGGATCGAGCAAACTCGTGAATTCAGGGCCTGAACCGTGATGAAGCAAGCCTGCGATGACATTTACATTTCTGGATTGAAGTTTTTCGAGATTTGACCTTACCCAGGAAAAATCGGGGATGGTCTCTTGGTTTGGCTGATGCCTTTCCCACAATATCGGGTAACGAAGCGTGGTTATTCCCAAATTGGCAATGGCTTCGATATCACCCTGGCGATTATAATGACCGTTAAAGTTGAGTTGATCTTTGTATCCGGAATGCAATCGGTTGATGGTGCACTCGATGCCGCCCCAGATTTCAGGTTTGGTAGAAATTTCCTTCATATAGTTGCATTTCTGATAGAAGTTAGAAAACCCTAGCCCTGACTGCAGCGGTTATCCTTTTTCTCTCTGAAAGAAGAAAAAGATAGTAGCGTAAGGCAGGAAATAGCTCCTAATCCTTATCAATTTTAAAAATGTAATACAAATCTGCTCAAAACTGTTTTAAAATGTTTTATATGATTTACTGAAAATTTTGCAACACTTCCCGCATACACAAACTCCAACTCGCAGAATGCTTGAATATTATGATTTATTTGTAATTTCAAGGGTTAGATGTTAGTTGATTTTTTTGGAAATTGCATGTACACATTAAAATTACTCCCCAAATTATATGGAAGTACCGAACCACCCGAACTATGGCTTATCGCAGAGCCAGGAAGAAACTTCTGCCGAGGACACCTTTATCAATCCAATTCCGCGTGCCGTAATCCGGTCAAACACGCCAATGCTTTTAGACGGCGAATGGCGCTTCTCGATCGACGTTCAGGACCGCGGGTTAATTGAAGGCTGGCATCGCGGCCATAACTATACGGCAACGGCAAATTGGCCGGGAACAATTGAGGAACACATCTCTAAAGCAAAGGGATTGCTGGACGAGAAGCCGTGGAACGAAAAAGTCGTTGTTTGGTATGAACGGGATTTTCCGCTTCCGGAGCAAGATCAGGATGATTTTCAGGAAATGCTGCAACTGACTTTTGGCGCTTGTGGTTATGAAACGCGCGTTTGGCTCAACGGGGTTCAGCTTCGAACAGTTGATGGCGAAGATGTTCACATTGGCGGTTTTACTTCGTTTTCGTATGAACTCGACAAGGTTTTATTGCGGCCTGAAAACCGGCTGACGGTGCGAATTCAGGATACCATGGATGCCGATACGCCTCGCGGTAAACAGGAATCGTATGTTTATAAACGTGGCGGAATCTGGTATCAGACAAATTCGGGTGCGGTTCGAAGCGTTTGGCTGGAAACTGTTGAGCGAAATCGGCTGCGATCACGTGTTGGTGTTTTCAGCAATGTTGAGGATAATTTGGTGCGATTCAATTTGACGACGCGTGTACACGATCCCGGAATGTACACGATCCGGCTGTTGATTTATGATAAAACGCAAGATCCGGATACGCCCGTTGCAACTGACAATTTTAAATTGCGACTCGACGTGGGACAAAAGCCACAACGCGTGGTGGTCGAGGTTCCGAATGCAAAATTATGGTCGACCGAAGATCCGCATTTGTATCGTTTGGTGGCGCAACTCATCGATGAGAACGGTTCGACGGCTGAGATTGAAACAAAGTTTGGCCTTCGCAAAATTGAATCTCGGGGAAAAGCGATTTATTTAAACAACAAGCCGATTTATCTCGATGGAATTCTGTACCAACCCGGTGCGGCAACTTATGAGGAGATAAAAAGCCACATGCTTGCCATGAAAGATCTCGGATGTAACATGGTGCGGATTCACATTGCCGGAGTTGATCCCAGAATTTACAAACTCGCCGACAAAATCGGAATGTTGTTGTGGGTTGAAGTCCCGAGTCCGCACAAATCGAGTCCGCAAAGCCGGATCAACCACAAAGCTGAGCTTTTACGAATGCTTGCACTAATAGGAACGCACCCCTCGGTGGTGATCTGGAGTCTTTACAACGAGGACTGGGGTGCGCAGGACATCGCGACAAATCCGGAAACCAGGTCGTATATCATGGGAATGTACCATTTCATGAAAATTGCTTTTCCGCAGTTTCTGGTGGTTGATAACGACGGTTGGCAGCATATTTCCTATGAGGGAAAACTCAAAACGGATCTCTTCACGGTACATATTTATACGCCGGAACTTGATCGGTGGAAACAACTTTTAGATCAGTTGGTAGCCGGCGATCTGGATCATGTGGCGGCATTTCCGATGGTAGTTGGCGATCCGTACTTTTTCAGACAACAAACTCCGATTATTGTTAGCGAGTGGGGCGGATTCGGATTTGCGGATTACGGCGGACCGCAGGATGATGACCTTCGTGCTGATCAGATTCGGAAATTTAAAAAAGAACTGCGCAAACGCCCGATTTCAGGCGATGTCTACACCCAGGCAACAAATATTGAAGACGAACGAAACGGTATTATCGACGAGATTACCGGCGAACTGAAAGTGCCAAAGGGTTTGCTGAATTCGCGTGAAACTGATTTTTTGGATTGATATGGAAAAGACACAAACATCAAAATTCGGTGTTCTCGCCGACGGTCAGGAGGTATTCCGGCATGTAATCAGCAATGGCAGCGGACTCGAATTGCACGTTTTGAACTACGGTTGCATCATTAATAAGCTGATTGTTCCCGCGGCTTCAGGCAAGGTTGATGTCGTTCTTGGTTTTGATACCGTCGAGGATTACGTCAAAGCACATTCGCTTCCCGCGCCGCCTTATTTTGGTGCGGTAATCGGCAGATATTCGGGTCGGATTAACAAAGGCCATCTAAAACTTAACAGTATCGATCATCAGCTGAATATCAACAACAATTCACATACGCTTCACGGTGGCGTCACCGGTTTCGACCAAAAGATTTTCAGGGTTACTTCGCTGGAAGAATCGGCAATTACACTTGAATACGTGAGTCGTGATGGCGAAGAACATTTTCCGGGCGAACTTCACCTGTCGGTTCGGTATTCGATCAACGATAACAATCAGGTTGTAATCGATTATCATGCGGTTTCAGATAAGGACACTTACGTGAATGTTACTCAGCATAGCTATTTTAACCTTGACGGTCACAAGAATGATCTTTCTAACCAGAAGCTGACCATTGATGCTAAAAACATCATTGAAATCGATCAGGAAAACATACCAACCGGAAAGCTGATACCCGCCGGCGAAAAAGAATTTGACTTCATGAATCCGCGTGCAATTCCGCATAAAATCGACGATTCATTTATTGTTGAAAATACCCAAAAGCCGATTGCCACGCTTGAATCGGAACAATCACATATAAAAATGACGGTCATCAGCGACCAACCATCACTACATATTTATGTTGGAGGAAATCTTTTTGGCCAGCTTAAGGGCAAAGACGGTTTCGAATATCATGATTATAGCGGGATCTGCTTTGAATCACAAAATTATCCCGACGCGCCAAATCAACCGGATTTTCCCAGCGCCTTGCTGCGTAAAGGCAAATCGTACAGACAATTGACCAGTTGGAACTTTGAATTTTAAATCATGGAACTCGTAACGCAAACTGCCGCTTTCTTTGAGACTTCGTTCGATCGGAAACCCGACCATATTTTCTTGTCGCCGGGCCGAATAAACATCATCGGCGAACACATCGATTACAATCACGGCTACGTACTTCCGGCGGCGATCGACAAATATGTGTGTCTTGCCGTTTGCAGACGAACCGACTCGAAGTGCGTGATTCTGGCGAAAGACATCGATGAAAAGCACGAGTTCAGTTTAGATGATGAAATTCAGCCGGTCGATCAGATGTGGGCAAATTATTTCCTAGGAGTACTTTCGCAGCTTGTTGAGCGCGAATTAAATTTAACCGGTTTCGATCTCGCATTCTCGAGCACAATTCCGATTGGTGCAGGTTTATCGTCGTCGGCAGCAGTTGAATGCGGATTTTGTTTCGCCATGAACGAAATTTACGATCTGAGGTTATCCAAAAAAGAAATCGCGCTAATCGGTCAAAAAGCAGAACATACTTTTGTTGGTGTGATGTGCGGAATTATGGATCAATTTGCCAATATGTTCGGCAAGGAAAACCAGGTAATTAAATTAGATTGTGTCACACTCGAATACGATTACCACAATGCTGATTTTAAAGATTATAGTTTGCTTTTGCTTGACAGCAATGTTAAACACGAAAATCTGACCTCGGGTTACAACGATCGCCGTCGCGAGGTTGAAAATGGCTTTTTAGTTGTCAGTGACAATTTTCCGGAAGTAAAAAGTTGGCGTGATTGCACCATCGAACATCTTAACGCCGTGCAATCTGAACTTGGCAATGCTTACAAACGGTGCCTTTTTGTTGTTTCTGAAATCAAACGCGTACTTGACGCTGTTGATGCAATCGAAAAGTCAGATTTTCATCAGCTTGGCAAACTGATGTTTGAAACGCACGACGGATTATCAAATCAGTACGAAGTCAGTTGCGCCGAAACCGATTTTCTAGTCGATTTGGTTAAAGACGACCCAAACGTTATCGGCTCCCGAATGATGGGTGGCGGCTTTGGCGGCTGCACCATTAATCTGGTCAAGAAAGGACACGAAGAAAAGCTGATCGACCGCGTTTCATCGGAGTACTTTTATAAATTTAGCGTTGCGCTCAAACCTTATCAGGCAAACATTTCTAACGGAACTTCAACTTACCGATTATGATTGCATTTAACAACAATGAACATCCGCATCGCCGTTACAATCCATTACTGGACGAATGGGTTTTGGTTTCGCCGCATCGCGCCAAGCGGCCATGGCAAGGTCAAAACGAGCCGTCATCCGATCTGCAACTTCCCGCATACGACCAAGCCTGTTATCTGTGTCCGCGAAATATGCGGTCAAACGGCGAGTACAATCCGGATTATAACGACGTTTTTGTGTTCGATAATGATTTTCCCGCACTATTAACCGAGAAAGTGGAAGCCGAACCTTCAGAAAACGAGTTTTTCACCTTGAAACCCGAGCAGGGAATCAACAAAGTGATTTGCTTTTCGCCGCGACACGACCTTACCATTCCGGAACTTGAATTAGAATCAATAGAAAACATCATCCGGGCCTGGATCGGTCAATATATCGAAATTGGCAACATGGATTTTATCAATTACGTTCAAATCTTTGAAAATAAGGGCGCGGTAATGGGTTGCAGCAATCCGCATCCACACGGACAAATTTGGGCGCAGTCGTCGCTTCCAACCGAAATCGTAAAATTACAGGAAAGTCAATTAAAATATTACCGGAAAAACGGTCGTAGTTTGCTTTCAGATTACAGCAAGCAGGAACTCGAGCGGAAAGAAAGAGTAGTTCTTGAAAACGCGCATTTTATAGTAGTTGTTCCGTTTTGGGCGGTTTGGCCTTTTGAAGTTTTATTGATCAGCAAACGACATCTCGCCAATATTTCAGAATTTACCGACGATGAAATCAAATCGTACGCGTCGATACTAAAAGTGCTTACCATAAAATACGACAACTTGTTTCAGACGTCATTTCCGTATTCAGCAGGAATTCACCAAGCACCAACCGATGGAAAATCGCACGACGAATGGCATTTTCACATGAACTTTTATCCGCCGTTACTTCGATCGGCAACAATTAAGAAATTTATGGTCGGATATGAAATGTTGGCCGAATCCCAGCGCGACATAACTCCCGAGAAAAGTGCGGAAATGCTACGGAATCTACCGGAAGTTCATTACAAACAAAAAACTAGTTGATCTTAACTGTTTTAAGCATCGCCTTATCCGAATAGTTGACAACTTCAACTGTAATCGGGCGATCTTCATAATTCCGGCCTTCAATGACGTATAGTTTTCCGTTTTGGTACGGAACATTGCTTAAATCAAAATCGATATCGCCATGGGTTAGTATCTTCTTGACATCAGCCGAATCCAGCACTTTATCAGCCAACGCTTTAGACGCCTCCTCAGAATAATAAAATGGCTTGTTTCGCAAATCGTTCAAAACACGTGCGTTCGGGAAGTAATTGCAACGCGTATCTTTGCCCTGAAAAACCATCGCCACAAAAAAGCAGCCTATTACCAATCCTACTAAGTAGTACGCCAATCTATACTTAAAGCCCATTCGAAATTTTTGGCAAAGGTAGTCTTTAGGAGTCTAAAACACAATTAAATTGATATCACTCACCGGAAGTCCGAACCAGTCGCCAATAGGTTTGTTGGTCAATATTCCGTGATACATGTAAACGCCGTGTTTCAATCCGTTGTTACATCTGATGGCGCTTTCGATGCCACCGTCTTCGGCAATCCGTATCAAATATGGCGTAATGATGTTACTGATCGACAGCGAGGCCGTTTTGGCATATCGCGACGGAATGTTCGGCACACAATAATGGATTACACCGCTTTTCACAAAAGTTGGTTTGTCGTGGGTTGTAACTTCAGAGGTTTCAAAACAACCGCCCGTGTCAATGCTCACATCAACAATCACGGCGCCTTTTTTCATGTTTTCGACCATCGTCTCAGAAACCACCACCGGACATCTTTCTGTTCCGCGCATCGCACCAATGGCAACATCGCAACGACGAAGCGCCTTTAATAGCGATTTAGGCTGAATGGTAGACGTAAATATTCGCTGGTTCAGCGTGTTTTGCAATCGGCGTAATTTAGTGATCGAATTGTCAAATACCTTAACGCTTGCGCCAAGTCCGAGTGCGGTTCTCGCCGCAAATTCGCCCACAGTTCCCGCGCCTAAAATCACAACGTCGGTGGGCGGCACGCCGGTAATGTTGCCAAATAGCAAGCCTTTTCCGGAGTGGTTAGTAATCATCAGCTCAGATGCAATTAAAATCGAAGCCGTTCCCGCAATTTCACTCAGCGATTTCACAGCAGGGAAGGATCCATCATCGTCCTGAATATATTCGAAAGCAAGCGCGGTGACTTTTTTCTTGCTCAATGCCTCAAAATATTCCTTTCGACGGGTTTTAATTTGTACCGCCGATATCACAATCGTCTGCGGATTAATCATTTCGATCTCAGGAATCGTCAGCGGCTCAACTTTTAAAATTATCGGGCAACCAAGCACCTTTTTAACATCGGCGGTCACTTCAGCACCGGCGTCGCTATATTCTTTATCCGAATAACTCGCGCTAAGTCCGGCGCCCGATTCGATCAAAATCCGATGTCCGTGAGAACAAAGCGAACTCACCGCATCCGGAGTCAAACAAATTCGGCGTTCGAGGTAACTGTTTTCCTTCGGAATTCCGATGAAAAGTTCACTTTTATGACGCGCAATTTCGAGTTTTTCCTCCTGCGGAAGCAACTGCTGCTTTGTAAATGGGGTTAACGACATGGTCTCATTCGCTTCTGAAAATTGTGGTCTAAGTTAGAAAAATCTTATAAATTCGCCAAATTGGCTTAATGGAATCAATCGATATTTGGGCGTGCCCGGCCCAAAGCTTCAGGGGCCGGTCGGGCTGTTCGCAGTGCACGGCACTTAGCTTCCATCCCTCACGCAAAGATCCGCAGGTTCATTGGATGTAATTGCTCCAAGCACTACGACTTCCTAAAAGTTAACTGCCGACGCCCATCAGGCTGAACTATTATCTTTACGACTTCATGCTGCTCGGGCAAAAGATCCGGAATTTTCCCCGGCCATTCAACAAAGCAGTAATTCCCAGACGAGAAATACTCTTCAATTCCCATGTCAAGTGCCTCGTTATCGTCTTTGATCCGATAAAAATCAAAGTGATAAATCGTACCGTTTTTATCTGAATGATATTCGTTAACAAGCGAAAACGTCGGACTTCCCGTGGTGTCTTCAACCTCGAGAGCACGGCAAAAGGCTTTGATCAGCGTGGTTTTTCCGGCGCCCATCGCTCCCTCAAAGAGCAAAACTTTTGCTGGTTCATTATTGATGATGCGTTTTGCAACGGCGTCGATTTCGTCGAGCGTGAAAATGATTTCCATAATTAACGTGGATTAAAAACCAGAAATGGGACAATGACTTCTTCAAGTGAAATTCCACCGTGTTGATAGGTATTTCGGTAATAGCTAACATAGTGGTTGTAATTATTTACATACGCTAAAAAGTAATCGTTTTTAGCAAAAATATACGAACTGCTCATATTTATCGCCGGCAATTGGACTCGCTTAGGGTCTCTTACGGCATAAACATCGCGATCTTCATACGTGAGACTTCGGCCGGTTTTATAGCGAAGATTCAAACTTGTGTTCTTATCGCCAATCACTTTCGAAGGATTCTTGACGTTTATCGTGCCGTGATCAGTGGTGATGATTAATTTAAAGCCAAGCTGTTGCGCTTGCTGAATGATTTCAAGCAAAGGCGAATTTCGAAACCACGAAAGGGTAAGGGAACGATAGGCTTTATCGTCGGCGGCGAGTTCCTTTACAACATCCATTTCAGTTTTGGCATGCGATAACATGTCGATGAAATTGTAAACGATCGTAACCAAATCATTATTCTTGTACGACTTAAAACTGTCAACCAATTTCTTACCACCGGCGAAATTTGTGATCTTAAAGTAATCCTGTTTGATGTTAAGTCCAAGCCGCTTTAAATGAGCAGTTAAGAATTCAGCTTCATATAAATTTTTCCCGCCTTCTTCAACATCGTTTTTCCAATACTGGGGAAATTGTTTTTCCATTTCAAGCGGCGTCAATCCCGAGAAAATCGCATTTCTCGCATACTGGGTTGCCGTTGGAAGAATCGCATAATATGGAACTTCTTTTTCAAGTTTATAATGATTAGAAACCACGCTTTCGAAAGCTTTCCACTGGTCGTATCTCAAGTTGTCGATAACTACGAATAAAACCGGGCGGTCTTTCTTTGTAATTTCAGGCACAACAAGTTCTCTGAAAAGTGTATGCGATTGCACCGGTTTGTCGGCTTTTGGTTCAAACCAACTTTCGTAATTCCGCTCGATGAACTTTCCGAATTGCGAGTTTGCCTCGATCTTCTGGGATTCCAGGATTTCAGACATTCCCTGATCCTCGATATTTTCAAGTTGCAACTCCCAAAACAACAGGCGACGATAAAGTTCAGCCCATTCTTCATAAGAATTTACCATCGACATATCGACCGCGATTTTCCTGAATTCCTTTTGGTAATCAAGTGTGGTTTTTTCAGAAATCAACCTCGAGTGGTCCAGGTTTTTCTTGATGCTGAGTAAAATTTGGTTTGGGTTGACCGGTTTTATGAGATAATCGGCAATTTTCGATCCGATTGCTTCCTCCATAATATATTCTTCCTCACTTTTGGTGATCATAATAACAGGAGTCGACGCTTTCTTTTCCTTGATCTCGGCTAAAGTCTCGAGTCCGCTCATTCCCGGCATGTTTTCATCCAAAAAAACAATGTCGAAATCGCCTTCACTGAAGACATCAATGGCATCGCGACCGTTATTGCAGGTTGTCACCTCGTAGTTTTTCTTCTCGAGAAACAACACATGTGGTTTTAATAAGTCGATTTCATCATCAACCCAAAGTATCTTTATTTTATCCATCAAATTTTCTCAGTTAGAAAAGGCAATTTAACAATTTTGTAGATGAGTCCGCTCTTAAAGTTATTGTAAATATTTTCCGTAAATGAGATATGGCTTTTGCTGTAACATTTTACGCTAATCGTGTAAAGTGTAGCGGATTGGCAATCGTAATTTTATGCTTATTCAAAAAAACAAAAGTTATGATAAGCGAAGATAGAAACAACCAAAGCGAAGAGAACCGCAACCGCGAGTACACTTCATCGAACAACAATCAGCAATTTCACAATCAGAACATGCGCCAGCAAGACGATTTTCAAGAGGATGATCAGGCTGAAACAAATGTTCAACGCGCCAAGAGCGAGAACGATGATTATTCAAATACCGGAACGGGCGCCAACTACAGTGCATCCGATCGGAAAGAGAAACTCACCGACGAAAATTACGGAATGTCAGGTCAGTATACCCGTAAGGATATCATTAATGATTTTGAAAATTCCGACAACGAAGAAGAAACCAGCAACTAAAATCGAGAAGCCATGCCTGAAAACGAAAAAAACAATTGGGATCATGCCAATAGGCAAGGGGAGAACCGCGATTTCAACCAGAAAGAATCCGATAGCATGTACCTAAAGAAGGACGATGCGGAAACACATGAAGTGAATCCTAACGTCGATGCCGACGGTTACGGAGCGGAATCTGCCCGATCTGATCATAGTTCATATGACGCCGGAATGGGAAGCCGCACCGGAAATAAGCACCACAGCGATGTTGTAAGCTCACGCAGTAACGAAGATCTAATTAAAGGCAATTCGGGTGCGTCGGGCAGATCATCCGGACACTAAAAAATCAATCAAAATTTTAATTTGAGAAAAACGGTTTGCTGTTGCAGGCCGTTTTTTGATACCCAAATCTCAATGGAAACCATTATCAAAAAGCCTTCACGCAAGGTTTTGTATCCGTATCAAAAAGCGGATATCAACACGATCCTTGAAAAGATCATTAATCAAAACGGACAGGGAAGATTGCTCTACCAACTTCCTACCGGTGGCGGAAAAACCGTCGTCTTTACTGAAATCGTAAAGCGTTTTTTAGAATCGTCCGACAAGAAAGCACTTGTTCTCACGCATCGTGTGGAGCTTTGCAAACAAACATCGACTACGATCAAAAATGCGGACATCGTCAGCAAATCGATTACCAGCAAATTAAAAGTACTTCCTGCCGATAATCCGTATCGCTGTTATGTGGCGATGGTTGAAACCCTTAAAAACAGGCTTCGCGAGAAAAAGGTTCCGATTGACGATATCGGTCTTGTCATCATCGATGAGGCGCATCACAACTCGTTTGGAAAATTACTGTCAAAATTCAAAAACGCCTTTATTATCGGTGTGACGGCAACGCCATTGAGTTCAGATTCACGTTTGCCGATGAAACGAACCTATAAAGAATTGATCGTGGGCGAGAGCATTCCGTCGCTGATCGAACGAGGATTTCTGGCGCAAGGAGTTTCCTATGCGTATGATGTTGAATTAAATTCGCTTAAAACCGGGATCAACGGAGATTTTACGGTAAAATCAAGCGACGAACTCTACGCAAGCCAGAGTATGCAGGAATTGCTGCTGAATGCTTACGAGCAAAAGGCGAAAGGCAAGAAAACCCTGATCTTTAACAATGGAATTATAAGTTCGCTTCAGGTTTTTGACACCTTTAAATCAGCCGGCCTTCCGATTCGGCATCTTGACAATAAAACTCCGTACAAAGAGCGAAAAGAAATATTAAAATGGTTTAAATCCACCAAAGGAAGCATTTTAACCTCGGTTTCGATATTAACTACGGGCTTTGATGAGCCTTCGGTTGAAACGGTCATTTTAAATCGTGCCACAAAATCGCTCACGCTTTATTACCAAATGATTGGACGTGGATCGAGGCGATTGAGAGGCAAAAAATCGTTCGACATTATTGATTTGGGAAACAATGCGGCGCGATTTGGCGTTTGGGATCGCAATATTGATTGGCAGGATGTATTTGACCATCCTGAGCATTATCTTGAGAGTTATTCGGATTCAGATTCGGTAAATGAATCGACCTATGTGATGCCACAAGCAATGCGGGCGTTATTTAGCCGAAGTGCTGAAGTTAGCTTCGATCTTGATGACGCTTTTAGGCGGGTTGAAGAAGAAGGTGACAAACACAAAGAAGTCATTTGGGAATCGATCCGGCAACATGCATTTTTGTGTATTGAGAACAGCGACAGCATTTCGCAGGCAATCGAATTATCGAAACAACTCGATCCGGAAATTATTTTTAGGGTAAAATATTATTGTCAGCGACTTGAGAAATCGACCAAAAGTTACCGTGATTGGCTGACTGACGACTATAAACAGCGTTTACAGACGTTAATTACCAAGATATTCCATAAATACCAACCTGAGGACTCGAAGGAACTGCTTAAATTATCAGTTGATGATGCCATCTTGCCTTAGCCCGGATAGAGGCGGTATCCTCGTAGCGGTAGCGGAGAGATAAAGCCGATAGCCGGAAATAGCTCCTAAAAAAAAATCCCGGACATAATTCCGGGATTCTTTGTTATATACGCTCAACTTTTAGAATTTCGAGCTCTTTTTCCTGACCGCCATTAAACGGCCATTTGATTCGGCTGCCCGGTTTATACCCAACCAAAGCAAGACCCATTGGTGTGATAATCGATTGGGTTTTATGTCGCTGACGCGCTTTTCCCGGTGGTACAAAAGTGTGAACTTCCTCAGCGCCACTTTCGTGATTTTTGATTGTTACGCGCGAGTCGATGCTGACAACATCGTCCGGAAGATCCCGGCGACGCACTTGTTTGGCATGCTTAAGTTCTAGCAAAAGACGCTCTCCCTCGATATCGGAAACTTTTCTTCGGCGTACTTGTTCTTTAATTAAATCGTAAATTCCTGTTGTCAATATTAAATGTTGCGACATGTTTTTTTGAATGGTGCCGACCATAACATAGCTCATGGTCCAAACGAGCATCAGGTGTCGATTGAACTATTACGATCAGCGATTATTTTTATGAAATAAAAAGAGGGTTCCCTGTCTTTGGACCGCGACAGGGATTAATTCACAAATTCCTTAGAGTTTTTCAAAAAAACATCATCGTGGAGATAAGACATTTTCCAAAGTCCGGGTGTTGCAGCGATAAATTGGTTAATGTACATGACAATGATATTAACCGCAAAGATACGGAAGATTCGGCTGACGGCAAATAATTGAACCTAAATCTTTGTTAATTAGCTTTTTAGCACTTGAAAAATGTTTATCGAAAGCTTTAAACTCGTGATTCCGAGACTGAAACGACAGCGCGAAATGTCTTATATTTGCGAAAATAATAAAGTTTGAACACGAATAAATTAAAGATTTTCAACGATCCAATTTACGGTTTCATAACCTTGCCGAGTGCGCTGATTTACGATTTGGTGCAGCATCCGTACTTTCAAAGGTTGCGACGCATCTCGCAAATGGGGCTTTCGTCGTTGGTTTATCCCGGAGCGCATCATACGCGATTTCATCATGCACTTGGTTGCATGCACTTGATGCAAAAGGCTGTTGATGTTTTAAGGAGTAAAAACGTTTCGATTTCTGCTGAAGAAGAACAAGCGCTCTACATTGCGATTTTACTTCACGACATTGGCCATGGGCCGTTTTCTCACGCGATGGAACGCAGCATTGTTGAGGGTGTGCATCACGAAACCATCTCGCTGATGTTTATGGACAAACTGGACGCCGAGTTTGAAGGTCAACTGTCGCTTGCTATAAAAATATTTCGTGGAAATTATCACCGAAAGTTTATGCTGCAACTGATCTCGAGTCAGCTTGACATGGATCGGATGGATTATTTAAAACGCGACAGCTTTTTTACCGGCGTTGCCGAGGGGAATATCAATTCGGAGCGACTGATTCAGATGATGAACGTGGTTGATGACATTTTGGTGATCGAGGAAAAAGGGATTTATTCGGTTGAGAAATTCCTGACCGCCCGCCGGCTCATGTATTGGCAAGCCTATTTGCATAAAACGAGTTTGGTGGCCGAATTGATCCTGATGAAAATTTTGAAACGCGCCAAGGAACTATCGCATAAAGGCGAAGTTTTGTTAGCCAGCACGCCGCTTTCGTTTTTTCTGCAGAACAAGATTGACGAGTCGACATTCGATTTGACAACGTTGGAAATTTTTTCAAGGCTTGATGACAATGACATTATCAGTGCGATTAAAGAGTGGCAATTTCATGACGACCACATTATAAGTTCGCTGAGTGCGATGCTGATCAATCGGAATTTACTGAAAATCAAATTGAGCAACGAGAAGTTTTCCTCTGAACAGTATCAGGAGATTTTGCAAAAGTATGCTGCCCAAAGCAACCTGAGTCGCGAAGAAGTCAAGTTTTTTGTGTTTAAAGGCAAGATAAAAAACCAGGCGTATTCGGTGAATATCGAACCGATTCACATCTTGCGAAAAGATGGAACGATCGAAGATGTTGTCGATGCTTCAGACCAATTAAGCTTGAAAGCATTGTCTAAACCGGTGACTAAGTATTACATATGTTTTCCAAAACAACTTGCCGAAAAATAAGATACCAAACCTATTTTTTATATTTTTGTCGCAATGAAATTTACAGCGGAACAAATAGCGGGTATTCTCGAAGGCGATGTTGTCGGCAACCCTCAGGCTATAGTATCGCGATTGTCTAAAATCGAAGAAGGCGCGGAAGAATCATTATCTTTTCTTTCCAACCCGAAATACAGCCACTACATTTATACAACAGGCGCCAGCGTGGTTATCGTGAATCGGAATTTTACACCCGATCACGAGATCAAAACAACCATGATCAAGGTTGACGATGCTTATGGCGCATTCACCAAATTGCTCGAATTTTACAACGAGACTAAGATGAGTCGCAAAACCGGTATCGAGCAACCATCATTTATCAGCGAAAACACCACCTATGGAGAGAATCTATATCTTGGTGCGTTTAGTTATATTGGTGTGAATGTTAAGATCGGCAGCAATGTTAAGATCTATCCGAACTGTTTTGTTGGCGACAATGTAGAAATCGGCGATAATACCATTTTATTTTCAGGAGCTAAAATATCGTCTGAAACCATCATCGGCGCCAATTGCATTTTGCATGGCGGAACGGTGATTGGTGGCGATGGTTTTGGCTTTGCGCCGAATCCGGATGGAACCTATAAAAAGATTCCGCAAATCGGAAATGTAGTGATCGAAGACAATGTTGATATTGGCTCGTGTACGACCATCGACCGTGCTACCATGGGATCGACAATTATCAGAAAGGGTGTCAAATTGGATAATCAGATCCAAATTGCGCACAATGTTGAAATAGGAGAGAACACGGTAATTGCGGCTCAAACCGGTGTTGCCGGATCGACCAAAATTGGAAAAAATTGCATGATTGGCGGCCAGGTCGGCATTGCCGGTCATCTGGTTATAGGCAATAATGTGAGAATTCAGGCACAATCCGGCATCGGAAAAAACATTCACGATGGCGAAACTGTTCAGGGGTCACCGTCATTTGGCCTGGCAGACTATAGTAAATCGTACGTACACTTTAAAAACCTTCCGAAGATCGTTGCTGACGTCGAGGAAATAAAAAAGCAAGTAATCAAAAAATCAGATAATGGTTAAACAAAAGACCATCAAGAACGAAATTTCGTTAACAGGCGTCGGATTACACACCGGCAAAGAAGTTAAAATGACATTTAAACCCGCACCGATAAACAGCGGATTTTCTTTTGTTAGGGTAGACCTTGAAGGGCATCCGGTTATTGAAGCCGATGCGAATTATGTCGTAAATACTCAACGTGGAACCAATCTGGAGAAACGTGGAGTTAAAATTCAAACTTCTGAACACGTGCTTGCGGCTTTCGTCGGATGTGATATTGATAACGTCATCATCGAACTAAACGAGTCGGAACCGCCAATTATGGATGGTTCGTCGAAATACTTTGTTGAAGCTATCGAGAAAGCGGGAATCGATGAACAAGATGCTGAAAGAAATTACTACGTTGTAAAAGAAGTCATTTCGTTCCTGGACGACAGTACGGGCAGCGAAATTTTGCTGATGCCGGCAGATGAGTTTCAAGTAACAACCATGGTTGATTTTGGAACCAAAGTGTTGGGAACTCAGAATGCCACCATGAAAAGCATCTCTGAATTTAAAACTGAAATCGCAAATTCAAGGACATTTAGTTTTTTGCACGAACTTGAAACCTTGTTGGACAGCGGATTGATAAAAGGCGGCGATCTTAACAATGCGATTGTTTACGTCGATAAGGAAATTTCCGAAAAGACGATGGAAAACTTAAAAGTCGCTTTTGGAAAAGAAAAAATCTCAGTCAAACCAAACGGCATTTTAGATAACCTGACTTTACATTATCCAAACGAGGCGGCTCGTCACAAACTACTTGATGTGGTTGGCGATCTTGCACTTATCGGAATGAAAATCAAAGGAAAGGTGATTGCAAATAAACCGGGTCACTTCGTAAATACACAATTTGCGAAAAAGATGGCTAAAATCATCAAGCTCGAGCAGCGAAACCAGGTGCCGGTTTACGACTTGCATCAAGAGCCGTTGATGGATATTCACAAAATCATGTCAATGTTGCCGCATCGACCACCGTTTTTGCTAGTTGACAAGATTTTTGAATTATCGGACAAGCATGTGGTGGGACTGAAAAATGTGACGATGAACGAAAGTTTCTTTGTCGGACATTTCCCGGATGCACCCGTGATGCCTGGAGTTTTGATCATCGAGGCAATGGCACAAACAGGCGGAATTCTGATTTTAAGCACCGTTCCGGATCCTGAGAATTACCTAACTTATTTTATGAAAATCGACAACGTCAAGTTTAAACACAAAGTTTTACCTGGCGATACTTTGACGTTTAAATGTGATTTGATCTCGCCGATCCGTCGCGGAATCTGCCACATGCAAGCCAACGCTTACGCAAACGGAAAACTAGTTGCCGAAGCCGAACTTATGGCGCAAATCGCAAAAAAACAATAATATGAACCAACCGCTTGCATATGTTCATCCGGGCGCTAAAATAGCGAAGAACGTCGTTATTGAGCCTTTCACCACCATTCACAATAATGTGGTTATCGGCGATGGAACCTGGATCGGATCGAATGTCACCATTATGGAAGGCGCTCGAATCGGCAAGAACTGTAATATATTTCCCGGAGCTGTCATCGCGGCCGTTCCACAAGATTTGAAATTTGGCGGTGAAGATTCGCTTGCCATTATCGGCGACAACACAACCATCCGCGAATGTGTGACCATCAATAGAGGCACAATTGCGTCAGGACAAACTGTGGTTGGAAACAATTGCCTGATCATGGCTACAGCTCACGTGGCACACGATTGTCATGTTGGCGATAACGCGATCATCGTAAACGGCGTCCTTTTAGGCGGACACGTGACGATCGGAAAGTATGCCATTATTGGCGGATTATCAGCCGTTCATCAGTTTATCAGTGTCGGCGACCACGCAATGATTTCTGGCGGATCGCTGTTGCGAAAAGATGTTCCTCCTTACACGAAAGCAGCAAAAGAACCACTAAGCTATGTGGGGATTAACAGCGTCGGACTTCGCAGACGAGGATTCACCACCGAGAAAATTCGCGAGATACAGGAAATATATCGCATACTTTATCAAAAAAATTACAATACCACTCAAGCACTCGGAATCATTGAAGCAGAGATGGAGGCAACACCGGAACGCGACGAGATTATCTTGTTCATCAGGAACTCCTCACGCGGTGTTATGAAAGGGTATACTTCAAACGTAAATTAGCAAACTTATATAAAATGGCAAGTACTTCAGATATCAGAAACGGATTGTGCATCAAGTTCAACCACGATATTTATAAAATCATTGAATTCCTACACGTTAAACCTGGAAAAGGTCCGGCGTTCGTCAGAACCAAACTTAAGAGTTTAACAAACGGAAAAGTGCTCGACAATACGTTTTCAGCCGGTCATAAAATTGATGAAGTTCGTGTTGAAACGCACGAATTCCAGTTTCTTTATCCTGAAGGTGAGAACTACAACTTTATGCATACTGAAACGTATGAGCAAATTCAGCTTAACAAAGCAATTCTCGATGCGCCGGATTTTTTAAAAGAAGGCGATACCGTGAAAGTAATCATCAATGCTGAAACCGAACAACCACTATCTGTAGACATGCCTGCTTCTGTTATTCTTGAAGTAACGTATTCTGAGCCCGGAGTTAAAGGAAATACCTCGACAAATGCTACAAAACCGGCAACGGTTGAAACCGGAGCTACGGTTAACGTTCCGTTGTTCATTAACGAAGGCGATAAAATCAAAATCGACACAGCAACAGGAAGTTACCTGGAGCGAGTTAAATAATCGATTCATGAAATTTCCACGTACATATCAGCTTCAGGAGATTGCAGCATTACTAAATTGCAGCTTTGTAGGCGATGCCGCATTTCCTGTAGATGGTATGAATGAAATACATGTTGTTAAACCCGGCGACATCGTTTTTGTTGATCATCCAAAATACTACGACAAGGCCTTGCAATCAAATGCAACCGTAGTGCTGATCAATAAAGAAGTCGACTGTCCGCCGCAAAAAGCATTATTAATCTCGGATGATCCGTTTCGCGACTTCAATAAACTAACCCTTCATTTCAAGCCCTTTCAAGCTGCAAATGCTTCAATAGCAACTACAGCTGTGATCGGAGAAGGAACTGTCATTCAGCCAAATGCGTTTATTGGAAACCACGTTGAGATCGGCAAGAATTGCTACATACATGCAAATGTTGCCATTTACGATCATACCATCATTGGTGATAATGTGATTATTCATGCAGGAACCGTAATCGGCGCGGATGCTTTTTACTACAAAAAACGACCTGAAGGTTTTGACCAACTTATTTCCGGCGGCCGCGTGGTCATTGAAGATAATGTGGGAATTGGAGCGCTTTGCACCATTGACAAAGGCGTTTCTGGTGATACGATTATCGGTCAGGGAAGCAAGCTCGACAATCAGGTTCATGTAGGTCACGATACGCGAATTGGAAAGAAATGCTTAATTGCATCACAAACCGGAATCGCGGGCTGCGTGGTGATTGAAGACGAGGTAACGCTTTGGGGCCAGGTGGGAACCACAAGCGGCATCACCATAGGAGAAAAAGCGGTAGTTTTAGGCCAAACCGGTGTTACGAAATCGGTTGCCGGCGGAAAAACATATTTTGGAACGCCGATCGAAGAATCGCGTGAAAAATTAAAGCAACTTGCCAACATTAAAAAGATACCGGAAATTTTAAACAAAATAACATAGTATGTCTGCTAAAAAGATTGTTGAGGATTTTTATAAGTCGGATGCCGTGATCAATCCAGAGGTGATGGATTCTTTTATTCACCCGGAAATCACACTTGATTGGAACAGCAGTCAGGGTTTTCTTCAGATGGATCGCGAGAAAATCTTGGCCTTATCAGCCGAAATCGGACGCGCTTATTCCCGTTCAAAAATCAAAATCAGTCATATTTTAGCTGAAGGCGACCTGGTATCGGTTCGCTATTCACATTTTGTCAAAACCATCGAGAACCCGCGCGAGGAAATGTTGCTTGCACACTTTATCGTGATTTGGGAAATCAAAGACGACAAACTATACCGCGGATTCCAAATGAGTCAACTTTCATAGGAAATCTGGTAAAATTGCCGTGAAAACCTTACTTTTGCATAACAGAATTTAAAACCATATAAAAGATATACGATGAGTGTTTTAGTCAATAAAGATTCAAGAATAATTGTTCAGGGCTTTACCGGAAGCGAAGGAACTTTCCACGCGTCTCAGATGATCGAGTACGGGACTAACGTGGTTGGTGGCGTAACTCCGGGAAAAGGCGGAACAGAACATTTAAACCGTCCTGTTTTCAACACGGTAAAAGACGCAGTTGATAGCACAGGTGCTGACACAACAATCATTTTCGTTCCGCCTGCATTTGCAGCTGATGCGATCATGGAAGCTGCCGATGCCGGTATCAAGGTCATTATCACAATCACCGAAGGAATTCCGGTTGCTGATATGATCAAAGCTTCTTCGTATATCAAAGATAAAAATTGCCGTCTAATCGGTCCAAACTGTCCTGGTGTTATCACGCCTGAAGAAGCAAAAGTTGGCATCATGCCAGGTTTCGTTTTCAAAAAAGGAACTGTCGGAATTGTTTCAAAATCAGGAACACTTACTTATGAAGCGGCTGATCAGGTTGTAAAACAAGGTCTTGGAATCACAACGGCTATCGGAATTGGCGGTGACCCAATCATTGGAACAACTACAAAAGAAGCAGTTGAACTTTTGATGAACGATCCTGAAACCAAATGCATCGTAATGATTGGTGAAATTGGTGGTCAGCTGGAAGCTGATGCCGCACAATGGATCAAATCTGACGGTAACAGAAAACCTGTTGTTGGATTTATTGCAGGAGAAACAGCACCAAAAGGACGTACAATGGGTCACGCCGGAGCAATCGTTGGCGGTGCCGATGATACTGCTGAAGCTAAAAAACGAATCATGAGAGAATGTGGAATCCACGTTGTTGATTCGCCTGCTGAAATCGGAAAGAAAGTAAAAGAAGTTTTGGGATAATCCTAAAGCCATAAACAAGTATAAGCCTTGCATTTGCAGGGCTTTTTTTCTAAAATTATGTACAAAGAATTAAAGAAATTTAAAAGTAAAGGCGAATTTACCTTTACACCCACAGACAATCTGGAAGAGGTTTGTAACGCGACCCAAACCGGAAGCGGAATTTTCCTTGTCTACAACGTTGATGGCGACGAAAAAGAACTCATCATGGTTGGATCCACCGGAACCGTTCAAAACGACGGAACACTGAAAAGCAAAAACGGGGGACTATTCGACAAGATCGTTAACGGCCACCAATTTGCAAAAACCGGTAGAAAATATACTTGGCCCACGCAAATGGCTACTGAAAATCTATCCCGACTTGAAGTATATTGGTACGAGACTTTTACCGAAAAAACAAAGGTGATTCCAACGTACATCGAAGGACAGATCTTGCAAAACTTTTTTGCCGAAAACGACCGTTTGCCAAAATGGAACGTCGCGTTTTAGGTCGATTGAAACTATAATTATACTATATTTGACAGACATTTTTAGCCCCGATCGTCGCGGCATCCTGATGTTTTGGCCTTGATTATTTCGAATCCTACCAAAGATTCCCAAGCCAAAACAGCAGATATAGCAGAGAGCGGGATTAGCTACTAAAAAAAGAAAACCAAACAATTATATGAAATTACTTGAAGGAAAAACCGTGATTATTACTGGCGCAAGCCGCGGAATCGGGAGAGGAATCGCAGAAGTTTTCGCAAAACACGGCGCAAATATCGCTTTCACATACAGCTCATCGGTCGAATCGGCTCTTGCGCTCGAAGGCGAACTCAACCAATCGGGCATCAAAACCAAAGGATACCAGAGCAACGCGGCGAATTTTGCCGAAGCTCAGAAACTTGTTGACGATGTGATCGCAGAATTTGGCACCGTAGACGTATTAATCAACAACGCGGGAATCACCAAAGACAACCTTTTGATGCGAATGAGCGAAGAGGATTTCGACAAAGTAATCGACGTGAACCTCAAATCGGTTTTTAACATGACAAAGGCGGTTCAACGTCAATTGTTAAAGCAACGCTCGGGATCAATCATCAATATGAGCTCGGTTGTGGGCGTTAAAGGTAACGCCGGTCAAGCGAACTATGCGGCTTCAAAAGCGGGAGTCATCGGTTTTACAAAGTCGGTTGCACTCGAACTTGGCTCACGAAACATTCGCTGTAACGCCATCGCTCCGGGATTCATCGAAACCGAAATGACCGCAAAACTCAACGAAGACGTGGTTCAAGGATGGCGAGATACGATTCCACTTAAACGCGGCGGAACTACCGAAGACGTTGCAAACGCATGTTTATTCTTGGCAAGCGACCTATCAGCGTACGTAACAGGCCAGGTTATGAACGTCGACGGCGGAATGTTGACGTAAATTTGGGCAGCATTTCCCGTTTTTCGCTATATCTTTTTTGCCGAAAATGTTAAATTTCAGTTGAACGTTTCAGGTTCGCAAAAAAGGATGCCGCTCCAACCGGGGCTGTAATGTGAACTAAAATAAACTTTATAGATAAATGACAACCCTTACCATAGTGTTTTTGCTCGCAGCGCTAATCGTTGCCGCAGGTTTGTCGTTCTTTCAATACTTTTTTAAAGCCGGTACCAGGTCTAATGTGACATTTGTACTGGCTTTATTGCGTTTTTTATCAATTTTTGGAATATTGCTGCTTTTGATCAATCCGGTTATTACCCGAAAGTCTTACCAAACAGAAAAAACGCCGCTTGTTATCGCTTTAGACAATTCGGTTTCGATCACCGAACTTGGCGCAGCCGAAACATCAAAGGAGATTTATCGCAAGCTGTCGACCAACGCTGCCCTGACTGAAAAATTCGATCTTCGGCCCAATACCTTTGCTTCGGAAGTTGAACCCGGAGCAGAACTCGACTTTAAAGGAAAGCAATCAAATCTTGAAGCAGTTTCAAAGAGTTTAAAAAGCGCGCACAAAAACAAAAAATTTCCCACGGTTCTAATCACCGACGGAAATCAGTCTACCGGCAATGATTATGTCTTTACCTTCGATCCCGAAAATAAGGTTTATCCCGTAATTCTTGGCGATACAACCACATTTCTGGATTTGAAAATCACCCGACTCAACGTAAATAAATACGCGTTTTACAAAAATAAATTTCCGGTCGAAGTTTTTTTGCAGTACGCCGGAACGAAATCGGTTAGTGCAAACTTTTCAATTTCGCTCGGAAACTCGGTTGTTGCCAAACAAGCTGTTACGTTGTCACCTAGCAACAAAACCGCGGTTCTGAATTTGCTTTTGCCTGCTGAAAAAGTTGGACTTCAAGTTTACAAGGCGTCGATCACCTCGGCGGAAACCGAAAAGAACACCTACAATAATCATAAGAATTTTGCGGTGGATGTCATTGATCAAAAGACCGAAGTTGCCATCGTCTCGATCATCAACCATCCAGATGTAAGTGCGCTGAAACGAAGCATTGAGAATAATGCGCAGCGACGCGTATCAATCGTAAAACCAACTGATGTTAAAGCTATTCAGGATTATGATGTCGCAATATTGTATCAGCCGACAGCCGCTTTCAAGCCATTTTTTGATGCCAATAAAAACATCGGCGTAAATACGTTTGTCATCACGGGTTTAAACACCGACTTCGAATTTTTGAACAACCAGCAGCAGATGATTGCCTTTAGGATGAGCGGTCAATCTGAAGATTATTTGGCAGATTTTAGCAGTTCATTCAATTTGTTTGCGCTCGATAATATCGGATTTGAAAGTTTACCGCCATTAAAACATCCGTTTGGCAATGTCACTTCATCGGCAAATTCAAATGTTTTGCTGTCGTCACGAATCCGGAATATCGCAACCGGTTTTCCGATGCTGACTTTTTTTGAGAATCAGAATCAGCGTAATGCGTTTTTGCTGGGCGAAAACCTCTGGAAATGGCGTTTGCAGGTTCACGCTGAAAACAATTCGTTTGAGAAATTCGACGTCTTTATCGACAAGATCGTTCAGTTTCTGGCTAGCAATAACAAGAAACAATCGCTGGTAGTAAGTCACGAACGATTCTATAATTCCGGCGATCCGATTGAAGTGACCGCGCAATATTTCAATAAAAACTACGAATTCGACGCGCGCGCACGACTCTCGATTACGGTCACTGAAAAATCGACTAAGCAAACCCGCAAATACGACATGCTTAAGGGAAGCAATAGTTTTAAGGCCAATCTTGAAGGACTTCCAGCCGGAAATTACGTATTTCAGGTACGTGAACTTACATCCAACACCGCGTATAACGGCTCTTTTGAGATATTGGAATTCGACATCGAAAAGCAGTTTGTAAATCCCGATCTTGCGAAATTAACACAGTTGGCATCGCAAACAAATGGCACCACATTTATGCCTGACCAAGTTGATAAACTTATCGATACACTGCTAAAAAACGATGAATACAAAGCGATTCAGAAAGCTACAACAAAGAAATCGCCACTGATCGATTGGATTTGGCTGATGGGAATTATCGTAGCATTGTTGGCCTCAGAGTGGTTTATTAGAAAATATAATGGATTGTTATAAAAAATAGATATGAAAATTACACGTACAATATTAGTTGCATCAATTATTTCAACAGTTATAGCTTGCGGAAGCAAAAAGACTACGGCAGCTGCTGTAAAGGAAAATAACAAAACCGAGAAAGTGATTGCAGAAAAGGCGGCCGTTGCACCATTTTTCACGGCTGAAAGTATTCAAAGTGACTGGAAGCTGGTGATGTCGACCGACGAGATTAAGATGACATCGAATAACAAAGCCCAAAATTTCACACTTCCCTTTCATAAAGCTGAAAGCGTTGGCAACAATCGGATTTACAATATGTCGTATGACGACACGCAAATCGAAATTACGATTGCGGTAGGAGAGTGCGAAATTAAAGGTTCCAATCACACGGTGAAGGTTGTTTATAAAACTCCGAATGCTGAAGAAGTCATTACAAAAGGTTGCGGAAAATATATTCCGGATACGATTCTGGACGGCGTCTGGACCTTGTCGCAATTAAAAGGTCAGAAAGTTAGTCCGGCTGATTTTGGCAACGAACTTCCGTACATTGACTTGCATACCGAAATTTCAGCGTTCACAGGTTTTGCGGGTTGCAACCGGATCAAAGGTCAACTTGAAATTTTTGAGAACAACAATTTTAAGTTCGGACCAATAATCGCGACCAAGATGGCGTGTTTGCCTGATAATAAAGAGAACGTGTTTATGCAGGCAATTCAGTCTATAACTAAAGTCGACGTTCAAGAGCGATACCTGATCCTGTCAAATGGCGAAGGTGTTCAGGCTATTTTTATTAAAAAGGCTTGATTTTGAGTTAGTTCCGATAAAATATCAATACTTTTGCAATAAAAGATTATGAAAAGGTGTGCTTTTGTGTTGCCGTTATTATTTTGCGGGACGTTGGGATTTTCACAGGAATGGATCTCAGATCTTTCGATGGCATTACGTCAGGCGTCGGCACAGAACAAAGAAGTACTTTTGTATTTTTCGGTTCCTGACGCGTGTACTGCCTGTGAAAAACTCGAAGAAAAAGTTTTCTCATCTCCAACCTGGCTTTCGTTTGCAGAGGAAAATTTTGTACTTGCCAAGCCAAGTTTCGAGGCAAGTGCGAGTTTTGAAAGCAAAGCTGAAAATCTTTTGATTGTCGAAAAGTACAATAAGGATGGCTTCTTTCCTTTCGTGGTAATCTTGGATAAAAACGGCAAAATTGTCGGCAAAACCGGGAACTACAACGACGAACATCCCGATGCGTATATCGCTATGTTGGAATCTATAAGTCGCAATTAATTATCAAATAGGAGCACCTGATCTTTTAACCGATCTATAAGCATGTTCATCATTCGCTTATTCAAATCGGACGAGTTTTCAATATACTGTTCGTATTCTTCAACGGTAAAAAGCGCGATTACCATTCCCTTTAATGAGTTACGAAATTTAATGTCTTTCTGAATCGTCAGTTCGATGTAGGAAAGTTTTTTCTCGGCAGAGAGCGAGCTAAAATCACTTTTGTGTTTGCTGATCTGATTTTTAAATACGGAGATAAAAAGATCATTCTGAAGTTTAAGTATAGGGCGGAGGGTTTGATTTTGGAACGTTTCCTCGATGGAACGATTGTCGATTTCACCAAGGTTAACGCCTCTAAAATCTGATAAAAACTGATCACGTGTAGAATTCATAGAAAATTGAGATAAAAAAAACCGCTGTAAAAATACAGCGGTTTTTTATTTATAAGTGCTCCTATTATTTAATAGTAAATGTTGCTCTTCTAACCAAACTACGTGCGTTTGGAGAATTCGGATCAACTGATGTATCCTCACCTGCAGGAATGATGTTTAATCTAGAAGCCTGGATTCCGGCTTTGATCAACGTATTTCTCACATTGTTTGCACGTTTTTCAGAAAGCGCTCTGTTTATTTCAGTGCTACCAATTTCGTCAGCATAACCTGTGATGTCTGCCGATGCATCCGGATTGTTCTTCAAGTACGTCAATACAAAAGAAAGGTTTTGTGTTGATGCCGGAGTTGGGTTCGAGCTGTTGAAGTCGAAGAATACTGAAATGTAACCTTCGTTGATCAACTTCTTAACTACTTCTGAGTTATTCGCATTTGCCGTAGCGTTAGCCACTGTGCTGTCTACATATTTCTCAAGTTCGTCTGCGACACCGTTTCTGTTTGCGTCAACCATACGACCTTTTGAATCAACAGCTACACCAGCAATTGAGTTTGGCTCAACATCAAGATAATCTGCAACACCGTCTTTATCGGTATCAACAAGCATTGTTTCAAGTTCACCAATACGTTCGTCAAGAGCTTTAAGTTGTTCTGAACTTGCGTCCGGAATATCAGCCCAGTCTCCGTGCATGCTGTTTCTTCCGATCGAGTAATTAAGACCGAGAGAAGTTGAATACAAACTACCTGCTAAGTTGTTGCTACGATCTGAATACGACCCGTCCCAATTAAAATGTTGACGCACGTTTGAATTGATCGTGAAATCAGCGAATAAAGCAACTTTATTTGTAAGGCGAAGTTGTGGCGTAAATCCGAAGATCAAACCGGCGTTCCATTCGTCACGCCCTTCGTTATAGCCCATCTGAGGTACCATTTGCGCTACCTGAAAACCACCGTGGAACAACAATCCAAATCGGCCTGCACGATCCTCAAAATTAAAAAGACGAACTGCGTTTACAACCCCCTGAAGCCCCATTCTAATATGACGCATTTCAAAAGGTAGTGAACCTGCATCCTCAGCCTCAGTAAGATTATCGTAAGCGAAATCGAGTTTCATACCGAATCTCGGGCTGATCATATATCTTGCACCAACCGTAAAGTGGTTCAATTTTAAATCAAAATGTTTTTCAGGATTACTAGCAAAATAACCGTCAGCATATGGCTTAATACCTTTACTCATACCTGCACCGGCTTCGATTGTCCATCGGTTGTAACCCTCAGGCTCCATCTCGTTGATAATGTCTTCCATGTTTGCAACCCGCGTGCCTTCCTGGGCTTCCGCAGTGGCAAAGGTCAAGGTGAGTAATGATAATAACAGTATTGGTTTTTTCATAAATTGTGTCTACTTTTAAATTATACCTGAATAACAAGAATACAAATATAATATTTTATGTTAACTGATTGAAATTTATATCTAAGTTATTGATATTTAAACAAAATTTAATAATAAAAACGCAAAATTTAATATAGTTGATGAGAACTTCCAATATTTTTGTAACAGTTGATATACTTATTCTGAAGAAAAGTGACCGTGGGCTGAATCTACTTTTAATCAAGCGAAAAAACGATCCTTATAAAGGAAAATGGGCAATTCCGGGTGGATTTGTCGATCAAGATGAGGATCTTGAGGATGCCGCCAAAAGGGAGTTGAAGGAAGAAACGAATGTTGCTGTCGCAGATGTCGTACAGCTTAAAGCCTTTGGGAAACCTGGTCGCGATCCAAGACATCATACCGTATCGGTTGCGTTTTATGCTTTTGTCGATCAATCAACTGAAGCGACTGCCGCCGACGATGCTGATCAAGCCGATTGGTTTGACCTAAACGAATTGCCGGAACTCGCTTTTGATCATTCGGAAATAATTAGCTTTGCCAAAGAATCCCTTAAACTATGATCTTTCAAACCAGAAAATGGGTAAAACCCGAAGATTTGAATCCAAACGGAACGTTGTTCGGCGGAAAGTTGCTGGCTTGGATTGATGAGGAACTTGCTTTGTTCTCAATCCTTGTGTTGGACAATCCACGAATCGTAACCAAGCACATGACTGAAATCAACTTTCGAAGTTCAGCCAGACAAGGCGATATTGTTGAAATCGGAATTGATATCGTGCGATTTGGAAATACTTCGATTCAGCTTAAAAGCGAAGTGCGAAACATCATGACCCGCGAAACTATCATAACAATCGATTCGATCACTATGGTCAGTTTGGATGAAAGTGGAAAGCCAAGAGCGCACGGCAAGTCGCTAAGCACGCCAAATGATATTAAACCGCTGAAGCCCTAAAATACTTTTTGTCAGTGTAAAAAGTTCCGAAAGGTACCATTGAAGCCAAGCATACCACAAAGAATTTTTTCCAACTCCAAGAATATTCGATTTTCATCATGATAGCCATCAAAATGTAGACAACAAACAGAACTCCGTGTGCCATACCAACATATTTAACAGCAGTCGGATCGTTTCCGATGTACTTCAATGGCATCGCAATAAACAATAAAAGAAGTAGGGAAGTACCCTCCAGAAAGGCAATAGTTTTAAATAGACGTGTCATCGTGAAAGTTTAAACTTTGCAAAAATAGTAAAGCAGATGGTCTTTCCATATTTTAAAATCTTAAATTAATGAGCAAACGCGATCTGAGAAAATATCTGGCTGAACTTGACAAGGAGCAAGTCGAGGCGCAGTTAGTAGAATTATATGAAAAGTTTCCCGAAGTCAAAACATATTATGACTTTGTATTCAATCCGCGTGAGGAAAAATTACTGCGGGAAGCAAAAGCCAAAATTTCGAACGAATATTTTCCCATTAAAACCAAGCGCGCAAAACTTCGTCGATCGACAGCACAAAAAGCGATCAAACAATTTTTGCTTTTAGGCGTTGAGCCGCACTCAACGGCCGATTTGATGTTGCACAATATTGAAGTGGCGCAGAAATATTCAGCCAAACGCGAAATGCGATATAGCTCCTTTTATAAGAGCATGCTGAATTCGTTTGAGCAAGTTGTGAGTTATTCGATTGAAAAAGGGGTGTGGGCCGAGTTCAGACCGCGACTTGAATCTGTGATGAAAACTGCGCAGATTCAGCGTTGGGAAAACGCGCCGGCTTTTGCTGAAGTTTTCGAGCGTATTTCAACCGAGTGTGATTAGTATAAATGTAAAATATAAAGATATAACGTGCTAAATTGAACGGTAGCGGATATTTGCGTAAAAACAAAAAGCTATGGCTGAAACATTACTACGTACGACTTCGACACTTATCGTTAAAGTACCTTCGATAATTTCACTACCGCCATACAAGGAGAAATCTCGGGTACAAAAAAACATCATCAAATCGGTTATACAATGCTTGCAAAGCAATGAGCTCGAACTGGTTTATGTTGGTTTAGATCTGGATCTTGGCATTTCCTACAAAGAGCCTGAATACGATGATTCGACCATTATTACCATCAATGTTTTGGAGGATAATCCGGCACGCGATTTAAATACGCCGCGACAAGTCTTGCTCAAAAGTTTCAAGAAAGAACTTCAATACAACAACGAACATATCTTAATCGATAAAACGGCGGTTAAAAACGGAAAAACCCTGCGCAAGATCGAGATTTATATTAAGAGTAGGAGCGTGGTCCGGCGTTCGGCTGTTCCGGGGTATACATTTTCTAATGGAACGCAGGAGTACAGCAGGAACTCAGCTTATTAGACTCAATTTTTTCTAATAGTTAGTTGTAGTTCGTTAGCCCTAGCCCCGATGGAAGTGGAAATCCTTTTTGACCGTTGCGCAGCAGGGCAAAAAGATTGAAACGTACAGCGGGAAAAAGCTCCTAAAAACCATCGTGTCAAAAATTTAAGTCGGCTGTCAATTTATTCCTTTAGCGTACGCTTTTTATGAAGCTTGTGTCGCAAACACCGACCAAGTGTTCATAAATATGTTATTTATTATCAATAAGGTACCGAATAACTCGTATTAAAGCGTATTTTTGCAAAAGTGAGAAAAATGAGTATGCTGCAGATAAATGACGACGTAGAAATAGAGGATCGCAAGGAACTTTACAGTTACCAAAAAGGGGATATAGACGCAATTTTTGAGAGGCTTGACAACGCCGCACCCAATTATCATTTGCTTTATCAACTGCCGACAGGCGGTGGTAAAACGGTGATTTTTTCGGAGATTGTGCGACGATATCTAGCCAAACACGATAAAAAGGTCGTGGTTTTGACGCATCGTATTGAGCTTTGCAAGCAGACCTCGAAGATGTTGAGCGATTTTAATGTTAAGAATAAAATAATCAACAGCAATGTTAAGGAATTACCGGATCAAAACGATTTTTCGTGCTTTGTAGCGATGGTCGAAACCTTGAAAAACCGGATTAACGACGAGAAACTTCATCTGGACAATATTGGTCTTGTGATTATTGATGAGGCGCACTACAACTCGTTTCGCAAACTTCTAAGCTCGTTTAAAAATTCATTTATACTTGGTGTTACCGCAACGCCGCTGAGCTCGAACATCAAACTTCCGATGAACGAGAATTACAATGAGCTGATTGTTGGCGATACCATTGCGTCACTGATCGATAAAGGATTTTTGGCTCGCGCAATAACGTATAGCTATGATGTTGGTCTGACCTCGTTGAAAGTCGGCATTAACGGTGATTATACTGTAAAATCATCTGATGATTTGTACTCAAATATGGCGATGCAGGAGAAACTTTTGCATGCGTATACTGAAAAATCGCTGGGGAAGAAGACGCTGATTTTCAACAACGGAATCAATACGTCGTTGTATGTTTACGAGACGTTTCGTGAAGCCGGTTATGCCATCAGACACCTCGACAATACCAGTAGTGCTGAGGAGCGACGTGAAATTTTGGATTGGTTTAAAGTCACGCCGGATGCGATTTTGACTTCGGTAGGAATTCTGACTACCGGTTTTGATGAGCCGACAGTTGAAACCATTATTTTGAACCGGGCGACTAAATCATTGACCTTGTATTTTCAGATGATTGGCCGTGGTTCCAGAAAACTTCCAAATAAAGATACGTTTACGATTATCGATCTAGGGAACAATGCCGCGAGATTCGGTTTGTGGAGCGAGCCGGTTGATTGGCAGCACATTTTCCGCGCACCTGAATTCTATCTTGAGAATCTGAGGGACGATGCCGAAATCGAGATGCATTTCAAATATGTGATGCCGCCTGAGGTTCGTGCGAAGTTCGCCAAAACGGCGAGTGTTGATTTCGACGTAGACGAGGAGCATAAACTTGCGGTATCAAAGAATTTGCGATCGAAAGTGGTGATCGAAAAATCGCTTGATCAGCACGCAGGCATGTGCGTCGATAATTCCGATAGTCTTTTAGAAGCGAAACAACTTTCAAAACTTCTCGAGCCGGATATCGAATGGCGCATGAAATGTTATGCCAATTGTTTGAGCCATTGCAGTAAAAACTACAAAGAATGGCTGATTGAAGATTATAAGCTTAAGTTGACGCTTTTAATTGGAAAGAAAATCCGCGAATCGCTGGATTAATCCTGAATTTCAGCCTTTAAAGGTTTGATGTTTCGGCGACCGACTATCAGGATGATCAGCGCCAATACGGTTCCTGATGCCATAATGATCACCATTGGCAACATCGAGTCTTTGACGAAAATTCCGACGGCAATTGAAGTTAGTGCGCCCAGTCCGAGTTGCAACGCGCCAAGCAATGCTGAAGCGCTACCGGCAGTTCGTGTAAATGGCGCAAGCGATAATCCGGCGGTGTTTGGATTCAGCAATCCGAGGCACGCCAAATAAAGGAATAGCATTCCGATTGTCTGATAAAGATCAAGCCAATTGAAATAAGCTGAAATTAAGAAGATCGCAGCAATCACCGATTGAATGCAAAGTGCGGCAAAGACCATTTGTTCGCTTTTGTATTTTCGAAGAAGTACAGAGTTAAGCTGACTTGATCCGATAAAACTAAGCGACATAAAGGCGAAGATCCAGCCATAAGTCTTTTCATCGACTGAAAAAATATCCATAAAAAGAATAGGCGAACCCGCTACATAGGTAAATAGTCCCGAGAAAGCCACGGCACCCGTCACTGCGTAGGTATGAAATTGAGGTTCGCGAAGAACTTCGTAAAATCCGCGTAAAATTGGTTTTGGTTTTAGCGAGATTGTCGGATCAGCCGGGCGTGTTTTCGGAAGTCCGATTGCGGCAGCGATGAGAATTGCGACTCCCATCAACATTAAAATCAAAAAGACCACGTGCCAGCCAAGACCGGCAATCACGTAGCCACCGATTGTTGGCGCCAGCATGGGAGAAAGTCCGACAACAAGCATCAGCATTGCAAAAACTTTTGGCGTGTCTTTAACCGGGAAAAGGTCGCGAACCATCGTCATTGCTGCAACAGTAGCGCCGCAACTTCCAACAGCCTGAAGAAATCTAAGTCCGATGAAGGCGTTAATATCGGTAACAAAAATACAACCTAACGATGCGAGACAGTAAATGGTAAGTCCGAGATAAAGGGGCTTTTTGCGACCAAATCTGTCAAGTAATGGTCCGTATAATAATTGTCCTGATGAAATTCCGATGAAATAACTCGACAGCGACAATGAAACATTATTTACGGTGGTATTCAAATCGGCTGCAATTGCAGAAAATCCCGGTAGATACATATCGATTGAAAACGGTCCGAGTGCGGTTAGTGATCCTAGGATTAATATGAGTTTGAGGTATTTTTTGCTATCCATTAAAAGTCTAAAATTTAGGTTTGCAAAGGTACGGCGGCAATTACTATAAAATAGCGGTTTTAGCACAGATTTACAGTATTTAATAAACACCCCAACTTTTGCACTATAATTTATATTATGTAAAATAGAATATTGATGAATTGATAGTTCTTTGGTTGCTTTTCTTCTATTTGATATTTAATTCCGACAATCATAAGTGCTCGAAACTGTTGTACATGATTATTATTTATAACCAAAATATTTAAAAACGGTTGCCTTGTTTGATTGGTGTTTATGCGCTATTTTTACGTAGTTATACCAAATCAATTATGAACGCTATCACGGCACGCATTTCTGAATTTCTAAAGAACTTTCCGCCATTTAACACATTGTCGACTGAGGATTTGCAGCAAATCGCATTGTCGATGCGCGTGATCAATCTCGAAAAGCACAAAATTTTATTTCAGATAAACGATGCCTTGCACGAGGATTTTTACGTTGTGGCGTCAGGTGTGATCAATTTGACTATTATCGCTGATGCTGAAGAAACCCTTGTCAGTAAATGCAAGGCTGGCGACATTTTCGGTCTTCGGCCATTTTTTGCCAAGAACAATTATATGACGACGGCCAAAGCGCGCGAAGACAGTTTGGTATATGCCATTCCAATTGAAGCATTCCGCCCGTACGTTGCCCGAAATCCCGAAGTTCTCAATTTTCTATTGGAAAGTTTCGCCTCAAATGCACGTGGCGACGAGAAAGATTCGCGCGGAAAATCGCCGATCGATCACGCCGTAAATATCGAATCGCAATCTGAAATTCAATATTTTCAGTCGCTTGCCTACAATAAAACGGCTCTAAAAATTTCTGGGGATACTACAATTCGCGATGCTGCTCAGCTAATGACCGACAATTTAATGGATAGTGTGATTATCGCCACTGATAATAAACCTGTTGGAATTGTGACTGATTCAGATCTACGTGCAAAAGTTGTAACAGGCCGGGTTGCCGCGACCACGCCGATTTCAAAAATCATGGTCTCGCCTGTGATTACAGTTTCCGAGAACGTATCTCTTGCTGAAGCACAATTGTTACTTTTAAAACACAACGTCAGTCATCTTTGTGTGACCCATGATGGATCCGACGGAACTGACATTAAAGGAATCGTGACACAACGCGATCTGGTTGTCGCTCAAGCAAGTAACCCTGGTATCTTAATTAAAGAGATTAAACATTCGAGGTCGGCAGCCGAATTGAAAAGTGTTCGGGCAAAACTAACTGAACTCATTCGCACGTCAATAACTAAGAATATTCCGCTTACACATATCAACAATATTTCAGGTGAAATCAATCTCGCACTTGCGCGGCGTTCAGTCGAGCTCGCTATTTTGGATCTCGGCTCACCTCCTGCCCGATTTGCGTGGCTTTGCATCGGAAGTCAAGGTCGCAAAGAACAGTTGCTTTTGACTGATCAGGATAGTATTTTGGTGTTTGAAGATGTGGCCGCCGAGAAATATCGCGACGTAAAGGACTACTTTGTCAAATTAGCCAAAAAAGCAACACAAACGTTGGAAGTCGTGGGTTACAACATTTGTCCACATGGCCACAATGCAAGCAACATGATCTGGTGTAAATCGCTTACCGATTGGATCAAACAGTATAACAACTGGATGAATTTCCCGGGCGAAAGCAATGAGATCAGCAGTATATTTTTTGATTATGAAATCGCTTTTGGCGAACCTAAGATCGAAGAAGCATTAACCGATTCAATTTTCAGAACGGTCCGTAAGAATGTCGTTTTGTTTGATTGGTTAGGAAATGACGCTTTACGAAAACCGGCTCCGCTGAGCTTTTTCAAAAAGTTCAATGTCGAAGAAGATGGCGAACATCGTGATAAATTCGACATTAAAACACGAGCGCTAATGCCGTTAACCGATTCAGCCCGACTCATCGCACTTAGTTATGAAATTCGCGGTGTCAATAATACGTACATGCGTTTTAAGCAATTGGCGATGGAAGATCCGCGTAATTCGGAGATTTATCTGAGTGCAGCCGAAGCATATCAAATACTTTCGCGTTTCAGAACCTTGGAAGGCATCAGCAACGACAACTCGGGGCAATACATCAACATCGACGAAATGACCAAGAACGATCGCGAACGCTTGAAAAATGCACTTGGTCCAATTAAAGATCTGGAAGAATTGATTAAGGATAAATTCCGTCTCACCCAATTTTCATAACATGCTCGATTGGCTAAAAAATATCAATAAGGAATATCCGGCTTTCTGGAAATCCTACTTGTCGAAATTCGATAAAAAACCCGAACGCTTTGTTGTTCTTTCGGTCGACTCTTCAGGCACGCATCCTACGCAAGATGTCATTTACTCGTTTGGCGCCGTTGCCGTTAAAAATGATCAGGTGATTATCGGCGACAGCTTTGAAGCCACGCTGCTTCAGTATAAATACTTGCACGATCAAGGTTTGCCAAATACGTTTTTGGTAGACAGCAAACAGCCGAAAATGGCCGAGCCGGAAGCGGTTGAACAATTAATTGAATATCTCGAAAATGCGGTTTTGGTTGGCCACCGAATTCATCATGCAGTCGAGCAGATCAATACTGCACTTGATAAATTGTATTGCGGGCGACTCAAAAACGAAGCGCTTGATGTCGAAATTATGTACCGAAAAGCGTTTGATGCCGATGGTCAGTTTCCACTCGAAAAATTGTTTTCAACCTACAAGTTTGATTACAATGAAACCGATACAACCAGCGAGAAGGCGTACAATATGGCGCTGGTTTTCCTCAAACTAAAAAGTAAACTAGGATTGCATTAAGCAGATTCGCCTGGTAAATCTTCCGTGATGACTAACCGAAACCGGCTTGGTGAACTGATTGTCTAAAAACGGCAATCCCTTTTGTTTGAAAATTGGCGCCGACTTCCCGAGGCTTTGGATTTTTGAAAATTGTTGTTCATTCTCGACTGCAATCGTATGGATTAGTTCGTTTGTTATTTCGCTTTGCGCGATGAAACACTGACTTTCATAACGTACTTCTGCTGATGCTGAATGATTACTGATTTTGGCATTTCTGATCTGAAACGACATCGGATTATAGTGTCGGATGCCCGTTTGTCTGTTGATGATTTTATATACTGATTCCTTCATACTCCACAATATCCAAACGGTAAGTTCGGGATCCGCTGAAGCCAAAATGGTTTCAATTTCATGTGAATGAAATAATTTTCCTAAAAATCCACGGCGTTGCCAATTGCTTTCTTTTGCAGCTAACTTTCGGTCAACGATATCGTTACCGATCATTTTTCGGCGAGTTTCGCATCAATGATATCGATTGCGGCGCCAACATTTAGCATCCGCTCCATTGATTCGTTGTCGATTACGATATCAAAAGCTTCTTCAACATCCAGAATCACATCGACCAGATTGGCCGAATTTATCTTGAGATCATTCAAAAAATCAGTTTGTGTTGTCAGATTTTCGAGCGCTTCCGAATTCCTCGTATATGGTTTTACGATTGCTTTTAATTGTTGCAATTTGTCCTGATTATCCATTTATTTTAAATTTTCTTAAATATAACACATCCATTAACATCGCCGAAGCCAAAACTTGCTTTAATGACCACATTAACTGATGTCGGCACCGCTTTTATTGGGACTCGATCCTTATCAATCAACGACGAAATCTCAGGATGCAAATCTTCGCAATTCCGATTTGGAAACACAAATTGATCGCGTATCTGCAATATCGCAGCAACACTTTCGATGCTACCGGCAGCGGATAATCCGTGACCAATCATTGATTTAAGCGAATTTATATACGGAAAATCCGCGCCTTTCCGATTTAGCGCCTTAGTCCAATTCTGGATTTCCAATCCGTCCTTTGACGTTGCAGTCAAATGCCCGTTGATAACGTCGATGTCCTGTGCTGAAATTCCCGCGGCTGAAATCGCATCAGTAATGCATTTTTGAACCGCAACCGAATTTGGAGCAGTCATCGTCCCCTCGCCTCTTTGTCCGCCGGAATTTACGTTACCGCCTAAAACTTCGCAGTAAATTTTTGCGCCGCGTTTTAAAGCCGATTCATAGTCTTCCAACACCAAAGCTCCGGCTCCACTTCCCGGGACAAATCCGGATGCAGTTGCACTCATTGGCCGCGATCCTGCTTCAGGCGAATCATTATGTTTAAACGTACAAACTTTCATGGCATCAAATCCGCCCCAAATATACGGGCCTGAATCGCTTGTGCTTCCAGCCAGAATACGAATGGCTTTTCCCGAACTTATCCGATCATAAGCCATCACAATGCTTTCAGTTCCGGTAGTACACGCTGATGAATTGGTTGTAACCTGATTTCCAAAACCAAGTTTTCCTGCCAAATACGCGCTGATGCCGCTGTTCATTGTTTGAGCCACCGCCGTACTTCCCAGCCTTCGGGTTTCAAACGCGTCGATTTTGTATATGCTTTCGCGAAATTTGCCGATTCCGGATGTTCCGGTTCCGAAAATGGTTCCACTGTCCCAATCAGGGTGCTGATCGGCAGGTTTCAATCCGGCATCTTTCCATGCGTCAAGCCCGGCCATCACACCGTATAAAATGCCGCTTGCGTTAAAATTTCGCAATTCCAGTTCTGAAAGATAGCTGAGTGCGAGCTCATCGGTGACGTTCGGCTTTGCAGAAATCTGACAAGAAAATTTCAATTCGGCCAATTCAGGATCGAATTTCACTCCAGATTGTCCTTCCTTTATGGCTTTGGCAAAATCATCAAGACCAACTCCATTGGGAGAAACTACGCCGAGACCGGTTACTACAACTCTTTTCATCTTATTCGATTATCATTCCGGCGATGGTTCCGTTACAAACTTCGTCGCCATCCATGTTTTCCATTTTTACCCGACATTTTAATTTTCCAAATCTGAAATATATTTTTTCAGATGTGACGACAACTTTCTCACCCGGAAAAACCGGTTTGTAAAACTCGATTTCTGATGAAGTTAGCGCCATTCTCGAGACTTCGGTTCCATTCAACAAAAATATTCCAAGGCAAACAACACCGCCTTGTGCCATTGTTTCAGTCAAAATCACTCCGGGTGTGACCGGTAAATCTTCAAAATGCCCTTTATAAAAATCAAGTTCGCCGTCAAAAGTATATTCAGTAACCACATGATTATCGCCGATTTCAATAATATCGTCAACAAATAAAAACGGCTTCTTATAGGGCAATCTCGCTAATATTTCATCTTTATCCATCATCGTAAATTTTCGCCGCCATCGGCAATTATGATCGAGCCGTTTATCCAAGATGCCTCGTCTTTGCAGAGGAGATAAACCACATTTGCGATATCTTCCGGAGTTGTGAGTCGGTTGAACGGATTTCGGCTGATCGAATGCGACATAATCTTCTCGTACCCCGGAATCAGTTTCAGCGAACTGGTCTCAGTTACACCCGCCTGAATCGCGTTTGCTCGAATTCCGCTTTCGGCAAATTCTACTGCGATGCTTCTAATGATACTTTCCAAGGCTGATTTTGCTGCTGAAACCGCGGCATACGACGGAATCGACTTTGAACTTCCTTCACTCGTAAATGTTAGCACCCGCGCATCATCAGCAAATAACTGATTGTCAAAAACCGACTTGGTCCATGAGAAAAGGTTAATCGCCATCGCATTTATCGTAAGTGAAAAATCCTCAGTCGACAACGAATTTTCACCAATCATCGGTTTTAAATTACCCTTGGCAAGGCTATGTAACAAACACCTGATTTTATTTTCTCCGATTTCGGCTCGTAACTTTTGGCAAACTTCCAGGATTCGCTCTTGGTTTAGTGCATCGAGATTGAATTCGATCATCTGAACTCCGAGTTCCGTTATTTCCAGAAGATTCTGTCGGATTTCATCCAAACCACTTCTTGAACTGCGATAAATCACGCAAATATTCATTCCGTGTTGCGCCAACTTTCGTGCTGATGCGAGTCCGAGGCCGCTGCTCCCGCCAACAACCACTGCCCACAATCCGCTATTTTCAAAATCTTTTACCATCTCAACAAAACGCGTTGTGCTGAAAATCCGGGTCCGAAACTCAGCATTAAACCAATATCGCCTTCGGTTGGCTTGTTGTCCATAATCCGACGCAAAACAAACAATACAGTAGCGCTCGACATATTTCCGAATAAGCGAAGAACTTCCTTGGTGTCATTGATGTTTTTCCCCAACCCGTCAAAAAGCGTTTCCACGGTTTGAATAATTTTCTTTCCGCCCGGATGAAAAATCAAATGCGAGACATCAGTAATTTTCAAATCGTATTTATCAAGAAACGGGTGAATAATGGTTGGAAAATGCGAAGCGATCGTGTCGGGAACTTCAACATCCAAAACCATTTGCAAGCCTGAATTTGTGAGGTTAAATCCCATCATATGCTCGGCTTGATAAAAATGATACATTTCTTCACCAAGAATTTCGGGTCCGTTGTCATCAGCGACCGACGACAGGATTACGCAAGCCGCGCCATCACCAAAGATTGCCGCACTAACAATATTGGCCATTGAATGATCATCGAGTTGAAAGGTTGCTGTTGGCGCTTCGATTGCTACGACAGCGGCCCGCTTTCCGGGATTTGACGACAAAAAGTTTTTCGCATATATAATCCCCGAGATTCCGGCGGCACAACCCATCTCAGTTACCGGCAATCGCACTGTGTCCTGACGCATTTCAAGTTTGTTAATTAAATACGCATCCAACGACGGTATCATAATTCCGGTGCAGCTTACGGTAATTAAATAGTCAATATCGGTTGGAAGTAACCGGTTTTCGTCAAGCGCTTTTCTTAAAACCTTTTCGCCCAGTTGTATGGCCTCGCGGATATAAATATTATTTTTTTCTTCAAACGACGTTGCGGTAAATACCTCGGTCGGTTCCATGATCGAGTATCGCTTATCAACCGCCGCACCATCAAATATTTTTTTGACTTTCTTTATAAAACGATCGTCCTCGCCGGCAAGCCACGTATCGATAAAAGGCACAATTTCGGAAGTTGGACGAGAATACGCCGGAAGCTGTGTGGCAACTGAAATAATTTTTACGCTCATATATTTGAAATGATCCATTGGTAGCGAAAAGCCCACTTCCATCTGATCGTATATTTTTTTAAGTTGAGTTGCTTTGAATACAAGGTAAGGTCTTTCTTTTTAAATCCGCGTAAAATTGAAACCAAACCGTCTTTTTCTGAGACTTCATTTAAACCAAAGGTGAAACAAACCGCCTTAAAAAGATTGTAAGCCAATATATTTCGGTGTAAATCATTGATAACAATTCCCATCTTCGCGCGGCTGCTAAGATCTCCGACCAGACCGATAATCTCGTCGTCCTTAAAGTGATGAAGAGTTAGCGTGCAAAGTGCGATATCGCAACGCATATTATCGGGATCTTCAAAAATATCGGCACATACGTAATCAATGTTTCCGTATTCTTTCGATAAATTCTGCGCATGTTCAATCGTGAAATCGTTGGCATCGATGCCCGTCAAGCGGAAATTATAGCCGTTCTTCTTTCCCCAATCTGCCAAAGTTCGCAACATATCGCCATTGCCGCAACCAAGATCGAGAATGTGAATGGGCGTTTGTTTCGAGGTTTTACCGATCAACTCTTTTACTCCTTGAAGCGTAACCCGGTTCCCGCCCAAAATCTGATTGATTGCCGCAATTTTATCGAGCGCATCACGCAAAAGCTCGCCTTCCATGTCAAAATCATCCATGGCTTCAGGCGCCGTGCTTCGATATTTCGTAGAGACCATCATGAACTAACTACTATTGGTTTGCCATGCGTTTGAGCAATAATCGCCGGCAAGAGTGAAGGAAATACTTTTAAAACTTTTAAAAATGTGTCAGTCAACGAACGATTTCGCATTGCAAAAGCCAAAATTCTACCCGTCCGCATCCGAGACGAAAACTGCTTTTTCCACTTACGTGAATAGGACGCCTCGCATTCCAATCTGGACATTCTGCTCAGCAGAAATTCTGTTGCAGCTTCAGATGCCATTTTCGCCGCTAAAATCGCCATCGCCATTCCGTTGCCACAAAGCGGGTGAATAAGTCCAGCTGAATCGCCAATCATTAATATATGATTTTCAACTTGCGGTTTTGAATCAAATGAAATCTGACTGATTGTCATCGGTTTTTCAAAAATCATTCGGGCGCTTGAAAATATTTTCGCTAACTCCGGATTCTGCGATAAAATCGAACTTTGAAATGCCGTCGCATCTTTAAAACCCGCAAAAGACTTATAATCCGTCAGATAACAGATATTCACTTTCCCATCTTCCACCTGCGAAACGCCGCAATATCCGCCTGCAAAATTGTATAATCCGACAACGTCATCAGGAAAATCGACGTCATAATGAGCTTTGATAGCCAACCAATTCGACTTTTTAAGTGCAAATTGTCGCTGCAACAACTTATCTAAATTTGATCGCTTGCCAAAAGCACCTAATGCAATTTTTGCGGTAATATGATGTCCGTCATTAGTCGTAACCGTAAAAATGTCGTTTAAAAACGAAACATCCGTTACGGACGCAAACACGAAATCACACCCCGACTGAGCAGCGTTTTCAAAGAGAAAATGATCGAAGGCGAATCGGCTTATGCCAAAACCACCACCGGGAAGTTGCGATTCATACATTCTACCATTGGCAGTAGTAAACCTCAAGGTCGAAATGTGCGAGGGTTTTAAAGCCTCAATATCAAGGTCAAGCCATTTCAAATACGGCAAAACTTCGTTCGAGATATACTCGCCACAAACTTTATGTCTCGGAAATTCGTGCTTTTCAATGATGACCACGCGAAATCCCAACCTCGAAAGGTGAATTCCGCTTGTTAATCCGGCAAGACCGCCTCCAATAATTGCCACATCGTAAAAATTCATTAAAAGCTAATTTATGAATTACGATGCTGGAAAAGTTTAGCAAAAAGCAGAAATTGTTATATAATTATGGATTTTCGATTCGTTCCTTTTGGATTTCAGCAACGATCTCCGGATTCATCAATGTCGAAATATCGCCGTAATTTTCAAAATCGCCTTCAGCAATCTTCCGAAGAATTCGTCGCATGATTTTACCCGACCGGGTTTTTGGAAGTCCCGATACAAACTGCATTTTATCAAGTTTTGCGATTGGTCCGATGAGTTCCGATATGGACCTGTTGATTTCCATCATCAAGTTGTTTCGGTCTCGGCTCTCACCGGTATCTTTTAAGATGATAAATCCGTAAAGCGCATTTCCTTTAACCGAATGCGGAAAACCAACAACCGCCGATTCCGCTACCGCCGGATGCTCATTGATGGCATCTTCGATCGGCGCCGTTCCTAAATTGTGTCCTGAAACAATAATCACATCGTCTACGCGACCGGTAATTCGGTAATAACCAACTTCGTCACGCAACGCGCCATCACCCGAAAAATACTTACCGGGAAAAGTGGAATAGTACGTTTCTTTATATCGTTGGTGATCATTCCAAATCGTTCTTGCCATTCCCGGCCACGGAAATTTGATACACAAACTTCCAACAACCTGATTGCCTTCAATTTCGTTCCGCTTTTCATCCATAAGAACAGGCTGGATTCCCGGTAACGGCAAAGTTGCATAGGTCGGTTTAGTGGGAGTTACAAACGGTAGCGGAGAAATCATGATTCCACCTGTTTCAGTTTGCCACCAGGTATCAACAAGCGGACACCTCTTCTGCCCTACGTTGTCATTATACCAATGCCATGCTTCTTCGTTTATCGGTTCGCCGACAGACCCAATTACCCTCAATGAATCAAGCGAAAACTTCTGTACATAATCAATATTTTCTTTCGACAGCGACCTGATTGCGGTTGGTGCCGTATAAAACTGAGTCACTTTGTGCTCCTGAATAACTTCCCAAAAACGGCTGTGATCCGGGTAAGACGGAATCCCTTCAAAGATAACCGTCGTTCCGCCGTTAAGAAGCGGTCCGTATACTATATAAGAATGACCCGTAATCCAGCCAATGTCGGCCGTACACCAGAATACGTCTTCCTCCTGATAATTAAAAACATTTTTAAAAGTATAAGCCGAATAAACCATGTATCCGGCTTGCGTATGAACCATTCCTTTGGGCTTTCCGGTAGATCCCGACGTGTACAAAATAAACAGCGGATCTTCAGCATCCATAATTTCAGCAACATTCGTTTCTGCAGCTTTTTGCAATAACGGTTCGATCCATTTGTCGCGCGGTTCATTCATCGCGACTTCACCGCCGGTTCGCTTAACGACCAAAACGTTTTCGACACTTTCACACTTTTCAAGGGCTTCGTCAATGATCGACTTTAAATTTATGGTCTTGTTCCCGCGATAACCGCCATCTGAGGTAATCACCAGTTTGCATCCGCTGTCATTAATACGGCTCGCAACTGCCGAAGACGAAAATCCCGCAAACACAACCGAGTGAACAGCACCAATTCGCGCGCAAGCCAACATCGCAATCGAAAGCTCCGGAATCATCGGCAAATAAATGCAAACCCTGTCGCCTTTTCTAATGCCTTGATCGCGAAGAACATTTGCCATTCGCGCCACACGTTCGTACAGCTGGTTATAAGTGATAAACTGAGATTCTTCTTCAGGATCATTAGGTTCAAAAATGATCGCCGTCTTGTCGCCACGTTTTGCTAAATGCCGATCGATGCAATTCTTTGCCACATTAACCTTTGCTCCGTCAAACCATCGAACATCGGCCTCAGCCATATTGTATTTTAACACATCGTCCCATAACTGATACCAGGAAAAATTCTCCTGAGCAATCTTGCCCCAGAATTTCCTCGGCTCACGAACCGATTTGTTGTAATGTTTAAAATATTGCTCGAGATTTTTAACAGTATAATAGCTCATGACAAAACATTTTTGGTAAATATAAAAAAATGACCTCTTGCAATATGACAACACTGCATTTAAAGGAAAATTAAATTATTTGAAGAATAAAATTACACACAATAAAATTTAACTCTAAAAAAAATATATTTTCACTAAATTGTGGCCGCTATCACTGACAATTTCTCCAGTAAATTATGAATAATGCAGTTTAACCCCGACGAGATTTCACCTGCCGCAACCTATAAATTGCTAACCGGAGCGGTGATTCCCAGACCAATCGGGTGGATTTCAAGCCTTAGCGCTGAAAACGTTCCGAACCTCGCTCCTTTTTCCTATTTCAATGCGGTTGGCGAAGACCCGCCGCACGTCATGTTTTCTACGGTCCGAACCAATAATCACAATAAAGATACGCTCAATAATGTTCTGGAAACAGGCGAATTTGTTGTAAATCTGGTCACTGAAGACATCGCCGAACGCATGAATCTAACCTCACAGGCCGTTGATCCATCTGTAGACGAATTTGAATTTGCCAAGCTCACCAAAGCCCCGTCAACCATTGTCAAACCGTTTCGCGTGGCCGAGAGTCCTGTTCAATTCGAATGCAAACTCGTTCACCACTACCAACTCGAAAATCACAGCAATGGCGGCGCCGTAATCATGATCGGCCGAATCGTTATGTTTCATTTCGACCCGGAGATTTTGCTTGACAACTATAAAATAAACATCGAAAAATATCGTCCCGTAGCGCGACTGGCGGGCTCAAACTATGCCAGATTGGGCGAGATTTTTACCCATAAAAGGTTGTGACGATAGGGCAAATCCCGGCCGAAAAAAGCCGGGTCGGGCTATTCGTTTCAATCTTTTTATATTTTCATTTGCCACAAGCAATAAATTAAATAATAAACAATAACAACTTGCAAATCAAAATAATAAAAAGGATTTCCACTACTATCCCTTTTGCAAATGTCAACTAAGATGAAAGTAACAGTTATAGGCGGAGGACCGGGCGGATTATACTTTTCGATCCTACTTAAAAAAGCGCTTCCCAATGCCGATATAAATATTTATGAACGGAATAAAGCCGATGATTCTTTTGGTTTTGGCGTGGTTTTTTCCGACGAAACATTAAGCGAATTCCTGACCCGGGATCCTGAATCCTACGATCTCATCCGCAGCCGCTTCGCCTATTGGGACGATCTCGATGTTGTTCGCAACGGCAAATCGGTTCGCATTACGGGCAACGGATTTTGCGGCTGCTCCCGAAAAACGCTTTTGTCGCTGCTCCAGCAACGGTGCACCCAGGAAGGCGTCAATCTCCACTTTGAACATCCAATCGACAACCTCTCGGAATTCTCCGACTCCGATCTTATCATCGCAGCCGACGGTATCAACAGCGCAATCCGCGAAAAATTTGCCCGGCAATTCAAAACATCAATAAAACTTCAGCGAAACAAATTCGTCTGGCTCGGATCAACAAAACCCCTGGATGCTTTCGCATATTTCTTCCGGACAACGCCTTTCGGAAGTTTTGTGGCGCACACATATCAGTACGAAGAAAATATGAGCACCTGGATTTTCGAATGCTCACCTGAAACTTTCGCAAAAGCAGGTTTTTCAACAACAGACGAGCAATCGACAATAACCAAACTCTCAGAAATATATAAGGAAGAACTCGACGGCCACCCGCTGATTTCAAATCGGTCGCATTGGCGCCAGTTTCCCACAATTACTAACGAATGTTGGTCGGTTGACAACATCGTACTGCTTGGCGATGCGAAGGCAACCGCGCATTACTCGATCGGTTCGGGAACAAAACTCGCCATGGAAAGTGCTATCGCCCTGGCCGACGCTGTTGCCGACAATCAATCGAATATTGCCTCAGCGTTAAAATCATACGATCAAAACCGGCGAACCCGCGTTGAAATGACACAACATGCCGCCGCGGTTTCACTCGAATGGTTTGAAAACATGGACCGACATATCAAACATCCATTCATGCAGTTCGCATTTGGTGTAATGACCCGAGCCAAAAAAGTTACGCTTGAGAACCTGCGACTCCGAGATCAGAAATTTACCGATGCGGTTCTATCCGAATTTAATCTCATGCGTCAGCAACCGACGCAAATTCCGCCGGCATTTACACCAGTCACGCTACGTGGAATCAAAATTCAAAACCGGGTTGCGATGGCGCCGATGGAGCAATATTCGGCTAAAAATGGCGTCGTACAAAATTGGCATCTAGTTCATTACGGCAGTCGCGCCATTGGTGGATGTGGACTCATTTTCACCGAGGCGGTTGCGGTTTCAAAAATCGGAATGATTACTTCAGGTTGTCCGATGATAACTACTAAAGAACAAATAGTTGCATGGAAAAATATTGTTGATTTTATTCATGAAAACTCAACTGCTAAAGTCGCCATCCAACTCGGTCACGGTGGACGAAAAGCTTCTGTCGGACTTCCATGGGAAACCGATTTTGAACAACCGTCAGCCACCGAACTTCTTTCGGCATCGCCAATTTCGTTTAAGGAAAAAGGTGTAATCCCACGGGAAATGCTCGAAGAAGACATGCGGCAAATTATTTCAGAATTCAAACTAGCGGCAGAAAATGCTGAAGAAGCCGGATTTGATATGATCGAACTTCAAGCTCATCATGGATTTTTATTGGCTTCATTTTTATCGCCGCTGACTAATAAACGAACGGATTCTTACGGCGGTTCAATCGAAAACCGCGTGCGATTTCCACTTGATGTCTTTACGGGAATCAGACGTGTTTTTCCGCAACATAAGCCAATTTCAGTGCGAATTTCTGCGTCTGATTGGGCTTCAAACGGAATTTCAGAATCCGATGTGCTTTTTATCGCGCAAGCTTTCAAAAGCGCTGGAGCGGATATCATCAATGTGTCGTCCGGTTACACGGTCGAAAATGAAAAGCCGCAAAAAGGTCGGATGTGGCAAACCCCGTTCTCGGATTTAATCAAAAATACGGTCGACATTCCCACAATTACCGCCGGAGGAATTCACGATATCGACCAAATCAACACCATAATTCTCAATGGTCGGGCAGATATCGTCGCACTTGGCCGCCCGCTATTGCTTGAAAGCGATTTTGTCCGGCGTGCACAAGCCTATGAAGGCTTTAAAACTACCGACATCCCGAATCAATACTACACTGCAATTCCGCATCACTACGGAATGATCGCGGGCGAGCGAAAGGAAAAAGAAGCGATGAAAAAAGCACTTAAACCCGAAAGTCACAAAAAATCATGAAGCATCATCAGGATACCTTTGCACACGATAATTTGCCGCCGGACGAACTTCAGGCGAATTACATCCTTGACCAACCGGAATTCGAATTACCTGAGTTCCTAAATTGTGTCGATCGGTTGCTCGATTCGCATATTCGGGAAGGTCGCGGTGAACATATTGCGATTCGCACTTTCGATTTAACTTACACCTACAACGATTTGTTTGAAAAGGCAAACAAAATTGCACATGTGCTAAAGTCTGACTTGAACCTGGTTTCAGGCAATCGTGTTCTGCTTCGCTCGGCAAATAATCCGATGATGGTGGCGTGCTGGTTCGGAATAATCAAGGCCGGAGGGATTGTGGTGGCAACAATGCCTTTGCTTCGGGAAAAAGAACTTTCGACAATGATCGAATGTGCCGAAATATCTCATGTTCTTTGTGACAGCCGACTTTCCGAAGAAATGTCGCTAGTTGATTCGCCTTTCCTTAAACATGTAATTCATTTTGACGGCTCGGAGAAAACGGATTCGCAGTTGGAAACTTTAATGAGTCAAAAATCGTCAGCTATTGAAAATTTCAAATCCAAAGCAGATTCAGTTTGTCTGATCGGTTTCACTTCCGGAACTACGGGAAAGCCAAAAATGACATCACACTTTCACAGGGATGTCGTCCTTATTTGCGAAGCCTTTCCCAAATACGCGCTACAACCTACTTCGGATGATGTTTTTACCGGAAGTCCACCACTCGGTTTTACGTTCGGTTTGGGCGGATTGGTCTTATTTCCGCTTTATTACGGCGCCTCGACGTTTTTGATCGAGAAACCAACGCCCGAACTTCTGCTGCAAGCGATTCAAGATTATAAAATCACAATCTGTTTTACCGCTCCGACTGCCTGGCGCGTCATCACAACTAAAGTGGCAAATTTCGACATCTCATCACTTCGAAAATGCATCTCGGCCGGCGAAACCCTTCCTGCAAAAGTTTGGCAAGATTGGTACGATGCTACCGGATTGCGGATTATCGACGGAATCGGATCGACTGAAATACTTCATATTTTCATTTCGTCTAACGATCATTTTATGAAATGCGGTTCGACCGGAAAACCGATAACCGGTTATCAAGCCAAAATCATTGATAGCGATGGCAACCCGGTTCCTGACGGAGTTGCAGGCCGACTCGCCGTAAGAGGCATCACAGGTTGTAAGTATTTGAATCGCGAAGACAAACAACGCGAATATGTTGAAAACGGCTGGAACATTACCGGTGATATTTTTGTCCGCGATAGCGATGGATTCTACTGGTTTGTCTCGCGCGCCGACGATATGATCATATCTTCAGGCTATAATATTGGCGCAATTGAAGTTGAAAGCGTACTTTTAACTCATCCCGAAGTAGCCGAATGCGCCGTAGTCGGAATCCCTGACCCTGAACGAGGCATGCTGGTCTGCGCCTATCTGGTACTAAACGATCCGACGAAAGGTTGCGAGGAACTTTGCGCACAAATTCAAACTTGGTTTAAGGAAAATGCGGCGCCGTACAAATATCCGCGAGTTATTCATTTCGTTGATCAGCTGCCAAAAACCGAAACCGGAAAAACACAACGCTTTAAATTAAAATCTGCATGAACCCCATATTTACCAGAGAAGAAAAAGTAAAATTCAGACATGTTGATTTCGCCGGAATCGTATTTTACCCCAGGTTTTTGGAAATGGTAAACGATTTAGTCGAAGACTTTTTTGAAGATGCATTAGATCGACCATTCTCCAGGATTCACGAAACAAACGGAATTCCGACAGTCGATTTAAAAGTCCAATTTAAAAAAGCAGCCCGAATCGGCGACGTCATTCAAAAAAGCCTTTGGATCATAAACATCGGTGGCGCATCAGTAGTTTGCGGTTTCACATTTGTCGATCAACATCAAAACTTAATATTGGAAGGCGAAGTCACATTGGTCAACGTCGCCATCAGCAAAACCTCGGCGACCATTAAAGCAGAAGCATTTTCAGAGGAGACTCGCACCAAAATCGAAAAATACATAAGGTAATGGAATTCAAAAAGTTTAAAGCGGCAGCGGTTCAAACGTCACCTGTTTTTCTCAATGTCGAGAAAACGATCGACAAGGCGATTTCATTAATTGTCGAAGCCGCACAAAACGGCGCCAACCTGATTGCATTTCCGGAAGTTTTTGTTGCCGGTTATCCGTATTGGAACTGGATCATGACACCGGTTGAAGGCAGCAAATGGTACGAAAAACTATATAAATCATCAGTTACTGTCGATAGCGATGAAATCAGCCGAATTTGCAAAGCCGCAGCGCAGAACAAAATTCACGTGGTTATCGGCATCAATGAACGCGGACCAAGTTATGGCGAGATTTACAACACCAACCTCATTATCGACGATCTCGGGAACATTGTTGGTAAACATCGCAAACTCGTTCCAACCTGGGCTGAAAAACTCACTTGGACCGCCGGTGATGGTTCGTCATTAAAAGTCTACGACACCAAAATCGGTCCGATCGGCACTCTCGCGTGCGGTGAAAATACAAATACCTTGGCGCGATTCACTCTTTTAGCACAAGGCGAACTGATTCATATTGCCAATTACATTTCGCTTCCGGTGGCGCCACCCGATTACGATATGGCAGAAGCGATTAAAATTCGCGCCGCCGCTCATTCGTTTGAAGGCAAACTCTTTACAATTGTTTCGTGCTCGACAATCTCAGACCAGATAATTGAAGCACTTTCCGAAGATGTTCCCAATGCGCGCGAACTCTTAACCCGGAAACACTCGGCGTTTTCAGGAATTATTGGTCCGAATGGCGCCGTAATCGGAGAACCGCTAATCGACCAGGAAGGAATAGTTTACGCCAATATCGATCTAGCAAAATGCATTCAGCCAAAACAAATGCACGATATCCTCGGACATTACAATCGTTTCGACATTTTCGATCTTCGGGTAAACACCGCGCCAACCCGAAAGATCACATTTATTGATAATCACGAAGAATTTCAACATGGAAGCAAAACACAGTGATGATGTCATTGGCCGCGCCCGCGTTCAGGACACACCGGAACTAGAAGCTTATTATCAACAGCTTGCAAGCTTAGGAGCGGGCGCTCTGTGGACCGTTGCAAACGATATCGAACCGTGGGAACCGCGGTCTACCTCGATTCCGATGCTTTGGAAATACGACGATCTACGCGAACTCGTTCTAAAGTCCTCTACCCTTGTCACCCCCGAGCAGGCGGGTCGACGGGTAGTTTATCTGGTTAACGACAAGCGAAAAGATGTCAGCGCCGCAGTCGGTTGGCTTTACACCGGAATTCAAGTTACACGTCCCGGCGAAAGCACATCGGCACACCGTCATAAAGCTTCGGCACTGAGATTCATCATGGAAGGCGAAGGCGGCTACACGGTGGTTGACGGCAATAAAATCACGTTCGAAGTCAACGATTTTGTGATCACTCCTAATTCGACGTGGCACGAACACGGGGTTGCCGAAAACGGAAAAACCTGCATTTGGCAGGACGGCCTCGACATTCCGCTTGTAAATGCTTTGGAAGCTAATGATTACGCGGTTTTCGACGGCAAACAACCGTTAAAATCGCCCGAGAATCACTCGCCTCTCTCCTTCACCGCTCCGGGAACAATTATAGCCGATCTAGTTTGGGACAAGCCATATTCGCCACTTTTTAAATATTCGTGGAAACATGTTTATCCCGCGCTTTTAGATGCTCAAAAAGTAAACAAGGGATGCGATTTCGACGGAATTAAATTAAATTACACCAATCCGTTTACTGGTGGACATGTGATGCAAACCATGGGCGCGTCGATTCAATTATTGTCGGCCGGTCAGCACACCAGGGCGCATCGTCACACCGGTTCGTTTGTGTATCAGTGTGCCAAAGGCCGCGGTTTTTCGGTCATCAACGGCAAGCGGTTCGACTGGAAGGAGCGCGATATTTTCTGCATTCCGTCCTGGGCGTGGCATGAACATGCAAATCTCTCTGAGACTGAAGACGCGGTTTTGTTCTCATTCAACGACCTTCCGGTAATTGAGAAACTCGGATTATATCAGGAAAAAATTCACGAAAATGACCATCAGATCGTGATTGATTAATATGCAGCTATTCCCGCTTTCGCCTATATCTTTGCGCCGCTATCGCTTAGCAAAGGATGCCGGCTCAATCGGGGCTGAACACCCAACAAATTTTAACTTATGAAATTAGTAACATACTCGATCAACGATTCAGCACACCGACTTGGCGTGGTTCACAACGAACAAATCGTGGACATTGAAAAACTTGGTTCACAAACGCATCTTCCGTTTCCGGCTACCATGCTCGATCTCATCGATGAAGGTCAGCAGGCTATCGTCAGAATTGCAGCGGCTCTAAAAGCGTCAATGCCGGACGAGATTAAATCGTGCAGCGTACCATTCACGGAAGTGAAATTATTAGCGCCAATTCCGCGACCCCGAAAAAACATAATCGGCATCGGCCTGAACTACACCGAACACGTAGCCGAAAGCGCGCGATCTTTAGACACATCGAGTGAACTTCCTCAAAAACCGATTATTTTCTCAAAACCCCCGACCAGCGTCACGGGACCTGACGAAAACATCATTCTGAACCAGAAACTCACCCAGCAACTGGATTGGGAGGTCGAACTTGCGGTTGTAATCGGTAAAAAAGGCAAGTACATTGATAAACAAAATGCGCTCGACCACGTTTTCGGCTATACGATAATCAACGATATTTCTGCCCGCGATTGTCGTCGCGCCGGTCAATGGATCGTGTCGAAAGGTCAGGATACATTTGCTCCGATGGGACCATATTTGATCACCAAAGACGAAATCGACAATCCGCACAATCTGAATTTGTCGCTGACGGTAAATGGTGTCGAAAAGCAAAATTCGAATACTAAATTCATGCTTTTCAATATCAATGACCTTATTGAAGATCTCAGTACCGTATTTACGCTTGAACCCGGTGATATCATTGCGACCGGAACTCCGAGTGGCGTTGGCGCAGGACGGACTCCGCAGGAATGGCTACAGGACGGCGACGTTGTTGAAGCTTTTGTTGAGTCGCTCGGAACATTGCGAAACACCGTGGTCGCAGTGAATTTGCCTTAAAACATTATCTTAAAATCAAGAATCAGCATCAAACTCAAAATTAACAAGCCATCATGAACTACCGAATTGGTCAAATCGTTCCTTCCTCAAATGTTACAATGGAGACAGAGATTCCGGCAATATTCCGGTCGCGCGAGACCATTTTACCCGACCGATTTACGTTTCATTCAAGTCGCATGCGAATGAAAAAAGTCACAAAAGAAGAACTTGAGGCAATGGACGCGATGAGTTTGAAATGCGCACAAGAACTTTCGGACGCACATGTGGATGTTATGGGTTATGCCTGTTTGGTTGCAATTATGAGCATGGGTCGCGGTTATCACTGCGTTTCGGAAGTAAATTTACATCAGGAAACCATTGCTAACGGCTATCCAACCCCGATTGTTACCAGTGCGGGCGCGCTTGTCAAAGGATTGAAAACTCTTGGAGCAAAAAGAGTGGCTTTGATTACCCCTTATATGCGCCCATTGACCGATATGGTCGTTGATTATATTACAAACGAAGGCTTTGAGGTAACCGGATCGATCGCCTTGGAGATTCCCGATAACCTGGAAGTCGCTGCCCAAAATCCGATGAATTTATTGGAAATTTATAAGCGTTTGGATCTGACAAATGTTGATGTGCTGGTAGTGTCCGCTTGTGTACAAATGCCATCACTTGAAGCTATCGACCTGATTGAGAAAGAAATAGGAATTCCGGTTACGTCGGCGGCAGTTTGCACAGCGTACGAAATGATGAAACGGCTTGGGATTGAACCAAAAGCCACAATCGGTGGAAGTTTACTGTCAGGTAACTATTAAATATAATTTTAGTAAGAAGATTATATAACTTTTAGCCAAAACCATGTAAGAAGTTCAGCGGTAGTTTTAGTGAATTTTGTAAAACAACTTTAAACAACGCGAACTTATGAACGATTCATTACACCCAACAGACAATTTTAGCCAAACAGACGCAGATCTAAAGAATATCATTTTAATCAATAGCATGAGTGATTCTGATTCAGAAGAATTCGATTACGATTTTGATTATGATCCAAACGAAATGTACTACGCATTGGCAAACGAAAAACTAAGCTGATTATTCAGCTTTTTTTAATTTTACACTTCACCTTTAATATAGGTACGTACTTAATACAATATCACAATGAACCTCAATGAAGTTGAACGTGTAAAATCGATTTCAAAAGAAGATTTCGTCAGTAATTATGTTAAAAAACAAAAGCCGGTTGTAATTGAGCAACTTACAGAAGACTGGCCGGCGTTTAAGAAGTGGAATTTACAATATATAAAATCGGTTGCGGGAAATAAGACGGTACCGCTTTATGACGATCGGCCGGTGTCACATCGGGATGGTTTTAATCAGGCTCATGCAACCATGAAAATGGCTGATTACGTCGACTTGCTCGAGTCGCAACCAACAAATTACAGGATTTTCTTGTATAATTTGATGAAAGAAGTACCGCTGCTGAAAGACGATTTTCGTTGGCCGGATATCGGTTTGAGATTGATCAAACAATTGCCAATGTTGTTCTTTGGTGGCGAAAACTCAAAAGTGTTCATGCATTTTGATATCGATTATTCGAACATTTTGCACTTTCACTTTCACGGTAAAAAGCAATGTATCATTTTTCCGCCGGATCAATCTAAGTTTCTGTACAAGGTTCCACACGCGCTGATTTCGCGGGAAGATATTGATTTTGACAATCCCGATTATGAAAAATGGCCGGCTTTGAAGAAAGCAAGCGGAATGATTGCAACACTAGCTCATGGCGAGATGTTATACATGCCTGAAGGATATTGGCATTACATGAAATATTTGACTCCGGGTTTTTCAATGAGTCTTCGGGCTTTACCGAGATCGCTGTCAAATATTTCAAAAGCTGCTTATAATGTTTTTGTGATGCGTCACTACGATGTGATGATGCGAAAATTACGTGGCCAAAAATGGATCGACTATAAAAATGAGCGCGCCATTCAAGATACAAACCGAAATTTGACTAACTACTAAACCATAACAACATGAACGGATTTTTTAAAACAATAATTGCAGGCTACGGAGCTAAGAAGCTCGGTGGCGGATGTCTCGGAACTATTGTCGTGTTTATCATCATTTACTGGCTGTTAGGTATGTTCTAACATGTAGATTTTGTAATAAATTGCAAAACGTCGATAACACATTTTCGTGCCGGCTATCGTAATTTAGACTTTACTATAAAACAAAAAATTATGGCTACTCTAAACAACAACAGCAACGCAAATCGTGGGAATCAACCGACTAAAAACTCTACTCCTCGAAACAATGAGAATACACCGCATTTTGTGCGAGATAACACTCAAAAACATCGATACGAGGATCATCAGGAGATTACCAATGACGAGCACTACGATTTAAACAATCCTGAAGGAACAGATGAAAATTTTGACCTTCGCGATAAATCGAACAACCTCGAAGATACTGAGGAAAACAGTTAACAGAAAATACGATTTGGATTGAATGCCCCTTAAGAGTTCGCTTTTAAGGGGCATTTTTATTCCTGGTTTATCTATTCCGATTTTAATTTCTTTACTAACATTTCCAGATTAACCGTCGCAAAGGTCGAACTGTAATCCGACAAACCATAAGGGATGATCAACTCGCCATTATGAATCAGCGATCCGCACGAATAAACAACATTTGGAACATACCCTTCGCGCTCTTCCGGATTTGGAATGATTAGGGGTTGATCGAGTCTTCCAATTTCTTTCTCCGGATTTTCAAGATCCAAAAGCGATGCTCCGATGCAATATTTCCGCATTGGTCCCACAGCATGCGTAATGACTAACCAACCTTCACTGGTTTCGATAGGCGAACCACAATTTCCGATTTGGACAAATTCCCAAGGATGCTCTGGCGACTGAATCATTTTTGGTTCTTCCCAAACATTAATGTTATCGGAAAACGTAATAAAATTATTCCATCCGTCGATTCGCGCCAGCATTGCGTATTTCCCATTAATCTTCCTCGGGAATAGCGCAAGATTTTTATTTTTTGCACCGGCACCGTTAAGCGGACTTGTTCTAAAATCATAAAAATCGGTTGTTTCAAGCAGTTTTGGCATGATGTACGAACCATCGAAAGCGGTATATGTTGCATAATAAATTACCGACCCGTCATCATCTGTAAACTTCACAAACCGCGCATCTTCAATTCCGCGGCTCTCCAAATCAGATATTGGAAAAATCACACGATCACTGATATCGGTATCACGAGAAAACGTAATTTGCCGATAACTGTCAGAAAGCGCTAAAATCAGTCGGTATTGCTTGATTTCATGTTCATCCGTAGTCTCAGAAATCACCTGAAGTAAAATCTCTTTTAGTGCGTCGTATTCAAATTCATCGCCTAATTTCTCGTCAACGATTTGTAAAAAATGCTGATTTATACCTTCATCTTCGCCCTTCTTTAAAAACAGTGATTTGTGATATTTGGCATTTCGGATGCGCTCGGCTTCATCGATGTAATTCCCGACGGGCATCACTGAAATATTATTGTTTCTGTCGATCATTGCTCGTCGGAATGCAACCGAAGATACATGTCCTTCTCCAACGGCACGGAAACTCAAAATCACACGCATTTGTCCTTCTTCAAGATCAGATTTGTCGGGATCTTCAATAATTGACGGATTGAAAAACGCAGCCGACTCGATCGAGTACTCATGTGTAAAATAGGCGCCGATAAGTAACTTCGCCGACTCATCAAGCTGATCGAACTCGCCTCCAGCCTGCTCAATTTGAGGTCGCACGCGCTCGCAATGCTTCAATAGTTTCTTGGTAATGCTTCGATGGCGCTTGGAGAAATCTTGTAATAAAGGAGAAATCAATTTAAAAACGTCGTCAGCGGACAATGCCAATACTTTCTTTATCAGAATTACCGCTCGTTCGTCGCCACTATAAAAAAATCTTGCAATTACGCGTTTGGGGTTGGGTGTAACTTTGACCGATTTGCGTTGAATGGTTAATCTCATTATTAGTTTTCTCACCAATTTACGACAAAAACCGATTCAATTTTGCGCACCTTATAATTCTATAAGATCGAAATTAATTTTGTAATGAGCGGGTAACTGTAATTTCTGAAATTAGGATAAAACAAAATACCATGAAAAATCCAATCAAATCTGCATCAGAAGAACGCGAAAATATCGAACGCAAAATCGACAGTACCGTTAATACCGATGGTGTCAATCCGCAACAAAATGACGGCAAATCAAAAACCAACGACGAGTCGGGAGATACCGATCCGAACGATGTCGCCGACAAACCCTCATTCAGCGATAACAAAGACGACCGCAATTCACAAGAATCAGGAAAATTTGACGGTACAATCGGAATCTGATCAGTATGCCATCAGTTCCTTTAGTGCGGTTTCAAATCGGCCTTTTGCCAAATATTGATCCTCCAATGCTTTTGTAAATGGTATTGGAGTATCTAAACTCGCCACGCGTTTAACCGGTCCGTCAAGGTACTTAAAGCAATCTTCCATGATCATTGCCGAAATATCGCTGGCGATTCCGCCAAACATGGAATCCTCCTGAACGATAATGCATTTGTTGGTTTTCTTGACCGATGCATAAATAGTTTCAGTATCCAAAGGTTGTAGCGTTCTAAGGTCGATTAAATCCGCAGAAATTTCAGGATTGAGCGATAACGTTTCAAGCGCCCAATGAACTGCCGCTCCGAAAGCGATGATCGTTACATCTGAACCTTCTTTTAAAACCGCAGCCTTTCCAAACGGAATGGTGTAATACTCTTGCGGAACGTCCTGATAAATGCTTCGGTACAACATTTTATGCTCGAAAAACATCACCGGATTTGGATCGTTGATGGCAGTATTCAACAACCCTTTAGCATCATACGGGAACGCTGGATAAACAACTTTGAGGCCCGGAGTTTTGGTAAACCAGGCTTCGTTTGTCTGCGAATGGAACGGTCCTGCTTGAGTTCCGCCACCACAAGGCATCCGAACTACAACGTCAGCGTTTTCATTCCAACGGTAATGTACTTTAGCAAGGTAATTTACAATCGGATTGAAACCGGTCGACACAAAATCGGCAAACTGCATTTCAACAATTGCTTTATGGCCATTGATTGAAAGCCCCATTCCTGTTGAAACCACTGCAGATTCGCAAATTGGTGTGTTTAGCACGCGATTTTTGCCAAAAGCTTCGACAAAACCATCGGTGATTTTAAACGCGCCTCCGTATTCAGCAATGTCCTGGCCCATAATCACCAGGTTCTCATGACGTTCCATCGATTGGCGAAGTGATTGTGAGATCGCATCAATAAATCGAATATTCGCAGTTTCACCCTGAGGCTCGAACTCCTCGAAGTCATACGGTTGATAAACGTCATTTATTTCGGTACCAAGATCGGCTTTGATCTCAGCTTCAGTATTTGCAATCAGTAGATTGTCTTCAATCTCCGATTTAATATCGTCGCGCCATTTGTCATCGTTAGCTTGAGTCAGGACATTAATCTTGGTCAGATACTTTCTAAAAGTCTCGACCGGATCTTTTTCAGCCCACATGTCCATAAGTTCTTTTGGAACGTATTTCGTGCCACTCGCCTCTTCGTGACCGCGCATTCTAAAAGTTTTGAATTCGATTAATACCGGACGCGGATTTTCGCGCATCGAGTTAACAATCTCAGTCAATTCGGTAAACACCTCCAAAATATTGTTACCGTCTAAAATGTGAGATTCCATTCCGTAACCAACGCCTTTATCAGCCAGGTTTTCACAACGGTATTGTTCGTTTGTAGGCGTGGAAAGTCCGTAGCCATTGTTTTCGATTACGAATAAAACCGGAAGATCCCAGACAGACGCAATGTTTAATGCCTCGTGAAAGTCACCTTCGCTAGTTGCGCCTTCACCTGTAAAAACTGCAGTTACGCGTCCGTTTTTCTTAAGCTTATTGGCAAGTGCGATTCCGTCGGCCACGCCAAGTTGCGGACCGAGGTGCGAAATCATACCTATAATCTTGTATTCCTGAGATCCAAAGTGAAACGATCGGTCGCGTCCTTTGGTAAACCCGTTTGACTTTCCTTGCCATTGTGAAAACAATCGGTAAAGCGGAATATCACGGCCGGTAAAAACACCAAGGTTTCTGTGCATTGGCAAAATATACTCGTCGTCCTGCAAAACCGCAGTCACCCCTACTGATATTGCTTCTTGACCAATGCCGGAGAACCATTTGGAAACTTTTCCCTGACGAATCAGTTTAAGCATTTTTTCTTCAATCAATCTTGGCTTTAAAAGCCTTTTATATAGATCTAACAGTTGAGCGTCTGAAAGGTTTTTTCTTTCGAAATTCATGAGGCGACAAATATTTATTTTGCAGGTCAAAAGTAAGAAAAAAACAATCCATTGCTCTTTTTAATTTAATCGGTTTTTTGCTGTTGATAACTTTTGAAAATAGCATCCCGATTAATTCTTTACATTTGTTTTTTAAGGGCTTTTTAGCCGATTACTTGTTAACAAAAAATCGTATACATGCAAAATATTCCAAGTGTTGATCTACGGGATTTTATCTCTGGCGATCCTGATCGAAAAGCTAAATTTGTAAGAGAGATCGGCAAGGCATTCGAAGACATCGGCTTTGTTGCATTAAAAGGTCACTTTTTGGATGACCAACTTGTAGATGAGCTTTACAATGAGATTAAAAGTTTCTTTTCACTTCCTTCAGAGGTAAAACAGAAATACGAAATTCCCGGTATCGGCGGTCAACGTGGTTATGTGTCTTTTGGAAAAGAGCACGCAAAAGGCCGAAAAGAAGGCGACCTCAAAGAATTTTGGCATTTTGGTCAGTATGTAGACGCTGATTCAAAGTACGCCTCCGAATATCCTGCAAATGTCGAAGTTGAAGAACTTCCGAAATTTAATCAAGTCGGTAAAGAAGCGTATCAAATGCTTGAAAAGACCGGCGTTTATGTTCTGCGCGCCCTCGCCTTACACTTGGGTCTGGACGAATACTACTTCGACCAGTACGCTCAGGAAGGCAATTCAATCCTTCGGCCAATTCACTATCCGCCAATCACCACTGAGCCTGAAAACGCGATTCGCGCTGCAGCTCACGGAGATATTAACCTGATCACGCTATTAATGGGCGCCCAGGGCCGCGGTTTACAAGTTCAAAATCACAATGGTGAATGGATCGATGCCATCGCTCAGCCCGACGAACTCGTAATCAACGTGGGCGATATGCTCTCACGCCACACCAACAACCGGCTCAAATCCACCATTCATCAGGTCGTAAATCCGCCTCGTGAATTATGGGGAACTTCGCGCTATTCCGTGCCGTTTTTCATGCATCCCGTAAGCGACATGAAACTCGATTGCCTTGAAAGTTGCATCGATGAAAACCACCCAAAACAATTTGAAGACATTACCGCAGGCGAATTCCTTCACGAGCGCCTGATCGATCTTGGTCTGATCAAAAAATAATTCCGCATGGCAAAAAAAATAAACAGCCTTGACGATCTTGGCGGCTTTGTCTTTTCTACCAATGCCGATTTCGAATTTACTGACAATAGCGGTTCTGAAGAAACGCTTCCGCCAAACAAACAGCGGCTTGAGGCCCATCTTGACCGAAAAAACCGCGGCGGAAAGATCGCAACAATCATCAAAGGTTTTCAAGGTTCAGATGACGATCTGAAATCGCTTGGCAAAATGCTGAAAACAAAATGCGGCGTCGGCGGCTCGGCCAAAGACAATGAAATTATCATTCAAGGCAACTTTCGCGACAAGATTATGGAAATCCTAAAATCTGAAGGATACATCATCAAACGCGTCGGCGGCTAAAAAACCAAACATATGATCCAATCTTCAGAGTTGATACTCAATCCCGACGGCAGTGTTTACCATTTAAACCTTCGCCCGGAACATATCGCAAACGACATTATTTTCGTCGGCGATCAAAACCGCGTAGAGAAAATCACGCAATTCTTCGAGAAAATAGAGTATTCGACACAAAAACGTGAGTTTAAAACCCAAACCGGATACTATCGTGGCAAACGCTTGTCGGTCATCTCAACCGGGATCGGCCCTGACAATATCGACATTGTATTAAACGAACTCGACGCGCTTGTCAATATCGATCTGGAAACCCGTATGCCTAAAGCGGAATTGACTTCGCTAAACATCGTTCGGATTGGAACTTCCGGATCTCTTCAGGCCGAAATTCCGGTCGACAGCTTCGTGATGTCGCAGTATGCTTTGGGTCTCGACAATATGCTCCGTTCGTATCTTGTTGATCAGGTTACCGATTCGCAGATGGAAGATGCTTTTATAAATCACACGTCTTGGGATCTTAAAAAAGGTCGTCCGTACGCCATTTCATCCTCGGAAATGCTCGCCAACCGGTTTGACGATGCGCAGATTCACCGCGGAATTACAGCCACGGCGGGAGGATTTTATGGTCCGCAAGGTCGTGTACTCCGCCTTCCGATTGGCGATGCTGAACTAAATTCGAAGATGGATAATTTCAGTTACAACGACATGAAAATCACCAATCTCGAAATGGAAACGTCAGCGATTTACGGCCTTTCAGCGCTGCTCGGTCACCAGGCATTGTCGCTAAATGCAATCATCGCAAACCGTGCAACCGGAACTTTCAGTAAAGATATGTATAAAGCTGTTGATGAACTAATTACTTACTCTTTAGAAAAGCTTTCTGCCGATTATTAGGAGCTATTTCCTGCTCTTGCCTTTATCTCTTCGCTACCGCTTCGAGGATATCGGCTCGATCAGGGCTAGTGCCCTACCAAAAACTTAAAACCTATGACTGATTTGAGAATTGCCGGTGTGCCGGAACACTTCAACCTTCCCTGGAAATTATTGATCCAAAGCGGTAATCTCCAACAAAACGGAATCAATCCACAGTGGACAAATATCCCAGAAGGAACAGGGAAAATGTGTCAAATGCTACGAAACGGCGAAACCGACGTGGCCGTAATCTTGACCGAAGGCATCATCAAAGACATCATCGAAGGAAATCCCTCAAAAATTGTCCAGATTTACGTCGAATCGCCTTTGTTATGGGGAATTCATGTTGCGCACGACTCGAAATTTGAAAACGTTTCAGATCTGAAAAATGCACGGGTTGCAATCAGTCGGCCGGGCTCAGGGTCGCAACTTATGGCTTATGTAAACGCAAAAAATAACGGCTGGCCAATCGATAAGCTCGAGTTTGTTTCGATAAATACAATCGATGGTGCCGTATCAGCCCTGACAAATAATGAAGCCGACTATTTTATGTGGGAGCGTTTTATGACCAAACCACTTGTCGATAAAGGAATTTTTAGGCGCATCGGCGAATGCCCTACGCCATGGCCAAGTTTTGTAATTGCAGTAACCGATGCGTTTTTGGAGTCGCATCCCGACATTATTCAAAAAATGCTGCAGGAAATCAATGCAGTAACCAGCTCTTTTAAGGAAATGCCCGATGTGATCGATATGCTGGCAACCGAATTCAACCAGAAAAAAGAGGACCTGGCCGAATGGCTTTCACTAACCAATTGGTCTGAAAATCCGTTGAATGAAGAATTGTTAAACAAAGTTCAAATTCAACTCCTCGACTACGGTGTTATCCATAAAAGAGGTACTTTTGCTGATATGGCTCGGGCACTATAATCCAGCCTTTTTCAGGATTTAATGGCAAAAATTAATGAAATTCCGGTCGAAAAAATCAGACAAAGGTTCCAGCTGAGGAAACCTTGGGATTCGATCATCATTTTTTTGTTAACAATCCTGATCACCGTTCCGATATTTATCATCGTTCATCAAAACTTGATCGATTTTAATTGGTATTTCAACCTCGATAGGATTTTTCTTTTCGTGATTATCGTCGCATTAATCCAAGTATTATTGCTTCTGCTTCGACGGATCATAATTATCCTGATGGCGCTTTACCTACTCTTTCTAGCCTACGGTAGTCTTTCCGGAGAATATGGATTTGCAGCTGTCTATGAAGATTACAGGTCGTTGATTTATACAATGGCTGATAATCCGCATCCCCAGGATATTATTGTATCCCGACTTTTACCCTTTCCAAATAAGAACAAAATTTTAGCAGCCGTAGATTATGACAATCCGCAGGTTCGCAATTTCGCTATTATGGCGACCACGAAGCATTTTCGGAATTTCAAACGCTACGGCGATTATCGAACTACAATCCAATGTTTCGCCGCATTTTACGAAATCAATAGCCGATGGAATTACGTCAGCGATCCTAAAGGTAAAGATTACATTGCTAAAGCAAGCGAATCAGTTCGGCATCTTTCAGGCGATTGTGATGATCATGCGATCTTAATGGCAGCGTGTATTCGTGCGATCGGCGGCACTCCAAGGCTGATTCACACCACCGGTCATATTTATCCTGAAATGTTAATCGGAAACATGAATGATCTTGAAACCGTAAATTATCTGGTAAAACAAGTGCTGTTTATTAAGGAAAGTGAAAATAAAGACTTGCATTATCATATCGACGAACGCGGTCAGATTTGGCTTAACCTGGATTATACCGCAAAATTTCCCGGCGGCCCGTTTATGTCTGAAGAAATATTGGGAGCGTTAACCTTGCAGTGATAATTTTAAGTGTAATCGCACTGATTTTCATATCTTAGCGACATTAATCTACCCCAAACATGAAGTACTTTTTAATACTTGCGCTGCTCTCGTTGCAGTTGGCGACAGCGCAGGATTCGGCCGACTCAACTGAGTCAACGATGGGAAGCAATGAAGTCCGTGTTGACATTCTTTCAGCCATCGCCTACTCGAAAGCAAGTCTTAGTTACGAGCGATATATAAATGACGATTGGTCGGTCGGAATCACCGTCGGCTTTTCTGATAGTGACAAGATCAACGACGATTTTGATCGCGGCTACCGAAATAGTTTACCAAAGTATGATATCACACCGTTTGTGAGATATAAAATGTCGAATGGCATTCGGAATTACTATTTTGTTGAAGCATTCGTTTCGGCAAATGGTGGCGACTTCAAGGAAACCGTAAGGAGAATCGATCTCGACGGAACTGCTTTCTACGCTAATGAAACGTCAGAATATACCGATATCGGGGCCGGCGCCGGAGTTGGTTATAAGATGTACTTTTCGGAAAGTTTCGGAGTGGAATTGCTTGTAGCCTTTGGTGCCAATTTACTCAATACCGACAAAAGTCCCGACACGTTGTCGCGCGTGGGGTTAAGCCTTGGTTACCGATTTTAATAAACTCAAAAAATGAAAAAACTAAAATATATTCTTCCGCTACTAATATTATTCTTAGCTGGCTGCGAATCAGATGACGACGGATTTTACAATACGGTTTATGTTGATGCAGCGAATTTGGTAGAAATTGAAATCGCACCGTCATATGAGCTGAACGATGTAATTTTCATAAATGCCGAAATAACGAACTTGCTGTTTGAAACCAATCAATTAGCGCCTTTAGACATAAGAAGAACCACGGGAAATGCTGAAACATTTGATTTTTCATATGTCATCGAGCGCAATCAAAACGGCGAATGGGTTCCGGTTGACCTAACTTCGTTACACGTAGCCGATGAAGGTCTTTTCGAAACAGGTTCGTTTATCAGGGCATTCGCGAAATATTCTCACGTTGAGAACTCGTATTTGTATCGGGGTGGAATCAAACTAACCCAAGCAGGAAACTACCGATTGAGTTTTGGATATAACAGTACTTCGACTGATAAAGTTGAGCTGTTTTCAAATAGTCAGGGAAATAACATTACCGTTAAAATCTCATCGGCCACATCGCAACTCAATAACGAAGGATTTTACATGTTTACCGTGAATTGATTACCAATGGATTGGCTTCTTCCCTACTGATTCCAAATAATTGTTGGCTTTGCTAAAATGTTTGTTTTTAAACCAAAGCCCTTGATTGGCACTCAGTGGCGATGGATGTCCGGATTCGAGTATCAAATGATTTCCATTGTGACAGATTTTGCCTTTCTTTTTCGCGTATCCGCCCCAAAGCATAAATACGATGTTTTGATGTCGGTTTGAAACTTCCCGCAGAATGGCATCGGTAAATTTTTCCCAGTTTTGACCTGCATGACTTCCGGCTTCCGATCTTTTGACAGTAAGAATCGCATTCAGCAAAAGCACACCCTGATCTGCCCATCTTTCAAGATTGCCGCTAAATGGTATTTCGGCTCCGAGGTCGTCCTGAATTTCGCGAAAAATATTGCGTAATGATGGCGGAAATGCAACACCATCACGAACCGAGAAACTTAAACCGTGCGCCTGATTATCTCCGTGATAAGGATCCTGACCAATGATCACGACTTTAACGTCCTGAAATTTACAATGGTTTAAAGCCGCAAAAATCTCTTGTTTCGGCGGGAAGCAAATCGCATCGTTATATTGTTGATCGACGAAATCAGAAAGCGCAACAAAATATTCCTTTGTGAATTCGTCTTCTAACACGGCGCGCCACGAAGGATCAATTAAATCAGTCATCAATTTGAATTTTGACAAATATAAAAAGAATCACGCCGTTTAAGTACGGTATCAAACGCGGCCAATTGACTAAATTTGCACTATTAACAATTTAATATTAAATGATCAGCATAACAGAAAAGACGTTGCAGGATTTGCAGTTTCCCACAATTTTGGAAACTGTTGCCGAAATGTGCAACACTGAGATTGGAAAAGAAAAAGCAATGCTGATTTCGCCATTCCGACATAAGGACGAGCTTCTTACAGCGCTCTCGATGACTTCTGAATATCAATCTTCATTTCAAAACAATAACGCACTGCCAAATCACGGTTTTGAATCGGTTAGCAACGAACTAAAATTTTTGGCGATCGAAGACAGCTTTTTGGAAGGAACCGGATTTCGGAAGATTGCGACCATTTCAGAAACGACAAATACGCTTTTACAATTTCTCAAAAAATTTGACGACTATTATCCGACGTTGTCGCAAAAGGCCGCTTCGGTCGAATACAACAAAGACATCAACATTCGGATTGATGAAGTCGTTGACAAATATGGTGAAATCAAAGACACGGCATCACCCGGACTACTGAATATCAGACGTGAGATGAATGATGTTCGGGCAAAAGTAAACCAGAGTTTTGCATCGGCACTTACCCATAACAACAGTCTTGGTTATCTCGACGATATTAAAGAATCCTTTGTGCAAAACCGTCGTGTGCTTGCGGTATTGGCAATGTATCGCCGAAAGGTTAAGGGTTCAATTTTGGGAACGTCGAAGACCGGAAGCATTGCCTATATTGAACCTGAAGCCACCTTGAAATATTCGCGCGAACTCGGGTTGCTGGAATATGAAGAAAAGGAAGAGATTGTTCGGATTCTACGTAATCTTTCATCGATGATTCGGCCGTTTGTAGAAATGCTGGCGAATTATCAGGAGTTTTTAAGTGATATCGATGTTATAGCGGCAAAGGCGAAATATGCCGTTCGCATTAACGGAATTATGCCGGCGATCACTGACGAACGGCGTTTGTTTTTTCGGGAAGCATTCCATCCGATACTTCTGTTGACCAACCGCCAAAAGAAACAACCTGTATATCCGCAAACCATCGAACTCAGTCAGGAAAAGCGCATTATCGTAATTTCAGGACCGAATGCCGGAGGGAAAACCATTTCGTTAAAGACGGTCGGACTGCTCCAATTGATGCTTCAAAGTGGCATGTTGATACCTGTTCACGAACGCAGTGAAACCTTTTTGTTTGATCGGATTCTAACAGACATTGGCGACAATCAGTCGATTGAAAATCATTTGAGTACATATAGTTACCGACTCAAAAACATGAACTACTTTTTAAAAAAATGTAATAATAAAACCCTGTTTTTGATTGATGAGTTCGGGACTGGATCAGATCCCGAATTGGGTGGCGCTTTAGCTGAAATTTTCCTGGAGGAATTTTATCATCGGGAAGCATTCGGTATCATTACAACGCATTATTCAAACTTGAAAATGTTGGCTAACGACCTGCCACATGCCATCAATGCAAATATGCTTTTTGATGAAAAATCGCTTGAGCCAATGTACAAACTTGTTCTTGGTCAGGCTGGAAGCTCGTTTACATTCGAGGTCGCACAAAAGAACGGAATTCCGTTTGGGCTTATCAACCGCGCAAAAAAGCGTATTGAAGGTGGGAAAGTGCGATTTGACAAAACCATAGCGACGCTGCAAAAAGAGCGATCAAAGATGGAAAAAACGTCTCAAACCCTGAAAGAAGAAGAGACCAAAGCCCGGGAAGAAAGCAAGCGGCTTGAAGAGACGAATGTAAAAATCAGACAGAAACTTGAAAGCTATCAGGAATTGTATGATCAGAATCAGAAGTTGATTTATATCGGACAACGCATCGATGACATTGCCGATAAATATTTCAACAACAAAAATAAAAAAGACCTTATCGGCGAATTTCTCAAGCTGGTAGAAATCGAGAATTCAAAGCGCAAAAAAGCGACCACAAAGGAAGTCAAGGCAAAAGAAGAGCAAAAAAAGAAAGTTGTTGAAGAGGTTAAAGTTCAGGTTGAAGAAATCAGAAAAGAGAAAAAGGAGCGGAAATTAAAGGCTCAGCCCATCGAGAAACCAAAACCTGTCCTAAAGATTGGCGACCGTGTTCGCATGATTGATGGAAGATCGGTGGGTACGCTCGATAGCATTGAGAAAAACAAGGCTGTTGTAAATTATGGGATGTTTACCTCGCAGGTGTCAATTGATACCTTGGAACTTGTTGAGGCAAAGAAAAAATGATAGGCGACTTACCTGAAAATAAAAAAATCGTGCTTTTTGACGGCGTTTGCAATTTGTGTAATCAGACGGTGAATTGCATCATCGCTCACGACAAGAAAGATATCTTCCGATTTGTCGCGCTTGATTCTGTGATGGGAAAGGCCATTTTGAACCATTTGAGAATCGATGTTGCAAACACGGATAGTGTAATTTTGTATAACCCTGGGAAAGCCTATTATTTGAAAAGTGACTCGGTGATTGAAATTGCGCGAAATTTATCAGGCCTTCCGGCAATGCTGACTGTTTTTCAAATTTTTCCGAGGAGGCTGCGTGATGAGCTGTATGATTTCATTTCGAGAAACAGATACCGATGGTTTGGTAAAAAGAATGATTGCTTGTTACCATCGGAGAATACATTGCGAAAATTCATAAAGTAAAAGCCCGGACACTTAAAGTGTCCGGGCTTTATCATGCTAAACCAGATTCTCTGTTAGTTCTTAACGATTTTCTTAGTTACAGAGCCTTTATCTGTATCAATCGTCATCATGTACATTCCTGATGTAAGATCGTCAACTGAAATCTCAAGGTTAGTAACATTATTTACTTTGGTTGATTTAACTACTCTTCCATTCAAATCAGAAATTGTAATATTAGTCAGGATAATGTTGTCTTGGTTACTAATGTTTATAACTGAGTTGGTTGGATTCGGATATACTGAAAATAAATTTGCATTAACTTCTGAAACGGATAAAACTGAGGTTACCATGATTGAGTCAAAAAGCACGCTCCAACCACCACTTACTTGATTGCCCGGAGTATTATGATTTAATGCAAAATAATATACACCTGCTGTCGGCGCAGTCCAAGTACCGCTATAAGTCTCATAATCGCTTGCTATGGCTTCCATCGTATAGGATCCAATAACCGTAGATTGAGCTTCCATTGTAGCCGCAGTACCCACCGTTAGATCTACATTTGCTACATCTGCCTCATCACCTAAATACCAAGATTGAAACGAAACAGTAACCTGCTCGTTCGCAGCCAAAATCATTGGTCGGAAGAATGCGAATTGATCTACGGTCGTGGTTGCATTAGTATTAGCAAACAAAAAGGTTGTCCCACTGTGTGCGAATTGGGCATCTGCGCTATAGCTGAACCCTGATAACTGAAAACCGTCGAGGACATTTGCTGGGTCATCGAAGTTATTTGTATATGGCGGTGCTACTGCAAGTGCTAACACAAATGGCCCAACCCATTCGCTGGTTGCGTCGGCGCATACCGACCGGATATAAAATTCGTAATTTGAAGATTCATTCAAATCGGTAAGGTTGACAGTAGCAGACGTGGTATTCATAATTGTACCAGTCCCAGCTGTATGCCCCGCAATACCGTACTCAAAATCATAGCTTAATGGATCGCCAGTTATACTTTCCCAAGTGATCGTTGCTGAATTGGTAGTCAAATTTGTTATGTCTAACTGTGAAAGACCAGGTTGAACGCAAGCTTGTTCCACTAAATTTACCGTAAAATCAAAACCGGCATCGCTCCAGTTATTATCCCAAGCGATATAATATGTAACACCAGCTCCTACTGCGAATGATACAGATGATTTATAATTAGTACCTGAAATGTCATCATTTCCTGTGTAACAAATCAGTTCTGAACAGCTGCCTGCATAGATTGATAACCTCGTGTCAGTAGATGCAGGGTTAGCGGTTAAATTGGAACTAACTGTAACCACACCGCCCGCCGATGGTGTGTACGCATACCATACAGCCTGCATTGGTTCGTCATCGTAGTTTAAATCGTTACCATAGCACGTGTTCGAATAAGTTCCCGACACCATAGCAACAGTAAATGTGCCGTTAGCGGTAATCGGAACAGCCGACTCACAGCTTGTTTGCGCATTTCCAAGATACGAACCCCATAATAGTCCGAAAAGTAATAGTTTTCTCATAATCTAAAATATTAATATTATTAGCAAAGATGAAGTTACAAATATATTGGAAGCAAACAATTATATTCAAGATTTTCCTGTCTAAAATCGATGCTGCGAAACGATATTTTTAACTAAACTTTGGCTCTAATCAGACCTTCTAGTTCTCACTTCCTTGTAAATATCTATACAACAAATTACTTCTAAAAGTTCAGTCGCAAGACCATGTTCGTAGAAACTTAAAATTGACAATATGAAAAGGCTAAAATTTTCTTGCTTAGAATTGTATCAATAAAAGATAACAGCCCTAGCCCCGATTGCAGCCGATATCCTCGTAGCATCGCGGAGAGATAAAGGCGAAAAGCGGGAAATAGCTCCTAATAATCAGAGTTGTTTTCCTGAGGGACATCGTGGAGTTTTCCGACAGATTTGGCAACAAGGGTGGCTACGACACAATCGCTGGTTACATTTACCATTGTTCGAACCATGTCTAAGGGGCGATCGATGGCGAAAATTAAGGCGAGTCCGGCTTCGGGTATTCCGGCTTGAGCAAGAACGATCACCAGCATTACCATTCCGGCGCTAGGAACCGCTGCAGAACCAATAGATGCGAGTGTTGCTGTGATGATAATCATAAGCTGCGTTGAAAAATCGAGCGACATTCCCATAGCCTGAGCGATGAAAATTGCGGCGACTGCCTGATATAAGCTGGTACCATCCATATTTACCGTGGCGCCAAGAGGAAGGACAAAACTGGATACTTCTTCGTCAACCCCGAGGTGTTCGGTAACGCGTTCCATGGTTACGGGAAGTGTTGCAGCGCTTGAACTTGTTGAAAAAGCGAGCAATTGTGCTGGCATGATGGCTTTAAAAAATCGTCTTGGTGATACTTTGGCGAATGTGAGTAAAAGCGACGGGTAAAAGACAAACATCATCAAACAAAGACCAACAACAACGGTAAAGGCGTAAATCAGTAAAGCCTGAAGCGTTGAGAAATCTGGGATTTCAGCCATAAGTGCCGCCATCAATGCAAACACTCCAATTGGCGCGGCGAGCATGATAATGTCGATGATCTTTAAGATGATATCGTTGAATCCGCGGAAAAAATCTGAAACGGGTTCTGCCCTTTTGGGATCGATTAAAATTAGTCCGACGCCAATAAGAATCGCGAATAAAATTACCTGTAACATACTTGCGTTATCGCCCATTGCAAAAAATACGTTTTCGGGAACGACGTCCACGAGTGGTTGCAAAGGTCCTTGATTTCGCGTTGATTCAGCTTGTTGAATTTTCTGAGAGGCTTCACCGGCGAAATTCTCAAGCAAGCTTTGACGTGATTCTTCATTAATGTAATCTCCCGGTGCTATTATATTGGCTAGTAAAAGTCCGATGGAAACCGCCACAACGGTGGTGAACAGGTACAAAACCACGGTTCGACCGCCGAGCTTTGAAAGCTTTGAAATATCTTTGAGGTCTGCAAGCCCGTTAATCAACGAAACCAAAATTAACGGGACGGCGATCATCTTGAGAAGATTGATGAAAATGGTTCCGAACGGCTTTATCCAATCAGTTACCTGACTTTGTAATCCCGCGTTTTTCATGAAATAGCCGAAGAGTATTCCGAGGATCATACCGATCGCTATTTTCCAATGCATTGCAATTTTCATAAATGGTACTGTTTGTTTAATAAGTCGAAATCGGCCAAAACAATTGCTGTCATTGCTTCGACGATAGGCACTGCTCTGGGAACAACGCATGGATCATGTCGGCCTCGGCCCTGCATTTCCACGATTTCGCCTTCTGTATTAATTGTTGATTGAGTTTTCATAATGGTTGCAACGGGTTTGAACGCTACCCGAAAGTAGATATCCATTCCGTTGCTGATGCCACCTTGGATTCCGCCTGAAAGGTTAGATTTGGTCGTTCCGTCTTGATTGAACAAGTCGTTGTGCTCGCTGCCACGCATCCTGCTGCCACAAAAGCCGCTGCCGAACTCAAATCCTTTAACGGCGTTTATAGATAACATGGCTTTTCCGAGTTGCGCGTGGAGTTTGTCGAAAACGGGTTCACCCAAACCTGCGGAAACATTTTGGACAACGCAAGTGATTGTTCCACCGATGGTGTCGCCCTCGCTTCGAATCTGGCGAATCAGGGTTTCCATTTTTTCGGCAGTTTCGATATCCGGACAACGAACCGGATTACTTTCGATCAGGGAAAAATCGAGTGCTTGATAAGACTTATCAATGAATATATCACCAACTGAGGAAACAAATGCAGTTATCTTAACTTTAGGGATGATCTGCCGCGCTATGCTTCCAGCCACAACCCATGAGGCTGTCTCGCGTGCTGAACTCCGACCGCCTCCGCGATAATCCCGAATCCCATATTTTTTTTGATAGGTGAAATCGGCGTGACTTGGTCTGAATGAGTCTTTGATATGCGAGTAGTCGCCGGATTTCTGATTGTTATTTTTGATTGAAAAGCCGATTGGCATTCCGGTGGTGGTTCCTTCGAAAATTCCGGAGTGAAAATCGACGTGATCATCTTCTTTCCGTTGGGAAACGATTGCAGACTGTCCGGGTTTTCGCCTTGACATTTGATACGCAACCTGCTCGAGGTCGAGTTGGACACCGGGTGGAACGCCGTCAATTACGCCACCGATCGCATCACCGTGCGATTCTCCGAAAGTCGTAATTTTAAAAAGAGTACCGAAGCTGTTCCCTGCCATTTCGTCGTTTTGAACAAATGTAAGATTTCTGCATCGAATTGCTTCTAGACATTTAAAATTATTTTATCCGAAATAAATATTACTTTACTTGTTAATATTAATACAATCATCGCTTAATTATTTGAACGATGAGTAATTTTGCGGGACTAACTAAATTATCAAACATGAAAAAGATTCTTTTAACTTTTGCCTTGGTTTTTGGCGCGATGCTGACCAGCCAAGCACAGGAAATTCCGAACAACGCCTTAGGTTTGCGTTTGGGTGACAATGACGGATTTGGTGGAGAGATTTCTTACCAACGTGGTCTTGGAAGTAATAATCGTTTAGAACTTGACTTGGGATGGAGAGACAACAAGCATTACGACGCCTTCAAATTGACAGGACTTTACCAATGGGTTTGGAACATTGATGGTGGTTTTAACTGGTACGCCGGTGTTGGTGGTGGAGTTGGAAGCTACAGCCATAACGACGATCATCATCCTCATCACAATGACGGACATGACGATAGCGGAACATTTTTGCTAGTTGCAGGTGATATCGGCATCGAATATGTTTTTGACATTCCGCTTCAAATCTCACTTGACTTCAGACCGGAACTTTATTTTGGTGATGATTTCAGAGATGATAATTTTGGACCGGACATCGCACTCGGAATCAGATTTACGTTCTAAAATAAATCAATTTATTGCAAAATGCCCCCAAAAAGCTGAAACTAATTGGGGGCATTTTTTATGGAATTTTTTAGTTGATCTCGACCGGTTTCCTTGAATTTATTTTCACCACACTATATGGATAAGTGAACGCCTGGGTAACCATTGCGCCAGATTCAGGTGTGATGTCTTTCACGGTGATTATGATTTTATCCGGAGTTTCCTCTACGTTATCGACATCAATTCTAAAGCCGCCGGTAGTTTGTTCGCCCATGTTTAGGATGACAAAGGTGGAATTTGTAAGGTCTGAATCCGAGATTTTCTGTGCTATTGTTTCGTCACCTTTAAGCATTTCGATCTCTTTGGTTTCGGATAAGATCTCGTAGAATCGGATCGTAGCTCCGCCGGTACTTTGTTTAGTCAAAACTTCGTAAAGTGGTTTGCTGCCGGTTGTGTTTTTGGTTGACGAACATGCAACGGCGCAAAGGATCATTATTCCGAAGGCTAATTTTTTCATGTGGCGTGTTGATTTTTTAAAGCTTTCATATAAAGGTCTTCGTAAAGCGGTAATATATTTTTAATGTCGAATTTCCGAGCTACTTCAAGAGCATTTTCTTTAAACTTTGCAAGCGATGGATCATCACTTAAGATTTTAATTGCGTTTTCAGCCATCGACTCGATATCGCCAACATCGCTAAGGTAACCTGAATAGCCATCGATGTTCACTTCCGGAAGTCCGCCCGCATTACTCGATATTACCGGAACCGCCCAAGCCATTGCTTCAAGCGCCGCCAGTCCAAAACTTTCTGTTTCTGAAGGTAAAAGAAACAGGTCAGAATAACTGAGGATTGTGTCTATTTCGTTACTGTTTCCAAGAAAAATCACTCGATCTTCAATACCGAGTTTCGCGCAAAGCCGCTCGCCTTTCTCTCTTTCAGGTCCGTCGCCAACCATCAGCAGTTTGGCGGGAATTTGCTTCTGAACCAGATTGAATACTTTTATGATATCCGGAATTCGTTTAACTTTCCTAAAATTGCTAATGTGAGTCAGAATTTTTTCATCTGCTTTAGCGATCAGGGAACGCCGACACGTAATATGCGGATCGTTCGTGTTCTTCCCAAGTTCGATGAAATTCGGAATGACGTGAATTTCGTTTGTGATATTAAACAGCTGATAAGTCTGATCCTTTAAACTTTGAGATACCGAGGTTACAAAATCAGATTTATTGATGCTGAAGCTTACAGCCGGTTTGTAAAACGGATGATTTCCGACCAGTGTAATATCGGTTCCGTGTAGCGTGGTGATCATCGGAATCTCGATGCCTTCATCCCGCAACATCTGCTTTGCCATATATCCGGCGTACGCGTGTGGAATTGCGTAATGGACATGTAAAAGTTCAATTTTATACAATTTCACCATATCGACCAACTTGCTGGAAAGCGCCAGTTCGTAAGGCTGATAATGGAATAACGGATATTCGGGGACGTTAACCTCGTGGTAATGAATATTCGGACTCAGCAGTTCCAAACGCACGGGTTGCCGGTAAGTAATAAAGTGAATTTCGTGTCCTCTGTGAGCCAATTCCAGACCCAATTCTGTTGCAACAACACCACTTCCACCAAAGGTCGGGTAACAAACAATTGCTATTTTCATCAAGCTTTTTTCTACTTGTCGAATTTACGGAATTTCCGTCAAGCGGATATAAATATTATCTTAATTCTACCCTACTTGATAATAGCACGCTGAATGATTTTCTGAATGTCTTCGCGGATGTTTTCTTTTGATAATGTATTGGGTTCGGCGTTGGGAAAGGTACGGTTTGATAAAAACACGTAAACAATTTCGGTTTCCGGATCCGCCCATGCCATTGTTCCGGTAAACCCCGTATGACCAAAACTGCTCGTTGAAACGCAACCGCATGTCGAACCGGCTTTTCCAGCTAATTGCGGTTTATCAAAGCCAATTCCGCGTCGATTTCCTTCACGACAAAAGTGGCAGGTATTAAATTGATTAAACGTCGATTCAGAGAAATAACGTTCGCCGCCATAAGACCCTTTCTGAAGATACATCTGCATCATTTTGGCAATATCCATCGCGTTTGAGAACAATCCCGCGTGACCTCCAAGTCCGCCTTCCATGGCAGCTTCCATATCGTGAACGTACCCTTGAATGATCTGATGTCTGAAATACTTATCGTCTTCTGTCGGCGCGATGACGCTCATGTCGTATTTTCGCAACGGATTGTACATCGTATTATTCATGCCTATTGAGCCAAAGAATTTATCAAAACTTAGTACATCAATTTTCTTTTTCGTCTTCCGCTCAAGATAATCTTTCAAAATAATAAAGGCAAAATCGCTGTATTTGTATTCTTTTTTGGGAAGCAACTTTGAGTCGGCGATGATCTTCATGATCGTATCATGGTAGTCATTTCGCAGATACAGATTTTCAGCAACCTGTACCGAAAAGCCGGGTTCAAATGCTTGTCGATAGTATTTTGGATCGGGTTTCTTTTGATCGTCGAGCGTATATTGATAAAACGGCAACCACGCCTGAAGTTTTGCCTGGTGCGACAATAGCTCGTCAAGATGAATGTTCTTTTTATTCGTATCGCTAAAAAGCGGATGCATCTCACCAAGTTTCGAATCCATCTTCAGCGTTCCGTTGTCGTATAATTGCATGATATGCGGCAATGTTGAAACGATTTTAGTAAGTGAAGCTACGTCGTAAAGGTGCGCGTTGGTCACTTTCATTTTTTTATCGTAGGTATGTGTGCCGAACGATTTTTGGTAAATCACTTTTCCATGTCGCGCTACTAAAACCTGCATTCCCGGGGTCATTTTCCCGTCGATTGCTTTCTTGGCGATGTTATCAATTTCAGATAAAATATCCGGATTCATTCCGACGTTTTCAGCAGCAGTAAAACCTAATCTGTCAACTTTCTTAGTGTTGATGCCAAAATTTAATGGGAATGCGTCGTTGATCGTGACCGGTAATTTGCCTTTTGATGCCACAGCGCCAAAAATTATTTCGGCCGATACCACCTGCGAAACATCAGTATTTTGATAAGACACGACGATGCCCTCGATATCTTTAAAATTTGTAATGGGCAACAGCGAATACGGCTTCGCAAATAAATCGAGGATTACTCTATTATTTCTTGCAAGTGCATCTAATTTTTTAAGTTCGGCGGCTTTAAATTCATGATTTTTCCAAGCGCCATCAGCTTTGTGAAAACCGACGATGACAGTTGAGTAATTCTTCAAAATCGCCTGCAGACTGTCCATGTCGGTCTCTGTAACTTCAGTAACCTCCGTATATTTTTGAAGCGTGGTTAGAAAAGGCGAATGTGCGTCGTCTCCTAATTTTACATAGGCGATCCGTTCGCGCTTCAGGTCGCGGATTGGTAAAATACTGTCGGTGTTTTTAATGACAGTGATCGCATTTTCGTACAATGTGTATTGCAAAGCATCGTTAACCGACGGGTTGAGATCGCGTCCTAAATTCTTAAAATTGATTGGCGTATATCTGTCAAGTCCCGCTTTGTACTTGTATTTCAGGATTTTTTTAACCGAATGTGCCAAACGTTCTTCGGTCAGAATGCTGTCCTGGTACGCGACGCAGATTTTTTCGAGCGCCCACGGCACGTTTTCAGCAAACAGCAAAATATCATTTCCGGCCAATAAAGCTTCAAGATCGATGTCGCCGGGTTGTTTGAAGTTGCTCGCGCCTTTCATATTCAACGCATCGGTAAAAATCAGACCGTCAAACTTCAATTCCTTTTGAAGAATATTAGTTACAACATTATATGAAATTGACGAGGGATAATTCTCGCGAGGTTCGAGACTTGGAACATTTAAATGAGCAACCATTACTGAGGCCAGTCCTTCGGCAAATAATTTTTTGTAAGGGTAAAACTCAATTTCATCGATTCGTTCTCGTGAAAAACTCACGATTGGCAAGGTATGATGCGAATCAACTTCAGTGTCGCCATGTCCGGGAAAATGTTTTCCGGTTGCAAAAACACCTTGACTCTGGATCCCTTTCATCAGTGCCAATGCTCGCTGAGTAACATTGTATTTATCCTCTCCAAAGGACCGGTTTCCGATAATTGGATTTCGCGGATTAGTGTTGATATCCAGCACCGGAGCAAAGTTAAAATGAATGCCTAATCGTCGGCTTTGTTTGCCATACTCTACTCCAACACGCTCGATGAGTTTCAGATCATCAATCGCCCCCAGAGTCATATTCCACGGAAAACGATTGACAGAGTCGAGTCGCATGGCGAGTCCCCACTCGGCGTCAATTCCGATAAAAAGCGGAACTTTGGACATCGACTGATAATGATTGGTCAATCGAGCCTGACGATACGGCCCACCTTGAAAGAAAATGAGTCCGCCGAGACTATTTTGTTTTATCAATTTTTCAACCGACCGAATATGCGCTGAATCCTTGTTTGAGTAAGCCGCAACCATGAATAACTGCCCGACGCGTTCATCAAAAGTAAGCGCGTTATAGACACTGTCGACCCACGCCTTTTCTTCCATCCGCCGCAGAGGCAAATCAACTTTGCTATATTGCGCAGATGCAAAGTCGCTGATCAAAAGCAAAAAAAGAATCCAGTACTTCATTGATGGAAAGAATTAAAAGAAACGGCTGTGCCAGCTTTCAGCCGCTGGAACTTCCCAGTTTTCGTGAAGTTCGCCAACAGTATTGATAAGATTATTAAAGACGATCGTATTTTCTGAAACCGCTTTTTCCTTGGCCATTTTTTTAAATTCAGCCAAAGGTTTATGCGCGACATGATCGCCTAGTTTGAAAGTGACATTCATTTTGTCGAGTAGATCTACGTCGTATTTCTGCTCAAGGTTTTGGATAAAACGAACGGATTCGTCGATCGAGCATCCGGTGGCTGCCTGAACTTCACGGTTTACCGCAAGAATGATAAACCGGTTATATTTTAGCAGATACGATGCTTCGAGCCCAATACCGTGAGCAGACCATCGTTCGACAAAGGAATTAGTGTCTGCGTCAATTTCAGCCATTTCCTGATCGGAAAATTTACGGTTAGACTGATATATCCAAATCCGGGAATCTTCCGGAAGGTTTTCAAAAGGAACGTACATTGTGATTGGTGTTAAAGGTTTAAAACCGGTCGTCTATAAATCCTGAGCATTTGCGATAAGTTCGGCAACATCCATCACCTTAACATCGCTTTCTTTCTCTTTACTTTTAACGCCATCGGTAAGCATTGTATTGCAAAACGGGCAGCCCGCTGCAATGATTTTTGGTTCAAGGCTGAGCGCTTCCTCGGTTCTTTCGACATTAATGTCTTTAAATCCGGGTTCTGGCTCTTTGAACATTTGTGCTCCTCCGGCACCACAACAAAGTCCGTTGGTTCGGGAACGCTTCATTTCAACAAGTTCAGCGTCGAGTTTACGGATCAGATCGCGGGGCGCTTCATAAATATTATTGGCGCGACCGAGATAACATGGATCGTGAAAAGTAATGCGCTTGCCTTTAAATTGGCCGCCTTCAATCGTCAACCGACCTTCGTCAAGCAGTGATTTCAGATATTGCGTATGGTGAACAACTTCGTATTTTCCGCCTAGTTCCGGATATTCATTTTTTAAGGTATTGAAGCAGTGCGGACAAGCAGTAACGATTTTCTTAGCTTCGTACGCATTCAGCACTTCGATATTCATCATGGCCTGCATCTGAAACAAAAATTCATTTCCAGCTCTTTTTGCGGGATCGCCCGTGCAACTTTCTTCAGTTCCAAGAACAGCAAACGATATATTGGCTCGGTTAAGAATTTTTACAAATGCTTTGGTTATTTTTTTAGCACGATCATCAAAACTTCCGGCACATCCAACCCAAAATAAAACTTCCGGTTGTTTACCTTCTGCCAGCATTTCGGCCATTGTAGGTACTTTAATATCTTCTGTCATCAGACTAATATTTAATTGAATCACTCAACGTTAGAGCGTGTTAATTTTCGTTTTTCCAGTTAAGTCTATCTTGCTGATTGTACTGCCAAGGCGCGCCGTTATTCTCAACATTGGTCATCATGCCGTTTAGCGCCATTGGAGCCGCACTTTGTTCCATCACCAGAAAGCGTCTCATATCCATGATAATTGATAGCGGACTAATGCTAACAGGGCATTCTTCAACACAGGCGTTACAAGTAGTACAAGCCCAAATTTCCTCGGGAGTTGTATAATCGTGAAGCAACATTTTGTCATCCGGCACGAACACGCCTTTATTTGCGTCGATATTCCGACTTACTTCTTCGAGCCGATCGCGAGTATCCATCATGATTTTTCGAGGCGACAACTTCTTTCCGGTCATATTCGCCGGACAAGCATCAGTACAACGACCACACTCGGTACATGTATAAGCATTTAGAAGTTGCACCCAATTCAAATCCATTACATCGCTAGCTCCAAACTTTGCCGGAACCGCGTTTGGATCAGCAGCCGCGTACGGATCGGCATTTGGATCCATCATCAACTTTACTTCGTTAGTAACTGATTCAAGGTTCGCAAATTTTCCTTTTGGATCCAAATCAGCGTAATATGTATTTGGAAAAGCCAAAAGAATATGAAGGTGTTTTGAATAGTAAAGGTAATTCATGAAAATCAGAATTCCGACAATATGCATCCACCAGAAAAGTCGCTCGAGAACAACAACGGTTCCGATTGCCATTCCGTCAAAGATGGGTGATATAAATTGTGAAATAGGGAAAGAACCTGCCTGAACATAGTGCTCAATGCCCCCTGGAACATTCTGCAAATGATAATCAGCCGCGTTCATCAAAAGAAAAAGCGACATCAATACAATTTCAAAATATAAAATGTAGTGCGCGTCATTTTGCGGTCGGCCGGAAAGGTCCGGGTGTTTAAGTCGTTTAACTTTTGTCACATCGCGACGAGCCAAAAACACGAAAACAGCAATCAATACCAGTACCGCGAGAATCTCAAACGATCCGATAAGCACGTTGTAAACCACGCCGAGCGAGGCAAAAACACGATGCGTACCAAACAAACCGTCGATGATGATCTCGAGAAGTTCAATGTTTATGATAATAAAGCCCAGATAAACCAAGACGTGCAAAAACGCAGCAATCGGTCGTTTGACCATCTTGGATTGACCAAGAGCAACGCGAGCCATATTTCCCCAACGCAATGAAGGATTATCACTTCTGTTTACATCCTGACCAAGTTTAATATTGCGGATTAATTTTCTGACATTAATTGTAAAAAATCCAAATCCGATCACAAGAATGATCGCAAACAGAATATTATCAAGATAATTCATCGGTTATTCAGAGTTGTTGGTGGTATCGTTTGTTACTTTAGGCGCAGTATAAGGTTTGTTCTTTTTGCCAAATACGGAAATATTGATATATCTTGTTGGATTTAATCGGACATCTTGCAGAAGCAGTTCAAGTTCTCTGCTCGATTTCGCCAAATTATTATAAAGCGCATCATCTTTAGCTAGTTTTCCGAGTGTGCCGTTACCCGATTCGATTTCTGTCATCAGATTGTCAACCTTAGCAAGTGCTTGTTCGAGACTGCGAATGGTTTTTCCAATATTTGCCTTTGCGATCGTATCCGAGACTACTGCAAAATTTGCAGACGCCTTTTCGATATTGGTCATCGAGTTGTTGATCTTTGTATTATTGACTGCGATGATCGAATTCAGATTTGCAGAAGCAGTCCTAAATTCAGCTAACGTAGCATTGAGATTGTCGACACTCGATCTGATATTTTGCTTGGTTTTATCGTCGAAAACGGTATTGATGTTGGTCAAAAGCAAATCGGCGCTAACGACCATCTTCTCAACTTTTTCCTGAAGCGGAGTCAATCGGTCACCAACAAGGGAAGTCAATCCCGGCTTTACACCGCCTTGAAGCGTATCACCTGATTCAGCCAAATTGGTATCAGCTAAATTCGGTACAATCTGAATTTGTTTTCCACCGATAAGTCCGGGTTCATAAATATTTACCACACTCGATTTAGAGATCGGAAACTCGGTTTTAACCTGAAGTTCTACGACGAGATTTCCCGAATTCTGAAGTGTGATCGAAACCACACGACCAACCACAAGTCCGTTGATGGTTACCGGTGCCGAAACACCTAAACCTTCGACGTTATCATAATTGACGTAGAAATTTTTATAATCGTTTAGTAAATCTTTCCCTTTTAGAAAGGTGTAACCCCAAATAAATAATAAAATCGAGGCAATAACTAATATAGCGGTCTTTACTTCTCTGGTAACTTTCAAAATAGCTGTTTTTAACAAATTTAATGTAAAATCTCCGAACTACTCGCTATTTTAAGGCTTCCTGAACACTTATTTTTTTACCGTCTCTGAATGCGACTACAAAAGCGGAATTGTAACCACGACCTTTTGCTTCCTGAAGCAGTCGTTTTGCTTCATCGTAACTGTCGGCCTCTCCATACATATATCTATATTGGTCGCCTGCAGAAGTCATTGAAATTGAATTTAATCCGTTGAAATTAGACGGAATTAAATCAAGCTTGGTACTGCTCGCCGCAAGCTGTACTTTAAAAACCGTACCTGCTTTAACCGGAGTTTTAGCAACAGGTGGCGTTTTAACCACAACTTCTTCTTCGTCAACTACAGGTGCTGCAGGTTTGTCGGGAACGCGTTGTGACGGACGGGTTGATGTTGTCGATGCAACCTGATTAGAGCCAGATCCGAAGTATTCTTTCTTGTAACTGATAATCGCGTCGGCAATAGCTTTTGAAATTTCATTTTGACCAACTTCTGAATCTAAGTAAGCACCTTCAGCGGGGTTGGAAATAAATCCGGTTTCAATCAGTACTCGCGGCATATACGCTTTATGTAAAACCATAAATGGCGCCTGTTTCACACCGCGACTGCGTTTATGTAACGCATCAGTAAAAATATCCTGAATTTTCGTGGCAAGCGAAATACTATTTTCCAGGTATTCTTCCTGCATCAGCGTCATTCCGATTAATGTTTCGGGCGAATTCGGATCGAAACCTCCGTACTTTTCCTTATAATCTTTCTCGAGTGTCAGAACCGAGTTTTCACGTTTTGCCGCTTCAAGGTTCGACGCATTTTTACTCATACCCATAACATAGGTTTCAGTCCCATAGGCCGCAGTATTCTTGTTCGCGTTACAGTGAATCGACACAAAAACGTGCGCATCTGCACGGTTTGCAATATTGGCGCGTTCGATCAGATCAATGAAAACGTCGGTCTTTCTGGTATAAATGACCTCAATATCATTATGCGCTTCCAAAATTTTACCAACCTTAAGTGCAACAGAAAGCGCGATGTTTTTCTCAATCACGCCGTTATAGACCGCACCAAAATCTTTCGCACCGTGTCCGGCATCGAGCGCAACCCGAAATTTATTGGATTGTGCAAAGATCCCAGTTGACAAACAAAAGAACGTTAGAAGAAAAAGTGCTTTTTTATGATGTGAAATACCCATTTTTTTAAAAGTTAATTTATACGAAACAGTCAATTATAATCTTATTATTTGCTTATTTTTGACCCAAATTAAAATGTAAGTTTGGCGCTTAAAACACACACCACCGCACAAAAATAGTATTAATACCATTGCACACAAACTTATTTAATATCGTTTTATCAGCAATCTTCCTAACAATTGTTTCGGCGAAAACATATGGACAGGAACCGGTTATCAAACCAATTTCAGTTCCGGCGTCTCAATCGTCGGACTCACTAACAGTTAACGTCGAGATAGCTGAAAAGATTGCCGATACAATTCTCTCGGATACCATTAAGCCTGCCAAACCGCTTCTTACCGATAAAATAAAGTACAAAGCTGAAGAATATGCGAAAATCGATCAGAAGCGCAAAATGATCACGCTATATGACAAAGCAGAACTTTATTATCAGGATATTGAGCTGACCGCAGGTATCATTATCATGGATTACGAGAAAAACGAGGTTTACGCCGGGCGCATTAAAGATTCGACCGGAAAGATAATCCAGCGACCAAAATTTAAACAGGGAACAAATATTGTCGAACCTGATTCAATTCGGTTTAATCTAAAGACAAAGAAAGCCTTAGTTTGGAATTCCCGGACTGAACAAGGCGAGTTTAAAGTTAAAGCGCCACTGACCAAAAAAGAAAACGACTCGGTTTACTTTATGAAAAACCCTCGTTTTACCACAGCCAAAGACATCGATAATCCCGAATATTATTTCCAGGCCGATAAAGTTAAATTGGTTCCCGGCGAAAAGGTAGTCGTTGGCCTCACCCACATGGTTATCGCCGATGTTCCAACGCCGATCGCACTTCCATTTGCCTTTTTTCCAATGACAACCGAGAGCCGGAGTGGAATTTTGATTCCGACCTATGGCGATACGCGCCAACGGGGATATTCCCTGCAAAACGGAGGGTATTATTTTGCATTAAGCGACAATTATGACCTCGCGGTTCTGGGCGATTATTACACAAACGGAAGTTACGGTTTACGATTTGAAACCAATTATGCCAAAAGATATCGCTTTCGCGGAAATTTGAACATTCGTTTTGAGAATCTCATTAACAGCGAACGCGGCTTTCCGGATTACGCACGACGATCGATTTATAATATTCAGTGGAGTCACAATAAAGATCCAAAATCGAATCCGAATTCCAGATTTAGCGCCTCGGTCAATTTAGGTAGTAGTACTTATTTTCAGGAATCGATAAATCAGGTGAACATTGGATCGAGTTTAACCAATACCATGTCGTCGTCGATTTCGTATTCAACTACGTTCAACTCGGTTCCACAGGTTAATCTTTCGTTGGCGGCCACGCACTCTCAGAACACTAATACGCAGGTTATAAATATGACATTGCCGACACTTCAGTTAAGTGTTGACCGAATTTTCCCTTTTGCACCACGCGACGGAATCAAAAAAGGATTTTTCAAAAACATCAATTTGCAGTATAATTTACGCGGCGAAAACCGAATCCTTACTACTGATTCGCTGTTTTTCAAACCTGAAATGTTCCGAGACGCAAACGTTGGTTTTCAGCACTCGATTCCCCTTAGCACGAATTTTAAGATTTTCAAGTATTTTAGTGCCACAACCAGCGTAAACTACGAGGAAGTTTGGACACTAAAAACGCTTCGTCGATTTTATGATACCGAGCGCGACTCGTTGATCCAGCAAGATGTGAACGGTTTTGACTCGTTCAGGACTTATTCATTCTCTTCGAGTTTGGGAACTACGGTTTACGGAACGTTTAACTTTGGTGAAAACAAGAAAATTCAAGCTATTCGTCACGTCATCCGACCGTCGGTTTCTTATAGCTACACGCCTAGTTTTGAGCAATATTACGATACGTACGATCCCGATGGAACCGGACAAATGATTCGCGATTACACCCGATTTGAAAATGGAGTTTTTGGCTCACCGGGAAATACGTACTCAAATAACATTGGATTTTCGGTAAATAATACTTTTGAAGCAAAGGTTCGCGATAAAGATTCGATTGGTGGTGAACCCCGAAAAGTGATGTTGTTAAACAATTTAAACCTGGCTACGAGTTATAATATTGCAGCCGATTCGCTTGGCTGGTCTCCGGTCCGAATTAGCGGTGGAACGCAATTGTTCAAGGACAAGATGAATGTAAACTTTGCAGCGACATTAGACCCGTATGCGATTGATAATGCCGGACGCCGAATTAATACATTTAATATCGATAATGGCGGAAGCTTGTTTCGGATGACAAGTGCAAACATGACGTTGGGTTATTCGTTTACCAGCACCGGAAGCGGAAACAAAAAAGACCGCAACAACCAGGGGGTTCGCAACGGCGGTCGTGAGGACGATCTTTTTGGAACAAATACCGATTTTAGCGACCGACGCGAAAGCATGTTCGAGGAAGATGAAGACGATCAGACAGAAGACGTTGTAACCAGTTTCTTTAACTCGAAGTTGCCCTTCGATCTTACCCTCGCCTATTCATTAACGTATGGAAACGCACGACGCGAAAACAAAATTACCGGAAACTCACTGATGATTTCCGCTAATGCTGATTTGACTCCGAAGTGGAAATTTGGCGTTTCAACGGGTTACGATTTCGTTCAAAAAGGCGTGACCTTTACGCAATTGCGATTTGAACGCGATTTGATGAGCTGGCGAATGGATTTCAACTGGACACCTTTCGGGGACCGCGCCTTCTGGGGCTTTTTCATCGGCGTAAAATCAGGTGTTTTGAGCGATATCAAATGGGAAAAACGAACGCAACCTGAAAGGGTAATCAGATAATTATGAAGAAACTTATTTTTACAGATAAAGCGCCGGCACCGATCGGACCTTATAGCCAGGCCGTTTTGGTTGGCAACACGTTATATACTTCGGGTCAGATTGCGATCGATCCTGCTAACGGTTCGCTGGTAACTGAAACTATTGAGCAGGAAACCAAGATGGTGATGGAAAACGTAAAAGCAGTTTTGAACGCTGCAGAAATGGATTTCAATCATGTCGTTAAAGCAACGATTTTTATCACTGACATGAATGATTTTGTGAAGATCAATGGTGTTTACGGCAGTTATTTTACCGACGAAAACGCTCCTGCTCGCGAGACGGTACAAGTTGCGGCGTTACCAAAGAATGTAAATATCGAGATTTCGGTTATTGCCTCGAAATAGCTTCTAGTAGCAACTGAGCGGTAGCTTCGTTTGTGGCAAGCGGAACGTTATGAACATCGCAAACACGAATCAGCATATTGATGTCGGCTTCGTGCGCATGACTTGATAGCGGATCTTTAAAGAAAAATACCATTGATGTTTTTCCTTCAGCAACACGACCTGCGATTTGCGCATCGCCGCCTAACGGACCTGAAAGCATTTTTCGGACTTTAAACCCGGCTCTTTCCGCCTTTTTTCCGGTAGTTCCCGTGGCGACCAATTTAAATCCCCTTTCATTAAAAAGGTCTTTGTTCTTGTTGAGAAACTGAACCATTTCAGCTTTCATATTGTCGTGGGCGATGATTGCGATTTCCATTATTTATTGAGAATGTGATATTGAATTAGTCCGTCGATTGGTCGGCGAAGCACATTTCCAATTTTGATTCCGTGTTCCGATAGCACGTTGTGGAGTTCATCCTGAAGATAAAAGGCGATCGAGCCGATAAAATGAACCGGAACCGCTTGGTAATTGTCGTATTGCTTGATGTAATTTTCGACAAAATCTTCCATTCCGCTGATGATAATCTGCTGACAAAACGGATGATCCTTGTGCTGGATCAAAAATTTGGCAAACGTAGCCAGATAGGCGTTCGGATTAGGCTCTTTGTATAAATTTTTCTTGATGACATCGGCGTCGAGGTCATAGGATTTTTCGAATTCGGTTGCCAGATCTTTTGGCATTTTGTTGAAGTAATACCCTCGGATGAGTTGGCGTCCGAATTGATTTCCCGAGCAATCATCCATGGCGATGTATCCAAGTGATTGTACTTTTTGATGAAGTTGCTTTCCATCGAAAAAGCTACAATTAGAACCTGTCCCCAAAATAGCCACGATTGCAGCCTGGTCCTTTGGTGTGGTTGCGTAAACTGCCGCATAAGTATCTTCGTGAACCAGCACGTTTGCATTTGCAAAATACTCTTCAAAAACTTCTGCCAGAAAATTTTTCATTCGGTCGGTTCCGCATCCGGCGCCGTAAAAGAAAAGGTCGGAGACTGAATTTTTGTTTTGCAAAATATCAAATCGGTCGCTTAGGCGCGTGATGATTTCGTCCTTTTGCAGCACTTCGGGGTTGAGCCCAAGGGTTTGTGTGGTGAATAAAACTTTACCGTTATCGTCTATGGCAATCCAATCGGCTTTGGTCGAGCCGCTATCAACTATTAGTTTCATTTTTTGGGTATGGTTTCTCGTTAGGTTTAGCCCTGATGGGAAGCGGCATCCTTTTTTGCGCTTCTTTAGCGCACAAAAGATATAGCCGACAGCAGGAAATAGCTTCAAAAATAAAAAACAAATCCCGCTAAAAACGGGATTTTTATGAAATTATAGTCCGGCAACGTGCACTGACAAGTCGATTAATTTGCTCGAGTAGCCGTATTCGTTATCGTACCAAGATACAATTTTGAAGAACGTCGAATTTAATCCGATTCCGGCTTTGGCATCGATAATTGACGTCCGCGAATCTGACACGAAATCCTGAGAGACCACATCGTCATCGGTATATCCGACAATTCCTTTGTACTCGCCCTCCGACGCTTTTTTGAAAACTTGCATGATTTCCTCATATGAAGTTTCCCTGGCCACTTTCACGGTCATATCGACAACAGAAACATCGGCAGTTGGAACGCGCATCGACATTCCGGTAAGCTTTCCGTTAAGTTCGGGAATGACTTTTCCGACCGCTTTTGCAGCACCTGTTGAAGCCGGAATGATGTTAAGAAGTGCTGAGCGTCCGCCTCTGAAATCCTTTTTCGAAGGTCCGTCTACGGTAAGTTGCGTGGCGGTTGTTGCGTGAACGGTTGTCATAAGCGCCTCGACGATTCCAAAATTATCGTTGATCACTTTTGCAAGTGGCGCAAGGCAGTTTGTGGTACACGAAGCGTTTGATACGATTGTGTCTGCTGCGGTTGCTTTTTGGTGATTAACACCCATGACAAACATTGGCGCGTCGGCAGATGGAGCTGAGATGACAACTTTTTTAGCGCCGCCATCGATATGAGCTTGTGCTTTTTCTAGCGTGGTGAAAATTCCGGTACATTCGGCTACAACGTCTACTCCAACTTCGTCCCATTTTAATTGCGACGGATCCTTTTCGGCAGTTACGCGAATGTATTTGTCGTTTACATATAGTTTTCCGTCACGCACTTCAACATTTCCGGCGAAATTTCCGTGAACCGAATCGTATTTTAATAAATAAGCAAGGTGATCTACTTCAAGAAGGTCGTTGATTGCCACTACTTCTACGTTATCGCGATTGAGCGTTTCGCGAAGGACGATTCTACCGATCCTTCCAAAACCATTTATTCCAAGTTTTACTTTTGACATAATTTCTGAATTTCTGTGGTTAATATTTGTGCTAAGTCGACATAATGTCGGAAACGCGTAGCAACTCGCGGTCTATTTCTGTGTGTCCTTTAATAGCTTGTTCGAGCGGGGTCAAGGTCATTTGATCGTTTAGCAACCCGACCATGTAATTTGATTTTCCTTCAAGTAGCGATTCGACTGCTTTTACGCCAAGGCGACTTGCGAGCACGCGATCAAAACACGTTGGCGAACCGCCTCGTTGCATATGGCCGAGAACAGAAACGCGAACGTCGTACTCCGGAAGGTTTGCCTCGACGTAGTCTTTAAGTTCGAAAACATTTTTACCGATCTTATCACCTTCAGCGATTACAACGATGCTTGAAGATTTACCTGAAGCTTTACTTTTTTGCAGCGATTCAAGAAGGCGGTCGAGTCCGAGGTCTTCTTCGGGAATCAAAATTTCTTCTGCACCGGCGCCAATACCTGCGTTTAGAGCGATATGACCGGCATCGCGACCCATAACTTCCACAAAGAAAAGTCGGTTGTGTGAACTTGCCGTATCGCGAATCTTATCGATAACTTCAACAACGGTATTCAGGGCGGTGTCGTAGCCCAGGGTGTGACTGGTTCCGTGAATGTCGTTATCAATCGTACCTGGAATTCCCATAACCGGAAAGCCGAATTCGGAGTTGAAAGCCAGTGCGCCTGAGAAGCTTCCGTCGCCACCGATTACAACCAGCGCGTCGACACCGGCGTCTGTCAGGTTTTGATGGGCTTGAACGCGACCTTCGGGCTTCATAAAATCTTTTGATCTGGCCGATTTTAGAATTGTTCCACCTTTATTAATGATGTTATTAACGCTACGTGGACCAAGTTCTTTAAAATCGCCTTCGATCATTCCCTGATATCCGCGATAAATTCCGATACATTCAATTCCGTGGTAAGCGCAGGTTCGTGCAACAGATCTAATAGCAGCGTTCATTCCGGGTGAATCGCCACCGGAAGTCAGGACTGCGATTTTCTTAATAGGTTTTGACATGTAAAAATCAATTAAAAAGTAAATTTACTAAATGCAGCAGACAATCGTAACAGATTCGAAATTATCTTAAGAAAAGATTAGGTTTCAATCGTTTTCGTTGATAAGTTTCTAAAAAAACGGCTAAAATTGCGCGTGCGAAAAACGGTTAATCTTCGGTTGGAATGGCCTCTGAGTTGATCTTTACCGGCGCTTCTTCAGGTTTGCGAGACGGGAAATTGAGGTAGTCAGGGTGAGGTTCAGAATCCGGGATTTCTTCGATAACTTTAGGCAGTCGGTCGAGTTTGAGGTTTTTGAATACCCTGTTGACGAATTCTTTGAAAGTGTCGAAATCAATTTCATAGGAAAGTCCGATGCCTTGCGTATATCCGATATCCTGAACTACGTAATTAATGTCATTCTCGCGATTGAACACGCGTAGATTCAGCGTTCCGTCTTCATTAACGCGGTATTGAACCTCGACATCGCCGATGATGGTCGACTCGTTGATTCCGCCTACGGGAACTCCGACTTTTCCATTGATGGTAATTCGCTCGTTCACTTTTGTAGAAACCGTGAAGCCAAATCGCCCGTCGGTTTCCAGTCCCGGACGTCGATCGGCTGACGTATAGTCGATACCTACCACAAATTTTCCGTCTTCATCCTGAAAAATATCATTAAAGAGTCCGCTGGCACGTTCGAAGAAATTTCCGGCAAAATCGGATTGACTTACCCCTTCCGGGCTCAAAAATCCGCCGGATGACAATAAGTATAAGGCTTGTGTTTGGCGTGTGTCGCGGTCCTGTAATTTGTATTGAATCTCGGATTCCAAAACCGAACTTACCGTTGGAAAGGTGATGTCGAATTCAGGTTCAGGATTGCTAAGGTTTCCGCGGATTCCGATTACCACTTCTACGGGAACTTTTCGGTTGAATGATGCATTTTCAAGAAGAACTGCAGGATTGGCGGTTGTAGAATAAACAGCCTCGAGATTGAGAACAGCGCGCATTGGATCGCCTTCCCAAATAATTGAGCCGCCTTTTTTGACATTAAGTTTTTTGTCGATCAACCCGCCGTATTTGAAGTTATATATTCCTTCATAGGCCTGAAAATCGCCCCACATATTGAATTTCCCGAGCGTATTGATCTTAAACAAAAGCGATCCGAAACCACGACCTTTAATTCCGTGTCCGGTATTTCGGTCCAAAATTACTTCAACTTCAGCATCGGGCGTGATATCGAAATCAAATTCAAGTTCAAGACCGTTGTAATTCCGGGCTTCAACGATTCCTTTACTAAGGTTGTATTTTTGTTGTGGCGTCAGAAAGGTGATGTAACTGTTTGTACCAACAGATTCGGCTTCGCTGATCGGAATTTTGATGTCGGTTCCCGCTTCAGATTCGGCGTTGACCTTAATGAATAATCCAGTGGCCGGACCGGTAATGGTGGCGCGACCATTTATAAAAGCAGTTCCGTAATAGGCCGCATCTTCGCTGTCCTGAGTATCCAAAGCCAGCAAGCGATCTGAGGTAATTTCAAGATTGAGTTGCCAGTCGGCTAGTTTGTCGTGACGAACCCGACCATTTAGGTATCCTGTTGTTTTGTACTTGGAGTCCGTTATTTCGGGATTTCGGATAATGAATAAACTTTCGGTGACGTCCACAATCGCCCGATTTTCAATATCGTAACGCACGTTTAGATACGGAACTGTCAATCCGGTGTCGTCGAGAAAAAGCCGGCCGTTAATCGTAGGATCTTTTACGTTTCCGTCGATCCGCGCGGTTCCTGACGCAAATCCAGTGATATCAGTGATAATGTCGCCTCCCAAAGAACTCAATGATTTCAAGTTCAGTCGGTCGAAACGGAGATCAAGGTCGGTATAGGTTTCACTGCCGTCCACCACCACTTCTCCTGAGGCGGTAAACGATTCAGTTTCGTCGTTTTCGATAGCGGCATTTACGAAAAATGTTTTGAACGATTCGTCACCGCTGATATCCAGTTCAAGTTGGCCAAGTGGCGTGTCGTTGATATTGAGCTGATCAATGGTAAGCGCTGCCGTTGGTTTGTAAACGTTGTTATCCTGTCGGTAATTTACCGTTCCGTTGAGATCGCCTTCAATGGTAAATTTCGCCAGATTCGGAGTGATTTTGTCGAGTTCGATGTTGTGAAACGCCAACTGAAGATCTTTGTAATTTCGTCCACGAAGCGTTCCGTTAAGGGCGATGTTTTGATCTTCATGTGACAAAACAACATTTTGAATTGTAAAGTTCTTGAGCGATTTATCGAAAATTATGCGGTTCTCGGTATTTTCTTCCTCGTTTAAATACCACAAATAATCTTTAAACTTAAGTTCGGATTTGTCAATGCCGACTACACTGTTTCTGTTTTCATCAATAGTATGATAGAGGTTGAGATTGTAAAAATCCTGCGCTAAGTTTCCGCCTTTAAATTCCGATCTGACAAACAGCGTATCATTTGCAGTAATATTTAACAGGCTGAAATCAGAAATTTTATACATGCTGGTTTTGATGCTGTCAATCTCAACATAGGCATTATAAAGCGGGTTTTGATTGTCAAGTCGGAGTGAAATGCTATCCAAAATCGTCTCGTAGGCTGATATTTTGGGCGATTTAAAATTCAGTTTAAAATCATCTGTATCGGCATCAATATTTCCGGCAATGGTCGTGTTTGCACCAAGTGAAATTCCGGGAAGGAAGATTTCAATAATTTTGTTGTAGACCGAGAAATCAAACTGAAGATATTGTCCTTTCTTAATCTTGTTGGGAGAGTAATTGGCATAAAGGCTACCAAGGGAATTTTCGGCCATTTTTATGAGCTGAGCAAACTCGAATTTTCCGGTCATTTTCCCGCGAATGATATCCGGCGAATCGATAAAAATCGTCTTGACATTATTTTCATCGAATGAAGAGTTGATCGTAAAATCGTCAAAAATATACGTGTCTTTGCTATTTTGATACGATGTGTGAGTGATAAAGACATCGCCGCGCAATTCGTCAATCGAACTTCCTGCTACCTGCATTCGGACATCGCCTTTAAAAATCGAAATTGAATCTTTGGTGTTGATTTTCAGATTGACCAGATTGGCATAATCAATGGTGGTGTGAAAATCGTAGAAAATTTCCTTGCGACTGAGGTTGACCGCACCTTCAAAATCCATGAACAAATTCGGGTCGTTGACCACCAAACTTCCGGTAAACGATGGTTTTTTGAAATTTCCGTCGACTTTGATATTGGTGTAGTTGTACCCGTGGATTTTGATTCGGTAGATATCGCCGTTCAATCGGGTATCAAGCAAATCTTCAGTGAACCCTTTTCCGTCAATATCCGCATTCAAGGTGACTGTTCCGAGTTCCTTCGTATTTAACAAGGCGCCTAAATTGAAATTTTCGAGAATCACATTACCCGAATATGTCGCGTTGTCGATATGATCGATATTTGCCATTTCGAGTTTCGATTGAACATTTCCAATGGCAGTCGACATGTAAAAATCGGCCGAAATAGTTTCAGTTGAAACATCGGTTTTCCCTCGCATGTTGAATCTGCCGAACTTGGCAAGCATCGACGGGAGTCTTTTTCCAAGTATATTTGGAAGAAGGCTCGTCAGACTTTGATAATCGGACGAAAGGTTCTCAAAATCGCCGCTAAGTGAAAAACCTTTTTCGGGTGAAAACAAATTGCGAAACGTCACATCGCCTTTGATAACCGAATTGGCATCGACCAAATCAAGATTCTTGGCGTCAAAATTATTTAAAGTTCCATTAATCTGCGCCTGAAGCAAAAACTGACGGTCCGGGCCGAGTTCTTTGTAGAAATAACGAATATCGTTTGAGGAAAGCGAGGCCGAGCGGATATCGACATCGAAAGCCACTTTGTTGTTGAAATCTTTAAAATCTTCTTTGTTGTAATTCAGCGCGACATCCCCTTTGAAAGACGAATTCTCAGTCTGCATGTCGAGTTTTTTCAACAGGATATTGGTTTTGCTGTAGGTAAAATCGGTTGCCAAATTATTGACACGAAGTCCGTGATGATCAACAAACGACATCTTTTTGATGAGTGTTGTCACTACCGGGCCTTTGATCTGCAAACGATCCAGCGACGTGTTTACATCAAGAAGATCTAATGTTTTGGGATTTTCAAGATTTAGATCAGTAAGTACAAATCGGCTATCTGTAACGAAAACACGGTCTGCCTTCATCAAAAATTTACCTTCTGACGGTTTGCCGGTATCAAAAAGCCGAATGAACCGATCGAGATTCGTCTCTTTCTCACCTTCATAAATTTTCATGTTGAGAATCATTTTCCCGGCGTAAATATCACCGAAAAGCAGACTTCCATTGTAAAGTTGACGGAAACTTAAAATATTCGTTTTCAGCCGGTTGGCGAATATGAGCGTGTCTTTGTGATGGTCGCGAATGATTACCTGTTTTAAGTTCACGCCACCGAAGACCGTAATTGCGACCTTCTCAACATGGATGTCAGTTCCATAATCGGCATTGATGCGATTAGTGACGTACTTTCCGATCTGAGTCTGAACAATGGGCAATGAAAGAGCAATAGCCAATGAAAGCAATAAAAGGATTATTCCCAGGACTATCTTCTTGATGCTTTTGGTGCTCAGGATCTCTACAATTACAAATTAGCGTGAATGTACCGAAACCTCTCGAAATTTCCGTAATTTTGACGTGCTGTAAAAATAGATTTTTTACCGCTGTTTATCAAATTTTAAACTAAAAATCGAACGACTTTAATGTCTCAAAAACCAGTTTATATTCTTGCCATCGAAAGTTCTTGCGACGATACCGCTTCGGCAGTACTTGAGAACGACAAAGTTTTGTCTAATGTTGTGGCAAATCAGCTAATTCATCAGGAATATGGCGGAGTTGTGCCCGAATTGGCATCGCGCGCCCATCAACAAAATATTGTCCCTGTGGTTGATGCAGCTCTTCGTCAATCTGGAATTTCGAAAGACCAGTTATCGGCAATTGCGTTTACCCAAGGTCCGGGTCTTATGGGATCGCTATTGGTTGGTGGGTCCTTTGCAAAATCGCTTGCTCTGGCTCTGAACATTCCGCTTATTTCGGTTCATCACATGCACGCCCACATTTTGGCGCATTTTATTGACGAAAACGGTCAGGACAAACCTGAATTTCCATTTTTAGCTTTAACAGTAAGCGGCGGACATACGCAAATTGTTCGCGTTGATGGTTTTTCAGACATGACAGTTTTAGGAGAAACTACCGACGATGCGGTTGGAGAAGCGTTCGATAAAACTGCAAAAATCCTTGGTCTTCCCTATCCCGGCGGCCCATTGATCGATAAATTTGCTCAAAGCGGAGATAAGTTTAAATTTACTTTTCCGAAACCAAAAGCACCGGATCTGAACTTTAGTTTTTCAGGATTGAAAACCGCCATCCTCTACTTTGTTCAGAAGCAAGTGGCGGCCGATGCAGATTTTGTCGAAAATAACATGGCCGACATTTGTGCGTCGGTCCAACATACCATCATCGAAATTTTGATGGAAAAGTTAATTTTAGCAGCCTCGCAAAGCGGAATTAAACAAATTGCAATTGGCGGTGGAGTTGCTGCAAATTCCGGACTACGTCAACGTTTGATGGATGAAGGCGCCAAAAAAGGCTGGAAGGTTTTTATTCCGAAATTTTCATACACAACTGATAATGCGGCGATGATCGGCATCACGGCATATTATAAATTCCTAGAAAACACTTTTGAAGACGCATCGGTGGTTTCTAAAGCAAGATATTCGTTTTAAATGCAATTATTCTATAATTCAGACATCGACAATACCACGATCAGCTTTACTTTTGACAAAGAGGAAAGTCGGCATATTGTTAAAGTACTTCGTAAGAAAGAAGGTGATAAATTATTTGTTACTAATGGTTTAGGACAATTATTTACATGCGAAATTATAGCGGCGTCAGACCATAAATGTGCAGTCCGGATTGCATCAACGGAAAAGCAATTGCCATCAGATTTTCAATTGCATATGGTTGTTGCACCGACCAAAATGAACGACCGGTACGAGTGGTTTCTTGAGAAAGCGACTGAAATCGGCGTGACCGAAATTACCCCGATTATCTGCGATCATTCGGAACGAAATACATTAAAAACCGAACGGATGACTAAAGTGATTTTATCAGCGATGAAGCAATCGTTGCGCTATCACCTGCCAAAATTAAACGATCCAATCAGCTTTTCAGAATTCATGAAAGGCGAAATTGTCGGTCAGAAATTTATAGCTCATTGCGAAGACGGTGAAAAAAAACTGCTCAAAAGCGCATTAAACCCAAATTCAGATACGATCATTTTGATTGGTCCGGAAGGCGATTTCTCTCCGAAAGAAATTAAATTGGCGCTTGACAAAGGGTTTCAGCCTGTATCTTTGGGCAACACGCGACTTCGAACCGAAACTGCGGCGATCGTTGCCGTTCACAGCGTTGCATTTGTAAATGAATAATCCGATGAAAAAAATTGCATTCCTTTTATTGGCGATAATTTCAGTCACAGCCTCATCGCAGGAGATCGCACTTGTGAAGTACAACGGCGGTGGCGATTGGTATGCTAATCCGACTTCTTTGCCAAATCTAATTAAGTACTGCAATCAAAACATTTCAACGCGGATCAAGCCAAAGCCTGCAACAGTTGAGCCCGGAAGTCCGGAGATTTTTGATTATCCATACGTTCATTTAACCGGTCACGGAAATGTTGTTTTCAGTTCGACAGACATCTCCAATTTGCGGAAATATCTGGATGGCGGCGGATTTCTCCACATTGATGACAATTACGGAATGGATAAATTTATTCGCGGTGAAATCAAGAAATTGTTTCCAGATCGGGATTTAATGGAGCTTCCCTCAACGCATCAAATTTTCCAGAAGCCATTTGCTTTTCCGGGCGGACTTCCGAAAATCCACGAGCACGACGGCAAACGACCACAAGCATTTGCCATTTTTGCAGAAGGCCGAATTGCATTATTATACACGTATGAAACCGACCTAGGTGACGGCTGGGAAGATCCAGAAGTGAACAATGATCCCGCTGACGTTCGCGAAAAAGCCTTAAAAATGGGCGCCAATATCATCCATTATATTTTCAATAATTAAGCGATTTATTAGCTAAGTTTGTAGTAAACCACACAACATGTTTACATCAAAAGTTATCGCCAACGGAATTGTACGAGCAGTCATCATTTTGGCAATTTTATATTTGCTGCTGATTTTCCTCTTTAAAATTCAGTCAATTATTATTTACCTGATGCTCGCCATCATTCTGACAATGGTCGGTAATCCGATTATTAAATTTTTAACCAGAAAGACCAAACTTCCACATTTAGCAGCGGTAATACTGACATTGACACTTTATGTTTCAATAATTGTCGGACTTATTTTATTATTTATTCCGCTGATTGTTGCTCAAGGGAAAAATCTGTCGGTTCTATCAACGCTCGACATCGAGGCTCAACTCACCACGCTGCTTTCACAAATTAAGACCTTCCTCGACGGATACAATATCGATAGCGACAACATGCTTAAGCCAAATGAAATCGCATCGCAATTGGATTTATCTTTTATTCCGGCGTTTTTAAACGGCTTGTTAAACGCATTAAGCAGTTTCGGAATTGGTTTCGCTTCAGTCATGTTTATCACTTTCTTTTTTCTCAAGGATCGCAAAATGTTTGTGACCGGCATTAAAAAAATTCTACCTACAAATCACAAGGACAAAATCCTGCACTCGCTCGATACAATTAACGATCTTCTAAGCCGATATTTTGTAGGATTATTAATTCAGTTATTTGTGATTTTTGTTTTATATCTGATTGTCTTGTTGATTTTCGGCATTCCAAATGCGTTTGTAATTGCATTTTTCTGCGCGGTTCTGAACATCATTCCGTATATAGGCCCACTAATCAGTTCAGTGTTTGCGGCAATTTTGACTATGTTAAGCCATTTGGGCGAAAATTTCCAAAGCGACATATTGCCTGCAACCATTTATGTATTGATCGGATTTTGGATTGTTCAGGTAATTGACAACAATCTTTCACAACCGCTGATATTCTCCAACAGTGTCAAATCGCATCCACTCGAGATATTTTTAGTGATACTGATCGCCGGTTTTTTATCGGGTATTGCCGGAATGATTATCGCGGTTCCATTGTATACGATCATTAAGGTTGTTGCAAAAGAGTTTCTGCCCGAAAATAAGATTGTACGACAAATGACAAAGGACATTTGATGGATCAACGCATTCTAAGCAAAAATGTTCAGCGCTTCATTACTAGCAACTTAACGTCAGACATCTCGAAACTCGCTTTAACTAAAAATCCGTTCCCGGAAATTGACTATAAGGTCATTCTCAATCAGATTGTTGCCAAATCGAAAGCAAAAGAAAAACTTCCTACGTGGTTTAATTGCGACGATATTTACTATCCCGAAAAGCTGTCGATTGAACAAACATCGTCTGAAATTACGGCAGGATTCAAATCAAATCTGGTCAGCGGCAGGTCGTTGATTGATCTTTCCGGCGGCTTTGGTGTTGATGATTACTACTTTTCGAAAAAAATTGAAAACGTTGCTCATTGCGAATACGACATTGATCTTTCAGCGATTGTTTGTCATAATTTTCAGGTAATGAAGATTGACAATATTTCAACATATGCCGGCGATAGTTTGGAAATCTTGAAAAATCTCAACCAAAAATGGGATTGGATTTATGTTGATCCGGCCAGAAGACACAATCACAAAGGCAAGGTTTTTATGATGAGCGATTGCATCCCGAATGTACCCGAATTGTTGCCAACTTATTTCAATTATTCGGATAATATTTTGATGAAAACCGCGCCTTTACTTGATATTTCTGCCGGTTTACGCGAATTGCCAAATGTGAAAAGCATCCATGTTGTGGCTGTCAATAACGAGGTTAAAGAACTGCTGTGGACACTTAGCAAGTCGTTTAATGGGGATCCGATTATCACTTGTGTGAATATTACTCAGGACGAATCCGAGAGGTTGGTTTTTAATCCGTCGACGGTCGGTATTTCAAAATATTCGCTTCCTAAAAAATATGTGTACGAACCTAACGCGGCAATCATGAAAGCCGGTGCTTTTGCTGCAATTTCCGAGATTTTCGGCATTGAGAAACTCCACCAACATTCGCACTTATTTACCTCAGACGAATTGATCGATTTTCCCGGCAGAAGATTTTTGGTCGAAAATATTGTCGAGTATAACAAAGCTGAAATGAAGTTGTTTTCGAAACAAAGAATGAATGTGACTACCCGAAATTTTCCGGAGACCGTAGAAGAAATCCGGAAGAAATGGAAAATTCTGGATGGCGGAAAATGTTATAGTTTCTTCACGACCGATATCGATAATCGTAAAATAGTTTTACTTTGCACCAAAATTCAACCATGAGATTGCCCTTACTTTTTTTGTTCTTCACTCTTTTTTCATACGCACAGGATCCATGCGATTGGAGCGTGAACATTTCTGATTCAATCGGAAGTTATAAAAACACCAAGGATTATTTAATGTATGAGCGGAATTTTGCCGGGAACTCCAATTACCTATATTTTTCACTTGCCTTGACCGACAATTTACCCACGTTAAACGTTCAATTTATCAATAAGAGCAAAGGATTTTTACCTGCAAAATGTCTTGATAAGAAATCGCGAATTTACTTGCAACTGGCCAATAACAAAATTATTACCTTGATGCACGTTGAGCAGGATGACTGCGGAACATCGGTCAGAACCGAAGATGGAAACATCAACCGAATCATGAACGGATACTTTTTGTTTATGAAAGATTCTTTTGAAGAACTTAAAAAATCGCCGGCCACATTAATGCGAATTAAATTTGCTGATGAAACGGTCGATTATATTTTAAAAGAGAACTTAGTGTCTGAGATTGACGGCAAAAGCTATCAGCCGGAGAAATACTTCATGAACACACTTCGTTGTATCGAAGATTAATCGCACAACCATTTTTGATTTGAAACCGGATACTTTGAGGCGCCGTCTAAGTTGTAGTGCCACCACTCCGACGCAAAAGCGTTGAAACCGTGTTTGAGCATTACTTTCTTGAGAAGTTTTCTGTTTTTTTGCACCTGACGCGAATGCTTTCCCGCACCATGAGCTGCTTCGGGTCCAAAGTGATCGAAATCGGTTCCCATATCTAATTCAACACCATCTGAATCGACCAAGGTGATATCGACCGCACCACCCCTATTGTGGATCGAACCTTTGTCAGGATTTGCGACATAGCGCGGATTAGGAACAATTGCCCACATCCGGCGTTGAATGTCGACCGGCCGATAACAATCGAATATCTTGATTTTGTAACCTTTTTCCACAAACTCTTCGTTAGCTGAAATTAATGCTTTGACGGTGTTTAGGCGCAAGATACATTCGGCGCAATCATACACTTTAGCCCTCAAAAAATTATTATCGGTTGCATAACGCATATCATACACGAAATTGGTGCTATAATCTTTAAGATTGACAAATGACGTATCTGCTATAGACTGAGAAATTGCAAAGTTTGCAGAAAAAATTGCAACCACGGACGTTATAAATTTAATCATCGGTAATTATTAACGATCTAAAAGTAACGAATTTGAGTTGAAGTCGCGATGATGTTTGATACGGAAAGAATTTAAAAACTTTCGGAAAAGCGAAATCCAGATGAAGTCTAAAACCAAAAAAACCACTGAAAATCAGTGGTTAAAGTGGTGAACGCAGAAGGATTCGAACCTTCGACCGCCTGCTTAGAAGGCAGGTGCTCTATCCAGCTGAGCTATGCGTCCGTCATAAAAAACCTTAAGTCGGGGTGGCAGGATTCGAACCTGCGACCTCCTGGTCCCAAACCAGGCGCGATGACCGGGCTACGCTACACCCCGAAGGTATTGCGGAGAGTAAGGGATTCGAACCCTTGGTACAGTTTCCCATACGCATGTTTAGCAAACATGTCCTTTCGGCCTCTCAGGCAACTCTCCAATGCTAATAAGAACTTATCGTTTTAGCGGTTGCAAATGTAACTTAGTAATATATATTTTACAAGTAAATAAGTAGATTTTTCTCATGTTTTTTTTGGTCGACCTATAAATAAGCTAGCTATCAATCAACTACAAATTTAGAATTGAGATTTAAGTTAAGATACATCCGCGTGTTCCAGAATATTGGGTTAATGCGCAACATTATTTTTAAAATCCGTAAATTCGCACCAAATCTTGAAAATCATGGATAAAAAAATAGTTATAGTTTCTGCGGCACGAACGCCAATTGGCAGCTTTATGGGTGCATTATCAACAATTCCGGCTCCGCAATTAGGTGCGGCCGCTATTAAAGGCGCTATTGATAAAATAAACCTCGATGTTAACCTTGTTGACGAAGTGATCATGGGTAACGTTGTTCAAGCGGGAGTTGGTCAAGCACCGGCTCGTCAGGCATCGCGTTTTGCGGGACTTCCTGATACGGTTGTAGCTACAACAGTAAATAAAGTTTGTGCTTCAGGGATGAAAGCTGTGATGCAAGGTGCGCAAGCCATTATGGCGGGCGATGCTGAAGTGGTTGTAGCAGGCGGAATGGAAAACATGAGTATGATTCCGCATTACCTTCATTTGAGAAATGGATATAAGTTTGGTCCGGCTTCAATGATCGACGGACTTCAAAAAGACGGGTTAACTGACGCTTATGACAATAATGCGATGGGAGTCTGCGCGGATATGTGCGCAACTGAACACGGGATCACGAGAGAAGATCAGGACAAATATGCAATTCAATCTTATGATCGTTCCGCAAAGGCTTGGGACGCTGGAAAATTCGACGATGAAGTTGTTCCGGTGGCCGTTCCTCAGCGACGTGGCGAGCCCGTTATGGTCGTTAAAGACGAAGAATACACAAACGTTAAGCTCGATAAGATTGCATCGTTAAATGCGGCGTTTACTAAAGAAGGAACTGTTACGGCTGCAAACGCATCGACAATTAATGACGGAGCTGCGGCAGTTATTTTGATGAGCGAAGAAAAAGCGCTTTCGTTAGGATTGAAGCCACTTGCATATATTAAAAGTTATGCTGACGCGGAACAAGAACCGAAATGGTTTACAACAAGCCCGAGCAAAGCATTGCCAAAAGCCTTGAAAAAAGTAGGATTGGAATTATCTGATGTTGATTATTTCGAATTCAATGAAGCATTTTCGGTTGTTGGATTGGTAAATTCCAAGATCCTCGGACTAGACAATGACAAGGTGAATGTAAACGGTGGCGCGGTATCTCTTGGTCATCCCCTTGGATGTTCAGGCGCGAGAATCATCGTAACGTTGTTAAGCGTACTTGATCAGAACAATGGTCGGATTGGAGCAGCGGCAATTTGCAACGGTGGCGGTGGCGCATCGGCGATTGTTATCGAGAAAATATAATTAGTACGATAAAGCCCTAGCCCTGATAGGAGCGATATCCTGACATTTTTGAAATCCGAGGTCAATGAATACCGACGTTTTTCTGAAAAATGGCAGATAAAGCGGATAGCAGGAAATAGCTTCTAATAATTCAGTAAAGCAGATGTTTGGAATTTGCAATTTAGCCATTGTGCCTTTGCGTGATCAGGCGAGCGACAGGAGTGAAATTGTTTCGCAATTGCTTTTTGGTGAGCACTTTGAGGTTCTTGAGTACGACAAAATGTGGTCGCGGATCAAGCTTGCATGGGATGGTTATGAGGGATTTGTCGATACGAAGCAATATCGGGAAATTTCGCAGCAGCAATACGAAACGCTTAACGCCTCTCCTACTGTTTTGAATGCGGATTTGATTGAATACGTGACCGGTAATGACAATTTGTTAATGCCGATACCACTTGGATCGTCGCTTTCATTCTTAGAGGACCAATCGATTAATTCTGACTCGTTTTTGTTTGAAGGACTTGCTACCACTGGCCAAAAGCCTAAGGGTGATCTGATTCAGACTGCATTTTTGTATTTGCATGCGCCTTATTTATGGGGCGGAAAAACGCCGTTCGGAATTGACTGCTCGGGATTTACGCAAATGGTTTACAAACTCAACGGGTATCATTTGCTTCGCGATGCTTCTCAGCAGGCTTTGCAAGGTGAAGCGCTTAGTTTTATCGAAGAAAGTGAACCCGGCGATTTGGCATTTTTTGACAATGAAGAAGGCCGGATCACGCATGTCGGGATAATCATGGATAACAATTATATTATTCATGCCAGCGGAAAAGTTCGTGTTGACAGGCTAGATCACCTCGGAATTTACAATGCTGAAACCAATAGGCATACGCATAAACTGCGGGTTATTAAAAAATACATATAAAAAAACCGGAGCTATAAACTCCGGTTTTTTAATGGGGACAATTTTCTTATTGTTGTCTTTTTGCTTTTAATGCTTTGTATTTATCGGTCATTTCGAGGAAGTTGTAAACGCTCATAAGGTTAGCGATTACGTCCTGATTAGCAGGTTCGATTTCGTGTGCTTTCTCGAGGATCGGCATTGCGCTTTGAAACATTGCGGTACGTTGCTTTTTAAGCTCATCGTAACGCTTGTTTTCTTTTGCAGAAGTTCCGAGTGCGTTCATTTCTTTAACAAGAGCTTCGTCCGGCTTAAGTTTGATAGCAGCAAGGTTTAAGTATGCGTTCCCCATTTTCGGATCGAGTTCGATAGCGCGGGTCAAGTGTTTTTCGGCTTCTGCCAATTGATTTGCCTCGAGGCTGATTACACCGAGGTTGTAAACTAAAACAGCATCTTTTGGATTTTTCTGAAGGATTTGGTTGACAAGTTTGGTATACGTGTCATAGTCTTTCAATTTCACATATAGATCGGCTTCGCTAATCATCAGTGATACATCATCGGGATTTGCTTGTTTGGCTTCAACAAATGCTGCTTTAGCTTCTTCTACTTGGTTTTTTTGAAGCAGAATCAGTGCGATATTTTTGTAGATCTCACCTCTTTTAGAAGGAACTTTCTCATCGCGTGGCATTGAGTGCGTTTTTAGCGAAACAAAACGATCGCGATCAGCTTTTGTCGGAAATGATTCTTCTTTACCAGATGCTACGTTTTGAGCGTAATAAAGCGTGGTTTCACCAGAATATTTAAGCGCTTTAAGTTCGTCGTAATATTTCAGAGCGGTATCGTAGTCATTTGAATTTACGGCGTAACTCGCAGCATAATACAAGTTGTCCTGATTCGTTTTGTCTAAAGTATAAAGGCTGTACAGAAGCGATGATGCTTCAGCTCCTCTCTTGTTTGAACCAAGTTGAATCGCGTAATTAAGCAAAAGTGGCGAGAAGCTTTTAACGGTTTCTTCGATGTCTTTGGTATAGACTTTTTTGCCGGTTTTCTTTTCGTATTCAAGAACTGAATTAAGCGATGCGGCAAGTTCGTTGATTTTTGCCGGAGTCAATTCCTGAGCAATTGCAGCCGTGTTTTGAGCCGGATCTCCCGTCATTTTACGCTGTAATTCCAAGATTGGCGCCATTGACTTATAGAAATTGATGTAAGTTCTATCGTCTTCATTTGCGCTACTTAAGAAACTTTCGGCTTTAGCAACAGTAGATTTATATTCTGTCATGTCTTTGTCAGACAATTTATCTCTTCCGTAAAGTTTCTTTAATGTTTTTAACTCGTCTTTCTGAGCAAATGATGCCGATGATATCAGCAACGCTGCTACAGCTACTCCAAATGTATTTCTCATAAAATTAAATTTAATTATTCTTCCTCTTGTTCCTCGATATCCGGTTGTTGGGCAATATCGTCAGAAATTTCAGGGTTTGATATCGCTTCGACATTCAGCACGGTTTCGCCATCTTCGGTTTCAACGATAACTTCTTCCTCACGAATCACTTTTGTGACAGCTGCAATCGAGTCGTTGCCTTTGATATTGATTAATCGGACACCTTGAGTGGCACGACCCATGACACGAAGGTCGGAAACTTCCATGCGGATTGTAAGCCCTGATTTGTTGATGATCATCAAATCGTCAGCATCCGTTACGCTATTGATTGAAATCAAGCTACCTGTTTTCTCGGTAATATTCAGGGTTTTCACACCTTTTCCACCGCGATTGGTAATTCTGTATTCGTCGAGTGCGGAGCGTTTTCCGTAACCTTTCTCCGAAACGACCAGAATTTCGCTACCCATGTCGTTTACAGATACCATGCCAATCACTTCATCGGTTTCGTTTGCCAGGGTAATTCCACGTACTCCAGATGCGCTTCTTCCCATCGGTCTTGTTTTTCCTTCTTCAAAACGAACAAGCTTCCCGGACTTTACCGCGATCAGAACCTGGCTTTCGCCGGTTGTCAGTTTTGCTTCTAATAGTTCATCGTCTTCGCGGATGGTAATCGCATTGATACCGTTTTGACGTGGACGTGAGTATTGTTCGAGCAATGTCTTTTTAACCTGACCTTTTTTAGTGGCCATGATCACATAATGACTATTGATATAATCCTGATCTTTAAGATCCTGAGTACAGATGAATGCTTTTACCTTGTCGTCACTCTCAATATTGATCAGGTTTTGGATCGCACGACCTTTGCTGGTTTTGCTACCTTCCGGAATTTCGTAAACCCGCATCCAGAAACACTTTCCTTTTTGCGTGAAGAACATCATATATTGATGGTTTGTCGCCACAAATAAATGTTCAAGGAAATCCTGATCCCGAGTGGCCACACCTTTTTGACCGACACCGCCTCTATTTTGCGTTTTGTATTCCGATAGCGGCGTGCGTTTCACATAACCGGCGTGAGAAATGGTGATTACTACACTTTCGTCGGCAATAAGATCTTCGATGCTAACATCTCCACCCGCGTACTCGATTTGTGAACGACGAGCATCACCGTATTTTTCGCTGATTTCGCGTAATTCTTCTTTGATAAGCTCCATTCTTAATTCTTTGCTGGCAAGCAAATCTTTTAAGCGTTGGATGAGTTTCATTATCTCTTCGTATTCAGCGCGCAATTTATCTTGTTCAAGACCGGTTAATTGACGAAGTCTCATCTCGACAATGGCACGAGCCTGAATCTCAGAAAGTTTAAAGGCTTCAATCAATTTTGTTCGAGCCTCATCGCCGTCTTTTGATGCCCGGATAAGTCGAATTACTTCATCGATATTATCAGATGCAATGATTAATCCTTCGAGAATATGGGCGCGTTCTTCAGCTTTTCGCAATTCGAATTGCGTGCGGCGAACGACCACATCATGACGATGCTCCACAAAATGGTGGATCATATCCTTTAGATTCAGCATTTGCGGCCTTCCATTGACAAGTGCAATGTTGTTAACACTGAAAGACGACTGCAGTTGCGTAAATTTATAAAGCGTATTTAAGACAACGTTTGGAACGGCATCTCTCTTTAATATATATACGATTCGCATACCGCTTCTATCCGACTCGTCGCGGATATTGGCGATTCCGTCGATTTTTTTCTCATTGACAAGTTCAGCGGTCTTTTTGATCATTTCCGCTTTGTTAACCTGATATGGAATTTCGGTCACCACGATGGCTTCACGTCCATCTACTTCTTCAAAATTAACTTTTGCACGAATAACAACGCGACCACGGCCGGTTTTGAAAGCTTCACGAACGCCGTCATATCCGTAAATGATTCCGCCCGTCGGGAAATCAGGTGCTTTAATATGTGTGATGAGTTCGTCGATTTCGATATCCGAATTATCGATGTATGCCAGAATTCCGTCGACAACCTCAGTAAGGTTGTGTGGAGGCATATTGGTTGCCATACCAACAGCAATACCTGAGGCACCGTTTATCAATAAGTTTGGAACCTTGGTCGGCATGACTTTCGGCTCATACAACGTGTCATCGAAATTAAGTTGGAAGTCAACTGTCTCTTTATCGATATCAGCAAGCAATTCTTCAGAAATCTTGCGCATTCTGGCTTCGGTATAACGCATTGCCGCCGGACTATCGCCATCGACTGATCCAAAGTTACCCTGACCATCGACAAGCAAATATCGCAGACTCCATTCTTGCGCCATACGAACCATCGTATCGTAAACTGAGGTATCTCCGTGGGGGTGATACTTACCTAAAACCTCACCGACAATTCTCGCTGACTTTTTATGTGCGCGGTTAGATAGAACGCCAAGTTCATACATTCCGTAAAGAACTCGTCTGTGAACAGGCTTTAATCCGTCGCGAACATCCGGAAGCGCCCTGGATACAATTACCGACATCGAATAATCGATGTAAGCTGATTTCATTTCATCCTCAATATTAATCGGAATTAACCTATCTGAGTCAGCCATAGTGTGCTAAATAATTTAAATATTTCGTTACAAAAAAAATTCCTGCTAATATAAGCTTTTTGCCCCATTTTTCGTATATTAAGACAACCCAAATTTCACCGTTTTATTAACAAAGCGGATCGGTTATTAAGTTGATAAATTAATCTTAAGGCGGTTTTTTATTAGGATATTTTTTTGTCACTTAGCTGTCATAGTCCACTCAGGGAACAGTTTTTGCAAAACGCGACGACAGATAACTGAATTTAAAACCTACAATTCCAAATATAATGGATGATAATTTTTCACCAAGAGTAAAAGACGTCATTACCTATAGTAAAGAAGAAGCGCTCAGACTAGGGCACGACTTTATAGGTACTGAACATCTTATGTTGGGAATTTTGAGAGACGGTAACGGCAAAGCCATCAATATACTGAACAATCTATCTGTTGATCTGGATCATCTTCGACGAAAAGTTGAGATCCTAAGCCCCGCCAGCCCTAATATCGAAATTAGCAACGAGAAAAAAAACCTGCATTTGACAAGACAAGCCGAACGAGCCCTAAAAACGACGTTCCTCGAAGCCAAAGTCTTTCAAAGTAATTCAATCAGTACGGCGCATTTGCTATTGTGCATTCTTCGAAACGAGAATGATCCGACAACAAAATTGCTGAACAAACTGAAAATCGATTACGACACCGCCAAAGAACAATACTTAAATATGAGTCCAAACGAAGAAGAATTCCTCGAAAACTTGCCGAGAAATGAGTCGTATAACGAAGATTCCGGACAAGATGACAGTTTAAAAGAAAGCAGTTTTAATAATCCTGCCAATAAGTCAAATAAAAAGTCCAAGACTCCGGTGTTGGATAATTTTGGGCGAGATTTAACAGAAATGGCCGAAGAAGGCAAGTTAGATCCTGTTGTTGGCCGAGAAAAAGAAATTGAACGCGTTTCGCAGATCTTAAGCCGTCGGAAGAAAAATAACCCGCTGCTTATCGGTGAACCCGGTGTTGGTAAATCAGCAATAGCTGAAGGACTCGCGCTCCGAATCATACAAAAGAAAGTATCGCGAATCTTATTTAACAAACGTGTAGTTACCCTTGACCTTGCGAGCTTAGTCGCCGGTACAAAATACCGCGGTCAGTTTGAAGAGCGAATGAAAGCCGTAATGAACGAACTCGAGAAAAACGATGACATTATTTTGTTTATCGACGAGATTCATACAATTGTTGGTGCCGGCGGCGCTACCGGTTCACTTGACGCTTCGAATATGTTTAAACCTGCGCTTGCCCGCGGTGAGATTCAATGCATTGGCGCAACTACGTTAGATGAGTATCGTCAGTATATTGAAAAAGATGGTGCACTTGAGCGCCGTTTTCAAAAAGTGATCGTTGAGCCGACATCTGTTGATGAAACAATCTTGATATTGAACAACATCAAAAATAAGTACGAAGATCACCACAACGTTATTTACACCCAGGAAGCAATTGAAGCTTGTGTAAAATTAACTAACAGATATATGAGTGATCGTTTCCTTCCGGATAAAGCCATCGATGCTTTAGATGAGGCGGGTTCCCGGGTTCACATTACCAATATCGATGTTCCAAAGCAAATTTTGGATCTCGAGCGTCAACTTGAAGATGTGCGCGAGCTTAAGAACACTGTCGTTAAAAAGCAGAAATACGAAGAAGCCGCAAAACTTCGCGATGATGAAAAACGAATCGAAAAAGAACTTGCACTTGCACAAGAACAATGGGAAGAAGATTCGAAAAACAACCGAATTCAAGTTACCGAGGATAATGTCGCTGATGTTGTTTCGATGATGTCCGGAATTCCGGTTAACCGAATCGCTCAGACTGAAAGCAACAAGTTGGCAAAATTGCCGGAATTGATCGAAAATAAAGTAATCGGTCAAAAAGAAGCGGTTCTTAAGATTGCAAGATCGATTCAGCGGAATCGCGCGGGATTAAAAGATCCGAACCGACCGATTGGTTCGTTTATCTTCCTGGGTCAAACCGGAGTTGGAAAAACGCAATTGGCAAAAGTTCTGGCAAAAGAATTATTTGATTCTGAAGATTCACTGATCCGTATCGACATGAGTGAATACATGGAGAAATTTGCAATCTCCAGATTAGTTGGAGCGCCTCCGGGATATGTTGGTTACGAAGAAGGTGGTCAGTTGACTGAAAAAGTTCGCAGAAAACCATATTGTGTTGTTTTACTTGACGAGATCGAAAAAGCTCACCCAGATGTATTCAACATGATGCTTCAAGTTCTTGACGATGGTTTCCTTACCGATAGTTTAGGCCGTAAAATTGATTTTAAAAACACAATCATTATCATGACCTCAAACGTTGGCGCGCGTCAGCTTAAGGATTTTGGTCAGGGCGTCGGATTTGGAACTGCAGCACGTGCTTCCCAAGCTGATGAACATTCGAAAGGAATCATTGAAAATGCGTTGAAGAAAACATTTGCGCCTGAGTTCTTAAACCGAATTGATGATGTTATCGTCTTTAATCCGCTTGAAAAAGAACATATCGATTTGATCATCGAAATCGAATTGAAAAAACTTTACAAGCGAATCGAAGACTTAGGCTACAAACTCAATCTTTCTGACAAAGCGAAAGCGTTCATTGCCGACAAAGGATTCGACAAACAGTTTGGCGCTCGTCCACTAAAACGTGCAATCCAGAAATATGTTGAAGACGCCCTAGCCGAGGAGATCATCATTTCGAAAATCACCAGTGGTGACGAGATATTCATGGACCTTCCGGACGATACTTCGCAGGAGCTCTCAGTGAAAGTTCAAAAAGCAGAAGAACCTACTAATCAGTAGGTTCTTTTTTTTTATCACGATTTGACAACCAGACGCTTTTTCAAAGAAAAAACAAACTAATTTTATCCCGAAATATTAGCAGATGACACAGCAAAAAGTAATACTCGGAAGCGAAGAATGGCTTTCGTTTCCCGACCTCGGAATACCAACAATTAAAGCCCGGGTTGATTCGGGAGCAAAAACCTCGGCACTTCATGCTATCAATATCTCGCCGTTCGTAAAAGACGGTGCGAATTGGGTGAAATTTGACATCAATCCGATTCAAAAAAACCTAAAAACCATTATTTCGTGCGAAGCGCCAATGGTTGATCGGCGAATGGTTAAAAGTTCGAGTGGTTTCCGAGAAAGTCGATTTGTGATTCGCACCACACTCCAGCTCGGCGATGATCAATGGCCGATCGAACTCACACTGACCAATCGGGATTCAATGGGATACCGAATGCTACTCGGACGTGAAGCAATGAGTGGCCGCGCCTTAGTTGATCCCGAGCAAAGCTTTTTGATCAGTCATTCCGGTGATAATATTCAGGAAATTTATAAAAATTCGGTGCGATCAAAACCTGGTCTTCGTATCGGAGTTTTGGCCAGCAATCCGGAACTTTACAGCAACCGCCGAATCATGGAAGCGGGCGAAATCCGAGGTCATGAAATGCAGTTCTTAAACATCAAAGAATGTTACATGAAACTCGATGCGACAAAGCCTGAAATCCATTACCGCGGTGGGAAAATCCTCAACGAATTCGACGCGATTATTCCGCGTATCCGCCCAAGCATTACTTTTTACGGCTGCGCGTTAACTCGCCAGTTTGAAGGAATGAAAGTTTTTTGCCTAAATTCGGCTTCTGCCATTACGCAATCGCGCGACAAATTATTCTCGCTTCAGCTGTTGTTAAACAACGGCATCGACATTCCTACGACCGGGTTTGCAAATTCGCCTTTAGATACCGACGATTTGATCAAAATGGTTGGTGGCTCTCCACTTATCGTAAAACTTCTGGAAGGAACTCAGGGAAAAGGTGTCGTTCTCGCTGAAACCAAGAAAGCTGCCGAATCAGTAATCAACGCGTTTAAAAGTTTAAATGCAAACATCCTGGTTCAGGAATACATCAAAGAAGCCAACGGCAAAGACATCAGATGCTTTGTAATCGATGGAAAAGTTGTAGCTTCAATCCAACGTGAAGCTCCAGCGGGCGAATTCCGCGCAAACATTCACCTTGGTGGTACGGCAAGTGTCATTAAACCTACGGCTGAAGAACGTCGGATTGCTGTTAAAGCCGCAAAAGCGATGGATCTTAAAGTTGCCGGTGTAGATATCATCCGATCATCAAAAGGGCCGCTACTTCTGGAAGTGAATTCCTCGCCTGGTCTTGAAGGAATTGAGGGTGCCACAAATATCGACATTGCCGGAAAAATGATCAAGGCGATCGAAAAAACACTGAAATTCAACTCAAAACAGGAATAAAATGGAAAATTTGTTGCCTAAAAATGGCGTCGTCAATTTATTTGAAAACGCGTTTACATTTGAAACGGCAACCAACTATTTCAAAATCCTCAAATTCGAAGTTAATTGGCGCGCCGACGAAATCCAGGTTTATGGGAAGCGGTATGTGATGAACCGTAAAGCCGCATGGTACGGCGACCGCGAATTTCAGTATAAATATTCAGGTAGGGTGAAAACAGCCCTTGGGTGGACGCCCCTCCTACTCGAAATCAAAAATCGCGTTGAGCAAATTACCGGGTTTACGTACAATTCCTGTTTGCTGAATTTTTATAACGATGGATCTGACGGGATGTCTTGGCACAGCGACAATGAAAAATCGATGTTGCCAAATGGTGCGATAGCTTCGGTAAGTTTTGGAGCAAATCGAATCTTTCACTTCAAACACAAATCTGAAGAAATCAAAAAGTCATTTATGCTTTCAAGTGGAAGTATTTTATTGATGCGCGGTGAAGTTCAGCAATACTGGCTTCATGCCTTGCCAAAAACCAAAAAAGTTTCTCAACCGCGCATCAATCTTACATTCAGAACTTTTATCGATTAGTTCAATACTTCATCGTCGATCTGAAAACTTCTGATAAATTCGACGGTTTTCAAAATATCGTAATGTAAAATTCGGTCTTCGCTCACAAACGGAACTTCTTCACGATAAAGTTTCAAAAAGCTCTCGATAAACGAGCTCGACTTTAACGGTTCACGGAAATGAATTGCTTGCGATGCGTTCATCAGTTCAATTGCAAGAATCGTCTCGAGATTATTAACCACTCGAAGTGCTTTAGTAGCGGCGTTTGCTCCCATACTTACATGATCTTCCTGGCCGTTGCTCGATACAATGCTGTCGACACTTGCCGGGGCAGCCAATTGCTTGTTCTGACTGGCGATACTAGCAGCAGTATATTGCGGAATCATAAACCCGGAGTTCAAGCCGGCGTTGTTGACCAAAAATGCGGGCAAACCGCGAAGCCCAGAAATCAATTGATAGGTGCGGCGTTCTGAGATGCTACCAAGTTCAGCTAGTGCGATGGCAAGAAGATCTAATGCGATGGCAAGCGGCTGACCGTGGAAATTACCACCTGATACAATTTCATCTGAGTCGATAATGATATTCGGATTATCTGTAACCGAATTGATTTCAGTCTTGAAAACTTTTTTAGTGTAGTCGATTGCGTCTTTTGAAGCACCGTGAACCTGCGGAATGCATCTGAATGAATACGGATCTTGTACGTGCTTTTTGGGTTGCGAGATAATCTCACTGTCTTCCAGGAATGACAAGACCCGTTTTGCTGTAACAATCTGACCTTTGTGCGGCCGAATGAAATGAATCATCTCGTGAAACGGCTCTTTCCTTCCGTCGAAAGCTTCTAATGAAATAGTTGAAATCAAATCAGCTAAATAACTGAGCTTCTCTGTTTTAAGTAAGATATGTGTTCCGTAAGCGCTCATAAACTGCGTTCCGTTCAGAAGCGCAAGTCCTTCTTTCGATTGGAGTTCAATAGCTTGCCAATTCATCTCACGAAGTACGTCAGCAGCATTTTGCTTTTCGCCATTAAAATTAACCTCGCCTTCACCAAGCAGCGGCAAAGAAAGATGTGCTAGCGGCGCCAAATCGCCCGACGCTCCCAGCGAACCTTGTTCATACACTACCGGCAGAATGTCGCTGTTGTAAAATTCGATCAATCGTTCAACGGTGGCAAGTTGCACACCTGAATATCCATAACTAAGCGACTGAACTTTTAGCAGAAGCATGATCTTAACGATTTCCGTCGGAACTTCAGTTCCGGTTCCGCAAGCATGCGACATAACCAGGTTTTTCTGCAAGGTGGCTAAATCTGATTTTGGGATTTTGATGTTGTAAAGCGAGCCAAAACCGGTATTGATTCCGTAAATAGCATCATCTGAAGATTCCATTTTCCGGTCGAGGTACGTGCGGCATTTTTCGATGTTAATCCGCGCTTCTTCTGAAAGTGCCAATGTTTTATTTGATGCGATAATATCGCGAAGGTCGTCGAGGGTTAGTATTTTCGAACTGATGTAATGACAATTGTCCATTTCTAATATATTTTACCGGTTATAAAACCAGATCGTTGTAAAGTCGGTTAAGTGTTTGGTCGAGGTCGGTTGATAATCCGGGATGCGGTCTGGAAGTTTGAATCGCCGAACTTCTTACGGCAGTCAACCACCGGAATCGCGACGGTAAATCGAGTTGTGCGATTGGACCGCCAGATTTATCGCCATCGACAATTTTTCTAAAGGCATCCATATTTTTAGACAACTGGTCGAGGTCGAATTCCGTGCAAAGAACCGACAACCGCCGGGCATCGATTGTATAAAGGCATTTCAAATATTTGGCTTTTTTGCAAAAAACAACAACGCCTACATTTAAAAATTCTTCACGCTCCACCTTTGGCATCACGCGAATGACGGCATATTCATATAAGTTTTTCTCTGGCATCTTTTGCTTCTTTTATGAATATCTCTGAATTTTTGAGTCGCAACGAAAGGAAATTGAAATACACCTCGCGCAGCTCATCCGGCGATTCGTCAGCATCTTCCCAATTGAGCCAATCATCCGGGATAAGATTTACAATTTTACGCAGCTTTTCATCGGTGAGAATCGATTTGAAACTGGCGTCGGCTTGGTCAAGCATGGTTGCATTTGGAAGCAAAACATGATCTTTAATTAAGGCAAACGGGCTTTTGGCATGTTGTTCCCAATTGGTGAACGAATGATGAAAGTACAAACACGCGCCATGATCGATCAGCCAAAGTTCGCGATGCCAGATCAGCATGTTGGTGTTTCTAAAAGTACGATCGACGTTGGTGATAAATGAATCAAGCCAAACGATTTCCGACGATAATCTGGCCTCAACATCCGTTACAGCGGGATCAAATGTAATGGCTCCCGACAAAAAATGAAGCGCAAGATTTAACCCTTGGCTTCCTTGCAGAAGATCCTGAATTTCTTCATCGGCTTCGGTTCGGCCGAAACACTCGTCGAGGTTTGAGAACACAAGTTCGGGAACCGGCAAGTTCAGCGCCCGAGCAACCTCGCCGCCAATGAGTTCGGCGATCAAAGCTTTTACACCATGACCCGCGCCTCTAAATTTGAGCACATATTTAAAATCGTCGTCGGCCTCGGCAAGCGCAGGAAGCGATCCTCCCTCACGAAGCGGCGTGATGTATCTGGTGACGTTAACGGTCCGCAATGTTTGCATGTCGTTTTTTTTCGACTACAAACATAACCAAAAATGAATTAAAGACTAGTTGTAGTTTTTCGCATCATTGGCCAATTGGCGGTTTTCCTTTCGGTTTGATGCAGTTCCTTTGTTAAAATAAACCGGTTTTTTGAAGTTAGCTAAACCGCCATAGCCCCGATAGAAGCGAAAATCCTTTTTTGCCGACCATGCACTAAATACCGAGAACTGATATCTGGCAAAAAAGATTGTAGCAATAGCGGGAAACAGCTCCTAAAATCACAAATTATCCGCACAACCACGTGCCGAAAACAACACGCGCCACAGTTTGCAATACCGACAAAAAGCGATAAATTAGCGTCGGCAAAAAAAACGCCGCTAAAGACATGAAAAATACAGCGCTGACGCATATTCACGAAAAACTTGGAGCTAAAATGCTGCCTTTTGCAGGCTATAACATGCCGATTCAGTACGAAGGTGTAAATATTGAACATGAAACTGTACGCACTAAAGTGGGCGTTTTCGATGTTTCTCATATGGGCGAATTTCTGATTTCGGGACCAAACGCGCTTGATCTTATCCAGAAAGTTTGCAGCAACGACGCTTCGGTTTTAACGGTTGGCAAAGCGCAATATTCGTGTTTTCCGAATGAAACCGGCGGAATCATAGATGATTTGATTGTTTATAAAATGAAGGATGATCAGTATTTGCTGGTGGTGAACGCGTCAAATATCGATAAGGATTGGGAATGGATTTCGAAACACAATACCGTTGGTGCTGAACTTCGAAATATTTCAGACGATTACTCGCTGCTCGCCATTCAGGGTCCAAAGGCGGTTGAAGCCATGCAAACATTGACTTCAGTTGATCTTTCTGCGATTAAATTCTATCATTTTGAAGTTGGTCCGTTTGCCGGAGTTGAGCACGTAATCATTTCAGCCACGGGTTATACCGGTTCGGGCGGATTTGAAATTTATTGCAAAAATTCGGAAGTTGAACAAATCTGGAACAAGGTTTTTGAAGCCGGTGAACGTTTTGGAATCAAGCCAATCGGTTTGGCGGCGCGCGATACGTTGCGACTCGAAATGGGCTTTTGTCTTTATGGAAATGACATCAGCGATACCACTTCGCCACTTGAAGCCGGGCTTGGCTGGATCACGAAATTCAACAAGGATTTTGTCAACTCTGAAAACCTGAAGAAACAAAAAGAAGAAGGCGTGACGCGAAAACTTGTCGGTTTTGAACTTTTAGAGCGCGGCGTACCTCGTCATGATTACGAAATTGTCGATAAAAACGGCAACAATATCGGAATTGTCACCTCGGGAACTATGGCTCCGTCATTAAACAAAGGCATCGGACTTGGCTATGTGACGATTGAAAACAGCTCGATTGACAGTGAAATTTTTATCAGAATCAGAAAAAATGACGTTCCGGCAAAGGTCGTAAAAACGCCATTTTACAAACCAAATAATTAATTATCTCTTATGGGAAGAGCTTTCGAATTTAGAAAGAACAGAAAAATGAAACGTTGGTCAGCGATGGCCAAAGCTTTTACTCGAATTGGCAAGGACATCGTCATGGCGGTGAAAGAAGGCGGTCCGAATCCCGAATCGAACTCGAGGTTGCGTGCGGTAATCCAAAACGCAAAGTCGGCCAACATGCCGAAAGACAACGTGGAGCGCGCCATTAAAAAGGCAACCGACAAAGATACCGCCAACTATAAAGAAGTGCTTTTCGAAGGTTATGCCCCACACGGAATTGCGATTTTAATCGAGACCGCAACCGACAACAACAACCGAACGGTTGCCAACATTCGCAGCTATTTCAACAAATGCAACGGAAGTTTGGGCACTCAGGGATCGGTCGAATTCATGTTTGATCACATTTGCAATTTCAGGATCGCAAAAGCGGATCTCGATGTGGAGGAACTTGAGCTTGAGCTTATCGATTTTGGTGTTGAGGAAGTGTTTCTGGACGAAGATGGGATTATGATTTATGCGCCGTTCGAGAGTTTTGGCGCGATTCAGAAGGAACTTGAAAGCCGCGGATTCGACATTCTATCGTCGGGATTTGAGCGGATTCCGCAAGTGACCAAAGAGCTTTCAGCCGAGCAAGTTGCCGATGTCGAGAAACTTTTGGAAAAAATCGAGGAAGACGATGACGTTCAGAACGTTTATCACACGATGACTGAAACTGCGGAGTAAATTTTGGTTTTGGGCGTGCCCCCAAATGATATGAGTCGGTAAAATTGGCTTAATCGTTGGGGTCGCGCTGTCCGCTGTGTCTTTTGTTCGCAATCCTCACAAAAGGACGCCGCTTCCATCGCTCACGCAACGTCGAACAAACCGAAAATAAAATCGGTCGTTTTCAAATAATAAAAATTCCAGATCCAATTAAAACTATTGGAATCTGGATTTTTTTTTGTGCGGAATTTTAATGCTTATTTAATAAATTCTATTTTTTGTGCTTCTTCCAGGTTAACGCTATCGAAGAATCCCTGTTCGTTCATCCAGTCATCACTGAAAACTTTGCTCATATATCTCGAACCGTGATCCGGGAAAATGGCGACAACTTTACTGTTTTGGTCGAATTCACCGTCCTCTGCATATTGCTTGATGGCCTGAATGACAGCTCCGGAAGTATACCCTACAAACAGCCCTTCGCTTTTGGCGATCTCACGGGTTGTGTGCGCACTTTCCTCATCGGTGACTTTCATGAATTTGTCGATCAGATCGAAATCAGTTGCCGACGGGATCAGGTTTTTACCTAAACCTTCAATTCTGTATGGGTAAATCTCCGCATTATCGAATTCGCGGGTTTCGTGATATTTCTTCAACACCGATCCAAAAGCGTCAACTCCAAGGATACGAATCGCCGGATTTTGTTCTTTCAGATATTTTGCCGCACCGGAAATCGTTCCACCGGTACCGCTACAAGCAACAAGATGCGTAATCTGACCGCCGGTTTGTTCCCAAATTTCAGGACCGGTAGTTTTGTAATGCGCATCGATGTTGAGTTGATTAAAGTATTGATTAATATAAACCGATCCTTTTGTTTCCTCATGAAGTCGTTTTGCAACATTATAGTATGAGCGTTCATCATCAGCTGAAACGTGCGCCGGGCAAACATAAACTTTTGCACCCATGCTTCTCAGCATATCGATTTTGTCTTTCGATGATTTTGAACTAACGGCAAGAATACAGTTATAACCCTTGATGATACTAACCATCGCAATGCTGAATCCGGTATTTCCTGAAGTAGTTTCTATAATGGTATCGCCTGGCGAAAGTATTCCTCTGCGCTCAGCTTCTTCAATAATATATAAGGCAATTCTGTCTTTTGTGGAGTGTCCGGGATTGAAAGCTTCTACTTTAGCATAAAAATTACCTGCAAAACCGTTTGTGATTTTATTGAGCTTAATAAGTGGTGTATTCCCTATCAACTCTAAGATATTGTTGTAAGCCTTTATCTCTTCTTTCATAAAATATAAGTTGTTGAGGAAAATACAGCCAAAACTGATAGCCCCAAATCCTCGCAAATTTACTAAAAATATTCTAACTAGCTTTTAATTCCTTCTAAATCTAGCAAAAAACTAAATTCCCTTGCCACCTCTTTTAATGCTTCAAATCGGCCTGAAGCGCCACCGTGTCCGGCTTCCATATTGGTGTGCAAAAGCAATAAATTGTCGTCGGTTTTATGGGTGCGAAGTTTGGCAACCCATTTTGCAGGTTCCCAATATTGCACTTGCGAATCGTGAAGTCCGGTTGTAATCAGCATGTTTGGATAGGATTGCCGCTTTACGTTATCGTAAGGAGAATACGCCAACATATAATCGTAATATTCTTTTTTATTCGGATTCCCCCACTCGTCGTACTCGCCGGTGGTCAGCGGAATGCTGTCATCCAACATGGTGGTAACAACATCCACAAATGGGACTTGCGCAATCACGCCATTGTAAAGTTCCGGGGCCATATTTACGACTGCACCCATCAGCAATCCGCCAGCCGAACCACCTTCAGCATACAAATGCTGGGGCGACGTATATTTTTGGTCGATCAAAAATTTCGAACACGCGATAAAATCGGTAAACGTATTCATTTTCGTGAGTAATTTTCCGTCTTCGTACCATTGACGGCCCATGTCTTCGCCACCTCTGATGTGCGCAATGGCATAGATAAACCCCCGATCTAGCAATGACAACCTTCCGGAAGAAAAATAAGCATCCATAGTAACCCCGTATGATCCATAAGCGTACTGCAAAACCGGATTTTTAGAATCTTTTTTCAGACCCTTGCGGTAGACAACCGAAATCGGAATTTTAGTTCCGTCGTCGGCTGTAGCCCAGAGGCGTTCTTCGACATAATTTGCCTTGTCGAAATTTCCTCCTAAAACCGATTGTTCTTTTAAAATCGTCTTCTCACCGGTTTTCATGTTATAATCGATAACAGATGTTGGCGTGGCAAGCGACTGATAACTATAACGAAGCAAATGTGTGTTAAAATCAACATTTGAAGTCGTATAAACGCTATATGTTTCACTATCAAATGGCAAGTAGTATTCAGTTTGATCCGCCCACTTGATGATTCGAAGTTTATTCAATCCGTTTGATCGCTCTTCGACCACCAAATACTCATTGAAAATCTCGATATCTTCTAGCAAAACATCCTCCCGATGTCCAATGAGGTCAACCCAATATCTTTTGGCAGTTTTTGTCTCCGGAGTTTTCATCAATTTAAAGTTGACGGCGTTGTCTTTATTTGTCCTGATGTAAAAGCTATCGCCGTAATGCGCAAGACCATATTCGAGTCCACGTACGCGTTTTTGAAAAATTTTAAACTCTTCAGTCGGCGTATCAGCATTTACAAACCTGTACTCGGTTGTAAGGGTGCTTTCTGCTTCGATGAAAATATACTTGCGCGACTTCGACTTTGCGACTTCCACCGTAAAAGTTTCATCGGTTTCTTCGTAGATCAGCGTGTCTTTGCCGACCGCCGTGCCGAGTTCATGTCGGAAAACCTTACTGGCGCGCAATGTGCCCTGATCCTGAGTGGTGTAAAAAAGGCTTTTGTTGTCATTTCCCCAAGCGGCATTTCCTGTAGTGTTGATGATTTCCTGAGGGAAAATCTCACCGGTCTGCAAATCCTTTATTTTTAAAGTAAACATCCTGCGACCGACAACGTCTGTTGTAAATGCCGCAAATCGGTTATTGGGCGAAATGCTCAGGCCGCCTAACTGAAAAAACGAATGATCCTTAGCCATTTCGTTGCAGTTAAACATGATTTCTTCATCGGCCGAAAGGCTGCCTTTTTTTCGGGAGTAAATCGGATAACCTTGCCCCTTTTCGTATCGCGTGATATAATAATAGCCATTATATAAGAACGGGACCGATTGATCGTCTTCTTTGATACGCGATTTCATTTCTTCGAATAACTGCTTTTGAAAGTCGTCGGTATGAGCTGTCGCCGCGTGATAATAATCGTTTTCACGGTTCAAATAATCGATGACTTCCGGATTCTCGCGATCGTTCAGCCAATAGTAATCGTCAATGCGGATATGATTGTGTTTCCGAAGTTTTTTGGGCTTTTTATCCGCGAGCGGCGGCGCTATGTTAAATGATTTTTTCATGAAGTGATATAAAGGGCAAAAGTACGTTTTAGCTTGCTGAGCCATTGAAGTTATTTGCCTAAATTTGTGTGACTAATTTATAAATTTAATGATATGTTCGGTGATTTAATGGGAATGATGGGCAAACTTCAGGAAGCTCAAAAGAAAGTGGAAGAAACAAAACAGCGACTCGACACAGTCCTTATTGATGAGCAAAGTAGCGACGGTATGCTGAAGGTTACCTTGACCGCAAATCGCGAAATACGCAGCATCACTCTCGACGATTCGTTACTTGAAGACAAAGAACAACTTGAAGATTACCTGGTTCTTGTACTCAACAAAGCAATCACGCGCGCAAGTCAGATCAACGAAGCTGAACTCGCCGCCGCCGCTAAAGATGGAATGCCGGATATTCCCGGACTTGGCAATATGTTCAAATAGTTAAAAATCAAGCTTTGAGAGCGTTTCCAGAACATACGAATGCATCACTTCGCGATAATCAAGATGCGTGACTAATCTGAGTTTTCCCTTGCCAAGTGCGCTTATGGCAATACTTCGCTCGTTGAGTTTATCGATGACTTGCCGCTCTGTCAATCCATCGCGCACAGAAAAAATAACGATGTTGGTCTCAATTGGCTCAACGGTTTTAACCCAGGATTTTGCCGTAAGCGCTCGTCCCAATTCGCGGGCGCGACGGTGATCTTCGGTCAGTCGGCCGATATTATTCTCCAATGCGAAAATCCCCGCTGCCGCCAAAAATCCCGATTGCCTCATTCCGCCGCCAAATATCTTGCGAATTCGCAACGCTCTTTTAATAGTCGCATGATCTGATAACAATATCGAACCGATCGGAGCGCCCAATCCTTTTGAAAGACAAATAGAGATGGTATGAAAAAGTTCGCCAAATTGATCCGGTCGCTGGTGCTTGGCAACCATTGCATTGAACAGTCGGGCGCCATCCAGATGAAATTTCAGGTTGTACTTATCGCAAACCATCCTGATTTTTTTCAATTCCTCTAAATCGTAACAGGCACCACCGCCTTTATTGGTCGTGTTTTCAACGCAAACCAATGTTGTTAGCGGACTATGATAAAAATCCGGCGGATTTATTGCCGATAAAACCTGCGAAGCCGTGATCATACCGCGATCGCCATCGAGAAGATTACAGGTTACGCCACTGTTAAAAGCAACGCCGCCAGCCTCAAAGTTGTAAATATGTGCATACTTGTCGGCAATGAGTTCATCACCGGGATTGGTCAATAATTTTATCGCAGTCTGGTTTGCCATCGTCCCTGACGGAAAAAACAGCGCAGCCTCTACCCCAAACATTTTCGCCACTCGCGCCTCTAATTCATTTACTGTCGGATCCTGCTTGTAAACATCGTCACCAACCTGCGCCTTGAACATGAATTGCATCATTTCAGGGGTCGGCTTAGTAACGGTGTCGCTGACCAAATTTATTTCCATATATATAAAAATGAATGGTATTTTTGTGAAGAACAAAATTACATGATTACTATGACAAATACCGAACAAATCAAAGGTATTGTAGAGCGTCTTGGTGCGCTAAGGAGGTATCTTTGACGTTGATGCCAAGCTTGTAGAAATTACCAACGAAGAAGAAAAAACCTTTGCACCTGATTTTTGGAACAACGCCCGGGAAGCCGAGATAATCGTCAAAAACCTGCGTTCCAAGAAGAAATGGGTCGAGGATTACGATAAAGCAACCGCACTTGCTGACGAGCTTCAACTCGCCTACGAATTTTACAAAGAAGGTGAACTCACCGTCGAAGAACTCGACCAACAATACGAGATCACGAACGCGCATATCGAAAACCTCGAGTTCAAAAACATGCTTTCCGATGAAGGCGATAGCATGAGCGCAGTTTTGCAAATAACGGCCGGCGCCGGCGGAACCGAAAGTTGCGATTGGGCGCAAATGCTCATGCGGATGTACATGATGTGGGGCGAGAAACAAGGCTACAAAATCCGCGAACTTAACTTTCAAGCGGGAGAAGTTGCCGGTATCAAAACCGTTACCCTCGAATTTGAAGGCGATTATTCGTTCGGATATCTCAAGGGTGAAAACGGTGTCCACCGACTGGTTCGCATCTCGCCTTTTGACTCAAATGCCAAGCGACATACCTCATTTGCGTCAGTTTATGTATATCCGCTGGCTGATGATACTATCGAAATTGAGATTAATCCGTCGGAAATTTCCTGGGAAACCATGCGTTCCAGCGGCGCCGGTGGCCAGAATGTCAACAAGGTTGAAACTGCCGTCCGACTTCGTCACCATCCTACCGGGATTATTATCGAAAACTCGGAAACGCGCTCGCAACTCGACAACAAAACCAAGGCGATGCAGCTTCTAAAATCACAGTTGTACGAAATCGAACTCAAGAAAAAGCAGGCATTGCGCGACGAAATCGAAGCCAATAAAATGAAAATTGAGTGGGGTTCACAAATTCGCAACTATGTCATGCATCCTTATAAATTGGTCAAGGATGTCCGCACTCAGCACGAAACCAGCGATGTTGATGGCGTGATGAACGGCGAAATTGACGAGTTTCTAAAGGCCTATTTGATGATGATGGGCCAGAAATCCGAATAAAAATGATTTGGGCAGCAATTCCCGCTGTCCGCTTTATCTATACCAAAGCCGGCTTCGCGCCGGCTTTGATATAGGATATCGCTTCCCATCGGGGCTGCAATCTGAACTACTTTCGACATTATTTTTAATATTTATACAATTATGGTTTTATTTGCCTTTATTTGAGCCAAAATAATACTGATGACACTACAAGAGATCAACGACGTCGTTGGCGGAACCATTATCGGTGAGACCACCAGCAACATTTTCTCGCCCGAACAAATCGAACTTGCAACCCAGGAAAACATAACATTCATCGGCAGTCGCAAATACGAAAAACTGTGGCTTACTTCCAATGCGGCGGCGGCGGTAGTCAATCACGACATCTCGATTGAACCCGGTAAAAATCGCGCGTTCATCAAAGTCAAAAACGCTGAACTCTCGATGTGTAAAGTCCTCGAGTTGTTTGCTCCCGCACTACCTCAATTCGACACCGACATTCATCCGTCGGCAGTAGTTCATCCGACTGCGAAAATTGGTTCAAACAGCCTCATCGGCGCCGGCAGTTATATAGGTCCAAAAGTTACCATCGGGAGAAACGTAACCATTTACCCAAATGTGACCATCCTCGATGAATCGACCATTGGCGATCATACCGTTATTTGGCCCGGAGCCGTGGTACGCGAGCGTTGTCATATTGGCTCAAATTGCATTCTCCATCCCAATTCGACTATCGGTGCCGACGGATTTGGTTTCCGCCCTGATCCTGAACGCGGATTAGTGAAAATTCCGCAGATTGGAAATGTGATTATTGGCAATCACGTTGAGATCGGTGCCAATTCGAGTGTGGATCGAGGGAAATTTTCGTCTACCATCTTGGGTGACGGTTGTAAAATCGACAATTTGGTTCAGATCGGACACAACTCCAAACTCGGAAGATTCTGCATTATGGCGGGCAACAGCGGTCTCGCCGGATCGGTTACCTTAGGCGACGGTGTGATGATTGGTGGAAGCGCATCGATAAAAGACCATATAACCATCGGAGATCGCGCGATGGTTGGCGCCGGAAGCGGAGTTGCCGCAGATGTTGAAGCCGGAAAGACCGTTTTGGGTTATCCCGCGGTTGACGCCAGACAAGCATTAAAACAATGGGCGCTGCTTAAACAATTGACCAAGCCCTAGCCCTGATTGAGGCGATATCCTCGAAGCGCTAGCGGAGAGATAAAGCCGAAAGCAGGAAATAGCTCCTAATAAAACAAAAAAATCCGCTAAAAACAGCGGATTTTCTCGTTATATAAATATGCTTAAGAGCCAGTAAATCAGTGCGGCGATAAGTGCTGAGACCGGAATGGTGAGCACCCAAGCCCAAATCAAGCTGACCGTTACACCCCAACGAACTGCCGAAACGCGTTTGGTGAGTCCGACACCGATAATCGATCCCGTGATGGTATGGGTTGTACTTACCGGAACGTGTTGTGTTTCTGTAAAGTAAAGCGTTAAGGCACCGGCGGTTTCTGCGGCAACACCTTCAAAAGAAGTTACTTTGGTGATCTTGGAACCCATTGTTTTGACGATTTTCCAGCCACCGCTAAGCGTACCGATTGCAATTGCGGAATAACAGGCAAGCGGAATCCACGCCGGCATTGATCCCATGGCTTCACCTTGAGGCAATTCGACTGCCAACCAGGTCGGCATATCAGCCGTGGTTAATCCGGATGTATGAATGTAAACCACCACGGCTGCAGCAATGATACCCATTACTTTTTGCGAATCGTTACCACCGTGACCAAGACTGAACGCTGCCGATGAAAGCAATTGCATTTTTCTAAGCCAGTAATCCGATTGCATGTGATTTAGTCGGCTGAAAAGCAGACAAAACGTTGAAATTGAAAGAATGATGAATGCAACCAGGAACCACTTTATGTTGTGCGACTCGAAGACTACGCTCCAGAAATGCGACTCGAATCTCGGTGCTGAAATGTCCTGGTAATAGATCATTTGGCTTTCGACAAAAAATATGGTTCCCAACATCAACAAGACGGTAAAAATCTTTGGCGCCAATGTTTTCTTTGAAGAAGCGAGCAGCCAGATGGAGATTAAGTAGGACGCGAGCGCTCCGAGAAGCGGTGCAAAGACGATAAACACGATAATGATAACGACTCCGCTTGGCAATTGTCCGGCTTTTTCAGAATACCAGTTTACCACATCGAAGCCTGCGTGAGCAATGGCTGCTCCGGCGAAACCACCGATTAGCGTATGTGATGAACTCGACGGAATTCCTTGCCACCATGTAAAAAGATTCCACATAATAGCGGCGATGACTCCGCTTAATATTACCACAAGGTTAATTTCCAAGGTGTCGGCGGTTTTCGCGACCGTATCGGCAACACCAAAACCAAAAACCCAATATGCCGCAAAGTTGAACACCGCGGCCCAAAGAACGGCCTGAAATGGCGAAAGTACTTTTGTGGCAACTACTGTGGCGATGGCGTTCGCGGCATCATGAAAACCGTTGATGTAGTCGAAAATCAGCGCCAGAACGATAATTATAAGTAAGAGAGTAAATTCCATTAAGAATGTTTTACGACAACTGATTCTAATACATTTGCAACACTTTTACACTTGTCGGACGCGGTTTCCAGCGCTGAAAGAACCTCTTTGTATTTGATGATGTTCTTTGCGTCGGTTTCGTTCTCGAAGATATCGGCAACGGCTTTGTCAAAGACGTTATCGGCTTTGCTTTCAAGCTTGTTGATCCGTTTACAGGCAGCTGCGATGGCTTTAAGGTTCTTCATGTCCTTAAGTTCTTTAACCGCTACACCGATGTTTTGGCAAGCTTCAAGATTGATCTCGGTAAGTTTGCGGATGGATTTAGTAATTTTTTCAACCTGGTATAAGCGCATGCGACTTGAAGCGCCGTGAAGGTAATCGGCAACGTCATCGATCGATTTTACAAGGGCGTGAATATCTTCACGATCGAATGGGGTGATGAAGTTTTTGCTGAGCTCGATGTGAGTTTTATGTGTGATTTCGTCGATAATTGCTTCGAGGTCTTCGATTTTCTTGAAATATGCATCCCGTTCACCTTTTGGCGCATTGACACCTTCGTGAAGTGTTTCGGCCATCAGAATCAGATTTGCAGCCGCTTGTTCGAAAAGTGGATAGAAGATTTTATTTTTCGGAACAAAAAATTGGAAAAAGTCGTTAAGTGACATAGCTTAGAATTTAGCCGCAAATATATCAATCGAATATCAGTCGAATGTTATGGTAACATTAACAGATTGTTAGCATAAAGAATTTCTGATGATTGATTGAAGTTTAAAATTTACGCGTAAACTGCGCACAAAATAAACAAGTTGAAAGGCATTTTAGATTGAAGGTTACATGATAACAATATCTTAATATTATATCAAGAGTTGAATTTCGGTAGTTGATATATTTGCACCACGAATTAAACTATGCAGAATGAAATTAAAGTTTAAAAAGAATAATACGCTACCACCACTTGGAATTATTGAGCGTTTTTCAAATGAAAAGATATTCTTAACGATTATTGTTTCAATATTTATTCTGAGCGCCGTGTTCTACAATCAGCCACATATTGCCATGTGGATCGGATTTTTAACCGCTTCGTATGCAACAGTTTCTAATGACAGCATCCAGTCGCTGGGGACTTTTATCGAAAGCAATAAAGAAAGAAAATGGTATATCATGTGGCTTTACATTGGAGTCATATTTCTTGCTGTTGTAAGTTTTAGTTACTTTTATTTTGATGGTGATGTAACCTATCAACGATTGCTAAAACCCGACGGCACTTCGAGCTATCCACACCCGGAAAATTTCTCGTTCTTTATGCTAATGGCGCCGTTAGTATTGCTGATCCTTACCAGGTTGCGCATGCCGGTATCGACAACTTTTTTAATGTTAAGCGTATTTAGCTCCTCGTCTGAAGGCATCACTTCAATGGTCTCGAAGAGCGTTTCCGGCTATTTGATTGCATTTGTGGTCTCGGCACTTATATGGTATTACGGTTACAATTATATCCGAAAAAACTTTAAAAGCCGAAAAGTCAGTCCGAGTTGGAATGTTGCTCAATGGTTTGTAAGCGGCCTTCTTTGGGCAGTATGGGTGATGCAGGACGGTGCGAATATCGCCGTATTTCTTCCACGACAACTTAGCGGAACACAATTCTTTTTGTTTTGCGCCGTAATTTTCATCGGACTTGGATTATTATTCAAATTGCGAGGCGATAAGATTCAGAAAGTTGTCAGTGAAAAAGTCCGCATTTCAGATGTACGCGCCGCTACATTGATTGACCTTTCATACGCATTGATATTGATCTACAAATTATTTATCAGCACCGTACCGATGAGTACTACCTGGGTTTTCCTTGGATTAATTGGCGGCCGTGAAATCGCGGTTAATCTGGCGAGAATCAAAAAAGGCAAAAAACATAAGAATAAAGCGATGAAAATGATTGGGAAAGACTTCCTTTATGCGGCTATCGGTTTATTGATTTCGCTTTTATTGGCCGCTTCAGTCAACCCGGCAATAAAGACAGATCTAATTAACTTTCTGACCGAATTCTTTAGCTAATTGCAATAACCTCAGACATCAAAGAACAGTTCGCGCTGTTCTTTGTCATTTATAACTGTTTTGTGTTGCCGCGAACCTAACTTAAATAGTTGATTTTTGTACTTTAGCGCATAATCTCGAAATATTTCAAGAACTTTTCTATGGATTTAAACTTCAACAAAAACGAAGATCACAACCGACTACTAGTAACTGATTTAAAGCAAAAATTCGCAAAGGTCAAACTTGGCGGCGGAGTCAAACGCATCGAAAAACTTCACGGGGAAGGAAAGATGACCGCTCGCGAACGAATTGACTATCTGCTTGACCCAAATAAAAAAAGCATTGAAATTGGCGCCTTTGCCGGCGACGGAATGTACGAAGAGCACGGCGGATGTCCCTCGGGTGGCGTTGTGGTTAAAATTGGATATGTTCGCGGAAAACAATGCATTGTTGTTGCCAACGACGCAACGGTAAAAGCCGGAGCCTGGTTTCCGATAACCGGCAAAAAGAACCTGCGAGCTCAGGAAATCGCCATAGAAAACAGACTGCCGATTATTTACTTGGTTGACAGCGCCGGCGTTTATCTTCCGCTTCAGGATGAGATTTTTCCGGATAAGGAACATTTTGGCCGGATTTTTAGAAATAACGCGGTGATGAGCAGCATGGGAATTACCCAAATTGCGGCGGTCATGGGAAGTTGCGTTGCCGGCGGAGCGTACCTTCCGATTATGAGCGATGAAGCGCTGATTGTCGATAAGACCGGATCGATATTTTTAGCAGGCAGTTACCTTGTTAAAGCAGCCATCGGCGAAAGCATCGACAACGAAACACTCGGCGGAGCAACAACGCATTGCGAAATTTCGGGCGTTACCGATTATAAGGCAAAAGACGACAAAGATGCACTTGATACAATCAAAAATATTGTAGACAAAATAGGCGATTTTGACAAAGCAGGATACAATCGGATAAAAGCCGAAAAACCGGCCTTAGACGAAAAAGACATTTACGGAATCTTGCCGAAATCGCGCGCTGAACAATACGATATGATGGAAATTATCAAGCGTTTGGTTGATAATTCCGAATTTGAAGCATACAAGGACGGCTATGGCCAAACCTTAATTACAGGCTATGCGCGAATTGATGGTTGGGCGGTCGGAATTGTCGCTAACCAGCGAAAAGTTGTCAAGTCGAAGAAAGGTGAAATGCAATTTGGAGGCGTTATATATTCAGATAGCGCGGACAAAGCCACACGATTCATCGCAAATTGCAACCAGAAGAAAATTCCACTTGTTTTTATTCAGGATGTCACCGGTTTTATGGTCGGATCGAAATCAGAGCACGGCGGAATCATTAAAGACGGTGCGAAAATGGTGAATGCGGTCAGCAATTCTGTTGTTCCAAAATTTACCGTTGTAGTCGGAAATTCGTATGGCGCCGGAAATTATGCGATGTGTGGCAAAGCTTATGATCCACGATTGATCTTTGCCTGGCCAAGTGCTGAACTCGCTGTTATGGGCGGAACCCAAGCTGCAAAAGTGCTGATGCAAATTGAAGCTTCATCGCTTAAAGCAAAAGGCGAAACCGTTGACGAACAAACCGAACAAGCACTATTCGACAAAATCAAAGCCCGTTATGACGCTCAGGTTTCTCCATATTATGCAGCCTCGCGATTGTGGACCGATGCCATTATTGACCCGATCGACACCCGAACATGGATCTCAATGGGAATTGAAGCTGCAAACCACGCTCCTATCGAGAAAAAGTTTAATTTAGGTGTAATCCAAGTCTGATGCAACGTCAGTTTTTGATACTAGCCGCAATCCTGACTTCAACCTTTTCGTTTTCACAAGAAGGATTTAGCAGACGCGACAGTCTTAAAGGCGGCTTATCAAAGGAGCGCACCGATTACGACGTATTGAGATACGCTCTCGACATCCGCATTGACCCCGACCGAAAATTTTTGTCGGGTGTTAATCACATCACCTATAAACTACTGAATAACGCCAACACGATTCAAATCGACTTGTTCGAGAATATGACAGTTGACAGCATTGTTCAAGATGGCAAAATCTTAAAATACGAACGCGAATTTGACGCTGTTTTTGTTGATCTTGGCGGAAAAGAAACCGGAAAACATCAACTGAGTTTTTATTATTCCGGAAATCCGAGAATCGCGCCAAGCGCACCGTGGAACGGCGGTTTTGTATGGGATCGCGATAAGAATGGTAATCATTGGATCGGTGTTGCGGTTCAGGGTACAGGCGCAAGTTTGTGGTATCCGTGCAAGGATTCACAGAGCGACGAACCTGATTTTGGTGCGTCGGTAAGCGTTGCAGTGCCAAATGGTTTGATGAATGTTTCAAACGGACGATTTCTAGGATCAGAAGAATTGGACGCTGATTATACGACATGGAAATGGGAAGTTCTCTCGCCTATCAACAACTACAACATTACGGTAAATATCGCCGATTACGCGCACATTCACGAGAACCATGGCAACATCGACCTGGACTATTATGTTTTGCGATATAACGAAGATGTTGCCCGAAGACATTTTTCTGAGGTGAAAACCATGATGGACTGCTTTCAATCAAAATTTGGCGACTATCCATTTGCAAATGACGGATTCAAACTTGTTGAAACGCCATATCTGGGCATGGAACATCAGAGTGCGGTTGCATACGGAAATCACTTTCTCAAAGGGTACCGCGGATCTGATCTTTCGGGAACGGGAATCGGAATGTTGTTCGACTATATCGTCATCCACGAAAGTGGCCACGAATGGTTTGGCAACAGTGTAACGTCAATCGACATTGCCGATATGTGGATTCATGAGAGTTTTACGACTTACTCCGAGGCTGTTTATGTCGAATGTACGCAAGGCTACGAAAAAGCGATCCAGTACTTAACGGGCATCAAAGGGAATGTCCGCAATTTTTCGCCAATCATCTCCACATTTGGCGTCAACAAAAAAGGGTCAAATGACATGTATCCAAAAGGCGCTTTGATGCTGAATACCCTTCGCCATATTATTGCTGACGATCAGAAATGGTGGTCAATTCTAAAAGGTTTTGCTGAGACTTTCCGCCATCAGATCATTGACGGACAAACTGTTGTTGAATATTTTAATACGTCTTCAGCTATGAATTTAACACCGGTTTTTGATCAGTATCTGAAAGGCACTAAAATTCCGGAACTCGAAATTAAATTGGTTAAAAACGGTTTGAGCTACAGGTGGAAAAACACAATTGAGAACTTCGAAATGCCGATTGATGTTGCTGTTGGCGATGAAACCATCCGTTTGATTCCAACTACAAAGTTGCAAACCAGGAGGCTGCGATCAAAATTAAAAAAGGCCGATATCAAAGTTGACACCGACCGTTATTACATTATTTACAAATAACCTTCGAGCGTTTCGCTTCGCATGATTTTTCCCGTCGCCGTAACTTTAATTGTCGGAACGAAAATTACCTGACGTGGTTTTTCGTATTTATCGAGCGACTTAAAGGCTTCTTGATCGATTTCAAACGGTTCGCCTTCAACAACCAAAATCACTTTTTCGCCAAGCGTGTCATCCGGCAAACTTGAAATAAAATACGTACGATCAATCTTTCCGCCAAGTTTTTCCTCTATTTTTTCGGGAATCAATTTAATTCCGCCACTATTAATTACATTATCCACACGGCCTAAAAATACAAATTGGTTTTCGTTTACGAGTTCGACCAAATCGTTGGTAGTGATTACATCGTCAGAAATCGCCGGGGCATGAATCACAAGACAATTTCGGTCATCGTATGAAATCGTCACATTGGGCAACACCGTAAAGGCATTCTCCCCAACCCGTTTTGCGGCGATGTGAGTGATGGTTTCGGTCATTCCGTAGGTTTCGTAAACTTCAGTCGGCAGTTTTAAAAGTTCCTCTTCAAGTGTTTGGTGAATTTTCATTCCGCCGATAATCAGCTTTTTAATGGAGTCGAGTTTGTCAAGCGAATTTTTAGCCTGAAGCGGAACCATTCCCGCAAAGTCATATTTTTCGTCGTTTTTTTCAAGTGGATTTGACGTTGGAGCCACAAAATCCATATCCAAGCCAAGAATAAATCCGCGTACGAACATCATTTTTCCGGCAATATACTTTGTTGGCAGACAATGCAAGATTCGATTTCCGGATACCAGGTCAAAGAAACGCCCGGTTGCTACTGCCGAATTTACCATCGCTTGCTTATTGATTCGGATCGTTTTCGGAGCGCCCGTTGTTCCTGACGTCGTCAATTCAAGATGATCGCGGTGATCAAACCAATCAAGTAAAAAATCGCCCACAGATCGTTCAAAATCCTCACCTTCTTTAATAAAACTGTATGCCAATCGGCACATATCGTCGCGGTCGAGGTGGAATCCGTTTAACTTAAAATTCGGATGAACGTCGTTGTAAGTCGGGTTCACCATTTGTTGATTCTGATATAGTGTTTGCATGATATGTGATATTTCCGGTTAGTTTTTCTTTCCAATTTGTCCATTTGTATTTCTTGCTGAAGAAAAGCAACAACAGCGGAAATACGACCAGAACAGGTAAAATGACGTCGAATCCGGCACTTGGATCAGACACATCTCTCAAGAGTGATTCCGTTTGAAATGCCGTCCATTCAGAGGTTACAAGCAGCGCTCCAACCAGGTTATTTGCCGCGTGAAAACCAAGTGGAAGTTCAATTCCGTCGTCCATCAAAGTTACGATTCCTAAGAATAAACCGGTTCCTATATAATATATCATTATGATATTTCCCATTTTTGTCACTTCCGGATTTGCGATGTGCATCAGCCCAAAGATCAACGATGTTGAGAGAAGAGGAACCCATCGGTTCCCGGCGGCAATTCCGATTCCCTGCATTAGATACGATCTGAAAATATATTCTTCGGCGCTTGTTTGAAGCGGAATCATAATCACAGCCACAACCACAAGAATCAAAAACGGAATCGGTTTAAAATTAAAGACATAGTCTTCGGGCGACATCGTATAGTCAACCGCCAGACTTGCGAATGTAATCGCCGCCCACAACAAAAATGCAAATCGAACACGCTTCCAGTCAATTTTCGGCCGCGCCGTTGTTAGTCCGCGTAGGGATTGTTTGTGCAAAAATCTCGCAATAATAAAAACCATCGCAAGCCCGCCGGCAAAAGACAAAAGCATCAAAAACAACATTAAATTCGAGTCGAGAATTCCCATCATCTCTTCGTTACTTACCGGAAATGGCTGATCGGTCGCGAAAGTTTGAGCAGTAATGGCAATGACTAGCGGAATTTGTGCGATGAAAATCGCCATGATAATGCAGACTGTTCCGACAATGTACTTCCAAAATTTGTTATCCGGTAAATTGGCTTGTTCTATAAACATAGTTGAGTTTTTGCTGCACTAATTTACAGTTTTTATGGCTGATTTGACCGACTTGCATCTGTGGAAAATTCTGCGTCAAAATCGCGCTTTAAACTTTACAGTTGATTGTCACCGATTTATCTGATTAAACAATTCACAATTACCGTTTACCGGTCGTGGTTTTAACAATCCTTTAGTAGCTAAGACCTATAGCAAACCGTACTTTTGCTGACTCAAAGCACATTTTAAACCCTTTTATGAGTACATTACGATCATTATTCGCCCTGATTTTACTGGTATGTTTTTCATTTAATTCGTTTGCCCAACCTCCTCAAGGTGCAAGAGTCAAAGTTACCGGAACCGTCATCGAAAAAACCTCAAAACAACCTCTTGAATACGCGACAGTTACGTTTGTTCGTCCCGGTCAAACTACAGCAGTTTCCGGCGGAATCACTGATGCAACCGGTAGTTTTAGTATCGATGTTCCAACCGGAAATTACGACATCAACATCGAATTTATCTCCTTTAAATTAGTTCAGCTTCAAAACCGCACAATTACCGGCGATATTTCTCTGGGAACGATTCAACTTTCGGAAGACATCAATCAACTTGATGAAGTTGTAATCAGAGCCGAGCGAACAACCGTTGACATCCGACTTGATAAAAAAGTTTACAGCGTTGGAGCTGATTTAATGGTAAAAGGTGGAACTGTAAGTGATGTTTTGGATAACATTCCATCGGTTGCGGTAGATGCCGAGGGTACAATCAGCTTACGCGGAAATGAAAATGTCCGTATTTTGATTGATGGTCGCCCGTCGAATGCCATTAATATTTCTGAGGCTTTGCGATTAATTCCTGCTGATGCCATCGAGAAAGTTGAAGTGGTGACCAATCCTTCAGCGAGATACGATTCAGAAGGTGGCGGCGGATTATTAAATATCATCCTTAAAAAAGGTAAGAACCTCGGACTGAACGGAACCTTTATCGCTTCGGTCGGTGATCCTGAAACTTATGGTGTATCAGCCAATCTAAACTATAAAACTGAGGATTTCAACTTATTTACAACTACCGGGTACAATTACAGAACAGGACCGGGAAATTCGATTACCAATACTGAATATTTATTGCCCGATGGTTCGCCACGGAGTTATACCAACGAACGTCGTGAAAATGACCGCTTGAACAGAGGTCTGAATACGAATTTCGGAATGGAATGGTATTTAGACGACTCAACTACCTGGACAAACCAAGTGCGAATCCGAAAAAATCGCGGTGACAATCCTGATAATGTGATTATCGATAACTTCGATGCCGATCGCAACTTCCTTTTTACAAACCGTCGTTTCAACAATCAGAAAAGCGATGATGAAGAAGTTGAATACTCGACCAATTTGGTGAAAAAGTTTAAGAAAGACGGTCATACATTAACTGTTGATGCGTCGTTCGAACTCGAAAATGACTACGATTACTCAGATATCAATTTCGGATTAGAAAAAACGGACAACAAACAAAAGCAAACCAGCAATCAGTTTCAGGTTGACTATGTGTTGCCACTTGGTAAAGATTCGCAGTTTGAAGCCGGTTACAGCGGCGATTTCAACGATTTGCTAACTGATTACAAAGTTGATTTTTTGGATACTGAAACCAACCAGTATATTTCAGATCAGCGTTATACAAACATGCTTGAGTACAAGGAAAAGATCAACGCACTTTATACGCAGTACGGAACGAAATTCAACAAGTTTTCAGTATTGCTTGGGCTTCGCTGGGAAGATTCGAACATCGAGATCAATCAATTAACCACAAACGATTTCAACAACAAAAAGTATAACAACTTCTTCCCGAGCGCATTTTTTACTTATGAACTTTCAGGTGAAAGCAGCGTTTCGTTAAGCTACAGCCGACGAATTTCACGTCCGCGTGGCCGCCAGATCAATCCGTTTTCAAATTATTCGAGTAACATCAACTTGTTTCAAGGAAATCCTGATTTAGATCCGGCGTTTTCAAATGCCTTCGATTTAGGATACTTGTTGCGGATGAGAGACTTTACTTTTAGCACGTCGATGTATTTGAATCACACAACCGATTCGTTTCAGTATATTCGTCGTGAATCCGGCGATTTTGCATCGGTGATTGAAAACGGAACTGAAGCTTTGATTCCGATTATTATCACAACACCAATTAACCTTGCAACTGAATACCGTTTCGGATTCGAATTCACAACTAACTACAATCCTTTTAAATGGTGGAGATTAAACAGCAACTTCAACCTTTTCAGAAATGAAACTCAGGGTGATTACAGTTATGTGAACAGCCAGAACGAAGAAATCACGCAGAACTTTGACAACATTGCATTTTCATGGTTCGCGAGATTGACCTCAAAAGTGACCTTGCCTTATAACATAGAATGGCAAACTAACTTCACTTACAATGCGCCACAAACAACGGCTCAAGGCAAAGTACGAGGCATCGCGGCAGCAAATTTGGCCTTTAGTAAAGATGTACTAAAAGATCAGGGAACGTTGACCTTGAACGTTCAGGATGTTTTCAATTCACGTAAGCGTATTTATGAAACAAACCTGCCTGAGCTTAATTCATATTCAGAAATGCAATGGCGAGTCCGCTCAGTGAACCTTTCGTTTACATACAGATTTAACCGCAAAAAATCGGAACGCGATCGCCAACCTCAACGTGAGAATATGGGAGACGAGGAATTCCAGGGATAAAACAAGAAAAAGGGAAGTCGGTTTGACTTCCCTTTTTTATTAAAATACTTTAATGCCTAGGTAATACAAAAAAAGGGAAGCCGATTAAGCTTCCCTTTAATTTAATGACATAGACTACAGTTTCGACTGATTGTCTAAATCTTTATGTTTTTTCTTTGCTCTACGCTCCTTGTACATTTCATAGCTCGCTCCGCCTACCCAGTATGAGACGAAACCTACCAAAAAGAACATTAACCAAAATCCTAGTGTCAGGATGGAAAGGAAAAGCAAAAAGCCTAAATATTGCTGAAATTCAAACATGGCTGTCGGTGGTTTTTGTATGTTAGGCAAATGTAAGTGTTATATTTTTTCTCTCCAATAATTTTGAAATCAATTTTTACCAAAGTGTATTAATGTGTAATTTTGTGTCCATTGCAGAAACGTACTATTTTAAAGTACTGATGCAACAATAACCATTTGACAATTCCTAATCCCTATACATAATGAACTATAGAATCGAGAAAGACACCATGGGCGAGGTTAAAGTCCCGGCCGACAAATATTGGGGCGCACAAACCGAGCGTTCAAGAAACAACTTTAAAATAGGCGACTCAGCTTCGATGCCCAAAGAAATTATCGAGGGTTTTGCCTATCTTAAAAAAGCGGCGGCTTATGCCAATCACGATCTTGGCGTACTTTCAATCGAGAAACGCGATGCGATTGCAGCAGTTTGCGACGAAATTCTCGAAGGCAAACTCGATGATCAATTTCCGCTTGTAATCTGGCAAACAGGTTCAGGAACGCAAAGCAACATGAACGTAAACGAGGTTGTGGCCAACCGGGCACAAGTTTTGGCCGGTTTTAAAATCGGCGAAGGCGAACCTGTTGTTAAAGCAAACGACGATGTCAACAAATCGCAGTCGTCTAACGATACCTTCCCAACCGGAATGCATATTGCGGCTTACAAAGCTGTCGTAAATATTACAATTCCGGGTGTCGAGAAACTTCGCGATACGCTTAAAGCGAAATCAGAAGAATTCAAAAACGTGGTAAAAATCGGTCGCACGCACCTGATGGATGCAACACCACTTACACTCGGACAAGAAATTTCGGGTTATGCCGCGCAACTCGACTACGGCTTAAAAGCTTTGAAAAATACCCTTGAGCATTTGTCTGAACTTGCTCTTGGCGGAACTGCTGTCGGAACCGGACTCAACACGCCGGACGGATACGATGTTTTGGTCGCAAAATACATTGCTGAATTTACCGGATTTCCATTTAAAACTGCACCAAACAAATTTGAAGCCCTCGCTTCCCACGACGCAATCGTTGAAAGTCACGGCGCACTGAAACAATTGGCGGTATCGCTGAATAAAATTGCAAACGACATCCGAATGCTGGCGTCAGGCCCGCGCTCGGGAATTGGCGAAATCATCATTCCGGAAAACGAACCGGGCTCGTCTATCATGCCTGGGAAAGTCAACCCAACGCAGTCGGAAGCCCTTACCATGGTTTGCGCGCAGGTCCTTGGAAACGACGTTGCGATTTCAGTGGGCGGAATGCAAGGCCACTATGAACTTAACGTGTTCAAGCCTGTGATGGCGGCGAATTTCCTTCAATCGGCCAGGCTTATTGGCGATGCGTGTATGTCATTCGACGAGCATTGTGCAAGCGGAATCGAGCCAAATTACAAGCGAATCAAGGAACTTGTCGACAATTCGTTGATGTTGGTTACAGCGCTAAATACCAAAATCGGATATTATAAATCGGCTGAAATCGCTCAAACCGCACATAAAAACGGCACGACACTTAAAGACGAAGCCGTAAGATTAGGCTATGTTTCGGCCGAAGATTTCGATCAGTGGGTAAAACCTGAAGAGATGGTTGGCACAATCAAAAACTAAATTTTGTCTATAAAATAAAGGCCACAGATCTTTTCTGTGGCTTTTTTATTTGGGCGCCACCCAAGGGTCGGGTCATCGGCTGTGCACGGCACTTGCCTCTACCCCTGGCGCGAGAACATCCAATACTACAATGTCCCGTTTCTAGTTCTAAAATATAACTGCCGGAAGCTTTAATCGCCGCTTGTTCAGCTAATGAATTTAAAACGATACTGCCGAATTCCATCCAGAATCAGAGCTGGACAACCTCAGCGATTTAATCGTGTTCAACCCACAGCAAATCATTTGTGTCATAACCTGCGTTTGTTGCGATTTCCAGATATTGGTTTTTGATTTCTTGCGGAATCGTCTTTTCGCGGGATAATATCCAAAGGTAGTCTGTGTTTTTTCCTGCAACAAGCGCATAATTGTAACCCTCATCGATAGCAAGTACGTTGTACCCTGAATAGAACGGGCCGAAGAACGACACTTTAAGCATGCCCACATTTTCGTCGTCCACAAATTTTGCGGTTCCAACAGATTCCTTCCACTCTTTCTTTTTATAGTTGTACCCCCGATTGACAACTTTGATTTTCCCATCGTCTTTTAAAGAATAATTGGCGGTGGTATTGTTCATATTCTTCTCAAACCTGAAGTCGATTCGCGCGATCTCATACCATTTTCCAAGGTATTTGTCTTTGTAAAACGGCTTGACCGCAACTGCCTTTTTTGGTATTGATCTGCATGAATACAAACTGACCACAATTGCTGAAACAATTAATATTTTGAAGGTGTTAGATAGTTTCATTTTTATAATCTTCTGTTTTTAAATTGATTAATGGCTTCATTTCTACTCACATTGCCACATTCCCGCATTGTTTCATTCGCACATTGTTACATTCCCACATTCTCACATTGCTACATTTCCACATTGTTACATTGCTACATTGATAAATTACCACATTAATGATAGCCCCGATGGCAGCGGCATCCTTTTTCTAATCCTGAAAGGTTAGAAAAAGATATAGCGAACAGCGGGACATTGATTCAGCAGAACCAAAAAACAATCTGCTTCTAATCATTGTTCTTTTCAACTTTCTCTTCTTCAATTTCCTTTGCATCCTGCGCCAACGAAGGATCTGTGATCAGTTCGCCGCCTTTTGCCACGACGCCCAGCACGATTGCCGCCGAGATGAGCACGCAGTTTTTGATAATGTACTGACCGAGCAACGTTGGAACAAACGGGCGATCCCAGGTTTCGATTGGGAAAATGACCAATGGCAGAATTGCGCCTGCCATTTGAAAATACAACAGGGGAACGGCGAACCTCATCAAGTTTTTTAAAATTAATCCGATGCCAATGCTACACTCGATTACTGCTAAAAGCGGCATTGCAATATCGGACTTCAGCAAGCCGAATGAGATGACTTCGATAGTCCGCGACGCAATTTCTTCCGCTGGAGACGACTCGCCAAAGAACTTCAAAAAACCGAACCAGAAAAAAACCACAGCAAGCGAAAATCGTAGCACATCTGTCCCGTGTCTTTCGATAAAACTGCCTGTTTTTTCAAGAGAATCGCTCATGCCATTACTGTTTGGCGATTCTGTAAAGTCGGCCTTCATCAGTAACAGCATACAATACGCCGTTTTTGCCTTCGGTGATGTCGCGAAAACGCTGACCTTCGTCGGCCAATAGGCGCTCCTCGCCCACCACTTTATTGTCTTTAATTACCAATCTGGCGATATGCTTGCTGTTCAACCCGCAAATGAACAGATTATTTTGCCACTCCGGAATTGCGTTGCCCGCATAAAATGTCATTCCGCTTGGTGATAAAACCGGATCCCAATAGTAAACCGGTTGCTCGAGACCTTCCTTTTGTCCGATGCCCTCGCCGATTACTTTTCCACTATATTCCTCGCCGTAAGTGATTGTTGGCCATCCGTAGTTTTTACCTTCAGCAATCAGGTTGATTTCGTCGCCACCTTGTGGACCCATTTCGCTTACCCAAATATCTTTTGTGGCGGGATGAATGGCAAGTCCTTGTGGGTTGCGGTGTCCGTATGAATAAATTTCCGGCTTTGCGTCTGCCTTATCAGCGAACGGATTCCCCGAGGTTGGTTTTCCGTCCTTTGTTATACGGATGACCTTTCCCAATGCTGAATTCAGCAGTTGTGCTTGTGGTCGGGTGGCCAAATCGGAGCGTTCGCCCGTAGTTACGATTAAGTTTCCGTCTTTGTCGAATACAATGCGAGAGCCAAAATGTTTGTCGCCGTCGTATGCAGGATCGGCGCGGTAAATAATTGTCGGGCTTTCTACCTTGCTTTCATCTGCCGAGAGTTTCCCTTTAGCGACAGCGGTCAGGTTTCCGCTATTGGTTTTTGCAGAAAAGGTCCAATAAAGCATTCTGTTATTTGCAAAATCGGTATCGAGGAGAACATCGAGAAGTCCGCCCTGCCCTTTCGCATCTACCGGTGGCAAGCCTGTAATTGCTTTTGAGATTGCGCCTTCTGGAGTAACAATGCGAAGTGTTCCGCCTTTCTCGGTAACTAACAGTCGTCCATCCGGAAGTTCTTTAACTGACCATGGCTTTGCGAGTCCGTCGGCGATTACTTTATGAGAATAGACTGTTGATGTCTTAACGCCTGCGATGCGGGTCTGACCTTGAAAAGCGGGCTTGATCGTAGTATTAGGTTGTCGGTCTTCGACAGGTGGAAGCTGGTTCGAAGTTGTTGTTTCGGTTGTTGTCGGTTCTACTTGTTGTTGCGTACCGGCTGCTTTGTTGTTACAGGAAATAAACGCAGCTGCTGCAACCAGGGTAATCATTGATTTGTTCATAAGATTGGATTTTTAGCAACTTAAAGTTACACAAGCCGTTGCGAAGAACAAATTTTGTTTTGATTACATTAACGATTGATTACTGTGAAAAAAAGTAAAAACATAAAAAAAGCCGAAGCAATAATGTTTCGGCTTGTGGGCGATACTGGGTTCGAACCAGTGACCCCTACCTTGTCGAGGTAGTGCTCTGAACCAGCTGAGCTAATCGCCCGGAGCGAATGCAAAGGTAAATGAGATATTGCATTTTGCAAGAAATTATCGGCAATTTTATTCGGTTGAAAATTGATTTTACAAGTGGCTAAAAATCAAATAAATCACCAAGAAACGAGTCTTTTTTCTTTTTATATTTATAATCTTCTCGGTACGAATGACGGGAATCCGGTTGCGGTTCTCGAGGCGCAGCATATTGATTTGATCGTTCGATGATTTTATCTAACTCGCCACGATCAAGCCATACGCCACGGCATTGCGGACAATAATCGATTTCGACACCATTTCGGTCAGACATTACAAGGGTACTTTGACAATTTGGACAATTCATGATAATTAATTTAATCCGCAAAGATATTCTTAGGTTATAGGCTAACAACTCTTTTAGGACAACTTTATAAAATAAGCCACGGGTTGCGGCTTTTATCGGTTGCTAAGGTATTCTTCAACTTTATCAGCTGAATTTCCAACTTGCTCAAGTGCTTCGATTAATCTCTCCCGTGAAATACCGAACTTTTCGGACCAATATTGTAGTTCATAATCTTCAGATGTGTTGATTCGGGATCGGTCCTGTGGCCCTCTGATGTTTTTGTCGTCGCTCATAATAAAGGTTTTTAGAATATACTCTAATTTACAAAATGACCACTGCGATTGTGTTTAAATTCCGTTAACTTTTAATAATCATCTTGTATGCTCACGAAAAAGCAATCAAAACATCTTGGGAATCCATCTCGTTTTTTTATTTTAGAAAGATTAAAGAATGTAAAAATGCCTAAGAAAAGCGCCGGAATTTTATTATACCGATTTGACAGCGCTGCGTTGCAGGTTTTTCTTGTACATCCGGGCGGTCCGTTCTGGAAAAATAAGGATTTGGGAAGTTGGTCGATACCGAAAGGCGAGTTTGGGGACGATGAACCACCGCTTGACGCCGCCATTCGCGAATTCGAGGAAGAAACCGGCTTAAAGCCTGACGGTAATTTTATAGCGCTCACACCGGTAAAAATGAAATCTGGAAAGATCATTCACTGTTTTGCGCTTTTGGGCGACTTCAATCCTTCTCACCTTAAAAGCAATACTTTTTCGACCGAGTGGCCGCCGCGCTCCGGACTTAAAGCAGACTTCCCCGAGGTAGACAAAGGCGAATGGTTCTCTCTGGAAGATGCGATGAAAAAAGTTAATCAAAGTCAAATGGAACTAATCAATCAGCTTAGTGCAAAATTAAATTTACCATGAGCAAATTATCATCAGTTGAAAGCCGGCAAATTTTAGAAATCTTAGCAAATCGCTTTACTCAAAATATGAATCGTCATCGCAATGTTGATTGGGAAATAGTTCGCGAGCAATTGATTGCCAATCCTGATAAACTATGGTCAGTCAACCAAATGGAACTAACCGGTGGCGAACCTGATGTTGTGTCTTCGGATAATCAGATAAAATTCTTTGATTGCGCTGCTGAGAGTCCGTTGCCACGCCGAAGCACTTGTTATGACTTTGATGCGCGAACATCACGAAAAGCGAATGCGCCCAAAAGTTCGGCTCAGGAAATGGCTTTGCAGATGAATGTCGAACTTCTGACTGAAACTGATTATCGCTTGCTTCAACAGTTAGGAAATTTTGACCTGAAAACGTCAAGCTGGCTGAAAACTCCTGATAACATTCGCAAGTTAGGTGGCGCCATTTTCGCAGATCAGCGGTATGGCCATGTATTCATTTATCATAATGGCGTGCAGTCCTATTATGCGTCCCGTGGTTGGCGCGGAAAGTTGGAGATGTGATTTTCGGGCAAATTATTATTTTCTTATATTTAGGCTAAAAGAAATAAAATGGCTGAATTAAGACTTGAAACCCAAAATCTAATCATCCGCAAACTTAAGCCGTCAGACCTTGCCAACTTTCTGCACTATCGCTCAAATCCAATTATCGCCGAATATCAGTCGTTTGATGTGATGTCTGAGGAGTCTGCCGAAGAATTCATAATCGAACAACAGGGAATTGATTTTAAAACCGGCGAATTTTGGAGTCAATACGGGATCGAACTCAGATCTGAAAGTAAAATTATTGGCGATTGTGCAATAAAATTAGACGAGCTTGACCAAAGAATTGGCGAAATCGGAGTTACAATTGCTACCGAGTATCAACGGAAAGGCTATGCTACTGAAGTACTTTATCAATTGATGAAATTTCTTTTTGAGGAGCATAAAATTCACCGGATTGTGGAGACTGCAAGCGCCGAAAATTCCGCGTCAATCAACTTGCTTGAAAAAATTGGCTTCAGAAAAGAAGGTCATTTTATCGAAAATCATTTCGTAAACGGAAAATGGGAAAGTGAAGTTCAATATGCGATGCTGAAATCTGAATTTAAACAGGCGACAAATCACCTGAAATGATACGTCTGCTAATTTTTTTTTATAACTTGTTCATTTATAACTGATAAAATCTAACGGTCGATAGTTTTTATCTATGCGAAGTTAAATTTCGTACTATCGGTTTCTATACCTTTATCAAACAAAATTTGAAATTATGGAGAACAATCACCTATCTAAGAATCAACCGGGTAACAAAAATGCCGACATGAAGCAGTCGCAGATTGTAAGTTCTAACCAGGAGCAATCGGATATTTTAACAACTCGGCAAGGCCATCCGGTTTACGACAATCAAAACGTAAGAACAGTAGGAAGTCGCGGACCCGCAACACTCGAGAACTACCAATTCATCGAAAAAATGTCGCATTTTGATCGCGAACGAATCCCGGAACGAGTGGTTCACGCTCGAGGTGCCGGTGCACACGGTATTTTTGAATCATACGGAATGGCCGGCGACGAACCGATCGAAAAGTACACGCGCGCCAAGTTCCTTCAAAAAGGAAAAGTCACTCCGCTGTTTGTGCGATTTTCAACGGTGATTCACGGTCAGCATTCGCCCGAAACGCTCAGAGATCCTCGTGGCTTTGCGGTAAAAATGTATACCGAAGACGGAAATTGGGATTTGGTGGGAAACAACCTTAAAATATTCTTTATTCGCGATGCAATCAAATTTCCCGATTTTATCCATTCGTTTAAACCCGATCCGGTTACAAATATTCAGGATCCGAGAAGACAATTCGATTTTATAAGCAATTCGCCCGAGACGATGCACATGGTCACTTTTTTGTTTTCTCCATGGGGAATTCCGGCAAGCTACAGACATATGCAGGGATCCGGAGTTAATACCTATAAATGGGTGAATAAAGATGGTGAGGCCGTTTTAGTAAAATATCACTGGGAACCGGTTCAGGGAATTAAAAACCTGACACAGGCGCAAGCTCAGGAAATTCAAGGTAAAAATTTCAATCACGCTACCCAAGATCTTTACGAAGCAATCGAAAAAGGCGACTATCCGAAGTGGGAATTGTTTGTTCAGATCATGCCTGATGGCGAACACCCGGAACTCGACTTCGATCCGCTTGATGATACCAAATTGTGGCCTAACGATCAATTTCCGTGGAAAGCTGTCGGAATGATGACGCTTAACCAGAATCCGGTCAATTATTTTGCTGAAGTTGAACAATCTGCTTTCGGAACAGGTGTTTTGGTTGATGGTTTAGATTTCTCTGATGATAAAATGCTTCAAGGGCGTACGTTCTCGTATTCTGATACCCAACGTTATCGAGTGGGCACAAATTACCTGCAATTGCCAATCAACCGACCTTCAAAACACGTTGCAACAAATCAGCGTGACGGACAAATGGCATATCATCAGGATATTGTAAAAGGTGCCAATCCGCATGTTAATTATGAACCATCGAGCCTTGGCGGATATAAAGAAGCACCTCGAAATGGTCAGGAGCATGAGCCGATGTATCAAGCTCGGTTAGTCCGCGCCTCAATTGAAAGACAAAATAACTTTAAACAGGCGGGTGAAACATATCGCAATTTCGAAGATTGGGAACGCGACGAACTGATCTCGAATCTGGTTGGTGGAATCTCGCAATGCACGCAGGAAATTCAGGACCGAATGGTCGAGATGTTCTACAAATGCGATCAGGATTATGGCAAACGAGTTGAAGACGGTTTAAAGCAAGCCGCCGAAATGATGAAGAAAACCGAAGCTGACAAAGGTGTGGATCAAGCCGAAAACGATTCAACCGATGCGCGACCTTACTAATAATATGGCTAAGCCTTACTAACTACTTTATTTATGCAAGATACCACTGCCCTTTTTGCCGCGGCTCGTTCGGGCAATTTGACTGAACTTGAAAATCAAATAAAACGACACGATGTAAATGTAACCGATGATCGCGGGTATACGCCCCTGATCATCGCTTGCTATAATGGCCAATTTGAGGCTGCCAAAATGCTAATCGGTGCCGGAGCGGATATCGATGCTGCCGACCATGGTGGGAATACCGCGCTAATGGGCGTCTGCTTTAAAGGATATCCTGAAATAGCGAATTACCTGATTGATAATGGCGCAAACCTCAACGCGCAACATGGAAATGGCGGAACTGCATTAATGTTTGCCACCATGTTTGGCCGAAATGAATTGGTGAAGCTGATGATTGAGCGCGGAGCCGATACGGAAATTCGCGAAGTTCGTGGCATGCGGGCAATCGACCTTGCAGCGCAACAAGGTAATGTTGAAGCCGTAGAACTTCTTCAAAACGTGAAACCGGTAAATCAATAACAAACCCCAGCCGACGCCAAAGTTTAAGAATTATCCGACCCGTCTGCTAAAAAAATATTAATGTAAAAAAGCACTTTCTTTTATTGTCATAACTTTAAGTATATACTTAAAACCACTGACAATGAAGAAACTACTACTATTTTGTTGCATCATTGTGCTTCAGGGCACATTTGCACAACGAGGGATTCCGCCAAAAGAAGTGACAAACATAAAGCACACGACTAAATATCCGGAACACCTTGACTTCCTGCCGGAAATGGCTAAACTGCTCAAAGTTCCCGATGGCTGGACCGTCGACATTGCGGCTTCAGGCCTGGGTAAACCACGAATGTTGTTGCTCGGGCCAAACGGCCAAATGTACATAACACGTCGCGATGCGGGCGATGTGCTGATGCTCAGGGATAATAATGGCGATAGTAAATTTGACGATATCAAAACCGTCGTAGCCGAATTTAAAGGCGTACATGGCATTACTCAAAAAGACGGCTGGCTCTACCTCTGCAACAACAATGAGCTTCGTCGTTATAAGATGAATCCCGACGGAACGCTGTCTGATAAGGAAATGCTTTTCAAAGACATGCCATCAGCGGGGCAACACCCAAACCGCACAATGGATTTTGGTCCCGATGGAAAGCTCTATATTTCCATTGGAACGCTTTGTAATGACTGTAAAGAATCCGATCCTGAAGCGGCAACGATTGTCGTTGTGGATCCGACCACCTGGAAACGCTCGATTTTTGCATCCGGATTGCGAAACACCATTGGTTTTGATTTTCATCCTGATACCAATGAACTCTGGGGAGCCGACAACGGTGGTGATGCCAAAGGAGACGATTGGCCGCCAGAGGAAATCAACCACATCAAACAAGGCGGAAACTACGGTTATCCCTTCGCATACGGCAAGCGGGAAGTCGATCGAAGTCGCGAGGATCCAGCCGGAAACAGTAAAGACGAATGGGTGAAAAACACCGAGCCTTCAATGTTCGAACTTCAGGCACATATGGCGCCAATTGCCTTTAAATTTTTTCAAAATAGTCCGCAAACTCCCGCAGGATACAATGGCGACGCGCTGCTTTGTCTTCATGGATCATGGAACCGAAGCAAACCTGTCGGGTTTAAAGTGCAACGTATCAAATTTGAAAACGGCAAACCTGTAGCGGCAAGCGACTTTTTAACGGGCTTCTTAAAAGGAAAAACCAGATTTGGAAGACCGGCCGGACTCGCCATTGCCGACAACGGAACCGTATTTGTCTCTGATGATGCTAACGGCGTCTTGTATTCTGTAAAACCAAAACAATAGTCTTATGAAAAAGTTCCTATACCTTCTGCTTTTTGCGGGTTGCGCGGCGCCATTGCCTTCTGAGCCGACTGCGAGAATCGAATTTCAGGCACCCGATTCGTATCCCGAAGGCGTTGCTTTTGATCCCGCGTCGAATATGTTTTTTGTTTCATCGGCACGCACCGGCACGATTGGAAAAGTGACCACATCCGGATTGTACACTCCGTTTTATACTGACCCGGGCTTAAAGTCGACTTACGGGCTAAAAGTTCATCCAAATGGAAAACATCTTTATGCCTGCGTCAGCGATGCAAATTACAGCAAATTCACCTCGCCGGATACGAGAAAAAAGATGGCGCGGCTCCTTATACTTGATATCGCTACCGGCCAAAAAGTTTCTGACATCGATTTGTCGCAGCTGACTCCGGGACATCATTTTGCAAACGACCTTACTTTCGACGCCAGTGGAAATGCCTATATCACGGACAGTTTCGCCAATGTTATTTACAAAGTCGACGCCGCCGGAAATTCCTCCGTATTTTCAGATAATCCCATTTTTAAAACCGAAGGCGTTGGTCTAAACGGTATTGTTTTTCATCCGGATGGCTTTTTATTGGCGTGTAGCTCGGGCACCGGCGCAATTTATAAGATCGATATCGCGAATCCGACAAATGTGCAGAAAGTGTCCACCGAACAGTTTTTTGTCAATGCCGACGGGCTTTTGCTTACTGATAACCAGCATTTGATCGTGGTTCAAAATGGCGGAAGCGACAAAATATACGAATTGGAGTCGGTTGATAATTGGACTTCAGCTAAATTGTCGGCCTCCACGCTGGTTGCAGATCGGTTCACGTATCCGGCAACTGCCACCAAGGCAAACGACAAAATTTGGGTGATGAACGCGAAATTCAGCGAAATCGTTGACAGCACTTCGGTTCCATCAAAGAAATTTGCACTTCAACACGCGCGAATGATGCCGCTTCCCAAATAGAATTTAGAAATTATAATCGCCGACTTGCCGTAGTTACGCAGCGAGTCGGCGATTTTGTTTGTTGCTGGTGAGGTTTTGGGCGCCTCTTCGACCGGGCTTTTCGCAGTGCGCGGCACTTTGCTCCAATCCCTGGCGCGCTACCGGATGCATTTACCTACCATTAGAAATTCCGAAGGTTTGGCGCATTTGAATCACGTTGACTCGCAAATAACTTATTATTATCCCTATTTTTTGAGCAAGACTAGCCAGCAGATAAGCACTCGAACACGCATTTTTAACGTGATAAAGCTTCCAATTTATATCTGAACAAAAACAAAGAAAAACGAAAAAGAGGTACCTTTGCGAAAGTAATCGTCGCGGGTTTCGTCCGCCAAATTCTGTTCCTTGGAATTATACTATTCATTCTCCGTCCTCATTGTTTTAGCTTCCTTTTTTGCGTACATCAACCACCGGTATTTAAAACTGCCGCAAACCATTGGCATTATGTTGATGGCAATTTCGGTATCGGTTATAATTCGGTTTGGCGGACATTATATTTTTCCCGAAACCACTAGGCATTTGTTCGCGCTGCTGTCGAGTATCGACTTTACCGAGATTTTAATGGGCGCCATGTTGAACTTTCTTTTATTTGCCGGTGCGGTTCATGTTGACTTTGCCGATCTGCGACAACAGAAAATTCCGGTTATTATATTTTCAACCATAAGTGTTGTGCTGTCGAGTTTTGTCATTGGCGGTGTATTTTATTATCTGCTTCCACTCTTCTCGCTTCAGATCCCATTTTTATACTGTTTGCTTTTTGGCGCGCTCATCTCGCCAACCGATCCGATCGCGGTTTTGGGAATCCTTAAAACTGCAAATGTGAGTCGCTCGCTCGAAACTAAGATAGCCGGCGAGTCGCTTTTTAACGACGGTGTTGCCGTGGTATTGTTTGCTGTAGTCCTCCAGTTAACCCAAATGCCTGAACTCGAAGTTTCAATTGGATCAATCTCGTGGCTATTGGTTAAAGAAGCTGCGGGTGGATTGCTATTGGGCGGAATCCTTGGCTTTACTGCGCTTAAAGCCTTAAAACCGATCGACGATTACATCGTATCTGTTCTTATCACGCTTTCGGTGGTAATGGGTGGTTATCTGATTGCGCACTACTTTCATATTTCGGGTCCGCTGACAATGGTTGCCGCCGGATTGCTAATTGGAAATTATGGCCGTAGAGGTGTTGTTTCGACCAATACAAAGGATTACCTGAACAAGTTTTGGGAACTGATCGATGAGATCATGAACGCCGTATTATTTCTTTTTATCGGGTTTGAATTGCTGTTGATTCCGAATATCGAGACCTATTGGAAAGTATCGAGCATCGCGATTTTCGTGGTGTTGTTTGCGCGGTTTGTGTCGATTTTTGTTCCTGCGCTGATTGTTCCTTTTAATCCACGACTTACGAGAGGTTCAATGACGATGCTTGTTTGGGGCGGACTCAGAGGCGGAGTTTCGATTGCGCTGGTACTTTCAATGCCAAACAGCGAGTACAAAGAACTTTTACTTGAAATGACCTATTTTGTAGTTGTTTTCTCGATTGTGGTTCAAGGCTTATCGATTGGCAGATTGGCCAAGCGCGTGCTTATCCGTGAGCCTAAGGAGATCGACGCAGAATAAACATTGCTTTAAAACCCTAGCCCCGATGGCAACGGAAATCCTTTTTTGGGTTGGAATTTCTTTTTGCGATCAGCTAAAAGAAATTTCAACCCAAAAAAGATTGCAGTGAACAGCGGGAATAGCTACAAATCGTCAGAAATAATAGTTACATAATTACTATAATATTGATTGTGTTAATGTTGTAATCTTGGAACTACAATGGACATCGAGGGTTTATCTTCGCTAAATGCAAAATCAAAAGATGATATTTTATATAGACGACGACGCGGATGATGCGCAAATTGTCGAAGAAGTGTTGTCTGATTTGGGTGAATCGACGTGTATTTTTCAGCACAGTACTGATCTGATACATTTATTGAACACGCCTCCGCCGTCGGCATCGATTATATTGATTGATATGAATATGCCGCAAGTGGATGGGATTGAACTTTTAACTCAGATTCGCGCTCAAGAGAAATTTGATGAAATTCCGGTGATAATGATGTCGAACAGCGCGCAACCTTCAAAGATTGAGCATTGTCGGCAAATTGGCGCTAATCTCTTTATGACAAAGGGATTTTCGATGAAAGCCATCAAGCAAGGTTTTGAGTATTTGCTGGCAATTGATTGGAAAAAGTTTTCGCCAACCGAGGAGGAATTCGTCTACAAGGCGTAAAAATTCGGTAAAAGTTTCCTGGTGTCGTATATATTTTATAATATTTGACACTAATTCGACATTTTATGAACTCAAGATCTCAGATAGCATTGGATTGCAATATTTTTTATGTAGATGACGACAGAGACGATCTTGAATTGTTTCAGGAAATGGCCGAGTCATTGGGCGAAAACGTTTGTGTGTTCTCATCAGCCGAATTAATGATGCATACGTTGAACAATCCGCCACCCGATCCTACTGTTCTTTTTGTTGACTTGAATATGCCGATCCGCAACGGCTATGAGGTTTTGGCCGAACTTCGGGCATCCCCTATTTTTAAGGAAATCCCCATTGTTGTTCTTTCAACGGCAAGTGCGCCTGATATTATTACGCGTTGCCTAAATTTGGGCGCGTCTTTATATGTTGTAAAGCCGACCGCGATGAAAGACCTTCGCAACCTGATTCAATATGTAGCGGGCATTGAGTGGAAAACTCGAGAGGTGACTACCGACAACTTTTTGTATAAAGCAAAATAAAAAAGGCGGTGAAAGCCGCCTTTTGTGTGTTTTTTAGACCGCACTTCCCGGTCCGCTTGGATCTACACCTGATGGGAGTCCGTCTGTATCAGAAAGCGGATCTACATTTCCCCAATCGGTTTTTGCGTTTTCGTCGTCATCTCTTTCATCGGTATCGTCATCATCGGTGCCTTGCGTATAAAGCGCGTCGTCGGCAGTATTTTCGTCGATGCCGTACCCATCAGCTTCAGCGCTGGTCAAGTTAAACGAATCGGTTTTTGATTGTGAATTTTCGATATTTTCTTCGCGTTGCCAATTTTCGGGTTGGCGATTTTTGTTGTCATTTGAATTTTCCATGATATGCGTTTTTAAGTTAAAATCGGTATCTCATAAAATTATGAATCAACTGGTTGGAAGGCGTTACGAAGTTTCGCTAAAAACTTATGGAATTTAAGGAGTACGCTTTCTCTGCCGTTTATCAAACCACACAAAACCGATAAACAAAAGCAAGCTGCCGGCTGAAACCCAGATCAGACCCGACTTTAATCCATCGTCCATCTGACGAAGAATTGCAATTAAGATGACCAGTGGCGCAATTCCGACGAGCGTTGATAAAATAAATTTCCGGTAGCTCATGTTAACTACGCCCGCGATAAAACTGATGGCATCATTAGATAGCAATGGGTTAATTCGGGTCACGATGATTGCCCAAACACCGTATCGGTCCAGAAAATCAGCAACTTTCTTTTCAGATGAGGGTCCGATGATTCGCGCAACAACTTCAGGCCCGAAGTAGCGGCCAATAAGATACCCAACGCTCGAGGCCGAGAAAATAGCGACAAACACAATTGCGCTTCCCCAAACTGGTCCATACGCGATGATGGCCACCAGCATTAAAAGCCACGACGGAATTACGATCAGAAACATCTGAACGGTCATTACCAGAATGATCAGGATTGGCCCGAAGTACCCAAAGCCATCGACCCATTCACTGACTTTTTGCTCGTCGCCACTGGTGAGAACGCTCCACGCCTGATCGAGCCACTCGCCCATTCCGGGAATGAAAAAGTAACCTACTAGTAGCGATATGAAAATTGCAATTGAAATGTAGAGCGGTTTTTTGCTCTTTCGGATATCCGAGATTTCGGCGAATTCGTCCATTTGATTTTTAGTTAGATTAGAAATACCCTTGCTGTCTGGCGTGCGCCTCGGCTTGGACTGATGTTTCGACCAGCAAAACAGGTGTTGTCCGGAAATTATCGACAATACTTTGCACCAGGCGCATTCGGCGTTTATGCTTGACGCTTCTCAAGTAAATGCAAAGTATTCGATCGGGAAATTGCGCGGCGATGTCGGTATAGATTGTCGCATCGTGTTCGCCACTATCGCCAATGAGAATAAAATTTAGTTTTGGATACGCTTTTAAAAGATTGATAATCTCCTTTTGTTTGTGTGGCTTTTCGTTGGTGGCGTGCTGAAAAATGCTGTTGAAAGAACGCAGCAAAATCGGCCCTTTCGGAAAATTGTTGTGATCCAGAAACAAGTTTAGGTATTGGTAGAGATTCCACGGACTATTGCTAATGTAAAATATCGGATTTTTCTCTTTCTGATCTTTGCCGCGGTGAAACTTTTGGTAAAGATCCGGCGCGTCGTGAAGCGGAATTCGGCTATATGGATTCACGAAAAATGAGTTTCGGATTACTTTCCATTTGAGGAACGAGGTTACTCCCGTATCGAGAATAGTGTCGTCGATATCACTGATAACACCGTAATCTGCCCCGAAGTCCGGAACCAGAAATTCGCCTTCAAAAGTACTTGGAGGAAGGTCGGCATCGACAATACTTATTGAATAACGCACCCAGCCTTCGCTATCCGCAAGTTCACAAATATCGGTGGGCAAAACGGCATCAAATAAGAAATAGCCTTTTTTATCGGTTGATGTTGTGAGTTCGAAACCGGCAAGTTTAATCACAATCTTACAATCCGGAATTTCATGCGTATTGAATTGCCGAAATGCATTCCGAATGGTTTGCAGGAACGACTGGTTTTCGGTCATCGACAGCATTACGTTGTCAAGCACACGGCCTTTGACGTACATGTGATATTGCGCGCCGTAACTTCGATACGGAATGATGAGAATATTTTGGATGCTGTATGTGCCGAATAATTTTCTAAGGCGTTTGCCCATAGCAAGCTTTTTCCTTAAAATTAAGACTTTTCAGATAGAAATCCGATAATCTCCGGCCATAATTTCATAAGAGGTCTAATCGGTAAGCGCTGTAACTTGTAATAAGTAAAACAATAGTTATGAAGAAGAAAAAATCAACCGAAAATGTTTTTGGAAATCAGCAGATTGGCAAAGACGAAAAACCGGATGTCAAACCGGAAGATCATATCGCTGAACTTGGTGCGGGTCGGCAAATTGGCGATCCGTTAAGCGGAACATTATCAAATCGTGCCGGCGACGAGAGTTTCGACGACGACACGAGATTGAATATTAAAAATCAGGTCAGTGAAGATGACGATGATATGTAGTTAGTTTAGCGCGTACTTGAGGTTTAAACCGACACGTGGAACCTCGATTACCTGTGAGGCGGTTTGGTTTGATTTCATTGCTCTAAGCGCGTCGAAATTTACACTGATGCCAAATTTATCAAACGTATATCCAGCCGAGAAATTGAGTGAAAATGCGCTACCTAGTTCATAGCTGATGCTTTCTGATTCGTATTGAACGCCTGTATATGATTCGTATGATTCAGTGTGGAGGATTTTTCCGTTTGCAAGTGAAATTCCGAGCGCCGCGCCAACGAACACCTTATTTTGGTTTTGCATCCAAAGGTTGTATCGACCTCCAATTTGCATATTCACAAATGGCGAATCATATTCGTATGCTGTCGAAATATAACGGTATCCTTGATCGTAGGTCTTTTTGCTGTCAGCCGAAACGATCTCATATTCAGCACTTACAAAACCCTCAACACGTTCTGACGGAAAAATAACGGCAACTTCGAAACCTGCGCCGTATGATATTGTACTGACATCGCCAGGATGATATCGGCCAAACTGAACGTTAAACATCGTGTTGTATACTCCGGCAAAAACCGAATATCTGAACTTAAGTTTTTGGCCAGATTTGTTATCAAACGCAATGGTTTGCTCAGATCCGTTACAGGTGTTGAACTTCTGAACATACTGCATCAAACTGGCTTGCGAGTACTTGGCATTTAAAAAATCGCTAAATGTCTGATCGTCGCATTTTAGATCAAGAAAAAGCTGTTGACGGAAATGATTGTTTTCAGCTGTTTTTGCTGTTGTGGCACGGTATACTTTATAAACCAATTGCGTCGGTTTTATATTCTTGCTCTTTACCGAGTAAAAATACTTGGTTCCTTGAAGCGACTTATATGAATAAAGCGTTGCATCGCCTTCGAGCAACGTATTAAGAAATACGGTTTGTTTTTCGAAATCAGGTTCCTTTGCTTGACTAAGGTTGTTTCCTTGTTGAACCGATTTGTCGATTTCAATAGTGTGCTTTTCAAACTTGTACGAAGTGCCGATGCCGTATCCGATCATTTGCGAGGGATCGAGCGTCTTGTACTCGTCTGTAGTGGATTTTCTAAACTGAAGTGACGTCGCATCTTCAAATGAAGTTGATTTAAAGTTTCCTTCAATTCTTTCTTCGGATAATGTGATGTAATATCCCGGCAAATCTTGAGCGACCGTGATCGTAGTGATAAACAATAAGGCAACAAAGTAAATTTTTCTCATAATAAGGATTTGGCGGCTAAAGTAGCAACTATTACTTCGACGGGCAATAAAATCGGTTCATAATTAATAATACTGCAAAACTGAGTGATAATTTTATAATATCTGCATACATGCTAATACCGATCTTTACATAAAACAAATATTATGAAAACCAATCTTATCACCTTATCAGTTGTTTTTTTGGCCGCAACTGTCATGTCATGCCGAAATACGAGCAATTCTGAAACTTCCGGAGAAAGCGATCCGGCTATGGTAACCTACGACACCAATGGCTATCCAATAGATTCTTCTGCGAATTCCACCAACGATGTTAATTCTGATGTTGCATCTTCAACTTCGAGTAAAAACACTCAGAACCAGCAAAATTCGAATCGTTCCGGAGGTGAATCGGCTTCAAGCAATACTTCTAAATCGGCTAACCAATATAGCGCTCCGGATGGCACCAATGATGAAAACAACGATGGTGATTACTACACAAAAAACAACGACAAACCAATGCCATCGGGAACTCCGATTAAATAATCAAAAAGGCGAAGTTTTTACACTCCGCCTTTTTTTTATGCTTTTTTACTTTTCGAATATGCTGATGTTCCTTCCGGCGGATATTGTATTTTCCCTTTCAACGCCGTAATTCTTTCCTCATCATAATTTGGAAGCTGCATGGTTCCTGCTTCGCGCCACTTGGTAACAATATCTTCAGTTCGTTTCACGTCATCATCCGTTGGCACCGCATCCCGACCGAGATAAAGTGTTTGAGACGGGAAGGCAAAATCGGTTCCGCTAAGCTTAATGACGTCCATCATCCGAAGCATGATATCTTCGCGGATTTCTAAGAATTCGTCATAATTTGCACCGGTAATATAGGTGTAAACCTCGAGCTTAAGCGACCAATCGCCAAAGCCAACAAAACGAATTCGCGCCGTATCCTGAGCAATTTTAGGATGTGAATATAGTATCGACCGCAATTCGACCAAAAGAAATCTGACCTGGTCGGGCGTAGTTTCATAACGCATGTCAAGTATTGTTGTAAACAAGAAACGGTCACGTGGTGCAAAATTTTCGATTCTGGTTGATGAAAATTCACCGTTCGGAATTGTAACTACGGTACGTTCGGCGGTGCGAATACGCGTTGATCGCATTCCGATGCTTTCCACGGTTCCGGCTGTTTCGCCAACTTTGCAATAATCGCCAACGCGTATCGGCTGGTCGGCGAGCAAGGTAACGCTACCCACAAAATTCTCCATTGTTTTTTGCGCACCTAGAGCTAGCGCGATACCACCAATTCCAAGAGCCGCCAGACCGGTTGTTACGTCGAATCCGAGAATGCTGAGAACTCCGATGATCCCGAATACAAAAATGGCAACTTTCGCCGCGCGTTTTAAAAACAGTATGATCGACAATGCCGACAGTCGGCCACGTTTGGTCATTCGGCGTACACTATACGTACTGATGACGTCTGACAATCGGTAGAGAAGCATCAAAAATGCCACAAAGCCAATGATAACCGTAATTCCGCTTAACTTTTGCCTGATGATTATCGATATTCCCGTTTCCTGCGTCAGCCAAATAAACACCCAGACGGCAAGATATAATCTGAAAGGCAATTCTAAAGCGGTAATAACTCCGGCTGTTGGATCAGTTCGTGAGCGAACCCAAATCTGACGCAGCCCTAAATTAAAGAAATAAATAATCGCCCATGAACCGTAGTACGCGATTGCAATCATGATTAAAAGCGCAAACCAATGTCCGATGGGAACGCCTCCTAACATTTCGTTTTTCGCCCAATCAGGCAAAGTCTTTTCGAGAAATGTTGCCTGTTCTTCGACGGTAACTTTCGACAACGCATCGACGGTCGACTTAGAAAATTGCCACAATGGAGGATCACCGTCACTTTGACTATTTTCGACGAAAAGACTAACCGATTCACCTTGAATTTGTACGGTTCCTACAACATCAGTTCCTTGTGGGAGATCGTCGTCAGTGCGGCCGGTTGTCGTATTACTGATCCATGAATACGGCATCATTTCACCACCTTGATCAAGTAGCTTTTGAAAAATTGAAACGATTCGGGCGCTTTCTTTTGGTTTTTTCTGAGATCGCGATAAATTTAGATATTGAGCTGCACGATCGATTTTCTGATCGGAAATGGCCGTAATAAAACCGCTGACAGTTCCGCGTGGTGTCCGGCGACCTAAAGAATCATCAGGGATTTCGGGAACTTCGGGAGCAGCTTCAGCCGAAGGGTCAGGAATCAACTGCGCGTGGATCGAAGCAGAAATGCATAAACTGAAAAAAAACGCGACGATCCAACTCGAACTTTTTTGCATAAACATAAAATCGGTTGATTATGGATTAGATTTTTCCAAGTTAAAAAAAATCGGTGCGACTCCCATCGTTTTTAACTGATATTAAACGAATCGATTTCCATTTATCGACGAAATAACTGAAATGCAAATGTTTACAAAATCCTTTTTTCAGACGAAAACTGAGCGCTTTTTAACCTAGGGAAGCATGCCGATTTTGTAGCGGAAGTACTAACTTTTTTTTGTATTTTTACAGTTATGCGTTTTAAAAAAGTACGGCGCTCTGAGTATCCAAACGCTTTAACTGTATGAAAAAAATTACACATCGCTCCAATAGCTTCAGTATATTATGATCTTAATCGTCGACGATAAGAGGGAAAATATCCTTCCGCTACAAAAAATTCTTCAACTACATGGTTTGCAATCAGACTCGGCTGAATCAGGCGAGGAAGCTCTTCGAAAAATCTTAAAGCAGGATTATTCGTTGATCATCATGGACGTTCAAATGCCGGGAATGGATGGCTTTGAAGTAGTTGAAAACCTTTCCGGCAGTAACCGCACAAAAGACATTCCGGTGATCTTCCTATCGGCTATCAGCAAGGAGAAAAAATACATCTCAAAAGGGTATCAAAGCGGTGGTGTTGATTATATCACCAAACCTGTCGATCCCGATCTTCTAATCATGAAAGTGAAGACATTCCTCAAACTTCACAATCAACACAATGAGCTTAAAGCGGTTCGCGATCTTCTGTCGAAAGAAATCGAGATTCGCAAGGAAGCTCAGGAAAACCTCGAAACAAAAGTACAAGAGCGAACCAAAGATCTTCAAAACAAAAACGAAGAACTCGAACTTACCAATCACGAATTACAGCAATTTGCGTGGGTGGTTTCGCACGATTTGAAAGAACCCCTTCGCAAGATCGAGATGTTCGTCAAACTTTTGAAAGAACGATACATTACCGAAGAACCAACCGCAGTTCATTATGTTGATCGCACAATAAATGCAGCAAACCGAATGTCGACCTTGATCACCGATTTGTTGAAGTACTCGCGACTTTCGTCAGATGTTACTCCGGAATTAACCGATTTGAATGAGGTTTTGGGCGAAGTTCTTGACGATCTTGATTATCAGATTGAAAAAGGCGGCGCGACAATTACTGCTGATGAACTACCGGTGGCAACGGTAGTGTCGAGTCAGTTGCGTCAGGTTTTCCAAAACTTAATCGGAAATTCACTGAAATTCGCCAAAAAAGACGTTCCGGCTACCATTGAAATTAAATCAGAGCGCGTCGACAGCAAAAGTTTTGACGCCAAGGTTTCCCCGGATGGCAAATACTGCCGAATTACGGTGAGAGACAACGGAATTGGCTTCGACAACGCCTACATCAACAAGATTTTTGTTATTTTCCAAAGTCTGAATGCTCGCGAAACTTATGAAGGAACCGGCATCGGACTGGCGATCGTCAAGAAAATCATCGAAAAACACAACGGATTAATAACGGCCAATAGTCAACTTGGTGAAGGATCAACATTTACAATCATCCTTCCGCTTTAACCCCTACATATGCAAAGTAATTTTAAGAGAAACCTGATTATTAGCAGCGGAATTTCAGTTTTGATTCTGCTTATCAGTTCAATCGCATCGTATTTCAGCATCCAAAACTTATTGGATAGCAACAAACAAGTTAATAGAACACAGGATATCATTTACAATCTCAACGCCGGAACTACGGTAATGGTTGAGGCCCAAACCAGTGTTCGCGGATTTTTGATTACCGGAAGAACAACTTTCTTAACCGAATATAAAGGTGCTGAACAACGAACACGGGATCATTTCAAGACAATTCGCCAATTAAAAATTGATGGTGGACGAAGTCCGAAAAACGTCGACTTACTCGAAGTAAAATCACGTAGATTCTATCAATATCTCGACAAACACGTCGACAACAAAACCAAGGGAATGCCACTTCTGGCCTTATCGATTGATGAAGGAAAGCGATTGATGGCAGAACTTCGCTCGACAGTGGAAACCATTGAAAATGAAGAGCAGTTAATGCTTTCTGACCGATTGAGTACCAGCAATAAATTTGGAGATTACAGTCTGTTGCTGATCATAGCAGCTGCGATTATCGCCATGATTATCAGTGTCGTGTTCTTTATCAGGACCTTGCGCGATTATGCTGAACGATCCCGACTCCAGGCCGAGCTGGTCAAAAAAGATCAGGAAATGGCCGCCCGAATTGAGGTTATCAGCAATATTTCAGGAGAAATCGCCAGAGGAAATTACGACCGTAGAGTTGAAGAAAACGAAACAGATGCGCTGGGATCAGTTGGAACTGCACTCAACAATATGGCGCAATCGCTTGAAGAATCGTTTACGAAATTATCGCATAAAGAATGGTTGCAAGCCGGAATTGCTCAACTTAACAATGTGATGATCGGCGAAAAAGACATCAGCCAACTAACTTCTGACATCATTAAATTTTTGGCCGAATATACCAATAGCGCCGCCGGTGTAATCTATTTGCCGGAAGGCGAAAATCTAAAAGCGGCAGCAGGATATTGTTATGTTGCGTCGCCCGAACGTCAACAAATCAGAGTCGGGGAAGGAATTACCGGCGAAGCTTATTTGTCCGGAAAAATAATCCAACTTAAAACGTCAACGCCCGAAAACATCACGGTTTCATATGCATTGGGCGAAATAAAACCGACTCACATCTTAGCCATTCCGCTTATAAATGAGTCTATTTCAGGTGTTGTTGAAATGGCATCAGTGGAAATGTATACCGAAATGCAAGTTGAATTTTTCAACGCTGTCGGAAACAACATTGCAATCGCTTTGAAAGCGGCGGCAAACCGGGCAAGAGTTCAGGAACTGCTTGAAGAAACGCAGACTCAAAGCGAGGAATTGTCGGCGCAACATAGCGAACTTGAAAGCATCAACGCTGAGCTCGAAGCACAAACCGAAAAATTACAAGCTTCAGAAGAAGAACTTCGCGTTCAACAAGAAGAGCTTCAGCAAACTAACGAAGAATTAGCCGAAAGAAGTGTCTTGTTGGAAGAACGCAACATGGAAATTCAGAAAAAATCCGAAGACCTCGAACTCACAACCAGATACAAATCTGAATTTTTGGCCAATATGTCGCATGAATTGCGAACGCCACTAAACTCAATTCTGTTGTTAAGTCGCTTGCTTTCTGAAAATAACGAGAAGAACATGAACGGCGAACAAGTCGAGTTTGCTCGTGTCATCCAAAGTTCGGGTAACGGATTACTAGCGCTAATCGACGAAATTCTGGATCTCTCGAAAATTGAGGCCGGAAAAATGGAGCTTGAAGTGTTGGATGTTTCAACCTCGGAAATCACCAGCGAAATGCATAATTTGTTTTTTGCGGTCGCCAAGGAAAAAAACATCGACTTTAAAATTAGTGCAGAAAAAGCGCCTTTAGTCATCAAAACCGATAAAATGCGACTCGAGCAGATTCTCAAGAATTTGATTTCGAACGCGATGAAATTTACGGCCAAAGGTGCAGTTACGCTTGATATTAGACGTCATCCTCAAAACGAAAAGCTGATATCATTTACCGTTCGGGATACGGGAATCGGAATTCCGCGCGACAAGCAGCATTTGGTTTTTGAGGCGTTCCAACAAGCCGATGGGTCTACCAAGCGTAAATTTGGCGGAACCGGTCTCGGATTGTCGATTAGCCGCGAACTTGCCAAACTTCTCAAAGGTGAGATCACGTTAAATAGCGAACCCGGGAAAGGAAGCGAATTTACGCTGACCATCCCGATCGTAAATACCGCTATTGCGCATCCAGTTGAAGAATTGGTTCAATCGGTACCAGCTGAGGCAAAAACATCCGAATATATAAGTCCGGTGATTCCGGAAGATGTTGATGACGACCGCGAAACTGTTACACCCAACGACAAAACTATATTAATCGTTGAAGATGACGTGAGCTTTGCCAAGTCGCTGTTAAAGTTTACGCGTGAACGAGGTTATAAGGGAATCGTTACCGTACGTGGAGATCACGCGCTGAATCTGGCTTTGGTATTCAAGCCACGCGGCATCCTGCTCGATATTCAATTGCCGATCAAAAGTGGTTGGGAAGTGATGGAAGAACTAAAAAACAACTCGCAGACCAAGCATATTCCGGTTCACATAATGTCGTCGCACAAACTCAAGCAGGAAAGTTTGTTAAAAGGTGCGGTCAATTTCCTTGATAAACCGGTTGCGTACGAGCAAATGCCGGATGTATTTAAAAGGATCGAGTACTTTGTAAACCGCGAATCGCAAAAAGTTTTGATCATCGAAGACAATTCGAAACACGCAAAAGCACTTTCATACTTCCTGGAAACCAACAATATTAACTCGGAAATTAAAAGCGAAGTCAAACAAGGCGTTCAGGCTTTACAAAATAACGAAGTTGATTGCGTTATTCTCGACATGGGAATTCCGGATCAGCAAGCATATGAAATCCTCGAGCGCGTAAAGGAAAGTTCAGGTCTTGAGAACCTTCCGATCATCGTCTTTACGGGCAAAAGCCTTTCGATGCAGGAAGAGTTGAAAATTAAAAAGTACGCCGATTCGATAATCGTTAAAACCGCGCACTCATATCAGCGAATGTTAGACGAAGTATCGTTGTTTTTGCACCTTGTCGAAGAAAACAAGCAGGAAGGCAACAACAGGTCAAAGATCAAAAAGCAGCACATGATGAGTGATGTCCTCAGCGGCAAAACCGTATTGGTAGTCGACGACGATGTCCGAAACATTTACTCGCTCACAAAATCTTTGGAAATATTAAAAATGAACGTCCTTACAGCTATTGATGGTCGAGAGGCGTTAACAGTGCTTCAGGAGAATCCACAAGTTGACGTTGTCCTGTTAGATATGATGATGCCAAATATGGATGGTTACGAAACAGCAAGTCGAATCCGCGAGAACAAGAAACACAAGAATCTTCCGGTAATTGCGGTAACGGCGAAAGCAATGACGGGCGATCGTGAGAAATGCATCAGTGCCGGAGCGTCTGATTATATCACCAAACCGGTGGATGTGGATCAGTTGTTATCACTTTTACGTGTTTGGTTGTACGATAAATAAAATATTATGGAGAAGAAAATAATCTTGATCGTTGATGACGATGCGCGTAACATTTTTGCACTTTCGGCGGTTTTAAAAGCGCGTTCTTTTACATGCGTTTCGTGTTCGAGTGCCGAAGATGCGCTGCAATTGCTACGCGGAACGGATCCGATTGATTATGTGTTGATTGATATGATGATGCCTGATATGGATGGTTACGAAGCAATTCCGCTGATCAAACAAATCGCGCATAGAGAAAACACACCGGTAATTTCGGTAACGGCGCAAGCCATGATTGGCGATCGCGAGAAATGCATGAACGCCGGCGCGGATGGTTATATTTCGAAACCCGTCGATATCGATAAATTGATGAACTTGTTAAGCGGGCTTTCACAATGATATCTGATTCTGAGCTTGAACTATTAATCGATGAGGTTTACGATGTCCACGGATTTGATTTCGGCGGATATTCGCGGGCATCTTTTAAGCGACGCGTAGACCGGCTTTGGCATCTTGATGGTTTCAGGTCGTTTGAAGAATTTCTAAAACACGTCCGTTCTGATTCGGATTATTTCAAGCGATTGATCCAGGAAATTACGGTGAATGTCACTGAAATGTTTCGGGATCCGAATTTTTACCGCGAGCTTCGATCGAAAATATTGCCTATCATAGCCACAAAACCGTTCATCCGAATCTGGCATGCCGGATGTTCGACCGGTGAAGAAGTTTATTCGATGGCGATTTTGCTCAAAGAAGCGAATCTCTTGCACAAGGCGATTTTATACGCAACTGACATCAATGCTGAGGTGCTTGAATCAGCGCGAAGCGGCGTTTTCCCACTCCGAATGATGAAGCAATATTCCGAGAATTACATAGCATCGGGAGGAACTCAGGACTTTTCGAAATATTACACTGCAAATTATGGTTCGGCTAAATTTGACGCTGAATTCACCTCGAAAATGGTGTTTGCTCAGCACAGTTTGGTTTCTGACAGATCGTTTAACGAATTCGAACTGATCTTATGCCGGAATGTTTTAATCTACTTCGATAGCGATTTGCAGAATCGCGCGCTTCAACTTTTTGATGACAGCCTCCCCCTACTCGGCTTCCTGGCGCTGGGAAGCAAAGAAACACTGAAACATTCCGGGCTTCAACCTAAATACGAACTTTTCAGTAAGGACAAAATATGGCAGAAGATCTCGTAAATAGTAATTTCAAAATTGTGGTCATTGGCGGTTCTGCAGGTAGTTTGGAAGTCCTGTTGAATATTCTACCGCAACTCGAATTTACCAATTTTCCGATTGTGATTGTTTTACATCGGATGGTTGGCGAGGATTCGGCGTTGGAAGAATTGATTGGCGCACGAGCAATTTTGCCTGTTCAGATTGTTGAAGACAAAACCGGACTGTGGCCGGGATATGTTTATGTGGCGCCTTCGGATTATCATTTATTGTTTGAGAAAAACAGAACTTTATCACTCGATCTTTCACCAAAAGTGACCCATAGCCGACCAAGCATCGATGTTACCTTCGAATCGGCTGCGGATGCGTATGGCAAAAATGTCGTCGGAATATTATTATCAGGAGCCAATCATGACGGCACACGCGGACTCGAGCTTATTCGCGATAACGGCGGACAAATCATCGTGCAAGACCCGTTGACCGCGCAGATGCCATTTATGCCAAATTTTGCGATTGAGAAATTAAATCCCGAACTTGTATATGACGTGGATGAGATTGTTCGCTTTTTACAGACTTTTCAATAGGCTTTTGCCAAAAGTACACTCATGGAATTATTCAGGATATTTATTGCCGCATTTTCGGCTACTAACGTCATGACAACATTTAGTTACCTGCTTTCGAACAATTATGGCCGATTGTTTAAAGAGCCGGTATTATTGAACTTCGTGCTTGATCATCTTGGATTGACTCCGAAAGGAAAGTTGAAGAAATTCGCAGGTTGGTTTGCGCACTACGTGATTGGATTTGCCTTTGTTCTGACATACGATCTCGTTTGGCGACATACCGATATCGAGTTTGGATGGCTCTCAGGCTCGGTGTTTGGCGTTGTCAGCGGATTTATCGGCATTCTGGGCTGGCGACTAATCTTTTTGCTTCCGAGGGAAAAACCGGATGTCCATTTGAATGAGTACTATATTCAGTTGATGGTTGCACACATACTTTTTGCATTGGCGGTGGTTATTGCGTTTTTGTTGTACGAGTTTGATCCAATCGGGAAAGTGAACGATGCCGTCAATTGATGCTTACATTTTAATGCCATCGACCAAGCCCTAGCCCTGATGGGAGCGGCATCCTTTTTTGCGTTTGAGTGTGCGAAAACGCAAAAAAGATAAAGCGGACAGCAGGAAATAGCTTCTAAAAATTATTTAAATAAAATTCGATAAGTTTGTATAAAACAGCAACATGACACAAGAAAATTTATTGGAAATGATCTCGCGCGGCGATCCAAATGCGTTCACTGTGATGTATGACATGTACGCGCGGTCGCTTTATAGCGTGATTTTTAATTTGGTAAAGCAACCGGCTGAAGCCGAAGAAATCCTGACCGAAGTTTTTGAAAAAGCCTGGAAAAATATTGACACCTACAATGCTGATAACGGTCGGTTTTTTACATGGTTGCTGGTGATGGCGCGAAGGGCATCAATTGACAAACTTCGGTTGAAAGGCTACAACGACAATAAAAAAAATCTGTCACCGGACTGTTTTGTGCAGTTATCGGATAAAAACATGGCGGCTCCGTGGCGAATGGAGCGCATTGGAATCAGGGATTTTGCGAAAAAACTACGACCAAAATGCATTCAAATGATTGATCTTTTGTTCTACAAAGGGTATTCGCAGCAAGAAGCCGCTGATGAACTTGAGATGTCGGGCGAAGCGGTAAAATTGCAAAATCGGTCATGCATCATGGATCTTCGAAATTATTTAGAGCTACAATAATGAACACAACGGAATATATTGAATCGGGAATTTTAGAGTTGTACGTGTACGGTTTATTAACGCCTGAAGAAAATAAAATGGTGGCCGAAATTGCCCGCGAGCACAGTGATGTTCGAGATGAAATTGTGGCAATTGAAAAAAGTATGATTTCGTTTTCTGGAGGATTTTCTCCATCGTTACCCTCCTCGAAGCACGATGAAATCCGGTCGAAAATTATTGGAAAACCAAAAGATGACCGACCTGTAAAAACGCGTACCTCCTACTTTGGCTGGGCGGCCGCACTGGTATTCTTATTATTGGCCGGTTATTTTTATTACGAGCTGAATTTGGCCAATATGGATTATCTAGCAATTGAAAACAAGCAAAAGGAAGTGGACGAAATTTCCCGGATCATGCAGGCTCAGAAGATGAAATCGGATTCGGCTTTGGCGATTTTACGCGATCGCAACAATTCGATTGTTGATTTGGCCGGTCAGGGACCGAATGTGAATGCGACCGCTACTATTTACATCAATCGTGAATCGCAACTCGTTTATATCGATGCAAGCCGGCTTCCGGAACCGCCAAAAGACATGGTCTATCAGGTTTGGGGGTTGCAATATGAACCGTTTCGACCAACAAGCATTGGCGTTCTTGACAGTTTTTCGAATAATTATTCGCGTTTGTTCCTGGTTGAAACTTTTGGTGAAGCGCAGGGATTTGCCGTCACTCTTGAACCTTCAGGCGGAAGTCAGCAGCCAACTATGGACCGATTATTTGTTATGGGTGCGATTTAAAATTATTTGTTTTTAGCGCCTTTTACTTTATTATATCTCCAATAAGAAATACTACCCAATACGGCCACAAACGCCACCGACCAATAAACAAATGCAGGAGTAACTACTTTGTCGCCACTAGCATAAGAGTGGAGTCCGCTTAAGTAGAAATTCACGCCGAAATAGGTCATCATGATCGAATAAAACGCGATGATGCTTAACAGGTTGTAAATCCACTTGCCACGCATTTTCGGCACGAATCGAGCGTGAATCACAAATGCGTAAACCATAATGCTGATTAGCGCCCATGTTTCTTTTGGATCCCAACCCCAATACCGGCCCCAGCTTTCATTTGCCCATTGCCCGCCAAGGAAGTTTCCGATGGTAAGCATGATCAGTCCGATGGTCAGCGCCATTTCGTTGATATAGGTGATCTCCTTGATGTGGAGTTCCATTCGCTCTTTGTTCTTTTCATTGGTGAAAATCATAAGCAGAAGCGCTACAATTCCGAGGATCATACCCAGGGTAAACGGTCCGTAGCTCGCCACAATCACGGCTACGTGAATCATCAGCCAGTATGAATTTAGGACAGGTTGCAGGTTTGCGATTGCCGGATCCATCCAACTCCAGTGTGCAATCATTAGAATCATTGCGGTAACAAATGTACCCGAAGCCACGGTAAGTTTTGATTTTCGGTCGAAAGCCAAACTGAAGAACATTGTAGCCCATGCCACATAAATCATCGATTCGTAAGCATCACTCCACGGCGCATGTCCGGAAATATACCAACGCGCTATCAGTCCGAGTGTATGAATAACAAATAGCAATCCGATTAACACGTGAAATGCATTTACAACAAATCGCACCGCTCTTTTTTCGACGAAAATATTAACGATGGTAAAAATCAGCATCAAAACCCCGGTGATCATGTACAAGTAGTACAGATTTCGGAAAACATCGTACTTGTTGTAAACAATTTCAGACATGATTTTGTCGTCCGACGGAATTACTTTATGACCGTGCTTTTTCTGAAATGAGCTGATTCCGTCAAGATAAAAATCGGCTTCCTTATAATTTTTCGATTCTGCGGCCGCTTTGAGCGACATCAGATAAATCGGGAGAATCTTGCTTGTAAACGTTGAATCGGCGCCGGTAAGTCCGGTTTGATTGAGTTCCATATACGAAACCCATTTGTTGTTTTTGTCGTTCGGCACCGGGAAAATTCTAAGGATACTTCCACTTAAAGCCGAGTTTAGCAAGTTGACTTTTTTGTCGGCTTCGATAAAGTCTTTTTGAAACTGATTCGGCACTGCAGCTTTATACGCTTTTTCAAGGTATGGCGACAATTTGTAATTTCCGGTTTGGTCGAAGAATTTGATAAAAGGCGCGTATTTGTCTTTTGGGTCGATGCCGATGATGTGTCGAATTGAGTCGTTACCCGGTTTCAGATAAATAAGCGGCACTTCAAACCAAGCGCTTGGATATTGGGTCATTGAAAGAAAAACCTGATCTGAATCAAGGCCGTTCCAGGTATCTTTTTTTGAAACTTTACGAAGAAGTTCCGATGAGAACGTGTTCACCGGTTTCATTCGCCCGCCATCATCCTGGATTACGATTCGCCCGAATTTATCGGCATGTTCGATTTCGACTTTATTTTTGGTGATGAACTCCTCAACTTCAGCCTGCGTTGGCATTTTGTGCGCGTGATCTTGTGAATATCCGCCAACTGAAAGCAGCAAAAGCAATAGCGTGATCAATTTTGATTTCTTCAGTTTAACCTTTTCGAGTTTGCGTTTTAAATCTGCGAAACGGGAATATTTAGTGAACATAATTGCCATAAGTCCGAAGTAAAGAAGAAAATAACCGAGGTAAGTAATATTTGTTCCCCATGAATCGTGATTGACTGAAAGTACCGTTCCTTGTTCATCGGGGTGGAAAGATGCCTGGAAAAATCGGTAGCCTTTGTGATCAAGGATGTTATTCATAAAGATTCGCGCGTCGAAATTTCCGTCTTCGTCCTCTATGGTCACGCGACTTTCGAACGCAGCATAACTGTTTTCGGTTCCGGGATACTTGGTTGCGATAAAGTCGTTTAGACGAACATTAAACGGAAGCGTGTAAACTTTACTTCCAAAGAACAAGGTGAATTCGAGATCGCCGATCTTAACCGATTGCGGCTCGCCCATTTTCCCTTTCGCGCCAACAAGCGTCACTTCTTCAGTTTTTCCTTGCGATTCAACGGTTACGATTAACGCATCGTCAACTTCCTTGTCTTTGAAATCGCCGTTTGAAACGAATGTTTTCACACCTTTGATCGCCGGATCGGGAAATACGAATTGCGTCCCGCCCATATTGTAAAGCGACCTCATCGATAGCGGTTGAACTATATTTTTCGATACCTGACCCTGAAACTGATCTGCCATTCGCATGTAAGAACCTTCAAATGGTGATTCGATCGTATATGTTTCGCCGGTTGTATTGATATTGATCGCGCCCGGAGTTGGGTTGTTTAGTGAATAAAGAACGTTGTGAATGTTTTGCACTTCACCTTCAACCAGGAAGTGCTCATGTCGGGTTCCTTCACCAGATTCGACCATCTTTAAATAGGTGATGCCGTTTGGATCTTCCTTAATGGTTTCAGTCGCACCCATGATAAAGTCTTTATACGAGACTTTGTAGGGAATGTCGCTGAATTCCTCTTTTAAAGTGAATGAGTTGTTTGTAACCGGCGACAAAAGCAGCGGTTTTTCTTCAACACGTCGTTTCATCTCACCTTGGTGCAATCCGTCAACAAAAACGGTAAGGTAAGTTCTATCCGAGTAAAATTCGTTTTCTGATGCGCCTTCGCGGATTGGCATCATTCCTTCATAACTGATGTACCGCGTAACGAACGCGCCAAGCAGAATTAAAATGAATGACAAGTGAAGCGTAAGTGTTGCCCACTTTTCCTTTTTGTAAAGTTGGTATCTTTTAATGTTCCCCAAAAAGTTGATCATAAACAACAGCATAATCGCCTCAAACCACCAGGCGTTATAAACCATAATTCGCGCGGTATCGGTGTTGTACTCATTTTCGACGAAGGTTCCGATTGCCATTGTCACTGCGAATGCAATGAATAAAAAAGCCATCAGTCGGGTTGAGAACAAAATGGCTGAAATTTTATTGACCATGAAGTAGGGAAATTAGTTTTTAAAAGGTGCAGCAAAAGTAACTAAAAATGTTGGCTTTGCCCTATTTACAAACTCGCATAGATGTTAAAAGAGACTTAATAAATAAGGCGCGACCGGGATTCGCGTTGCCGGGTTTCCCGACAAATTTTGTTAATTTAGCCGAATGGTAAAAGTGTGCGTTATCGGCTCGGGAAATGTTTCCGTTCATTTAATAAAAGCCTTTCAGGAAAGTCGCAGTGCGGAACTTGTTCAAGTGCTTGCGCGAAGTGAGGCGAATCTATCCGGATTTGTGGCTGATACCATGATTATATCTGATTATTCGCAACTGAAAGATGCTGATTTGTATGTGATTGCGGTTTCAGATTCGGCTATTGGCGAAGTTTCAGCGCAATTGACATTTGAGAATCGATTGGTAGCTCATACCTCAGGAGCAATGGATCTTACGTTGATTGACCCGCGAAATCGTCCGGCATCATTTTATCCGTTACAAACATTTTCCAAAGCAAAAGCTATCGACATGCGTTCGGTACCGATTTGCATTGAAGCAACTGATAAAGCGGACCTGGAAGTTTTACATTTGGCAGCTTCAGCCATTAGCGACCGGGTTTACGAAATGCAATCGGCTCAACGCCGGGCAGCTCATCTGGCGGCGGTTTTTGCGTCAAATTTCACCAATCACATGTATGCGATCGCAGATGAAATTTGCACCGAAAACAAGGTTAATTTCGAAATTCTTAAACCTTTGATCCGTGAAACTGCCGAAAAGGTGATGCATCTGTCTCCCTTGGAGGCGCAAACCGGACCGGCGTTGCGAAACGACACGGAGTCAATCAAAAAACACCTCGAACTTTTATCAGACTCAGATCTGAAAACAATCTATTCAATATTATCAAAATCTATTCATGCAAAAAAGCTATAAAGAGCTGATGAACGGCATTACGACGTTTATTTTCGACCTCGACGGCGTTCTGACCAATGGCCTGATTCATATCACATCTGAAGGCGAATTATTGCGCACCATGTACATTCGGGATGGTTATGCGATGAAAACTGCAGTCGACAACGGATACAAGGTTTGCGTTATTTCCGGCGGAAGTAATCAAGGTGTCAAAGTAAGGTTGAATAATTTGGGTGTGACTGATGTTTATCTCGACATTCCGGATAAAATTGCAGTCTACAATCAATACGTAACGAGCAACGGACTTTCGCGCGAGCAGGTTTTGTACATGGGCGACGATCTCCCGGATTATCACGTGATGAAACGCTGCGGATTAGCCGCTTGTCCTCAAGATGCCGCGCCGGAAATCAAATCGATTTCTCATTATGTTTCACACAAAAAGGGCGGCGAAGGAGCTGTTCGTGATGTGATTGAGCAAGTACTCAAAAACGACGGAAAATGGATGTCAAATTATAACGCACAACTCGATTAATATGAAATTTCTTCGTTTAATTAGATTTCAGAATTTACTGATGCTGGCATTGATGCAACTGATTTTTCGGTTCGGATTTTTAGAGCTTCAGCCGATTCCCCTTGCTCTGGATCGTTTGCATTACGGATTGTTGGTTTTGGCAACGGTACTGATTGCTGCCGGAGGATACCTCATCAATAATATTTTCGATGTGTCAACTGATCTTGACAACAAGCCGGAAAATGTAGTTATCGGCCGCGGAATTTCTGAAAACATGGCGTACAATCTCTATGTGGTGTTAAATATCGTTGGTGTCGGCATCGGATTTTATCTGTCAAATTTGATCGGGAAACCTGGATATTCCGCCATCTTCATCGTTGTTGCCGGATTGTTGTATTTGTATGCGTCGAGTTTGAAACAGAGTTTGCTGATCGGGAACATCATTGTCGCGGCAACTTTGTCATTTAGTGTTTTGATTATTGCCATCTACGATTTGATGCCGGTACTTACAGATGAAAATCGGGAGATACTCGGAATTGTATTTCAAATATTGCTTGATTATGCCATTTTCGCGTTTGCGATTAATCTGATCCGGGAGGTTGTGAAGGATCTCGAAGATGTGAACGGCGATTACAACAATGGCATGAACACCTTGCCAATTGTTCTGGGAATGGCACGAACCACCCGGATTTTGTTCTTTGTCAGCTTACTCCCAATCGGGCTCCTACTCTATTACATCAATAAAAATTACATCGAGAATAAATTGCTTCTCGCGGCCGGATACATGATGTTTTTCGTTGTTGGACCATTGGTTTATTTGAGCATCAAACTTTGGTCGGCACATTCGCAGAAAGACTATCGTCATTTGTCTAATGTGCTAAAACTGGTCCTTTTGCTTGGAATCCTTTCAATCGCCGTGGTGGCTTACAATTTAAAAAATGCTTAAAGAAAAACTCTCAAAATATAAATTGATCTTAGCTAGCGGCTCTCCCCGGCGTCAGCAGTTTTTCCGCGATCTTGATCTGGATTTTGAAATCAGGCTCAAGGATGTTGAAGAGATTTTTCCTGCCGAATTGACAGCGGGTGAAATTACGGATTACCTTGCAAAACTGAAGGCTTCCGCATTTGAAGGCGACCTCAAACCTGGAGAGATTCTGATTACCAGCGACACCATTGTGTGGTTTGAAGACAAAGCGCTCGGCAAACCAACCGACCGTCAAAATGCTATCGATATGTTATCACAATTATCCGGTAAAACGCACACCGTCCTGACCTCAGTTTGTTTTCAAACGCAAACAGGTAGTGAAGTAATCCGCGAATCGACCGATGTGACTTTTAATGAACTATCGCTGCAAGAAATCGAATTCTATGTCGATCGTTATCAGCCGTTTGATAAAGCCGGAAGTTACGGAATTCAGGAATGGATCGGACTAATTGCTGTTGCACGCATCGAAGGCTCATACGCAAATGTAATCGGTCTTCCGGTAGATAAAGTGTATCAATACTTAAATAATTTGCCATGTTAACTGAAGAATACACAAAGCAGATTATCGCATCTCTGATCGTATTTGCGATTGCGTTTGGCTTGCGGTTCATCGCCTCAAGAATGATCAAACGATTTTCGCAATCGACAGCATTGCTTGAACGCCGATCGAATCTTATCGATAAATACATCAGCATGCTCATTACAATCGTTGGCGTGATTGCGTTGTCGATCATTTGGGGCGTACAGGCGCATAATGTGGTAACTTCGGTGTACGCAGTTTTAACCTTGCTGGGAATTGCTTTGTTTGCGCAATGGTCAGTACTTAGCAATATTACAGCTGCGGTTATTTTGTTTTTCGCATTTCCTTTTAAGATTGGCGACCGGATAAAGATTTTGGATGGCGATTTTGATATTGAAGGCGAAATTGAAGATATCCGCGCTTTTCATACATTACTTCGCACCTCAAATGGCGAAATCATTACCTATCCCAACAATTTGATGCTTCAAAAAGGCATCAGAATTATTACCGAGCCTGTTCAAGAGCAAGAATTTACCGATTAAAATGTGAGAATTTTGCAACATTTTTAAGTCAGTCGTATAACGCGACCGAACTGAAATGATAGCACATTTGTAAAGAATATGCGCCGCACCGATGCGACGAGGTCATTCTCCTACAAATGAAGCAACAAATACAATTTCCACTTTACGCTAAAATTGCATTTACCCTAATCACACTTCTCGCGATCGGGCTGCTGATTTTCATTGGCCAAAATGTTGTCATTCCGGTATTACTGGCGCTACTATTTGCGATTTTACTTAATCCGCTTTCCGAATTTTTAAAAAATCGCGTAAAGGTTCCGCATGTGTTCGCAGTATTGCTGACAGTCTTCATCTTCATTCTGGTATTAGCCGGAATAATTACGTTTCTTTCGTGGCAGATTAGCGATTTGGTTGCCGATTGGGCGCAGATAAAACGAAATATCAATTTACATATTTCGAATTTGCAGAGTGCGATTCGCGAGAACTTTAATTTATCTGATACCGAACAAAAGAAAATTATCGATGATGCCACCGCCGGCGAATCAGGCAAAAGCATCGTCAGCAGCACCTTGCTGTCGGTTACTGACACCTTAATCAATCTGACACTTTTACCAATCTATACTTTTTTGATATTGCTGTATAAATCGCATTTCAAAAAGTTCCTTTGCAAACTTTATTCTGAAGAACATCATGCTGTTTTAGAAGAAATCATGTCTAAAATCAAGGTGTCGATTCAGGGATATATCTCAGGATTGATGCTTCAAATGGTGACGGTTTCTGTTTTGACAACCATCGGGTATATGATGCTCGGAATTGAATATGCAATTCTACTTGGCGCTCTTAGCGGTATTCTGAATTTGGTTCCTTATATCGGGATTCTCGCAGCCGGAGCAATCAGCATCGTGGCAACACTTGGCGGTTCCCCAGATGTGTCGATTATTTTCGGGGTAATCATCGTAAACATGGTAGTTCAGTTTATTGATAATAATTTCCTGGTTCCGGTGGTTGTGAGCTCGAAAGTTGAAATCAATGCGTTGGTATCAATTGTAGGCATTGTAATCGGTGGATCATTGGCAGGAATTGCAGGAATGTTTTTAGCCATTCCGATGATTGCCATCCTAAAAGTAATATTCGATCGGATTGAACCTTTAAAACCATGGGGCTATTTATTTGGCGATGATCTGCCCAAAACCTTTAAGTGGCGCCGAATTAAATTCCCGGCCTACAATCCTGAATCTGCAACAGCAACGGCACCGATTCAGCCTCAAACGCAGAAAATTTCGTTTACCGAAACAACGACAACCACTACGAACAGCGCGACTGATGATCTTCGCGACAATTAATGGCACAGAGCCAAACGTGACGCACTTATGAGTACACTTACTAAGACAAATAGCTTTTTTTTAAACGTTGCGGATGTAGCGTTATTTCTGGTTCGCGTATTTCGAAATACGTTTTCACGCGGATTTGAATTCAACGAGTTTCTAAAACAATGCTTTCAGATCGGAAACAAATCACTTGCGCTTATTGGCGTAACAGGTGTAATTATCGGACTGGTATTAACCATTCAATCGCGACCGGTTTTGGTAGATTTTGGTGCCGAATCAATGCTTCCCGGAATGGTTGCAATTTCAATCATTCGAGAAATGGGACCAGTTATTACCGCCTTAATTTGTGCCGGAAAAATTGGTTCGAGCATGGGTGCCGAATTAGGCTCGATGCGTGTAACTGAACAAATTGACGCCATGGAAGTATCGTCCATCAACCCGTTTAAATTCCTGATCGTTCCCCGCGTACTTGCTGCTACCTTAATGTTGCCGGTGCTAACGCTTTATGCCGATGCACTCGGAATATTGGGAAGCTGGGCCGGTGCAAATATTAAAGGTGATGCCAACTTTGTCCTATTCATATCCCGCGCATTTGCATCAGTCGAATTCATGGATTTATTTCCAGCGATCATCAAAACATTCTTCTTTGGCGCCGTCATCGGACTTGTCGGATGCTACAAAGGATATAATGCCGGAAGTGGGACCGAAAGCGTTGGTATCGCCGCAAACTCGGCCGTGGTGATGTCGTCATTATTAGTAATTATCGTCGATTTGATTGCGGTGCAAATAACAGATTTAATAAAATGAGTACGATAAAAAATAAAGCGGAAAACGTCATCGACATCCAAGGCTTAAAAAAGCAATTTGGAACAAAAGAGATTCTGAAAGGCCTCGATCTAAAACTCCACAAAGGGGAAAACCTGGTTGTGCTCGGTAAATCGGGAACCGGAAAATCGGTTTTAATTAAATGCATCGTGCGGCTTCTCGATCCCGACGAAGGTTCGATAAATGTTTTAGGCGAAGACATGACAAATTTGGATGCCAATAAATTGAACGAAGTACGCCAAAAAATCGGATTCCTGTTTCAATCCGGTGCGCTTTACGATTCGATGACCGTAAGAGAAAATCTTGAATTTCCGCTACGTCGAATCAGAAAGGGAATCAAGAATTCGGAGGTTGAGGCTAAAGTAAAAGAAGTACTTGAAAACGTAGGCCTTCCTGATGCAATCAACAAAATGCCAAGTGAACTTTCAGGCGGGATGCGAAAAAGAATCAGTTTGGCGCGAACCGTAATTGTCGATCCTCAAATTATATTGTATGATGAACCAACCACCGGACTTGATCCGATAACATCAGATGAGATCAGTTTGCTCATTAATGAAATTCAGGAAAAATACAAGACGTCTTCAATTATAATCACCCACGACATCGAATGTGCACGAACTGTTGCCGATCGTGTGGTAATGCTTAATGAAGGCCAATTATATAAAGAAGGCACGATTGCCGAATTTGAAAATGACAATGACAGTTTCATCAGCTCTTTCTTTCAGATGAAACAAAACACTAAAACACCAAGATAAAATGAAAACGAAATCTCAAAAATTTAAAATCAGCCTCGGAATTTTCATAACGATCGGACTTGCGCTTTTCCTTCTGGCCATTTTCGTGATCGGTCGGCAAAAAAACCTTTTCGATCCCGTATTTACTTTACATGCGAGATTTAGCAATGTAAGTGGATTACAAGTAGGGAATACGGTAAGGTTTTCGGGAATTAATGTCGGAACCGTTGAAAACATCCGCATCCTGAACGATACCACGATACAAGTTTCGATGTTGGTTAAAAGCGATGTTCAGAAATTCATCAAGATTGATTCGGAGGCCGGAATCGGATCGGAAGGAATTATCGGTGATCGATTAATCACTATTTCTCACGGAACACCCGAGGCAAAAATCGTAGTCAACGGTCAACTTTTAAACTCGTACGAGCCGGTTGAAACCGATGAAATCATGCAAAGTCTACAAATTACTGCCGGAAATGCCGCCATTGCTACCACGGAAATCTCGGAAATTCTGTATAAAATCAACAATGGTGAAGGAACATTGGGTCGTTTAATCAATGATGAAGAAATCGCCGAGAACATCGATGAAACAATCGAAAATCTAAAAACCAGCAGTAAAGGCCTTTCTGAAAATATGGAAGCCGCAAAACACAACTTCTTACTTCGCGGGTATTTCAAAAAGAAAGAGCGCGAGGCTGAGAAAAAACGTAAAGAAGCTGAAAAAGCTAAGGAAAAAGCCGAAAAGAAAGCTGAAAAAGAGGCTAAGAAGAACAAAAAGTAAAACATTTTTTGCGGTTTAACCGTATCCGATTAAGGTGTAAACTGTATAACTTTTCATCACTGTATTGTAATTTTTCCAATGCGGAAATGTGGAAATTTATAAGCGTGTAAGTTCTTGCCAATATTGAATCTTTTTTGATATGATTTCGGTTAAAAAACATGGTGTCATTCTTTCGGCCCGATCATCCGGTTTTGATTCGCAAGCCGTTCTTAATCCCGCGGTGATCGAATATGAGGATAACATCCATTTGTTTTATCGCGGAGTTGATGCAAATTTTCGATCGGGCATCGGTCATTGTTTATTGATTGATCCTTTACATGTTTTGCATCGGTTGGAAACGCCCGTTCTGAAATCGGAATTTGAATACGAAAGTCAAGGTGTTGAAGATCCACGGATTGTTCATGTTGATAATCAGTTCTATCTGAGCTACACGGCATATGACGGTTATCTTGCTTTGGGAGCAGTTGCAACTTCAACTGATTTAAAGCAGTTCAAAAAGCAGGGAATTATTGCCCCGAAAATACCTTATGCAGAATTCAGGCGAGTGGTATCAAAGAAAAATGTTTCGGCTAAGTATTTCCGATTCGATCAGTGTAGTAAAATCTTGTGGGATAAAAATCTGATTTTCTTTCCACGACGAATTTCAGGTAAGTTAGCTTTTCTACATCGCATCCGACCCGGAATTCAGATTGCTTATGCTAAAGATTTAACCGAATTGAATACCGATTATTGGGATGACTATCTGCGCGATTTTGCAACTCATATTGTGCTTGACCCAAAATTTGAGCACGAGGTTAGTTATATAGGTGGAGGTTGTCCGCCAGTCGAAACTGAAAGCGGCTGGTTGCTCATTTATCATTCGGTTCACGATACTTTGTCAGGTTTTATTTATTCAGCTTGTGCGGCACTGCTCGATCTCGAAGATCCAACGAAAGTTATTTCACGGTTGCCATATCCGCTTTTTAAACCTGAAGAAGATTATGAGAAAAACGGCGATGTCAACAATGTTTGCTTCCCGACAGGAACAATTTTGAGAGACAACAAATTATATATGTACTACGGTGCGGCTGATAAACAAATTGCCTGCGCTTCGGTAAACATTGATGAATTGATTAACGAATTATTAAAACACGCGAAATGAGAGAGAGTTTTACTTCGGACCAATCGAGCAAGGGAAAGGCGCCAACAACCCGAAACTTGCCGCAAATATTATTTGTGTCGTCTTATCCTCCGCGTGAATGTGGAATCGCAACTTATACCCAAGATTTGATTGCCGCACTGAACTCAAAGTTTGAAAATTCCTTTAAATTAAAGATTTGTGCACTCGAAAATGAGAGCGAAATTCACCAATATCCGAAAGAAGTCAAGTACATTTTAAACACGCAACACGAAAAATCTTTTTCTTCGCTGGCAAATATCATCAATTTGGATAAAAAAATTGAGATGATTGTTTTTCAGCATGAGTTCGGTTTTTATGCCGATTGCAAAGAGTCTTTTATATCGATGCTAAAGACGATTGAAAAGACAAAAGTGGTTGCGTTTCATACCGTGCTTCCCAACGTTGAGACCGATTTCAAACAGAATGTAATCGACATCTCAAACAACTGTCATTCAGTTATTGTAATGACCGAAAAGTCGAAGTCGATCCTGGTTGAGACGTACGGAATTGCCGCAGAAAAAATCGCAGTTCTCCCTCACGGAACTCACCTGGTTGAACATCTCGACAAAGCCGAATTAAAGAAAAAATACGGTGTTGAAGGTCGGCAGATTTTGTCAACTTTTGGGTTGCTAAGCTCGGGAAAATCTATCGAAACCACCTTACAGGCCCTACCGGATGTTGTAAATATCCATCCAAATACATTATTTTTGATCATTGGAAAAACGCATCCCGGAGTTGTTAAGCACGAAGGCGAAAGGTACCGAGAAATGCTTCAATCGATGGTTGAAGAATTGGGTCTTGGAAACCATGTGAAGTTTATCAATAAATATGTACCGCTAAACGAGCTTCTGGAATACTTGCAACTTACTGATATTTATCTTTTCACGTCAAAAGATCCGAACCAGGCGGTTAGCGGAACTTTTTCCTATGCGGCCAGTTGTGGTTGCGCTATCATCTCCACTCCTATCCCACATGCGGTTGAATATCTCGATCGAGGTGCAGGCATGATTATCGATTTTCAAAGTCCTTCCCAACTTTCTAAAGCGATCAATGAGGTTTTCAGCAATGACGATTTTGCAGATAGCCTCCGGTTAAACGGTCTTCAGAGAATTGTGGCAACCGCGTGGGAAAATGCAGCTATCGGTCACGCCAGTTTGTTTTCACGCTTGCTTAATAATCCTCAGAAATTAGAACACAAACTTCCTGAGATTAAGCTCTCGCATATTAAAAAGATGACCACCGATTTTGGTATGATTCAGTTTTCTAAATTAAATCAGCCTGATCCAACCAGCGGTTATACCCTTGATGACAATGCTCGGGCACTAATTGCCATGTGTGAACATTTAGTTTTGACTGGTGAATCAGAAGATTTAAATCTCATTGAGACCTATCTGGATTTTATCGGCTATTGTCAGCAACCGGATGGCACTTTTCTGAATTACGTCGACATTCTCCAGAATTTTTCAATCGAAAATACCCAATGTAATCTGGAAGACGCGAATGGTCGAGCCATATGGGCATTGGGAGCGCTGATTTCAAGCGGTTTTTCGCTTCCTGAGGAACTGGTGTTAAAAGCTGAAACCATATTGGAACGGGCGATGCCGAATCTAGAGAACATTCACTCGCCGCGAGCCATGGCATTTATCATTAAGGGACTTTATAAATACAATCGAATTCATGAGTCGAAGGCGGTGCGATTACTGATGAAACGCATGGCTGATCGTTTGACGCAAATGTACCTGCACGAGTCGTCGATCGAATGGCAATGGTTTGAAAGCTATATGACTTATGCCAATAGTATTTTGCCTGAAGCATTGTTACTGGCATATGATGAAACGCGCGAAATTACTTACCGCGAAGTGGCTCATAACACATTCAAATTCCTGATCTCGAAAATTTTCACATCAGACAATGATATCAAAGTGATCAGCAACAGGACCTGGCATCAAAAAGGCGAAGAACAAGGACAATACGGAGAACAGCCGATCGATGTGGCTTATACTATTATAACGCTCAATACGTTTTATCAAATAGATAAAGAGCAGTCATATTTAACGATGATGACACGCGCTTTTGAATGGTTTTTAGGACGAAATCATTTGAATCACATAATATATAATCCACGCACCGGCGGATGTTATGACGGCCTTGAAGAATTTAATGTGAATTTAAATCAAGGTGCTGAATCGACTGTAAGTTATCTACTGGCCCGCTTGGCAGTTGAAAATGCTCGATCAATGCAAGAGATGAGACAATCAAAAGTTGTTAAGCTGAAACTCGAGAACTACGCATTTAAGGCGTAAACAAAAAACAAACTGATGATTCACAAGACTAAAATTGGGGTGTGCGTTGATGAAGGAATCGCATACTTACTTGAAGAAAAGAACGACGAGAAAGTCATTACAATCATCGATGCCGATGAAGAAATTGCATCGAACCGCGATGATGAATTTGAAGATACGGTGGTAATGAGTCCGTATATGCGACGAAAGCAGTCATTTTATCATCGGATATTTGAAAGCATTAAAAATTTTGACACGATTTCACTTTTCGGAACTCCATCAGCAAAACGGGAACTTCTCCTTCGAATCCGTGCGAATAATCTAAACGAAGTTGAAATTGTCAACAATCCGCTAGAAGAAAAAATTACTGAGAATCATAAAATCGAATTTATTAACCGATATTTTAGCAGTTGTTCCCGCGATACGGAAGCCGCTAACAGCTAGTTAATCGCATTAAGCCCCAAAAGAATGCGTCTCAATTCACACCTGATTTTTGTATTGCTCCTGGCGGTCTGCTCAACTTTATCCGCTCAAGAAAAAGAGAAAGTAAAAGACTCAGCTGCGGTTTACAAAAAAATTGAGGAGTTTTCAAAAAAACGCGGTTTCACAAAATTTCTACACGGACTAATCTTCGAACCGGTTTCACAAAAGAGAGCAGTTGCACGAACCAAACAAGTTCCAAAAAAAACTTTTAACCGATACGAAGGCAAGATCATTCGAAAGATCAATGTAGAAACTTTGGATCCTTTCGGATTTTCAGAACTTGATACCATCAGCGCACCATCAAACAGACTATCGCGCATCGGTAACCGACTTCACCTAAAAACAAAGCGACTGACGGTCCTGAACCTGTTGCTTTTCAAACGAAATAAACCATTCGATTCGTTGTTAGTTCAGGAATCCGAACGTTTGATTCGGAGTCAACGCTATGTTCGGGCGGTACATATTACACCGGTTGTAGTTCGCGGCACGGATTCAGTCGATGTTGAAATTCGCGTGCTCGATGCGTGGAGCCTCACTCCTGATATCGCCGGATCGACCAAAGCCGCCTACATCGAACTCACCGAACGGAACTTTTTTGGTTTGGGTCACCAGGTGGAAGTCGGCTATCGTGCCAAATTTTCAGGCGATAACGGTTTCAACACGCGTTACATCATCCCCAATATCATGAACACTTATATTCGCACTGAACTCGAGTATAAGATCGACCTTGATGGCGATTATCGCAAAGGCGTAAAAATAGAACGTCCTTTCTTTTCGCCGTTTACGCGATGGGCAGGCGGAGTTTATGTTGGACAATTGTTTCGATCCGACACGCTCCCCGATGCTGAAGGTGTTTTTGCAAAGCAGCATTTTAAGTCAAATATTCAGGATTATTGGAGTGGTTATTCGATTCAGCTTTTTGCCGGAAGTTCAGAAGACGATCGGACCACAAATCTGATTACAACGGTACGCTATCTCGATGTAAATTATACCGAACGCCCGACTGCGGTTTACGATAGCATCAATTTTTATAGCGATGAAAAGTTCTATTTGGCGGGTATCGGAATTTCATCAAGGCAGTTTGTTGAGGATAAATATATTTTTAATTACGGCGTAGTTGAAGACGTTCCGGTTGGTCGCACATTCGGACTGACGGGCGGTTGGCAAGATAAAAATCAGCGGCGTCGGGCATATGCGGGAGCGCGACTTTCGATGGGCAAGTATTACAAATGGGGTTATTTCAGTTTCAACACGGAGTATGGAACGTTTTTTAACAATAATTCGACCGAGCAAAGTGCCCTCTCGGTTCAACTGAACTATTTTACGAATTTGCTGGAAAGTAGTCGGTGGAAATTCAGGCAATTCGTAAAAACGCGAATGGTTCTCGGGCAAAACCGACAGCCGTCGATGGGAGATGAACTTACGCTGAATGATGCAAATGGAATTCCGGGTTTTGATCCCATCATGTTATACGGGACCAAAAAATTCACGATGACTTTTCAATCGCAGGCATATTCGCCGTGGAATCTGGCAGGGTTCCGACTGAATCCGTATCTGAGCTATTCAATGGGTTTGCTGACTGGAAGCGGAAACACTTTTAAAGATAGCCGATTATACTCGCAGATCGCGGCCGGCTTCATTATTAGCAATGATTATTTGGTTTTTAGTACGTTTCAATTGTCTGTTGCATTCTATCCAACAATTCCCGGTCGGGGCGAAAACATTTTTAAAACCAACGGATTTCATACCGAAGACTTTGGATTTCATACATTTGAGCTGAATAAACCCGAAGTTGTTGACTACCGATAGCAATCACATTTTAACAGGTGTTTGTTTTAATGCTGGCAATGCTTTCGTAAATTTGGGATAATATAACATTCTATGGATAAAGCTGGCCCCATTATAATCGTTGAAGACGACATTGACGATCAGGAAATTCTCAAAGATATTTTGGCTGAATTGTCGGTTCCAAATGAAATTTTATTTTTCAAAAATGCGATCGATGCCTTGTCTCATCTGAATAGTACCGAAATCACTCCCTTCATTCTTTTTTCGGATTTTAATTTGCCTCGGATGACCGGTGTCGAACTTAAAGATGAAATCCGCGAAAGCGCAAATGACAGAATCAAATCGGTTCCGTTCATATTTTTCACAACGGCTGCACCAAAAAATGTTGTTTTTGAAGCTTACTTAAAAAATGCCCAGGGATTTTTTCTGAAGCCGAACAGTTTTACTGAACTTAAAAAGCTGATTGAAACCATTATTAAATATTGGTCATGCTCGCAGCCGACAAACTAGCTACAATTAATCTTACAAATCTTTTCAAAAATTATATAACGATTTTTAATCTTATTTGGTGAATTTAGTACGCATTAACAAACTAATTAGGCCAACTATGAAAAAATCAATCCTCGCCTTCGCATTGGCAATCGGATCAGTGGTGAGCATGCCAACTTACGCCGGATCAGAACCAGATTTAATTACCGAACACACGGCAAAACACCCGGAATCTCCGGAAGAAGTCAGACAAATGCTTATCCGTCTTGACGAGATTAAAGAAATGGACAAGTCGGAATTAAGCCGGCAAGAGAAAAAAGAACTTCGTAAAGAAGTACGTGAGATCAAGAAAGAATTGCGATCAACCGGGAACGGAATTTACCTTTCGATTGGTGCAATCATCATCATCATTCTACTTTTAATCCTTTTGGTTTAATCATTCACCATGAACCTAAAACGAATTTTCGGAGCGATACTCACCATTTTGGGGATCATCGCATTGATCTATGCCGCATACACTTTTTTGAGTGCCGGCGGTGATAGCATGGGCGACGTCAAAATCCTGGCGGTTTATGGCATTCTCGGTTTGATATTTTTTATCTCCGGAATTGGCCTTGTCAAACGAACAAAGGATGAATCATAATTTAAAATTGGAATCACATGTATAAAAAAGGAGCCAGCAAGGCTCCTTTTTTTTTGTTTACATAATTATACGACCATATAATGCCTGAAAACCATGATCGTGTAACAATCCCAGTAAAATCAAGGTGTCAGCGTAATATTATATAACTTAAAAAACTTTTTTTGTAAGCCATTCGGCCGATATGGGTCGTTACTTTGTAATATCAAATTAAAACATCTACATTATGAAAACGATATATTACTTTATAGCAGTTTTACTTCTAAACGGAAGTATTGCTTCAGCCCAAAGTTTGCAAAGTAGCGATCTTTTATCAAGTGAGGAACTCCCGGTAGTTGGAGTCAGATATTACTACTATCCAAATCTGGATGCGTATTTCGATCTTCAATCAAATATGTACATTTATCAAAATAAAGAAGGAGATTGGATCAAATCCAAAGAAATGTCTTCTGGTTACAGAGGATACTCAATCTATAACAATACAAGATACGAGGTGACTGATTACAACGGCGATCAACCATTTATTAAACTGGAACAACACCAGAAACTTTTCCCGAAAAAGTATTCATCTAAACGACAGCCGCCGAAAGTAAAAGAAAACTCGAGTCTTGCAGCTAACTAAACGCAATCAATCAACATTAAAAAGTCGCATTCCGTGCGGCTTTTTTTTATTACTTTTCTGTCAAAAATCTGAATTTCATGTATTTAGTCGATAAAAATTAGCGCTTTATCGTTTTTTGAAAATGTTTTCCTACTTTTGTTGACACGCATCTAAAAACATAGCAATTTTGCACTATGAAATACACAGCTTTAATAGTATTCTTCGCACTTTTAGTAGGATCAACATCATTTGCGCAACAACACGATTCGGCGCAGATTGAAAAGTCGGTCAATGCCGGCAAGCCTCAACCTCCAAGATATTATTACTACCCTAATCTTCAGTCCTATTTTGATACAAAAGAAGGCGTTTATCACTTACGTCAAAATGGCGGATGGCAAGTTGCAAAAGAAATTCCAAACGGATTTGGTGGTTATTCATTAACAAAAACCATTAAAGTTCCAATTAACGATTACTTTGGCGACGATGTAACTCAATTCTTGGACATCCACAAAAAGGAATACCCATACGTTTCTCCAGCTAAAGCGCGGATGATGTCTCGTCAAAAGTAAACCGATTTTACAGTAAATAAACTATATTTGGCTTTGATGAAATTTATGTCAATGCCCCGATTATCATTTATTACACTGTTATTCGTTACAGCCTGCTTTTCAACTTTTGCCCAACAGCCGGAAAAGCTAACTTCAGTTGAGATTTATCATAAAATCCAAAAACTAAATCAGGTAAGTTCGGTATTGTATATCGCCGCACATCCCGATGACGAAAATACCCGACTGATTTCCTATTTTTCGAATCACGCCAAAGCCCGCACCGGATACTTGTCTTTGACGCGGGGCGATGGAGGTCAGAACTTAATTGGTCCCGAATTACGCGAACAACTCGGCGTTATCCGTACTCAAGAGTTAATCGAAGCCCGAAAAATTGACGGTGGCGAACAATTCTTTTCCCGCGCAAATGATTTCGGATATTCTAAACGTCCCGAAGAAGCACTCTCACTCTGGGAAAAAAATCAGGTTCTTGCTGATGTGGTTTGGGCGATTCGGAAATTCAGACCAGATATTATCATCAACCGATTCGACAGTCGCACGCCGGGAACCACACACGGACACCATACCGCTTCTGCAATGCTCTCTGAAGAAGCTTTCAAATTAGCATCAACCACCACCGCATTTCCCGAACAACTTAAGTATGTTCAGCCCTGGCAGCCAAAGCGACTGTTTTTTAATACTAATTATTGGTTTTTCGGTGGACGCGACAAATTTGAAAAAGCCGATAAAACAAAGTACGAAAAGCTTTCAACCGGAATTTACTACAAACCTTTTGGCAAATCCAATCAGGAAATAGCAGCCCTGAGCAGGAGTCGCCATCAATCACAAGGTTTTGGCACCACCGGTTCTCGCGGCGAGGAAACTGAATTTCTCGAACTCATAATCGGGCCAAAACCGGAACCTCAAAATCTGCTTTCTGGAATTGACACATCATGGAACCGAATTTCAGGCGGCGACGCGATCGGAGTTCTGCTGCAAAAAGTGGAACGCGAATTCGATTTCAACAATCCGCAAAAAAGCGTACCCGATCTTTTGCGTGCGTATGTGATGATTCAGCAGATCCAAGATGAACACTGGAAAAAAATCAAATCTGACGATATTCGCGAGGTGATCTCTGCCTGCGCCGGATTGTTCCTGGAAGCCTCCGCGAATGCACCTGATGCAACTCGCCTTGACCATGTTGATCTTACTTTTGAAGTCATCAACAGAAGCGATATCAACATCGAACTTTTGAACATCCAAACCCAACCAACCCACAAAACCCTGACGTCAAATCTCAAGCTCGAAAACAACAAAACCCATTATTTGTACGACAGCATTCAGATTCCGCACGACATTCCGTACACGCAACCTTATTGGCTTGAAAATCCAACTGACGGAAATATGTATGTTGTCAAAGATCAGCTTTTGATCGGTCAACCTGACATTCAGCGACAAATCAAAGCCATTTTTAATCTTAAAATCAATGATGTACTTATTCCGCTGGAACGCGAAATCATTTATAAATACAACGACGATGTTAAAGGGGAAGTTTACGAACCATTCGATATCGTACCCACAGTCACAACCTCAATTGCCGGAAAGGTCCATATCTTTCCAAACAATAAAACCCGGAATGTCCTGGTGAAAGTTAAAGCCGGCAAAGAAAACGTCTCCGGAAATGTTCAACTAAAACTTCCCGCAAACTGGAAGGTTACTCCTTTGGTGGCGCCATTTTCACTCAAACACAAAAACGCGGAAGAACTCATTAATTTTACCGTTACCGCGCCGTCTGCTCAAAGTAGCGCTACGGCCAAAGCCATCGCAACAGTAAACGGCAAATCATACGATCAGGAGCAAGTGTACATCAAATATCCGCACATTTCCAAACAACAGGTTTTGCTGCACGCCGAAGCGTCGTTTATAAAGCCCAATCTGAAAATCGGCAACGAGAAAATTGGCTATATCATCGGTGCCGGCGACCAGGTTCACGAATCGCTTTCGCAAATGGGTTACTCGGTGTCAATCATTAATCCGTCAGAAATTACGCCGCTTAAACTTGCAAATTTCGACGTTATCATCACCGGAATCCGGGCTTACAACACCGTAAAAGAACTGGCAATTAAGCAAGAAATGCTTCTCGATTTTGTCAAGGCAGGGAAAACGCTGATCGTTCAGTACAATACGATGGACGAACTTACCACTCAAAAATTCGCACCATATCCGCTCAAAATTTCCCGTGATCGCGTAACCGAGGAAGATTCTGAAGTACGATTCCTCGCCCCACAACATCGCATCCTGAATCATCCTAATAAAATTACTGACGCCGACTTTAGCGGTTGGAAACAAGAACGCGGACTGTATTTCCCGAGCGAATGGGATCCGGCATTTACACCTATTTTATCCGCAAATGATTCGAATGAAGATCCAAAAAATGGCAGTTTGCTTGTCGCAAAATACGGAAAGGGACACTATATTTATACCGGACTAAGTTTTTTTAGGGAATTGCCCGAAGGCGTTACCGGCGCATTCAGATTAATGGCAAATATGATTTCGATCGGTTCAAAATAAAACTAATGGAACAAAAGGCAACATTTTGGAAGAAAAGCTACACATGGGTGCTGGTGATGAACGTCATCTACATTCTTATTTTTTGTTTCCTAATGCAAATATTTTCTTGACATTATGAATCAAATCGATTGGATCGTTCTCTCCGTTACACTTCTGTTCATCGTAATCTACGGAGTTTATAAAACGCGCGGAAGCAAGAACGTCGAAGATTATATCCTGAACAACAACGAAACACCGTGGTATGTCGTCGGACTTTCGGTTATGGCCACACAAGCCAGTGCGATTACCTTTTTATCAACTCCGGGTCAGGCGTATCACGACGGAATGGGCTTTGTTCAGTTCTATTTCGGATTGCCGATCGCCATGGTGGTCATCAGCATCACCTTTATCCCAATCTACCATCGTTTAAAAGTTTTCACCGCTTACGAATACCTCGAACAACGTTTCGATCTCAAAACCAGATCGCTCGCTGCGTTGCTTTTTTTGGTGCAACGCGGACTGGGAACAGGCCTTACGATTTATGCGCCGTCAATTATTCTGTCGTCATTACTCGGTTGGAATCTGACGCTTTTAAACATCGTCATCGGAATCCTGGTGATTATCTACACGTTTTCAGGCGGAACAAAAGCTGTTAACGTTACCCAAAAGCAACAGATGTTTGTAATTATGTTCGGAATGTTTATCACGTTTTTCCTGATCTTACATTATCTGCCGAACGACATGACATTTTCAAACGCACTTCACATCGCAGGAGCAAACGACAAAATGAATATCGTCGATTTTTCATTCGATCCTGAAGAACGCTATACCTTGTGGAGCGGCATCACCGGCGGGTTTTTCCTGGCACTCTCCTACTTCGGTACCGATCAGTCGCAAGTTGGCCGTTATCTTTCCGGGAAATCAATCCGCGAAAGCCAAATGGGTCTCATCATGAACGGTTTTCTAAAAGTTCCGATGCAGTTTTTCATCTTGCTCACCGGCGTCATGGTTTTTGTGTTCTATCAATTTAACCCGGTGCCGCTGAACTTCAATCCGAATGCAAAAGCCGCAATCGACGCTTCGCCATACAAAGCCGAATACCAAGACCTCGAACAGCAACTTGCCGCCATTTCCGAAGAAAAAAAGGAATACAACCTACTCTATATCGATCATCTCAACCAGAATTACGACAATCCGATTCTGCGCAAACAAATGATCGCCCTTTCAGGCAAGGAAAAAGATCTTCGCGAACAAGCCAAGGAAATCATCCTAAAAGCCGACAACAAGACTGAAACCAACGACAAAGATTACGTTTTCATTCACTTTATTGTAAACTATCTCCCACAAGGCCTCATCGGATTACTGCTTGCCGTAATTCTATCGGCGGCAATGAGTTCGTCGGCGTCAGGCCTTACCGCACTTGCTTCGACCACCGCAATCGATATCTATAAACGAAACGTTACGGGCAACCATTCCGAGAAACACTTCGTAAACATGACGAAATTCTTCACGCTAATCTGGGGAATCATCGCCATTTTATTTGCCTGCGTCGGGACGTTATTCGAAAACCTGATACAACTCGTCAACATCGTCGGCTCGATCTTTTACGGAACCGTTCTCGGCATTTTCCTGGTCGGATTTTACATCAAATACATTCAGGCAAAAGCCATTTTCGTTGGCGCGGTCATCGCACAATTGGCCATTTTCGTCATCTTCTACATGGATGTCGTCGGGTTCCTCTGGCTCAACTTCATCGGAGCCATGCTCTGCATCCTACTCGCACTACTGCTGCAAATAACGATTTTCAGAAACGACAAATTACTCGAAGCAAAATAAAAAAAGTCCCCGTTTAATTGGGGACTTTACTTTTACGACTGATTTGGGCGTGCCGGCGTAGAAATATAAACTCTTGCTGAGCCATTCAATCCGCCGTCGCGCTGTTTGCTATGTCTTTTGCTTGGCAAGCCTGCGCAAAAGGACGCCGCGCCCATCGCTCACGCAAACCTGTCAATAATTGATTATTTTTTGCTCCACTCGTTGATGCTGTCTTGATTCATCTTAACATAATCGTTGTTATTTGCCTTTTGAGCAGCAGCCAATGAAATTTTAGCGGTTTCGATTGCACCTTTCTTGTCGCCAAGTCTTGCCTGAATCAACGCTTTTTGACGATAGTAGTAAAAAGGTTTGTCTTTGCTAAGTTCCAAGGCTTTGTTTACAAAAGTAAGCGCCTTGTTTGCATCGCCATTCGACTGGTAGTAATACTGAGCCGCTGAGAAATAATCCCCCGAAGTTGGCCCGTTTAGCGCCTTGTCAATATTTGCCATTGCCATTTTTTGCGTCGGAACTTCAAAACGAACCGGGATCAAGGTTTTTTCCCAAATGATTTCAAGATCGGCATAGTTGTTATCCAGGTTGTTGAAACCAATGGTGAACGTTTCAACCGCACGGTCAAGCATCACCGGTTTTACGCTTGTTTTCAAAGCTACTTTCGATTCGTCCCACGGCTCAGGTGTTCCCCAATTGTTGGTATCGGTATAAAAAATCACATCCCAATTCTCAGCTTTGGGAACTGTAAAGATCGCATACTTGCCTTTTTTCAAAGTTTTGCCGCCAATCACTACATCTTCGCTAAAAGTGATCATCGAATTCTGGTTCGCACCGGTTCTCCAAACACGACCAAACTGAACCAGATCGCCATAAATCGTTCTGCCTTTCATGCTCGGACGAGCGTACTCAACCACAACATCAGTCAAACCAACCGTTTGGTTTACTACAGCACCCGGACTCGACTGCGGAGTTCTTACTTGAGCGTCAGCCGAAAATGCAATCGCCGCCACAAACAGCATCGTGAAAATTTTCTTCATGTTTTTAGTTTTAGTTAATGCGTAAATTTACAAAAGTCAACCGCTTTTTCCGCACTTTCAAATCACAATTTTCACCTACTTTGTTTAAGAGAAATAACTCGGCGTTAAACATTTTCATACCTTTATCTGATGCAGCAACCACCCGAAAAAATCTCGATATTCTGGTTTAGACGCGATTTGCGAACCGACGACAATCACGCACTTTTCCAGGCGCTTTCCGGTCAACTCAAAGTGATTCCAATATTTATCTACGATGAAAATATATTGGGTGAGCTCGACCGCACCGACTCGCGGGTAACATTCATTCATAGGTTGCTGTCCAAAATCAATAAAAAGTTCGCGGCTTCAAATTCGGGCGTCGCAACCTTTTTCGGGAAACCAGTCGAGGTATTTAAACAACTAGTCGCCGAAAACCAAATTGACTCCGTTTTTACAAACCGCGATTACGAACCTTATGCTACTGCTCGCGATGTTGAAGTTCAATCATTACTTTCCAAACATAACATTCAGTTTCACGACTTTAAAGATCATATCATTTTCGAACAATCAGAAGTTGTAAAACCCGATGGCAAACCTTATCTGGTCTTTACGCCGTACAGCAATAAGTGGAAAGCAGCTTTAAGTAAATCTGAAATTCCGGAATTTAAATCTGAATTGAAGCTTACAAATTTGTCAAATAACCAGTATCCATTCCTGACACTTGCTCAAATCGGATTTACAGAATCGGCAGTCGGACCGCCGGAACTCAATGTTTCGACTAACATTATCGACAATTATAGCCAGACCCGCAATCTTCCAATCAAACCTACGTCGTACCTTGGCGCGCATCTTCGTTTTGGATCAACCAGTATTCGCAAATTGGTCCGATTAGCATTATCCGCAAAGGATCCGACATTTTTGAATGAATTGATTTGGCGCGAGTTCTTTATTCAAATTCTATTTCATTTCCCGCATACGGTCGATCGAAGTTTCAAACCGCAATACGATCATGTTCAATGGCGAAACAACGAAACCGACTTTAAAAATTGGTGTCAAGGAAAAACCGGCTATCCAATGGTTGATGCCGGAATGCGCGAATTAAACGCTACCGGTTTTATGCATAATCGCGTCAGAATGATTACTGCGGGATTTTTGTGTAAACATCTGCTGATTGATTGGCGTTGGGGCGAGGCGTATTTTGCCACCAAACTTCTCGATTACGAACAGGCATCAAACGTGGGCAATTGGCAATGGGCAGCCGGAAGCGGAGTCGACGCGGCACCTTATTTCCGAATCTTTAATCCATCGGAACAGCTGCGGAAATTTGACCCAAAATTTGAATACGTCCGAAAATGGATTCCGGAATTTGACGATTTATCTTATCCTCAGCCCATCGTCGATCACGCTTTCGCCCGGGAACGTTGTATTTCAACCTACAAACAGGCGTTATCCCAATTTTGAAATCAGGTCAAACGAAAGTTCGTTGAAATGGTTGATTTTCATGTCGGCAAGCGAGAGATCCTGCAACTTCGAGTGTTCGCTGTCGTAACCAATGCAAAAAATTCCGGCACTTTTAGCCGATTTGATGCCGTTGGTGCTGTCTTCGATCACAATGCATTTTTCTTTCGGATGGCCTGACAATTCGGCTGCTTTCTCAAAAATCGCCGGATGCGGTTTCGACTGCGGAAAATCTTCGCCACTAACAATGTGCGAAAAATATTGATGCAGCTTAAACCGGTTAAAAATCTTTTCAATCGTCACATACGCTGATGACGATGCCAAGATCAATTGCATGCCGTTTTGATGCAGATCCACGATTAAATCCAATACGCCGTCAAGAAGGAACAAGTCTTCTTTCGAATCAAAAGCATCGTTGAAAATCGCCCGCTTGATGTCGACCAATTTTTCAACTTCTTCCTGCAATCCAAATTGATCTTTTAATTTTTGATAGATATTCTTTGTCGAATTGCCGGTGAACGTTGCGTAAAGTTCTCGCGGAATTTCGATATTCAACAATTTAAAATGTTGCTGAAAGGCAAAATAGTGAACCGGTTCAGTGTCGACTATTACGCCATCCATGTCAAATATTACGGTTGTAATCATTCTTCTCTTTTTAATAAATGTCGGATTACGGTTTCGGCGGCGTACAGTCCGAAAAGTCCGGGCATATAGCTATTTGTTCCGTAAAACGACTTTTTGTAGTTCTTGCCGTCGGTGGTTTTCAAGCTACGTTCATCCTGTATTTCAGACGAATAAACCACTTTTACGCCTTTGTCGATTTTGACTTCTTTGAGACGTTTTTTTATTGCTTTGGCCAGAAAGCAGTTTTCGGTATTGCTGATATCGGCAACCTTAACTTTTGCAGCTTCCATCTTTCCGCCTGCGCCCATACTGCTGATAATTTTGACGCGCTTTCGTTTGGCGGCCGTAATCAAATTCAGTTTCGGGGTTACGCTGTCGATGCAATCCATTACATAATCAAATTCGTCTGACACGATTTCGAAAGCGCGTTCCGGCGATAAGAATTCTTTGATCTTTGTCAGTTGAAGTTCGGGGTTAATATCCATCAGGCGGTTGCCAACCACGTCAACTTTAGGCTGTCCGACAGTTGAGTGAAGCGCGGGCAATTGACGGTTTATATTAGTGATATCGACCACATCACCATCGACGATCGTTATTTTTCCGACTCCGGCACGCGCTACGAATTCGGCTGCAAAAGAGCCAACTCCGCCAACGCCAACAATTAAAACATTTGCTTTTGCAAGCTTTTCCATTCCCTGGTCACCGAACAATAACGCGGTTCTCTCAGTCCATTCTGCCATTAGTATTTGTAGTAAATATTCGTTTATAATTTGTTTTCATCAGTTCCTGCAAATCTTCAACCGAGATTCCGCGGTACGACGCAGCTTTGTTGTAAACCTCCTCAATGCTTTGGTCGGCAGAATCAGTTTCGAGAAAAAACCGATCATCGGGAACAGATTGAAGTACTTCCTCCATAGCTGGATTTCGCATTAAATGTTTTCCAAACGACAAATAAATATCGTGATCCAGCATTTGTTTCGCGGTCATAACATTCTTGGCAAATCCGTGGATGATGAGCGGTACGGTCAATTTCATGTTTTTGTGTAGCGCTGCCAACTCCGAGTACGCCCCAACAATATGAAGAATGACCGGTTTTTGAAATTCCTGGGCAAGCATCAACTGCTGTTCGAACGCTTTTTGCTGAAGTTTATAATCAACATTCACTTTATGATCGAGTCCGCACTCGCCTACTGCTATGCAATTCGGATCTTGCAGCCTGTCTTCGGTCAGTTGAAGCTCGCGGGTCAGGGTTTCACGCCTGACATACCACGGGTGAATTCCGCTTGAATAAACACCGTTGTGCGAAACCGGATCAGACGGATAAACGTTCAGAATCTCAAGCGATTCGTGATTGCCCGATAGTCCGTGAGTGTGCAAATTGATGTATTTCATAGTCCGATGTTTTGAACGCCGAAACCGACGAATGCCCTTTAGGCAAAAATAAACAAAAGCAACCGATTACCTGTGTTAAGTTGGCCCAACAATGCAAACACTTTGCGTAACTTTGCCGCACTTTTACACGACCATGATCCGATCAGCTTTTCAGCGCTATACCAATAATTTCAAAGGATTTTCCCGCGAAATCTGGATTCTCACGCTTATCACCTTTATTAACCGCGCCGGTACGATGGTGCTTCCATTTTTATCGAAGTATCTAAAAGAAGATCTGCACTTCACGCTGGATGAAGTGAGCTGGATTTTGGTCAGCTTCGGCGCAGGGTCGATGGCCGGGTCGTGGTTAGGCGGCAAACTTGCGGATAAACTCGGTTTCTATAAAGTAATGGTGTTTAGCTTGTTCACCAGCGGGCTCATGTTTTACGGAATACAGTTTATTACGTCGTTTTGGGGACTTTGCATCGGGATGTTCTGCATTATGACCGTCGCCGATATGTTCCGCCCGGCGATGTTTGTTTCACTTGGTGCGTACGCCAAACCTGAAAACAGGACTCGCGCGCTGACTTTGGTTCGGTTGGCTGTTAACTTAGGATTTGCGGCAGGACCGGCATTGGGCGGACTAATCATCATGGGAATTGGTTACAAAGGTCTTTTTTGGATTGATGGAACGTCGTGTATTGTTTCGATATTGATTTTTACGCTTTTGGTCAAGGAGAAAAAGCGTTCGCCATTTATAGACACGACACATCCCGGCGAGGTGCTTACCGCGTCGGTTTTTAAAGACCGTCCGTTTTGGGTGTTTTTGCTGATCAGCTTCGCGACGGCGTTAGTGTTCTTCCAGCTTTTCACCACCTTGCCGCTTTATCATCACGATCAGTATGCGCTGACCGAATTTCAGACCGGATTGCTGATGACTTTAAACGGGCTTTTGATTTTCTTTTTGGAAATGCCGATTGTCGGATACTTTGAACGCAAAAAGGTTAACAAACTTAGGATCATCCTATGGGGTTCGTTTTTAATGGCGCTGAGTTATTTTAGCCTGATGATTAACGTTTGGGCGGGAATACTGGTGATCAGCATTCTATTTATCACGGTGGGTGAAATGTTTGTGTTCCCGTTCTCAAATTCGTTTGCGATGAGTCGCGCGCCGAAAGGTCATGAAGGACGTTACATGGCGCTTTACACGATGAGTTTCAGTTTGGCACATATTGTTAGTGCGAAACTCGGTTTGGGCATTATTGAGCATGGTGGCTATCAGCTGAATTGGTTTGTGATGGGTGCAATTGGGGTGGCGGCCGCACTGGCTACAATTTACTTAATCAGGTTAACAACGTCAAGATATTAGCAACAACATAGCAGCATGCGGCAGGGATAGCAGCGAAAATCCTCCTGATAAGGAGATTGCAGCGAATAGCCCGACCCTTGTGGTGCCGCCCAAATTTCAATCATTTTTACTTAAATTTGAGTATGTATAAATTTCTGGCAAAGGTTAACCGGCTGATTTTACCCTCGTTTACGCGGCGGCAGCTTGATATGGCTAAGGCGAAAAAGTGGCAATTGGCGCTGATTGCGTGGCGGTATTTTGTGACTACGCGCGCGCTGGATTCTTCGAAAAAGTGACACTTCTACCCTGAAAACGGTCGGTGGCGGGTTGCATTTTTGTGGAGAATATCAGGAAAAGTTTACGGGTTGCTAAGGGTACGCACAGCGCGGCAGCGGGGGATGCATTACCACGCGAAGGGATTGACTCCGTCGTATTTCATTTCGCGCGGCAGCGGGGGGCAATGCGTATGTAGGTGGCTAAAAAAACTACCCGAAGGTGGTTACTTTTTCTTAAATTGGGTGTCATTGCATTTATTTTCTTCATACCATTTCAACCACCCCTTTTTATCATCATCAAATCCTTTTAATGTATAGATATTTCTGTAATTAAGAGTTTTTTCGTAATCTACACAAACATAATCATCTAAAAAACTTAATGCTTCATCGTATTGTTTTCTATTATGGGATTTACCATGAATAACATCTTCAGCATCGTGAATAGATTTGAAAAATTTCTCTCTAAACACAATGTTCTCATTACAATTTGTCTTTATCGAACGACAATTCAAACTTATTAGTGATAACAATAATAAATTTATTCTACTTATATACAACTTTTTCATGGAATATGTTTTTTTGTAACTATTAATCCACCACTGGAGGAGGTGCTATAAGATTGTTCAGTTTTTGTTCCATCTTTTTCTAAAAATGTGTCTGCGACACCACTGCTGCGCAAAGTCTCCCGACTTTGAGCTTTAATAACCATTATATTTATCTAAAGAACTGTTTCTTAAAACATCTACAACAGGATTATCCGCTTTTTCAACGGTCAAAATACCTTCTCCATTTATGTAATTACTCGCACTCGAATAAATATATTCCGAAGCTTTTATAACAATACCTGCTCGAACAGGATTTAAATGTATATAATCTAATTTTGACCACATAAATTTTTCTGAATAAATCTCTTCAGCATGATTTCCATATTGCCAAAACTGATAATTTTTGTTGCGGCAGTGAGATTCTGTAGCTAGCTTAAAACGCTCTAACATCCATTCTCTTCGACTTTCGGGTTCGGTTTGAATTTTATCTAAAATTATTTTTGCAGTAAACTTTTTAAAATCTCTGATTAAGTCTGATAATTTGCCGTCTTTTGACTGTATAATTAAATGGATATGATTACTCATTATTACATAACCATACACAATCATTCCTTTATTTTTAATGCAAAACTCTAAACTGTCAATAATGCATTCACGATAAATTTTTCTGGTAAAAACATCAATCCAGTCTACAACTGTGGCTGTAATAAAATGTACTTTTTCTTGTTCTCTTATAATGTATCCTTCTTTCATGGCGTGTAAATAGTTTTATTAAATATAATCAATCCTTTTTTTAATAAAAAAAGCTACAACATTACTGTTATAGCTTTTGTTTTATTATTGCGCAAAGTCGGGAGACTTTGCGCAGCGGGGGTGGACGCGCTCAATGAGGTTGCAACCGACTCTATCAACGCCGCCGAGCTTGCGCTGTTGCAAGTGGATTACCAAGTGATGGATGAGGTAAGCTTCAAAGCACACTTGCAGAAGTTAATCAGGCTCGACTGCATGACGTTAAACAGGACGGCGTTGCAGGTTTTGATTGACAATAGGGACGGCTGGGAGTTAGAATATCGTAAGGGCGGATTGGAATACTTGATGGGTGAATTGAATTAAAAAACCACACCATAATGTGTGGTTTTTCATTGAAAAACAGAGACTGGGTTAGCTCTATCTCATTGTATCAAGGTACTCAAAGTATTTTATCTCTTTGGCTATCAAATTTTTATTAATATCATTTATCGAAGCGTTCGAGGTAAAAGTCATTACTACTTTATTTCCCTTTTTTACAAATAGTCTGCAAATGGTGCTTTGAGACTTCCTCTGACCGCAAGTAATCATGATGTTTTTTCCATCGCAGTCCTCAAATATATCGGTAAGTTTTTTTGGGTCAATTGTTCTCTCTTTTGTTTCTCCATTTTCACTAAAGTAGACCTTTCCATCCTTAACATAAACTCTCATAAATTTCTCTTGACGGTCGTAACCCGTTTTAGAGATAATTCTAATTATGTCAAGCGAGTTATTTGAAGAATTAAATTCAGAAAAATTCTTAGCTATTGAAGTATTATCGCCGAAATATTCCGTTTCTGATGCAATCTCAACTTTAGAACAGTTCAATTCCTCTTTAGTTTTACTAGATTGAGCGGAGCAACCAAGGCATAAGATTGACAACAACCCAACGCTAATTTGATTTATAATAGTCATATCCCTCTTGTTTAACGTTAATAGTTTTATTCTTAACTCCAGCTTTACCCGAGAACGGGCTAATATATTGAATTTCCAAATTGTATGTTTGTCTTAAAGGGATTACAGTGCCTCTTGAATTACTTACTTCACCACGAACAATATTTTCTGTGTGCGACGCGCTTTTCTCATTAATTTCTTTATTCTGATTATTTGTATCAAAAGTTTTTTGTAAAACGGACTGTGGGTCATCTTTACGAGAAATATTAGGCATTTCGATTGGTGAATCAATTCCACTATCAACATCAACGCCATGTCCCACTGCTGCGCAAAGTCTCCCGACTTTGAGCTTTAATAACCATTATATTTATCTAAAGAACTGTTTCTTAAAACATCTACAACAGGATTATCCGCTTTTTCAACGGTCAAAATACCTTCTCCATTTATGTAATTACTCGCACTCGAATAAATATATTCATTTCCTCGCTTTAACGATGTCCCGCTGTCTGCTATATCTTTTTCTAACCTGCGGATTAGAAAAAGGATGTCGCGCCCATCGGGGCTATGATCTCAGATCTTCATTCAGTTTCGCCCGGAGCCGATGCTAATCCGTAAATTTACACCATAAAAAAAGGTGAAAACCTTTACAGATCTTCACCTAATTCGTTACTAATTCGTGACCTCGACTGGATTCAAACCAGTAACCTTCTGAGCCGTAATCAGATGCGCTATTCAGTTGCGCCACGAGGCCTTATTGCGGTTGCAAATATAGTCAAAATTGACATTTGTGCAAGTCTAATTTGAAAATATTTTCAAGTCCGCAACAGATTTTTATTGCTGTGAAGCCGGCCCACGCTGCATCTTGCTGAGCCCCAGCAATCCACCTGCAAGAACACCGACTAGAATATAATCGTTAATCGGAGCTGCCGGTACATCTTCGACGTCGTCTTCAAACTCTTCCTGTGCCATTGCAGGCTGGGTCGTGAGCATTGTGAAGAAAATAACAAAAAGGCAGAGTATTGAGAATGATCTTTTTTTCATGGTCGTAGGTTATTTTACGATTAGTTTTTTGATTGTTGTACCGTTTGCCGATGCTACTTTTACAAGATAAACACCTGCTTGAAGCTGATTTGGAGCGATGTTCAACACATTCGATGTGGCTGCAAATTCGCGTTCAAAAACCTGCTGTCCCAAAATACTTGTCATCGTCACTTTTACCGGTTCAGCCGATGGCAATTGGATGGAGAACGATCCGCTTTCAGTTGGGTTTGGATATAATCTAACCGCGTTTGCAAATACCTGATCGTTGTTGCCAAGTGCCGTACCGAAAATAATGTCAAAACGATTGGCTGCAACACTCGATGGATTGTTTGCATCTACCGTAAAGCTAATGTCGGTTGACTCATCGTTTGCAAGTTCATATGTGGTATTGGTGTGTTTGTCAAGTAGCATGGCCGTTACATCCGAAAGTCCGCTTACCGTCATGCGGTATGTGTAATTCGTGCTTCTATACTGCGTGTTTGAAAGTGGAAGCACATCGGTTGAAACCGGATAGTTTCTGGTTTCATAACTCAACACTTTTCCTGAGTTCATCAGTCCTGCGTTTTCATCCTGATTCCCCGGCTTGATCGCATCCAGACTGTTCAATTCATTTGAATAATCATCGCCAAAGGCTACAAGGAAACCATCAGCTGCAGATCCGTTTGATGCTAATGATGCCGCATCGTAAAGCGTACCACGAATGGTTGCAACCGTACCTGACATTCTGAATACAGGCGCTTGAACCGGTCCTACATTTTTGTGTGATTCCTTGAAAGTAATCATTGCCGACCCGTTATCCGATCCCTGAACAAATGCCGCCTGACCCGGTTGAAGGAATCTGTTGGCAAGTGATCCCGAAACGGTATTGACTTCCGGCGAACCGAAAACTACGGTTACATAAGCACCACGTGTAGCCACATTTGGATCCCAGATCGTATAGAATGTGTTTTTGATCAACGTTGATTCTTGCAACACTAAATCCATGTCAACTGGCGCCTGATAAGGGTTTCCGATTAAACTAAATCGGTCGGCACCGCCACTTAAATCCGTAACAACAACATCACCCGTTTTAATCGTACCCGTCGATCTTAAGACAGTACTTGTTGGCTCAGCCGTGTTGCTTGCAAGGTTTACCGTTCTGTCACCACGAACAAGCATTCTGTATGGTGTTCCGGCTAGTAATGGCGTATTTGTTGTCGTTGCTGCAATCCAGCTGGTTGTTGTTCCAGGGTTGGTATTCCAATACGTATATAATGACGGGTTGTTGGTTGCTGTGGCATCAAAACCATTTGCAGCACCACCCGCTCCGGTAATGTCGGTTCCAAAGCCCGGAACTTCCGCACCGTTTTCCTGCCAGTTTGAACGAATCGTTCCACCATCAACCGGTGAAGAAAGGAATCGGAACGCTCTTCTTGCTGGGATAAATCGCTCGATGGTCATCTCCCCGCTCACGTTACCGGTAACCGGTGCAATCACTGCTGATCCGGATGCGTCGCTTTTCAGCGTCAGGAAATTCCCGGTATTAAATGTACCGGCATTCATTGATAGAACTCCGGTTAGATCAACCGCACCTTCAAGGGTAACCGAAGTTGCATTGATCGTTAGATTTTTTACAGTGTTTTCGACAAAAGCGCCACTCGGAACCGTTTGGGCCGACGTTCCAATAAACGCAAGGCTACCATCAGTTACATCAAAAGTCCCCTGATTTTGGATCGACCCCGCAACTTGAAGAACACCTGATCCGTTAACCGTTACAGTTGCACCGGCAGCAATCGAAATATTTCTAGCAGCCGCAGTTCCGGATGCAATTACCGGATAAGTTGTAGTAACCGGGATGATTGCATCTACTCCGGCACCTGGGATAACGTTACAGCTCCAGTTTCCGGCTGTATTCCAGTCTGAACTAACACTACCTGTCCAGGTGTTTGTTCCTTGAACGGTTACAAGAGTTGATGGCGACGTAACTGACGAGCAAACGCCGCTAGTTACCACAGCTCTAAAATATCTGTTTGACGTTAACGGAGCTGTTGTGAACGTTCCCGTTGTTGCTCCTGCGATATTAGACCATCCGGTAGTTCCGTCAAGGGACTGTTGCCACTGAATAGTTCCTGTGCTCCCGCTTAACGATACTGTTGCACTTGCATTATAGCAAACGGTTTGATTTGGTGAAATAGTTCCGGCAGATGATGTTGGATTAACCGTAATCGTAATTACGTTAGAAAACGCTTCACCACAAGATCCGCTTTGTACTCTCGCTCTGTAATAGCGTGTTACAGTTGGCGGCGTTGGAACAAACATTGCATTTGTTGCACCCGTTCCTGCCGCGCTTGCGAAACCGGTTGTAGCCGATAGCGACGTTTGCCACTGAATCGTACCCGTGTGTCCGGTTAATGACAACACAATTCCTTGTCCCTGACAAACAACTGATTGAGAACTTGTAGCAGTACCACCTGCTGATGTTGCAATTACATTAACAACTGAAACAGCTGATCTTGTGGCAGCACATTCTAATCCGTTAGGTGTTGCAACAACGTAGTAATAAAAAGTCCCATTGCTTGAAACCGGCGGATTGTATGAGTTTGATGTCGCAGACTGAATTAAAGTTCCACCGACATTACTATTTGTAGTGTTAGAGTACCATTGGTACGTAATTGATTGTCCTCGAGCTGAAGAAAATATATTTACGGCCTGTCCCGTACAAGTAGTAAGAGACGGTTGCGGCTGGATTGTAAATGATGCACCTAATAGCGCTTCCTGACTAAGAATTGAGCCAAGTGAATTACTCACCTGAACTGAATAAGCGCCAGCTTGCGCGGGGGTAAAATTTTCGACAACATAAGTTGAGGACGTCGCTCCCGCAATGTTAACTCCGTTTCTTTTCCATTGATAAGTGATTCCGTTACCTTCGGCTACAACGGTAAAAGTTGCATTAGCTCCTTCACATACTACCTGAGAAATAGGCTGAGTGGTTATAACCGGCGTGCCAAGTGCAAAAGATCCTTCATTATACGCAATAAATGCCGGATCACTGTTTCCTGCAGCGCTCCATCGAAGCCCTTTGATATTTGCCACATTCTCGGCACTAATGCCAAAATCCGAAAATTTAAGCGCTAAAACCCGGTAATCACGAAAACCATCACCTGCTGTACCGTTGCCAATAATGGTTGCAGTTGCATATGGAGCATTTCCTGATAACGTAAAAAGATCCAGATTATATTTACCAACGGCGTTAACATTATTGAAATTTGCCGAATAGGCTGTTCCCACAACATTACCATTAATATCAACAAACGCAAACGAATCGTATGGCGCACCACTTGGATCAGCAATCTGAGTGATCATAACATCCGGAACATTATCGATCACTGCTTGCTCGTTGATGTTACCAACAGGCAGAGTCAAAACCATTGACGATTTCAGGTTGGTTACACCAGTTCCGATATCAAGGCCGCGGATACCATCGATTAAAACATCCTTCACGGTTAACCCCGCAACAGCCGCTGAATTATAAACAGTTGCATTTGGATTGCCATCAACAGCTTTTCCAAGGGCGATGTAGTCATTATTTGTTCCGGTTGAACCAGGAAGAGTTGTTATCGGAAACGCACGAAATTGGGTCGGCATAAACGAAATACCGTTATTTGTCAAAATCGCATCATTGACACCGGTTGAGTAAATTTGGCTATTAACCTCAAACGCTACAAGGTTATGTCGGTTATTTGGTCGGTTCCCGTTAATTGCTCCAGACGACGAAGACCAATACCCTTCATAATCTGTGACAATTCTGGTCACATTTTGTGCATTAACAGTACTGCCTGAAAAAAGTACCGCAAAAAAAAGAAGAACTTGAAGTAACCCTGATCGAAGGGTAAAAAGTAAAGATTTGGACATATATTCAAATTATTATTCGTCGGATTTTACCCCTAACGACAACAGTTAATATTCTAATTTCGAGGGCCGTTCAAACCCGGTTTCGCGCAAAATAACATCATTTTTTTTTTACTTGTTACTAAAATCAAATTTTACAGATTAAAATCAAATTCTATCGACAAGCAGCATAATGCGCAAAAAAAAACAGCCTTCTGGAGGCTGTTTTGAGACTAAGTCGTGATACTCTTTTTTCGTATAAAGCGATATCCGAGGATACCTGCCGCGGCAACACCTACTAATATATAATCGTTAATCGGAGCTGCCGGTACATCTTCGACGTCATCCGGAAAATCTTCAGGGCCGTCATTCTCCTGCGCCATTGCAGGCTGGATCGTGAGCATTGTGAAGAAAACAACAAAAAGGGAGAATATTGAGAATGATCTTTTTTTCATGGTCGTAGGTTATTTTACGATTAGTTTTTTGATTGTTGTACCGTTTGCCGATGCTACTTTTACAAGATAAACACCTGCTTGAAGCTGATTTGGAGCGATGTTCAACACATTCGATGTGGCTGCAAATTCGCGTTCAAAAACCTGCTGTCCCAAAATACTTGTCATCGTCACTTTTACCGGTTCAGCCGATGGCAATTGGATGGAGAACGATCCGCTTTCAGTTGGGTTTGGATATAATCTAACCGCGTTTGCAAATACCTGATCGTTGTTGCCAAGTGCCGTACCGAAAATAATGTCAAAACGATTGGCTGCAACACTCGATGGATTGTTTGCATCTACCGTAAAGCTAATGTCGGTTGACTCATCGTTTGCAAGTTCATATGTGGTATTGGTGTGTTTGTCAAGTAGCATGGCCGTTACATCCGAAAGTCCGCTTACCGTCATGCGGTATGTGTAATTCGTGCTTCTATACTGCGTGTTTGAAAGTGGAAGCACATCGGTTGAAACCGGATAGTTTCTGGTTTCATAACTCAACACTTTTCCTGAGTTCATCAGTCCTGCGTTTTCATCCTGATTCCCCGGCTTGATCGCATCCAGACTGTTCAATTCATTTGAATAATCATCGCCAAAGGCTACAAGGAAACCATCAGCTGCAGATCCGTTTGATGCTAATGATGCCGCATCGTAAAGCGTACCACGAATGGTTGCAACCGTACCTGACATTCTGAATACAGGCGCTTGAACCGGTCCTACATTTTTGTGTGATTCCTTGAAAGTAATCATTGCCGACCCGTTATCCGATCCCTGAACAAATGCCGCCTGACCCGGTTGAAGGAATCTGTTGGCAAGTGATCCCGAAACGGTATTGACTTCCGGCGAACCGAAAACTACGGTTACATAAGCACCACGTGTAGCCACATTTGGATCCCAGATCGTATAGAATGTGTTTTTGATCAACGTTGATTCTTGCAACACTAAATCCATGTCAACTGGCGCCTGATAAGGGTTTCCGATTAAACTAAATCGGTCGGCACCGCCACTTAAATCCGTAACAACAACATCACCCGTTTTAATCGTACCCGTCGATCTTAAGACAGTACTTGTTGGCTCAGCCGTGTTGCTTGCAAGGTTTACCGTTCTGTCACCACGAACAAGCATTCTGTATGGTGTTCCGGCTAGTAATGGCGTATTTGTTGTCGTTGCTGCAATCCAGCTGGTTGTTGTTCCAGGGTTGGTATTCCAATACGTATATAATGACGGGTTGTTGGTTGCTGTGGCATCAAAACCATTTGCAGCACCACCCGCTCCGGTAATGTCGGTTCCAAAGCCCGGAACTTCCGCACCGTTTTCCTGCCAGTTTGAACGAATCGTTCCACCATCAACCGGTGAAGAAAGGAATCGGAACGCTCTTCTTGCTGGGATAAATCGCTCGATGGTCATCTCCCCGCTCACGTTACCGGTAACCGGTGCAATCACTGCTGATCCGGATGCGTCGCTTTTCAGCGTCAGGAAATTCCCGGTATTAAATGTACCGGCATTCATTGATAGAACTCCGGTTAGATCAACCGCACCTTCAAGGGTAACCGAAGTTGCATTGATCGTTAGATTTTTTACAGTGTTTTCGACAAAAGCGCCACTCGGAACCGTTTGGGCCGACGTTCCAATAAACGCAAGGCTACCATCAGTTACATCAAAAGTCCCCTGATTTTGGATCGACCCCGCAAGTTGAAGAACACCTGATCCGTTAACCGTTACAGTTGCACCGGCAGCGATAATGATGTTTTTCGCATTTGACGTTCCTGAAGCCATCACGGGATAAACATTTGGCGAGGCAACAACAGGAATCAAAACATCCGTATTGCGATTCGGCATGACATTATTGAACCAGTTGCCTGGTGTATTCCAATCGCTCGACACATCGCCCTGCCACACAGCACGCGGTGAAAACGACCCTTCATTGTAAGCGATAAACGACGGATCACTACCGCCTCCGGGAGTTAATCGCAAATACGCCACCTGCTCTTTATTTGCATCAGTAATTCCGAATTGCGATAAACGTAATGCCGCTACTCGTACTTCGCGATTTCCTGATTGACCACCTGTTCCGATAAGAGCTGTATTGACAGACTCACCGAAATTGTATCCGTATAGATCTAATGCCATATTTGCAACAATTGGCGAAGAGGTCGATTGGACCGTAACGGTAACCGAATTTCCTACCCGGATATTGTCGGCATTTAGGAATTCATACACATCGTTTGCCGATGGCGTTCCCACATTCATAAATAAAATATCGGGTGCATTGTCGCTGATTGCCGCACTGTTAATATTTCCAACCGGAACCGTAAAAATAACCGTCGAAGTCATATTTGTAATCGAGGTTCCAATGTCAAGTCCACGTATTCCATCCGTCAAGGCATCCCTGGTCGTGATCGCCTGCAACTCCGGCGTAAGAACTCGCGCTGCCGAATTGCCATCAACAGCATTTCCCGTTACCAAATAATAGCTGCTTTGAATCGTTCCGGGCAAGAAACCTAGAGGTACCGAACGAAACTGAGCTGGTGTAAAAACCGGAACGTTTGCTGAGATTTTTGCATCGTCAACACCGGTTGAATAAACAACGCCATTATATGTAAAACCAAGCAGATGATGCCTGTTATTAGGCGTAACCGAGTTTACACTAGTCGAGGATGATGAATAATACCCATTAAAATCAGTAATAATGCGGGTTACCTGCGCTTGGGCAACAGCGAGATTGAGAATCGAAAATATTGCGATCAAAATCGTCTTGGTAATTTTAACTTTCATTCGGTTAAGGATTTAGTTTGCGTTTAAGGTGCTATCAAAACAGCAATAACCAAATTAGCTATATTTTATGAAAATCAAATCGTTACCAAATTATTCCAGATTAAGTGCGGACAATCATCGACGAAGAACGCAAAAGTTTCAATAATGTGCGACAATCTGCTCAAAAAGTTGTTGACTGCAGAACATAAATTTTGGTTAATCTAACTAAAAAAGGGAATTATGATTAATACATTTACGTTTTTAAGGAAATAATTTTACATTTATCATCCCAAAGCTAAAACCTATACAGATATCATTATGGAAACTACATTTGAAACCATTGAAAAGGAAAATATAACTACGCTTCACTTTCCTAAGTCGGATGTGCTGGAAGATCGCGAACAACGCCAGCAGCGTCAGTCTGAGCTGAAACGCGCACTATCGCTCGGAAACCTTGAACACGAGAAAATTAAAATTTACTTCGAAGACGCCGCATCGAAAAAAGTAGTCGAAACAACAGTTTGGGGCGTAACCGACAACGAGGTTATCCTCAAAAAAGGGGTGGGAATCCCGATAAACCGAATTTACAAATCGCTCTGATTATTCCAATCTAAAGGTTATCGGATAATTATAAAGACATCTAACCGGCTTGCCCGCTAATTTGGCGGGCTCCCATTTTCCATTAAACAATAATAACACCCGGGCAGCCTCAACTTTCATCTGTTCTAAAGCAGCAGCGTCCTTTTGTTTGTCACTGTCTGAGACTTCAGCAGTTTTTCCTTCAGTCAAATAATCCTTTGCAACGGCCGAGAACGCTTTTACCTCGCGCATCGAACCATCAACCTCAATTATAAAACTCGTAAAGACCGTCACGTTTTTATTTCGCAGATCGGGAAACTGAAAATTATCGCGAATAAACTTTGACATCGTATACATGCCTGATTCAAGCTGAGGCTTTTCATCTACTTCAGTCGATCTGTAGATCGTAGAATCAGTCTGCGCAAATGTGGTTAAACTGAAAAAAATTGCAACCACCAATAATAACTTATTCATCTCATTCGGATTATCTCAATCGAAGATATGCATTCCTTTATAATTTAACCTAAAAATTTAATCGACGTTTTATAATATCAAACTTGATGAACTTTTTTAAGTGGAAATTGTACAACACCCAACCGCAGATTTAATGGTAAGTTTAAATAAAAAAATTACCATGAAAAAAATTACCTTTCTACTCTTAGTATCTTCTTTTGCAATACAGGCTCAGGATACCTGTGTTGACGCGCTACCGGTTTCTGCCGGAATGCATACTGTTGAAAGCATTTCCGGATCAGGAATTCCGTCTCCCGACTGTTCTCCGGGCGACACCGTTGCTACGGCAGCCGAATGGTATTCGTTTACCGCAACTACTAATGGTGTGGTTAAAATCACTTCTGTACTCGACTCGAATTCTGGCAGCGACACACGTTTAAGTGTCTACACAGGCTCATGCGACAATTTAACTTGTTATGCCTTTAATGATGATTACAGCCTTCCAAGCATGGATTTCAGATCGGAAGTATTATTTCGATCTGCTGCAGGAACTACGTATTATTTTACATTCGATGACGGCTGGCGTTCCGATGGTTTCGATTTTGAAATAACCGAATATCCGGTAAGTTGCGCTACCGAATTGCCTTATGAAACTACTTTCGAAGACCCAAACTTCCTGGTCGCATGTTATTCGACTGAAGACGGCGATGAAAATGGCGTGTCGTGGATTCAACAGTCGCTTGATTTTGATGGCGACGGCATCGATGAAACTTTTGCGACCAACGGAACCAACACCACCATACCAAAAGACGATTGGCTTTTTAGCCCGAAATTTTCATTTGAAAGCGGAGTAACCTATACGCTTACATATGTATATAACGGACTTGACCTAAATACGGTGAACATGGCCAATGAAACGCTTGAAATCGTGCTTGCCAATGAACCAAGTAGCGACGCGTCAACTATTGAACAGCTTGCCATTCACGAAAGTATCAACCAAAACGGAGCCATTGAAAATGCATACGCGGATGCTGTTAGCCAGTCAATCACTTTCACCCCTTCCACTAGCGGCGATTATCACATTGGCTTTCACACAACAACAATTGAAAATGGCGGATTCTTAGTGCTTTTCGGATATTCGGTTGAACTCCAATTGTCCAACCCCGACTTTGTGTCAACAACATCTATTTTCCCAAATCCGACCCGCGATGTTTTAACAATCAAACAAACTGAAACCTTTGAACTTGTTGAACTTTACAATTTACTCGGACAACAAGTACTCGCTCAAAGCCATAACTCAGCTGAACTTAATTTGGATCTCAGTTCAGTATCAGCCGGAACATATGTCTTGCGACTAACTTCAAACGGCAATCAAAAATCAATGAAAGTTGTAAAGCAATAATTTAACTTTCCTTTCCATAAAAATGCCCCCAAATAGTGTCTAACTTTTTGGGGGCATTGCATTTTCTGGTGCTTTTTTTATGATAACTATCGATCTTCGTGTTTTCCTTCCTTGATTTCTTCAACCATTTTTTTGTTGAATGCCGGAAGATCTTTTGGCGACCGACTGGTTACAAATCCCATGTCTACCACGACTTCTTCATCAACCCATTCGGCTCCCGCATTTATAAGATCTTGCTTGATCGAATGATAAGAGGTCATTTTTTTGCCTTTAACGACTCCGGCATTAATCAAAGTCTGCGGACCGTGACAAATGGCTGCAACGGGTTTCTTGCTGTCGAAAAATTCGCGAACAAAAGTCAGCGCTTTCTCTTCCGTACGAAGGTTATCCGGATTGATTACTCCGCCCGGTAGTAATAAGGCATCGTATTCATTTGACGACGCTTCATCGAGCGTGCGGTCAACCTTGTACTCGCCGCCCCAATCTTTTTCAGCCCATGCTTTAATACTGCCGCTTTTCGGACTGATGATATGTGCGGTCCATCCTTGTTGTTCTAAATGCTCTTTAGGCGATTTCAATTCACTTTCTTCAAATCCATCGGTGGCCAAAATGGCGATTTTCTTGCTCATAATTGTTTGATTTTAGTTTTTCTCTAAGTTAAAACTAACCGATTTGGCATCAAAAGATTGGATATTAAAGTTTTTGTAAAGTTGATTATTCCGCCAATCCCTGATTGCGAAAAACGAGCTCGCCATCAAAACTGTCAAGCAAAATCATACTGTCGGTAACAATTCGGCCGGAAAGAATTTCTTTTGACAACTGATTCATTACCTCTCTCTGGATCACTCGTTTTACCGGTCGTGCGCCATACTGCGGATCATACCCTTTTTCGGCTAAGTACGCAATCGCCTCCGGTGTGGCATCAAGGGTAATATTTTGTTGTGCCAACATTTTTGTGACCGATTTCAGCTGAAGCCCGACAATCTTATTGATATCCGCATTTGAAAGCGGCGTGAACATGATGATCTCGTCAATTCGGTTTAAAAATTCAGGACGAACTGTTTGCCTCAACAAAGCCAACACCTCAACTTTCGCTACTTCGGCGGCAGCTTCGATGGAACCGCTTAAATTCTCAAATTTTTCCTGAATGATCGCACTTCCCATGTTTGAGGTCATTATAATAATGGTGTTTTTGAAATCGGCTAATCGACCTTTGTTATCAGTCAGTCGGCCTTCATCCAAAACCTGAAGCAATATATTAAAGGTATCCGGATGCGCTTTTTCGATCTCGTCAAGCAACACCACCGAATACGGTTTTCTCCGAACAGCTTCTGTCAGCTGACCACCTTCGTCATAACCAACATATCCCGGAGGCGCACCAACCAATCGGCTTACGCTATGACGCTCCTGGTATTCGCTCATGTCTATTCGGGTCATCGCGTTTTCATCATCAAAAAGATATTCAGCCAAGGCCTTTGCAAGTTCGGTCTTTCCGACTCCGGTGGTTCCGAGAAACAAGAATGAACCTATCGGTTTTTTCGCATCTTGCAATCCCGCGCGACTTCGTCTGACAGCATCACTGATCGCTACTATGGCTTCTTCCTGACCTACCACGCGCCTGTGAAGTTCCGCTTCGAGTTTCAGCAATTTCTCTCTTTCGCCCTGAAGCATTTTCACGACGGGAACTCCGGTCCATTTGGCTACGACTTCGGCAATGTCTTCTCGGGTAACCTCTTCCTTGATAAGCGAATTTCCTTTTTGGTTTTCAGCCAATTGTGTTTGCATTTCGTCCAATCGCTGCTGAGCTTCCTTGATCTTGCCATATCTGATTTCAGCCACTTTTCCGTAGTCGCCGTCGCGTTCAGCTCTTTCGGCTTCAAGCTTGAAATCGTCTATCTCAGCTTTAATCAATTGGATATTATCAACAACGTCCTTTTCTGATTTCCATTTCGCATAAATTTCATTTCGCTCTTCTTTCAAGTTAGCGAGATCCAAACCGAGAATCTTCAATTTTGTTTCGTCATTTTCGCGTTTGATCGCTTCGATTTCGATTTCAAGCTGCATGATTTTCCGGTCAAGTACGTCAAGTTCCTCCGGCTTGCTGTTAATTTCCATTCGCAGTTTCGAAGCGGCTTCATCCATTAAATCAATCGATTTGTCAGGAAGAAATCGGGATGTAATATACCTTTGAGAAAGTTCGACCGAAGCAATAATCGCCTCATCTTTGATTCTCACCTTATGATGCGTTTCATATTTTTCTTTGATTCCACGCAATATCGATATCGCGCTCTCGGTATCCGGCTCATCCACTAGCACTTTCTGAAATCTTCGTTCCAACGCTTTATCTTTCTCAAAATACTTTTGATATTCATCCAAAGTGGTCGCACCAATCGCCCGCAATTCGCCCCGAGCCAATGCCGGTTTTAAAATGTTGGCCGCATCCATTGCTCCGTCGCCGCCACCTGCGCCAACCAGCGTGTGAATTTCGTCAATAAACAAAACAATATCGCCTTCAGCAGAAGTGACTTCCTTGACAACCGATTTCAATCGCTCCTCAAATTCACCTTTGTACTTTGCACCTGCGATCAACGCTCCCATGTCGAGCGAGTACACTATTTTATCTTTAAGGTTTTCCGGAACGTCGCCATCGACAATTCGGTGTGCCAATCCTTCCGCAATCGCAGTTTTACCAACACCGGGTTCACCAACCAACATTGGGTTATTTTTAGTACGGCGAGTTAATATCTGCAACACGCGTCTAATCTCTTCATCCCTGCCAATCACAGGATCGAGCTTGCCGTTCCGGGCCAGATCATTCAGGTTTTTCGCGTATTTATTAAGCGAATTATAAGTTTCCTCCGCCGATGCCGAAGTGACTCGTTCCCCTTTTCTCAACTGATCAATCGCCGAACGCAATGCTTTCTCAGTGACGCCCTGATCTTTCATGATCTGTGCAACTTTACTTGCCGATTTAAAAATGGCGATGATCAAATGCTCGACCGAGACAAACTCGTCGTTCATGTTCTTCGAAATGATCTCTGCTTCGTTCAAAGTGCGCGAGGCATCTCTTGAAAACTGCAAATCACCTCCGCTTACTTTCGGGAAATTAGCAATCGTACTGTCGAGAATCTGACGGAACAAATCAATATTTACATTCAGCTTTTTAAATAAAAATGGAGCAACATTCTCATCAGTCTCAAATATGGCCTTCATCAAATGCTCATTTTCGATCTGCTGCTGTCCCAATCCTTGCACAAGCTGTTGCGCTTGCTGCAAAACCTCTTGCGACTTAATCGTGAATTTGTTGATATTCATATATTTTTAGTTTACGTTAACAGAGTTAGGAAATTGATTTTCTAAATTTGATTGCGACGCTTTCAACTTACATTCCAATAACCTATAAGCGTCAAAACGTCAGAAAATCACGAAACTAATGGGACAAATTGTCCGAAAACACGTCAAAAATGGGGCTATTCAATAAAATATTCGGCGATTCCGAGCCTAAAGATACGAGTGAAAATGCAGTTAAGTGGAATTATTTAACCGATTTGGATCAGCTTTCTGATATTGCTGGCGAGTCGCAGTCAAAGCCGGTTATTATTTTCAAACACAGTACTCGTTGTAGTATCAGCCGAATGGCGTTAAAACAGTTTGAAAATCAGTATTCGATCAATGCCGAAAAAGCATCTCCCTATTTCCTTGACCTTCTGGAATATCGTCCCATATCAAATGAGATCGCAACGAGATTTGATGTTGTGCATCAATCGCCGCAAATATTGCTGATCAAGGATGGAAAATGCATTTATACGGCGTCACACAGCGATATCGACGCCGATGATCTTGCCAATAAGATAAAAGCTATCTAAACTTATTTCGCGAAATAATCGATTTGATTTTAGCCTTCAGATCCTCGCCGGTGTCGTAGACCATTTGCTCGTTCGATGGAAACGGCACCGCTTTACGGTCAAAGAACGATCTGTAGCTTTCGTCAGCCGCGCGTCTGTCGCCGGTAGATTTCGCGTAAACATTCTCAAAGATAAATTCGCTGCTAATCGGAAATGTCTTCAAAAGCTGATTGTTTGCAAGGTCTACATAGTCCACCTTTGCCATAACCATGCAGCTTTTCAATTGACTGAATTCGTAGATATTTAGCTTGATGGTTTTGAATTTATCAACCTTGATCGCATTGCCGGAACTATCGCGGACCACCCGGCCTCTGTCGTCGACCAACGTTTTCAAACCGTCCTTAATCTGCTTTTCTTTGATAAATTCTTTTTCTTTTATCTGCTCTGGCGAGATCAGTATTTCTCTGAAATTAATCACCAAACCAAAATCGTAATCGATGTCGCGCTGACGGTTGTTGTGAAAAGCCGTCCACTTTTCATTTAGCCCGTAAGTCGAAACATTAAGCAAATCGCGTTGCAAGTCCTGCGGAATAATCACATTGGTTTCGTTCTTGGCCGACAACAACACATAATCGGTACCTTTATGTTGTGCCTCCAAAAGCAAATCCTTGGTATTTTTGTAACCCGGATTGATGCGCTGCAAATATTCGAGGTCGGAATACGCATTCCGGGCATCCATCTTCGACCCGTTGCGAAGCGTATATGCAGCGTCATTGTATAAATATTCTGACAAAGCCGACTTACTGCTCACGATTTCATCAGATAGATCTTCAAAGACAAAGACCGCTTCCCGATTCCGACTGTTCAATTTTAATGGCAATAGTGGCCGAACCTTGTCCTGACGCGCATTCATCCGAAGATAAGTCTTGTAAATACGGTCTAAATTATCCGGATTTTTAGCATCTTTTGCCCATAAATCAATATTGCGTTCGTCTTGTTCTTTCGCCTTCGAAAATGCTTGCTCGAGAATCGCAATGTACTCCTCCTTCCGCTTCTTATCCTTGTTGGTTCGCAAATTTTTAGCAGCCGATTCAATCGCCGCATCATAATTTCCGGAAGCCAGACGCTTTTCAGTATTTCGAACGCCACACGCCGCCAAACAAACAAAAAATGCCAGAAGAGTAATTTTACGCATAAATCTTTTTAAGCAAATATAATTTTTTTTTGAAATCTTACTAATCTCACCCGAATTTTTACCCGTCGTTTTTTTAGAAGCTTAATCCTGCTGTGCGCTTCTATCTTTTCCCCGCTAAAGAAGCAGGAAAAAGGATAACCGCTACCATCAGGGCTAGGGATAATCCAATCCATTAAAAAGTCAGCAAAAAAAAAGCTCTCGGTTTCCCAAGAGCTGCAACGGTTTCCCGCATGTATTTTGTTACTTTCCGGCGTAAGTTGGAAGTAGCTTGTTTACAACCTCTCCAAACCCAATCCTGATTTTATCGTTTTTACAATACCCTTTCATGATCACGCAATCGCCGTCATTGATGAATTTTCGTTCCGTTCCATCGCTGAGTACTATTGGTTTTGATCCGCCCCAGGTAAGCTCCAACATCGATCCAAAACTGTCAGGCGTTGGTCCTGATATTGTTCCGGATCCCATCATATCCCCTGAATTGACGCGGCAACCGTTTGAAGTATGATGCGCCAATTGTTGCGCCATCGACCAATACATATATTTAAAGTTCGAATTCGAGATTACGGTTGGTTCGCCATTTTCAGGCTTGAGCGATACTTCCAGATTAATATCAAAAGCGTTCTTGCCTTTGTGCTGCAAATAAGGAAGCGGTTTCGGATCCTGCTTCGGGCTCTTGGTTCGGAACGGCTCTAAGGCATCCATCGTAACAATCCAAGGTGAAATTGAGGTGGCAAAGTTCTTGGCCAGGAACGGACCAAGTGGTACGTATTCCCATTTCTGGATATCACGCGCGCTCCAGTCATTCATCAAGACCATTCCGAATATATATTCTTCAGCCTCGTGAACCGGAATATTTTCACCCATCACGTTGGCATCAGTAGTAATAAAAGCCATTTCAAGTTCGAAATCCACCAAACGAGACGGCCCGAAAACCGGAGTCTTCTCGCCGGCCGGCAATGTTTGTCCCATCGGACGGTGGATCGAAATTCCGGACGGCACAATCGACGAGCTTCTTCCGTGGTAACCCACCGGGATATGAAGCCAGTTTGGCAATAGCGCATTATCAGGATCGCGGAACATTTTTCCTACGTTGGTAGCGTGTTCCTTGCTCGAATAGAAATCAGTGTAATCGCCGATCATCACCGGCAATTGCATTTCAACATCGTCAACATGATAAAGAATTCGAGCCTTATGTTCCTGATTATTCTGCAAAAGCGGATTTTCGACATCAAAAACTTCCGCGATTCTGTTTCGAACCAAACGCCAGGTCTTTTTGCCATCAGATATAAAGTCGTTCAGCGTATCCTGCATGAACATATCATCGGTAAGTTCAATTCCTTCAAAATAGTTGAGTTGTTGCATCGCTCCAAGATCGATCGCATAATCGCCGATCCGAGTTCCGATTGTAATCAGATCATCTGTAGTTAGAAATACTCCGAATGGAATGTTTTGGATCGGAAAGTCGCTGTTGGCCGGTACTTCAAGCCACGATTTACGATCTGGATTATTAGCAATTGTAGGCATTTTGGGATGGTTAGCTTAAATTATATTAGTTAGTCAAATATAAAATTAACAATCATAGTGCAAAACGTTTTTCGTATTTTTGACAACAATTTAACGAAAACTAAAATGCGACGAGACGAAGAAATTTTTGATTTGATCCTTGACGAACAAGAAAGACAAATACACGGACTTGAACTTATTGCTTCTGAGAATTTTGTGAGCGATAATGTGCTCGAAGCAGCCGGGTCAGTTCTGACAAACAAATATGCCGAAGGTTATCCCGGAAAAAGATATTACGGAGGTTGCGAAGTGGTTGATGTGGTTGAGCAAATTGCAATCGACCGCGCAAAAGCACTTTTTGGCGCTGAATATGTAAACGTACAACCTCACTCGGGATCACAGGCAAATACTGCTGTTTATGCGGCATGCCTGAAACCCGGAGATAAAATTCTGGGCTTCGATCTTGCTCATGGCGGACACCTGACGCACGGGTCGCCGGTCAATTTTTCCGGCAAACTTTACAACCCAGTTTTTTATGGTGTTGAGAAAGAAACAGGCCGCCTCAACTACGACAAAATAGCTGAGATCGCTGAAAAAGAACGTCCGCAAATGATTATTGCCGGCGCATCTGCATATTCACGCGATATCGATTACAAGCGTTTCCGCGAAATTGCCGACAGTGTAAATGCGTTGCTTTTGGCCGACATCTCACATCCGGCCGGTCTGATCGCGAAAGGTTTGATGAACGATCCTGTTCCTCATTGCCACATTATAACCACGACGACTCACAAAACCCTACGCGGACCCCGGGGCGGAATGATCCTGATGGGTAAAGATTTCGAAAATCCGTTCGGTTTAAAAACCCCAAAAGGCGAAACCCGAATGATGTCGTCTGTTCTTGATCTTGCCGTTTTTCCAGGAAATCAAGGTGGACCATTAATGCATATCATTGCGGCAAAAGCAGTAGCGTTTGGCGAAGCTCTTTCAGATGAGTTCTTTCACTATGCGCGTCAGGTGCAACAAAATGCAAAAGCAATGGCGGAGGCTTTCATAAAACGCGATTACAATCTGATTTCAGACGGAACAGACAATCACATGATGCTTATCGACCTTAGAAATAAAGGAATTACGGGTAAAGAAGCCGAAAACGCACTTGTTAAAGCTGAAATTACCGTCAACAAAAACATGGTACCGTTCGATGATAAGTCGCCGTTCGTAACATCTGGAATCCGCGTGGGAACTGCTGCGATCACTACGCGTGGTCTTGTAGAATCAGACATGGAAACGATCGTTGAGTTGATCGATCGCGTGATTTCAAATCCAAATGACGAAGCAAACCTCGAGGCTGTTGCCGATGAAGTAAATGAAATGATGAGCGAACGCGCCATTTTCGTATTCTAAAAAGTAAATTATGTCTGTATTACGACTTCAATTACCAACCGATCCGCGTTGGGTGAATATTGTTGAAAAAAATATCGAAGAAATCCTCACCGATCATGCTTGGTGCGAGCAAAAAGCAGCGACAAACGCGATTACACTCATCACGATCAATTCGGAATATCCGGATTTGGTCAATGACATGCTTGCACTTGCGAAAGAAGAATTGGAGCACTTTGAAATGGTTCATCAGATCATCGAGAAACGCGGTTTGAAACTCGGCCGCGAGCGCAAAGACGAATATGTCGGCGAACTCGCTCAATACATGAAACGAAGCAATACCGGAAGCCGCGTGTCAGGACTTGTTGAGCGACTATTGTTTTCGGCAATGATCGAGGCCAGAAGTTGTGAGCGATTCAAAGTTCTTTCAGAAAACATCAACGATCCTGAATTGGCAACGTTCTACCGCGATTTAATGGAAAGCGAAGCCGGACATTATACGACCTTTATCACTTACGCCCGTAAATACGGAACCGGAATTGACGTAGAAACGCGTTGGCGTGAATGGCTTGAATTTGAAGCTTCGGTCATTGCAAAATATGGCAAAAGCGAAACCATCCACGGATAATGATTAAACTTCGTGTCGCAGCGACAACCGATTTGCTCCTGATCAGGGAGATCGCATACAAAACCTGGCCAAGCGCGTATTCCGATATTTTACCAAAGGTTCAGATCGATTTTATGCTTGACTTGTTCTATTCGATTGAGAATTTGCGCCGTGACATGGAACAAGGCCATTTTTTCTTAATCGCAGAAGATCAGCATGAGGCAATCGGATTTTGTTCGTACCAACACATTTCAGACGACGAGAATACAAATACCAAAATTCATAAACTCTATATTTTACCGGCATCTCATGGAAAAGGTGCCGGTAAAAATCTAGTTGAAGCGGTTGAACGTGCCGCAATCAAACAAAAATCAATATCCGTTTTTCTAAATGTCAACCGACATAATCCTGCAATTTACTTTTATAAAAAAAGCGGATTTACAATCGATTATGAAGAAGATATCGCAATCGGTCATGGCTATTTCATGAACGATTATGTAATGCGAAAAACACTTTTGAACTTATAATTCTATAAAAGTCAATTTATCGGTTTCGATTAACTTTGAAGAAACGTTTAGATGAACTCAGAAAACCCGGACGAAAAACCGTCAAAATTAGGTTTCTTCGATAAAAATCCGTCACTGCGAATCCGCGAATTCAACCGTTTTCTCATGCTTCGATTCGGGATTATCTTTGCATTAAACATGCAATCAACCACTATTTATTACTGGGTCTATCACATTACCAATGATAAATTATTACTCGGTTTAGTCGGTTTGGCTGAAGTAATTCCTGCAATTGGATTCTCATTTATCTCCGGTCATTTTGTAGATCTCAACGAAAAGCGGAAGATGGTCATGATCTGTTTGATCGGCTATATTTTACTCGCACTATCCCTGTTTTTAGTAGCATTGCCATCAACCCAGGAAAGCCTCTCACTCGACTCACGTTTATATTTTGTGTACTTCTTTGTGTTTCTGGGCGGAATGCTGCGATCGTTTTACAGTCCGTCGATGTTTTCACTATTCGGCCTCGTAGTTCCGAGAAAATATTATCCCAACGCAACAAGCTGGAGCAGTATGGCCTGGCAACTCGGCGCTGTTTTGGGACCGTTGACCGCAGGTTTTTTTATTGCGTGGAACGGAATTCCGGCGAGTCTGTTCACCATCATCATCATCGATCTGATATTGTTGATTCCACTTTTTGGCATTGCTGTTAAGCCGATTCTAAAAACCGTCAAAGAACCCATATTGAAAAGTTTGACCGAAGGCGTCCGGTTTGTCGTGAAAACGCCGGCACTTTTAGGGGCTCAATTGCTCGATATGTTTTCGGTATTATTTGGCGGCGCGGTTGCACTTTTGCCGGTTTATCAAAAAGAAATTCTGCATGTAAATGAAGTTGGCTTTGGAATCTTGCGTTCGGCACCCGGAATCGGCGCACTCTGCACGCTGGGACTATTGGCGTTTTTACCGCTGAAAACTAATCCCGGAAAGAAACTTTTTGTTGCGGTGGGTGGTTTTGCGCTTTGCATAATTACATTCGGACTTTCGAAAAATTTCTACCTTTCCTTTTTTATGTTGCTGTTTTCAGGAATGTTTGATGCCGTAAGCGTAGTGATCAGAAGTACCATTTTACAACTGGTTACTCCTGATGAGATGAGAGGACGCGTTTCAGCCGTAAATACGATGTTTGTGAGCTCCTCCAACGAACTCGGCGACTTTGAAAGCGGCGTGATGGCACATTATCTCGGAACTGTCCGGGCGGTAGTTGTTGGCGGATGCCTGACGTTAGGCGTGGTCGTTTTTACGTTTTTTAAAGCGCCGCCACTTCGAAACTTTAAATTTGAAGATCATATGGACAAGCCGGAAAAACCCTAATCCTTTTTCAGTTTCGGAAGCGTTTTGACATACAATTCTTCAACCTTTTTCCTTGCCCATTCATTTTTACGAAGGAAAACCAAACTCGATTTTATACTGGGATCGTTTTTTAAACAGTTGATATTTATCAACTCAGATAGCGTATCAAATTGATAATGTGCTACAAGCTCCTCTAAAATTGTCTTCAGCGTTTTGCCGTGAAGCGGACCGTTTGACATGATTTAATTTTATTGAAAACTAATCAATTTTTGTCAAACAACCCGCCGTTGGCAACTAACTAACTTTATTGTACTGCTGTAAGTGCATTTATATTTCCGTAACCAAATGAGGAATTCTTATTAGGATAAAAAGAACCCGACTGACGCATTCTTGCCAGAACCTGCGCTCTTGTCCAGCTTGGGTATTTTGACCAGACGAGCGCGGCAATTCCCGCTGTTGTTGCGGTTGCTACCGATGAGCCTCCCACATAATCAGATTGATTATCGTAGTAACTTAAAACCGGCGATTTATTACCGGAAGCCGCTCGCTGCATTATCACCGTGAATTCGATTTTGCCACCACTGTGACATTCGTCGCAAACCTGATAGCCCGCACCTTCTTTAATTCCGGTTACGGCAACCGTCTCAGCCATCGAAGCCGGAAAGATTACGCCAACAAAATTTGTGAATGATGTTGAAGTTCCACCGGCACAAAAAATCAGTTTCCCTTTGCCGTATGCGTATTTGATTCCATCGGATATTTTTCCGACCGAAAAAATATGCCCCATTGACATCGAAATAATTTTTACCGACGAGTTGTTTCCAAGTGCGGTAAGAGCATTCTTGACTCCGTTTTGTTCGTGTAACCCGTCGAGCACAACATTTGACGCCGCGCGATACGTGACAAGATTTGCATTGTAAGCCACCCCAACCGGTAATCCGTTGTCATTACGCGGAGCTGCAGCCGCTGCTGCCATGCTTGTCCCGTGTCCGCATTGATCAGCCGGACCGTCGGTGGATGTAGACCAAGGCCAAATTGAGTCGACATACGTTCCATACTTTTGGATGGTCCGGCCCGTTGAATGCCCGTCGTTAAAGTTGCTCCCCAACAATGTTTGCTGCGGCGAAATTCCGGTATCAATGATTCCGATGGTAACATTTCGTCCGGTACTTATGTTCCACGCCGCCGGGATATTATGCTGATAAAGTGTCCAACCCGCTTTGGCGTTAGGTGTAATTGTCGTGTAGTCGGCTGATGACAATGCTGAAGATTCAAAGCCGCAACCTGAACCACCTGAACTTGAACTGTCAGACGAGCGTTGCATTGATGACCGGACCGAAAAGTATTTGTAATTTCCGGGTTCGATGTATCGGATGTTGTCGTATTTACGCAACGCGGCCACAGTTTCCTGCTTTGTGACAACTACGTCGACTGTTGTCAGGAATTCATCCGCCGAAATAAGGATATCCTCCTGCGATTTTTCCTCATAACGCATAATAATATCGAGAATTTCCTGCTGAATAACCGTGTGTTTTTGGGAGGTCGCACGATTATAATCGTTTGTTGTGCTACCAAAACCGATTGATAAGATATTGTCGCCGTGTACAGATGCGCTCCAAAGCTGATGCACATTTGTATTTCGCCAGTCAAAGCTTCCGTGATTTTGGATGTGATCGTCGATAATGCGATTTATTTGCTGAGCTGATAACGGATCAGACTGCAAAATTTCGGATTGTGGTTCAGACATTGGCTGATCGTCATCACGCGAACATCCGGCAAAAAACAACACTCCCGCTGTTAATGCAATTGCGTAGAATTTTCTCATATTGCTTTTTAAATTGGTTTGGTCGTCCTAATGTAATGAAAAACAACATTATAGCATTACGGAAAACCTCAAATTTTTCAGCAAACGAACTAAATGTGAATTTCCGATTTTCTTGTACCTTTGAGTGCTATGCTAAAAACGATCAATATACTTAACAAACGAGCGCGTTTCGACTTCGAAATTGTTGAAACCTATACCGCCGGAATCGTACTTGCCGGCACCGAAATAAAGTCGATCCGGTTGGGAAAAGCGAATATTACCGAGAGCTTTTGCGAATTCAGCAACGGCGAATTGTTTGCGATCAATACCTATATTGAAGAGTATGCCTTTGGCAATCAGTTCAACCACAAAGCCCGAAGCGAACGCAAGCTTCTACTGAATAAAAAAGAACTTCGAACGCTGGAACGAGCGGTTCAAACCAAGGGTCTGACAATTATTCCGCTCAAACTTTTCACTAACGAAAAAGGAATGGCGAAACTTGAAATCGGTTTGGCGCGCGGTAAGAAGACCTACGACAAGCGTGAATCGCTGAAAGAACAAGACACCAAGCGCGACCTGGATCGGATAAAGAAGGAATACAAAAGATAAAATTTAATTAATTCGCTTTAATCGGAGCGATCAGCCCCTAGCCCCGATGGGAAGCGGCATCCTTTTTTAAAGCCTGAAAAGGCGAGAAAAAGATAAAGCGGACAGCGGGAACCGGCTCCTAATTCTTATTTTCGAGCAGCGGCACAAATCTAAACTCGCCGAATTCGTGTTTCTCAAATTGCAACTCGCTTTTGCGGATTAGCAAGGTCATGATCTGAACATCGGTGCCAACGGGAATCACCAATCTGCCGCCAATTTTAAGCTGGGCCATAAGTGCTTGTGGAATACCCGGAGCGCCCGCCGTTACTATGATGCTGTCGAATGGCGCGTGATTCGGAAGACCTTTGTAACCGTCACCAAAAGATAAATGTTTTGGCCGAATATGAAGCTTTGGCAAGAATACCGACGTCTTTTTAAAAAGTTCGTTTTGACGCTCAATGCTGTAAACTTTTGCACCCATGTGGTAAAGAACCGCGGTTTGATATCCGGAACCGGTTCCGATTTCTAGAATTTTATCGTCCTTTTTAACTTCAAGCAACTGCGTCTGAAAAGCAACTGTGTATGGCTGTGAGATGGTTTGGCCGGCGCCAATGGGAAATGGCTTGTCTTGATACGCAAAATCGGCAAAGCCCGACTCCATGAACAAATGTCGTGGAATCTTCTTGATGGCCTCAAGGACATTGTTGTCTGTGATGCCTTTCGCGGCAAGCGTGGCGGCCAATTGATTGCGTAAACCCTGATGTTTTGCGGTGTCGTTCAAGATAAAAGTTTATGTCGCAAAAGTAAGAAAGTAGTTCATAATTAAAAACTGCGTCGGGTGTTGCTTTATCAAAAAAACCGTTTTGGCCGTGAGGTTCGAACAAATAATGTATTTTTGGTAAAAATTTTTTTATGCTTAAAGTCGGAGTTTTAGGCGCTGGACATCTTGGGAAAATTCACCTTCGTTTGTTGCAGCAATCCACTAAATACGAACTTATCGGGTTTTATGACCCGAATCCGGAGGTTGCCCGAAAGGTCGCCGAAGAATTTGGTTATAAACAATTTACCACCATTGCTACCTTAATTCACGCGGTTGATGTGGTTGATATTGTAACCCCGACGCTATCGCACTACAAATGTGCAAAAGTGGCGATTAAATCAGGCAAGCACGTCTTTATTGAAAAGCCGATTTCGAACACGGTTGAAGAGGCCGAGGAAATCATTGCGCTTGCAAACGACTATAAGGTTTTGGGCCAAGTTGGTCATGTGGAGCGGTTTAACCCTGCGTTTAAGGCGGTGAAGAACATGATCTCGAATCCGATGTTTATTGAAACGCACCGGTTGGCGGAGTTTAATCCGCGTGGCACTGATGTTCCGGTGGTTCTGGATCTGATGATCCATGACATTGATGCGATTTTGAGTGTCGTGGGTTCTAAAGTTAAGGCAATTCACGCAAGCGGTGTTTCGGTTATTTCTGAAACTCCGGATATTGCCAACGCGCGACTCGAGTTTGAAAACGGATGTGTTGCAAATTTGACCGCCAGTCGTATTTCACTGAAGAATATGCGTAAATCGAGGTTTTTTCAGCGCGATGCGTACATTTCGGTCGATTTCCTCGAAAAGCGTTGCGAAGTGGTCAAGATGAAAGACGCACCAGAAATTCCGGGTGATTTCGACATGATTCTCGAAAACGCGGAAGGTTTAAAAAAGCAGATTTACTTTGAAAATCCCGACGTGGAGCAAAACAACGCCATTTTAGATGAATTGGAAACCTTTGCCGATGCGATAAATCAGGGAATTTCGCCAGTTGTCACACTTGAACAAGGGACAGAAGCCCTTCGTGTGGCGTATAAAATAATTGAATGTTTCACCAATAACACAAAATGAAAACAATTGCAGTCATAGGCGCCGGAACCATGGGTAACGGTATTGCACACACATTTGCACAAAACGGTTTTACGGTAAAATTAATCGATGTATCTGAGGCAGCTCTTGAAAAAGGGATGAAGACCATTGCGTCGAATTTGGAGCGAATGGTCTCTAAAGGGACGATTTCAGATAGCGATCGTCAGAATACGATTTCAAATCTGATTACCTATACCGACGTTACTGATGGCGTTGTTGGCGCTGACCTTGTTGTTGAAGCGGCAACTGAAAACGTCGATTTAAAACTAAAGATTTTTAAGCAATTAGGCGAAGTTTGCTCTAGCGATACGATTTTGGCAACCAACACCTCGTCGATATCAATCACGCAAATTGCGGCAGTTGTTCCCAACCCGGAGCGCGTTATCGGGATGCACTTTATGAACCCGGTTCCAATCATGAAATTGGTTGAAATCATCCGCGGTTACAACACATCTTCTGAGGTTACAAAGACCATCATGTCGCTTTCAGAAAAACTGCACAAAGTTCCTGTTGAAGTTAACGATTACCCGGGATTTGTGGCAAACAGGATTTTGATGCCGATGATCAACGAATCGATTGAAACGCTTTACAATAAAGTTGCCGGCGTATACGAAATCGACACGGTTATGAAACTTGGAATGGCTCATCCGATGGGACCTTTGCAGTTGGCGGATTTCATCGGATTGGATGTTTGTCTTGCGATACTCAATGTGATGTACGAAGGTTTCAAAAATCCGAAGTACGCCCCTTGCCCACTGTTAGTAAATATGGTTCGTGCCGGAAAACTTGGCGTAAAATCAGGTGAAGGCTTTTATGATTATTCTGAAAGTAAAAAAGCCGAAAAAGTAGCCAAGCAGTTCGATACCAATTCATAATAAAGTACGCGCCTCTAATGGCTAAAATTTTTCCGTTTAAAGCTGTCCGACCAAAGAACGGCGACACCGAGTGTTTCGAGATGCTGTTCAAAGAAGAATATTCTGCCGCCGGTTCATCGCCCGAGATCATTGATGCGCCGTTGAGTTCATCGCAAAAGTCATCGAAGAAATTCGACCTAATGCAAGCCGGCCGGTCGTTCGCTTATCTCAACAATCGGTATAACGATTTTAAATCGCAGCAAATCCTGATTCGCGATCCAAAGCCTGCGGTCTACATTCACCGTATCACAAAGGAAGATAACGAGTTTACCGGAATCATCTTAGCCACTAGTTTGGATGATTACGAAAAAGGCGATATCGTCAAACATGAAGACACTATTTTGCCGCGTGTCGAACGTTTTAAAGAATATCTCGCCGAAGCCCGGTTTACAACAGAACCGGTTTTGCTCACCTATGGCGATGACAAAAAGCTGAACAAATGGGTAAAATCGAATATGTCAGGCAAACCCGATTATATCTTTGAGACGGTTGGTCACGACAGTCACGCCCTTTGGAAAATTGACGACGAGACGCAACTCGACTTACTGACCAGCTTATTTGAAAGTATTCCGAATCTCTATATTGCCGACGGACATCATCGTTGCGCTTCGTCATCCATGCTCGCCCGGGAAGATCACAACGCCGGAGCAAATTGTTTTATGAGTTTTGTGATTCCGGAAAGTCAGCTTAAAATATATGGCTTTGATTGGATGATCAACGGTTTAAATGGTTATTCGGAAACTGAATTTTTAGCTAAGCTCTCTGAAACATTTGCGGTTACTGAATGCGAATCGGCCTTCCGGCCAAAAAACGAGCGCGAGTTTGTAATGTATCTCCACAAAAAAGCGTACGTACTTACTTTAAGGCAAGCGCCGGCAACCGACACCATTCAGGATCCGCACATTTTGCTGGATACAATCATCCGCCCGCTATTGGCCATCGAAGACATTCGGAGCGACCGCAGAATCGGCTATGAACCTGGAAAGAATCAAATTGGAAAAACACTTGAGCTCATCGACAAAAATGTGTTTGACATTGCGTTCTTTTTGTGTCCGCCGAAATTCTCATCGATCAAGAAAGTTGCCGATGCCGGTTTGACAATGCCTCCGAAAAGCACGTATATCGAACCTAAATTCCGTAACGCGCTTGTGGTTTACGAGTTGTAATTTCTATTGAGCAAAATCACGTAACTTTGTGACATGTCGGTATCAGAAAACATTCAGCGCATTAAATCCCAACTTCCTTCGGATGTAACTCTTGTTGCAGTTTCCAAAACGCAGCCAATCAGCAGCATTTTACAAGCTTACGACGCAGGTCAGCGAATTTTTGGCGAGAATAAGATTCAGGAGATGGCCGATAAGCATTCGCAGTTGCCACAAAATATCCAATGGCATATGATTGGGCATGTTCAGACAAACAAGGTAAAAATCATGGCGCCTTTCGTAAGTTTGATTCACGGCGTGGACAGTTTTAAATTGCTGGTCGAAATAAACAAACAAGCTGCAAAAAACAATCGGGTTATCGATTGTTTGCTACAAATTCACATTGCCACCGAAGACACTAAATTCGGTTTGGATGAAGGCGAACTGGATCAGATTTTAAATTCGGACGAACTCCCAGAATTGACCAACATCACCATCAAGGGTTTGATGGGAATGGCAACATTTACTGACGACGAATCGGTTATAAAACGCGAATTCTCTTCCTTAAAGACGCTTTTTGACAACTATTCAGCCGATTTTAATTTCTCCACATTATCCATGGGAATGAGCGGCGATTACAAAATTGCAATCGATTCCGGTAGCAATATGGTTAGGATCGGCAGCAGCATTTTCGGAGCAAGAAACCATTAATTAAGCATCACTTTTGTACGCAATACTCGATATAGAAACCACAGGCGGTCAGTTTAACGAAGAAGGAATCACTGAAATCGCGATTTACAAATACGACGGTCACGAGGTTGTGGATCAGTTTATCAGCTTGGTAAACCCTGAAATTCCGATTCAGCCTTTTGTGGTTCAACTAACAGGTATCAACAATGCCATGTTACGTTCGGCTCCAAAGTTTTTTGAGATCGCTAAACGAATCATCGACATTACAACCGATTGCGTCCTTGTGGCGCACAACGCGACGTTCGATTACCGGATCCTGCGAACTGAGTTCCGCCGACTCGGATACGATTTTCAAATGCATACGCTTTGCACCGTCGAACTCGCTCAAAAATTGATTCCGGATCAGCCTTCATATAGTTTGGGAAAATTGGTTCGCGCACTCGGAATCCCGATGGCCGATCGTCATCGAGCAAACGGTGATGCGATGGCAACGGTCAAACTTTTTCAGCTTTTGCTATCGAAAGACACTGAAAAGAGCATTATCCGCGAGCTCATCAAAACCGAAGTTCAAAAAGGCCTGGCGCCAAAACTGCTGCACATTGTTGAGAGTTTGCCTTCAAAAACGGGAATTTATTACGTTCATCAGGAAGATGGCACAATCATACATATCGGTCGAAGCCGAAACATCAAAAAAAGCATCAACAGTCATTTTACGGGTGAATCACGTCTTTCAAAGAAAATCCAGGCTGATGTTTTCACGGTAACTTATGAAGAAACCGGTACCGAAATCATCGCCATGCTAAAAGAACGCGAAGAAATCATGGTCAATCGACCGCCGCTTAACAAAATGCCAAAGCGACGCAGTTTTGCATGGGGCGTTTTTACAGCTCAGGATCAAACCGGAAAAATGACACTCGAATCACGGCGCGTTGGTGGCCCTGACAAGCCACTAATATCCTGCATTTCCGATCAAGATGCGAAAACAAAAATCGCATCGATCTACGAAAAACTCAAAGCCGACAACCCTGATTCAGATCAAACCGAGATTCACAACAAACATTTTGGACATTATCTCAACCAGTATTGTATCGAAAATCGAAGCGTCGTAATTGTCGATCGCGGTCGCAAAATCTCGGAACGCAGCGCCATTATTATCGAAAACGGCATCTTTCGCGGAATCGCGTACTTCGACCTCAATTACCAGATAAGTAACGTCGAAATCCTAAGAAATATTCTGGTGCCAATGCAACACAGCCGCGAGGCGATCCACATGATCCAATCGTATGTGCGCAAAAGCAAGCACCATAAAATTATCTCATTTTCAAATTAAAAGGTTACTTTCGGGTTAATGAAAACAAAGAAGAGCAAATACGATCTTTTTAAACAAAGGGTCAATATAATCATCCATGGGGTAAACACTCCAGCCGGGAAGCTTTTCGATGTTTTGCTCTTGATTGTCATACTTCTCAGCGTCTTTGTGGTGATGCTCGAAAGCGTCGACACGTTTGACAACCGATATCACAATTTTCTGGTTACCTGCGAGTGGATCATCACGATTTTTTTTACCGTCGAATACATTTTGCGGATCATCTCGACCAATAAACCCTGGAAATACATCCTAAGTTTCTACGGAATCATCGATCTGATTTCACTTTTGCCCATGTATCTTTCGTTTTTTCTGCCGAGTTCGCGCACGTTATCCGTGGTTCGGGCATTGCGGCTTTTGCGATTGTTCCGCGTCCTCAACCTGGTGCAGTTCTCAGGCCAGGCATCACAACTCAGGCTGGCAATAAATGCGAGTCGCACCAAAATCATCGTTTTCATCTATTTTGTCTTTGTGATTTCCATACTTCTCGGTGCGGTCATGTATGTGGTTGAACCTCGCGACAGCGGATTTACAAGCATTCCAACCAGCATTTACTGGTGCATCGTTACGCTCACCACGGTCGGTTATGGCGATATCGCTCCGGTTACGGCCCTTGGCAAAATCATCGCGTCATTTATCATGATCCTGGGTTACGGAATCATCGCAGTGCCAACAGGAATCGTGACTGCCGAATTGGCAACCAACAATAACAACAAAAAACTTTTGCCGGGCGCGTGCAAAAAATGCGGGACAATGGATCATCGGACAACGGCAGAATTTTGCTACAGCTGCGGAAATTCGCTCGAAGATTCGGTTTAGAAGCTAATCCGGCTTTCCGCGCCAACGCCTCGCCTATTCCCTTGTTTTTTTCACGACCTTTGCGGCTCCCGCCGGTCGCCACAAATCCCGCAAAAACTACGGGCCAAGGCTGTGGGGTTTCTGCTTCTATCCGGGCTAACAAGTACTATGAAACATCTTATAACCATTATCGGGCCGACTGCCATTGGAAAAACCGCCATGGCCATCAAGATCGCTCAACATTTCAACTGCGGGATTATTTCCTGCGATTCGCGTCAGTTTTATAAGGAAATGTCGATTGGCACAGCCGTTCCCTCACTCGACGAACTTGCGGCCGCTCCGCATCATTTTATTCACAACAAATCAATTTTTGAGAGCTACACGGTTGGCGATTTCGAAAAAGAAGCGATCGCTAAACTTGACGACCTTTTTAAAACTAATGATTATGCGGTTTTAGTTGGTGGCTCCGGACTTTACGTCGATGCGATTTTAAAAGGTTTTGATACTTTTCCGGATGTCGACCCAAGTGTTCGGGAAACAGTTCGGGAGAATTACGAGCAAAACGGACTGCGGTATTTACAGGATGAACTCGGCTTGCGCGATCCCGACTATTTCAATAAAGTTGACCAGAACAATCCACAACGATTAATGCGCGCGGTCGAAGTCTCGATACAAACCGGCAAACCATATTCGTCATTTTTAGCCAAAAATACTACCGTTCGGCAATTTGACCCGATTATCATCGGACTCGAAGCTGACCGTCCGATTTTGTACGAGCGAATCAATCAGCGTGTTGACATCATGATTGAACAAGGACTAGAAGACGAAGCTCGCAAATTACTGGTTCACAAAAATTTAAACTCATTACAAACCGTCGGTTATCGCGAGTTATTCAGCTACTTTGAAGGCGAATTCAACCGTGAGCAAGCCATCGAGGAGATCAAGAAAAACACGCGACGGTTCGCCAAAAGGCAAATGACGTGGTTTAAGAGAACTCCGGGTGTTTCGTGGTTTGATTACAAAATAGAAAGCTCAGTAGTAATTGATCATGTCTTAACGGCTATCAAGCCCTAGCCCCGGTTGGAGCGGCATCCTTTTTTGTTGGTGGACAGGTTTGAATTTCCCGGCAAAGATGCAGAACAAAAAAGATATAGCGGAAGACGGGAAAAAGCTTCTTAAAATAAAAAAAACTCCGGATTTTCATCCGAAGTTTCTAATTATGCTTGCTTTTGCTCTTTGTTTTTGACCACCAGTCGGAAACCTTCGCCGTGAATGTTCAGGATCTCGACATCTTCGTCACGCTTGAGGTATTTGCGGAGTTTAGCGATGTAAACGTCCATACTTCTCGAGGTAAAATAGTTGTCGTCTCTCCAGATTTTAGTCAGCGCCAGCTCACGCGGCATCAAATCGTTCTCGTGCAAAGTAAGCATCTTCAAAAGCTCATTTTCTTTAGGAGAAAGCTTGATCGGCTCTTCGTTCAAGAAAGTCAGAAAGCGCAGTTTCGAGTTTAAATGGAATTTTCCAATCTGGAATTCGAAACGCACGTGGTCGTTTTTCGTGTCTGCGGCTTTGCGCTGGATGATCGCTTTGATTTTCATCAACAAAACTTCTGAATCAAAAGGTTTATTGAGGTAATCGTCGGCGCCAACTTTGTAGCCTTTTAACACGTCTTCTTTCATCGATTTTGCCGTTAGAAAGATGATTGGCACTTCTTTGTTTTTCTCGCGGATTTCTTTGGCGAGCGTGTAACCGTCTTTATATGGCATCATTACATCGAGAATGCAAAGGTCGTAAGTTTCTTTTTTAAATTTTTCAAACCCTTCCATTCCGTTTTTAGCCAACGTGACATCAAAGTCGTTCAGCATCAGGTAATCTTTTAGAATGGCCCCGAAATTCTGGTCGTCTTCAACGAGAAGGATTTTTTTATTTTCTGTTTCCATAGTTTTAATTTATTAGGGGTAGTTTTATTATAAAGGTGCTGCCTTTTCCTTTTTCACTTTCAACAAATATTTGTCCGTTATGATCTTCAACGATTCGTTTAACGTATGCTAATCCGAGTCCGTGTCCCTTCACATTATGCAGATCGCCCGTATGCTCACGGTAGAACTTTTCAAATATTCTTTTTTGTGCGGTTTTGCTCATTCCGGCGCCTTTGTCTTTAATTTTTATGATGACGTAATCTTTGACGTTTTCGGTAAAGACATCAATGATTGGACGTTCGGGCGAATATTTAATGGCGTTGTCGAGCACGTTCACCAACACGTTTGTAAAATGCACGTCGTTCAACAAAACTGTTGTTCGGGTGGCTTTAAAATGCGTTTTCAGGACTCCGTCGCGATCTTCCATGATCAGACTTACGTGTTCAATGGCTTCTTCGACGATTTCGTGAATGTCGTTTGATTCTTTTGCAATTTCGAGTTCGCGTTTTTCGAGTTTTGAAATTCGCAGGACATTCTCGACCTGAGCATGCATTCGTTTGTTTTCATCGCGGATCATTTGAAGATATCGCAATGTTTTTTCGCGATCTTCAACGATCTTCGGGTTTCGGATAGCGTCCAGCGCGAGATTGATCGTTGCAATCGGCGTTTTGAACTCGTGGGTCATGTTGTTAATGAAATCAGTTTTGATTTCAGAAATCTGACGTTGTTTAATTAATTGATTCAGCGCACTTGAATATGCAATCACAATAATCAAAGTAAAAACGATTGAGAGCACCGTAATTCCGACCAATTCTGAAAACAAAAAGCGTTTCTTTTGCGGAAAAGTCACCAGTAACTGATACTTGCTTTTGCCTTCGTTATCGGTGAAAAGCGGATTTGAATACGTGGCTCCTTTATCGAATTTGAAATCGTCTGACCGAATTTTAGTGGCCAGACCATTGCTATAAATTCCGAATTCAAATGGCGTATTTACTCCGTAATCTTTCAGTTCGCTAGAAAGCAATGCTTCAACTTTTTCCTTTGAGACGCGTTCTTGAATGGGCATTGCGTCGGCGATATCTTTGTATGATATCTCGTACTGTGCCATTTTCAAAACATCGAGATCGCCAAATTTTTCGATCTTAACATCGGGAACCATTGACCGTTCGCCGCGGGAGTTTTCAATCGGATTTTGGCTATAAACTTCAGTTACGCGTTTCGAGGATAAATTTCGCTGCTTAACACTATCCAGTTTTTTATCAAAGAACGACGAATTTATATTGTAATCTTCAGATATGATACTGTTCGAATAGATGATGGTTTCATTGGTAACCGCATTCTTCTGGACATAATAAAACTCAAGAAGATCGCTCGTCTGCGGATCCTTGCCAATACTGTCCTTTAGCTTGGCATGATTGTCCAAAAACCTATACGCTTCCTGCTTTTGTAAAGTCCCTGCAACATTCGCTACAACTTGCTTAACGTGAAACCGAAACTGCTCTTCATTGTTCTTAAAAGATGAGTTAAACCAGTAAACCTGAACTAAAATTATCCCAATTAAGGATAAACTCATCAACAAGACAAGCAATCGGAAAAACAACCTATTCATATTTACAAAATTAACATTTTAACACGCGCATTATTAATCTATTAACCAAACATTAACAACCGCCTGATTTTTTACACTTCCTGCAATATTTTAAGAATTTCGTTGATTTGATTCAGTGTATCTTCGATTTTAATATTAGTAACTACGAAATCGCTTTTTTCAATTCGCTGTTGATCTGTCCATTGCGAGGCCATTCTCTTACGGATAAGTTCTGTGGTCGTATTATCGCGGGAAAGAATGCGTTTTAGTCGCAAATCCAATGGCGTCGTTACTGTAATAATGTAGTCGCAGTCGGCCGCACTTCCTGATTCAAATAAAATAGCGGCTTCTTTTACAACGAATTTATGGTTTTGGTGTTGCTTGATCCACTCGCTAAAATGTTTGCGGACAGCAGGATGAACGATGCGGTTGAGTTTTTGTAGCTTTTCGGCGTCATTAAAAACGAGTGCGGCTAATTTTGCCCGATCTATTTTTTCGCCATCGAGTATTCCTATGCCAAAATGTTCGACGATTTTAGTGACAACATCGGGATTCTCGGTGATTTTTCGCGCCTCGTCGTCGGCAATATAAACCGGAATTCCTTGCTCAGCGATATATCTGGCAACAACCGATTTACCGCTACCGATTCCGCCTGTCAATCCAATAATCTTTGTCATTTTCGAAAGAATAATTCAGGAAACGCTTCCTGAGGTTGTTGTTTCTTGATGTGAATCTTGTAAAATGATTCTGCGAATGCGAGTCCGTAGCCACTCATTTGCTTCCAAACGGCAACAATAGACAACAAGCCAATCTTGATGTTTTTGTAATGGATCGACGATAAAAGAAAAACCATCAAAAAATACAATGCATAGCAACCTGCGAAAAATCCAAATCCAAAAATCAGCAATGCTAAACTGATCCAAAATCCGAAGATAAAAAGCGTGGGAAACAAAAATGTGACTTTATTGTATTCGGGATGCCATAAGTTTAATATCGGACGTGCTTTGCCGAACTTTGCGACTTGTATTGAGAATTTGCTCCAATCGATGCGACGTTTATGAAAAACAAAAGCTTTTGGAAACAACCGCGTTTCGAAACCGGCTTTCCAGAGTCGAAGTGTCAGATCAGGATCTTCACCCGGATGAATATTTCCAAAACCACCTGTCACTTCAAAAGCTTCTCGGGAGAGTCCCATATTAAAGCTTCTAGGTTGAAACTTTGCGATTGTTTCAGATCCGCCTCTGATTCCGCCTGTAGTTAAAAAGGAAGTCATTGCAAAATTGATCGCTTTTTGGATATCCGAAAACGAATCGGTTGCGCTATCGGGACCGCCGAAACAGTCGGCAAATTTGGTTGCGAGTTCGTGGTGGACTTCACTCAGATATTGATGTGGAATGATGCAATCTGAATCGAATATCAGGAAATAGTCGCCTTTTGCAACCTGCATTCCATAATTTCTGGAATCGCCGGGACCACTATTTGGTTTATAGTGATATTGAATTGACAGCCGATCACTGTATTTTTGAACAACATCTTCGCTCGTAATTGACGAACCGTCTTCAATCACTACAACCTCAAAGCTACCGGTAAAATCCTGAAGCAATAAACTTTCAAGTAGCTCACCAATCTCATCGGGACGATTATAAACGGGGATAATCAACGAATAATGCATAATCAAAATTTTAACAAATATAACCCATAATAAAAAAAGCCGCTCGGATACGGCGGCTTTTAAATGAAAATTAAGTTTTTAGTTTTTGACGATTTTAATGATCTGATAGGTATCGGCTACTCCCACCTGAACCAGGTATGTACCTTTATGAAGTGACGATAAGTCGATCGATTTAATTGATGACCCTTGTTCAGCAAAAACGGTCTGACCTAAAACATTAAACACTTTTACGCTCGTAATTGATTCTACACTATTGAAGGACAATACATCGGTAACCGGGTTTGGCGCGAAAGAAAACAAATTGGCGCTAAACTCATTTTGCGATAACACCGGATTATATGCTGAAACTTGAAACGATCCGTAGGTGTCATTGGCATATTCCCAAACTCTGACATAAATGGTAGAACCGGGCGCTAAATCTGTCAAGTTTAACAATGAAAATCCGTCGATACCCTCTTCATCGCTACAACCAACCAAAGTCAGTTCGCCGCAAGTTCCCGTATACGCAGACATTACCGTATCAATTAACGGTGAATCAGCCGCAGCCCGGGTTTCAAGTGTTAATTTTCCGCTCTCGGGTACAATTGCAGTAAACCACACATCTCCCCCAAAAGCAAATATTCCGCACGTTACATTTGGATGACCAAGAGAAAGCGTTGCACCAAGATTGGTGGCGGTTACAGCATTTTCCTCGAAAGTTAACCCTGGCGTTAAGCTTGTTGCCATCATACAATCATCGTTAGGTACGGCCATCGGCAATGTAGTGAATGAAAACGGACCTGACCATTCGCTGGTTGATAAATCATTACACATAGCACGTACATAGAAATCATATGTTGTTAATGGCTCTAATCCGCTAACTGTCAGCGGAAGCGTTACTCCAGGATGCGAAATATCGCCGGTTGGGATTGTTCCGGGCGAAACGGCCAGATGAACATCCCAGATTTCCTGGTTACAACCGTACGCCCATGTTAAGTTTGCCCCCGACGCACTGACTTGAGTTACTGAAAGACCGGTTGGCGCTAAACATTGATCAACAGAACTTATGGTAATGTCGTAATCTTCAACTTCGCCATAACCATAAGTTGCGCAGGGTAGAATTGTGCTTGCTGCGATATCCCAAACATCGCGGATTCTCATTCGGTGAACTCCGTCTGGCGCGTCGCATGATAGTGTAATTGGAAACGTTCCGGTGCCGTTTGATAGAATTGGTGTTATGTTATAACCTACGCGCTCGTTTGGACTGAATTCTAAATCATCGTTATAGTCGATCCAAACTGCAACATTTTGCCACGCATATGTACCTACTGAAACACTGATATTATAGGTTTGACCCGGAATCAACGTTGCTGTCATGTGCGGTTCGCCTGTAAAATAGGTGTAAAACGGATTACTTGGCGCCACTCCGGTGTAATTTGCTAATGTTGTGCCCTCAATTTCAACATTCGATATGAGGTCACCATCTGTTTTTCCATCCGTATAATTTGGAAAACAATAGCAGGTATTCGGATCCGACATGGTCACTTGAACAGGTTGACTTGCAAAAGTTTGTTCGCCGCATGAAATCAAAACCCGATAAAACATGGCTGTAGTTTGAGCGGCGTTGAAAATTGGTTCATCAGCCGATTCGATATCAATAAACACCTCGCCCTCATCAGACGATTGCCATTGATACAAAAAGTTAGCTTCAAGCGGTACGCCATCCACGCTAAGTGAAATTGGGAAATCAGGACAAATTGACGAAACCGATGCAATTGTAGTTAGGTTCGTCGGTACGCTTGTACAATCAGGTAGTGGCGTAAAAGTAAATTTCTTACTAACGACATGCGTGGTGGTGATGGTATTGATGTTAAACATCGACGATGCTGTAGCCGGTGTTCCCGGTGAAACACAGACAAAACCGTTCACATGATTAATGCCGATGGTTGCTGAGAGTTCACCTTCGAATGTGATGGGATTTCCATACACGAATTCGATAATGTTTGTAGTCTCATAAATTCGGAGTTTAAAAGAACCCTGAGCATTAACATTGGTGGTGCTTGAAGCGATCACTATGTTTTCCCAGCCAACTTCCAAAACCTGGTTTGGCGCGGTTCCGGTAACTTTATATTGAATTGCTCCCGTCCCGCGATTGTGATCGTCCCAAAAAGGCGCTATGAGCGGTTTCTGACTTGATGTTGTAGTCATCGCGTTTGACCAATGACTTCCTGCAATCGGATTACCTAATCGGATAAAACCGTTAGTACTGATACTAAACGTATTGTAGCTGACTCCACCAAAGATGAAATCGAAACCAATCGGAACGTAATTGTGTGTTCCGTCGTCGCCAACTGCTAACGAATTTGTCCCGTTAACCGGTGTGTACGTTTCAGTTGATTGAGTAAAACTATAACCTGAAACCGACTGAGCTGAAAGGTGAATCGAGAAAAATGCAATGATTAGAAAAGTAATTTTTTTCATATATTTTGTTTTGACCTTAAGTAAATTTAATAAAAAAACCATCCGAAGATGGCTTATTTTGTTAAAATCTATGAGTGGTCAATTATTACCGTTCTAATTCGTAAATCTCTCGATCACATCCTGGCTGACTCCCATATTAGAGAATCCTCCGTCATTGTATAGATTCTGAAGCGTTACACGTTTGGTGAGGTCTGAAAACATCGCGACAGCATAATTTGCACAATCAATTGCCGTGGCATTTCCTAAAGGCGACATTTTTTCGGCATACGAAATGAAACCGTCAAAACCTTTAACCCCCTGACCGGCAGTAGTTGGCGTTGGCGATTGCGAAATGGTGTTTACGCGTACTTTTTTATCACGACCGAAGAAATATCCAAAGCTTCTTGCAATCGATTCAAGATATGCTTTGTTATCTGCCATATCGTTGTAATCAGGGAATACACGTTGAGCGGCCATATAAGTCAGGGCGATAATACTTCCCCATTCGCTCATCGCATCTTTTTTATAAAGAACCTGCATCACCTTGTGAAATGAAACCGCAGAAACATCCCAACCTTTAGTAGTGAAATCATAGTTCATATCAGTATAGTGGTTTCCTTTGCGGACATTAACCGACATTCCGATTGAATGCAATACGAAATCGATCTTTCCACCAAGAATTTCGACAGCCTGTTCAACAAGGTTTTCCAGATCAGCTGTAGATGTCGCGTCAGCCGGAATGATCTGAGAACCAGTTTTTTCAGCAAGTTGATTGATTGTACCCATTCTCATGGCAATAGGTGCATTTGTAAGAACAAAAATACCGCCTTCTTCATGAACGCGTTCAGCTGTTTTCCACGCAATCGAATTTTCATCCAATGCGCCAAATATGATTCCTCTTTTGCCTTTAAGTAAATTATACATAATAATGTTCGTTTGATTTTGCTGAAACAAATATACTTGAAATTATCAGTTCAGCAACGCCTTGGCATGATTAATCGCCGAGTCTGAAACGGACGATCCGGACAACATCTGCGCAATTTCCTGAACGCGCTCATTAGTGTCCAAGCGCTTAAGTTCAGAGGTTGTTCCATCTTCTGAAACTACTTTGAATACCTTGAAATGCACCTCCCCTTTTGCGGCAATTTGCGGCAAATGTGTAATCGCAAAAAGTTGCATCTTGCCGCTCATGATACGCATAATGTTACCCATTTTATCAGCAATTTCCCCGGAAACACCGGTATCGATTTCGTCGAAAATAATTGTAGGAAGGTTTGAATATTGCGCCAATACCGATTTAACGGCAAGCATAATCCGCGACATTTCTCCACCGGACGCTACTTTTTTCAGTACGCCAAAATCTGATCCTTTATTCGCCGAAAATAAAAAAGTAAGTTGATCTTTTCCGGTCGGCAAGAAATCCTCACTTGGCCTGACTTCAATTTGGAATCGAACGTTTGGCATTCCGAGTTCCGACAATATTTCCTGTAACTGATCGGTTAGCTTCGGAACGGCTGCAACACGTTTTTTATTGATAATTTCCGCTTGCGCATTTAATTCCTGAACGACAGCATCAATGGTTTGCTGAACGGCTTCAATTTTTGATTCCAATTCAGAAAACGACAACGCCTGGTTATCGAGATTGTTCCGAATTTCGATTAACTCCTCAACAGTTGATACCTGATGCTTTTTTTGCAAATTGTAAATCGCCTGTAATTTTTGGTTCACGATTTCGAGTTGAGCAGGATCATCGAACAGTTTTGCAGACGAATTTTCAAGTTCTGAAACAACATCAGAGAGTTCGATATAAATGCTTTCTGCACGATCAGAAAATTGATTTAATTCTTCTGAAACTGTCGCATTCTTTTTTAAAACTGCTTTAAATTCACGCAAGTGCTGTAAGATTCCATACGTTTCATCGTTGCTTAACGAAATCGCCTTATCAAAATTTTCCTTGAGAAATTCAACGTTACTTAGGTGTCGTTGTTGCGACTCAAGCTCTTCTTGTTCGCCTTCAACCAGGTTTGCCGCCAGAAGTTCGTCGAGTAAAAATGTATTGTAATCTTTTTCTTTAAGTGAGTTGCTCAGCGTTTTTTGTAGCGTCTGAAGTTCGGCAGCCGATTTCTTATAATCTTTCAGCAGCTTGGAATATGTCTGAAGTTCGGCCTTATTTGATGCCACCGCATCGATAATTTTAAACTGAAAATCTTCATCGCCGAGTTCACGGGTTTCGTTCTGCGAGTGGATATCGATCAGATAAAAAGCAAGTTCCTGAAGTTGCTGAAGATTCGCAGGACTATCATTTATAAATGCCCGCGATTTGCCTGAAGGTAAAATTTCGCGACGGAGAATGGTTTGATCCTCATAATCAAGATCATTGGCTTCAAAAAATGATTTTAGATCGTAATTTCCTAGCGAAAATTCGGCTTCGATAACACATTTTTTTTCCTTGTCCTTTAGCGACGACAAATCGGCCCGCTTGCCAAGAACAAGTCCGATTGCTCCCAGAAGTATCGACTTTCCCGCACCGGTTTCACCCGTAATAATCGAGAAACCACCCGAAAAAGAAATCGATAGTTTTTCAATAAGCGCAAAATTTTCAATGGATAAAGACGTAATCATAAAAAGTGTTTCCTTAAACTCAAAGGTAAAAAATTAGTCTTTGAAGGACACTTTTTTCTAATATTTAATCGCCGACCACTTACTTGAATTTAGTGGCGATATGCGATTCAGATTATCGACAGCTTCAGCGATCGGCATTTTGGGACCACCTGATAAAATTTGAACGATTTCATCCGATTTCGCATCAAAGAACACTCGGGTCAGAAAAGCATTTGGTCGTACTTTGTAAATCTGACCGACGGTTTCAACCGATTGTACAATCCACTCTTTAGCCGTTGCCGGAGCAGATGACATCAGGTCAAGGCCTTCGAAGTGATACTGATAAAGCGCATCGCGAAACGGCTTGTAAGTACTCGACAAAAGGTCGTTTATAAGAAAGTAACGCGTTTGATTGCCATCGCCCTGGCTCCATCCCTTGCCACCGGTTGGTGCCGCAACAGTGGATATCTGATGAGCCGTCTCGTAATATTTATCGCCTCCAAGGGGCGCAAAAGTATCGGCGTCCATTCCGAGGATAATATAGCTGTAAAATGAGATAACCGAGACTAAATTCGAGTTGTAGCTATTCGGATCAAAATTTAGACTTTCAAATTCGATATACGAAAAGCTAAAATCTTTGTCGTTAAAGTTCAAAACCGGCGACGAATATGTCGACTGATAAATCGGCCGTGACGATTGCACCTGGATGGTTGCCGAAAAATTATTTGAATCATAACTTTCGATTGTAATAAACATCGAGCAATTGATCCGCTCGCCCTGACTGAGTGTTTCGCTGGTCCAATTGGTTCGGTTAACGAATTCATTCAAAGCAGTTTCTAGGGTTTTGAACGTATTGGCATTGGCGTTGGCCACTTTATCCGAATTTACAACCACACGACAATTAAGTTGTTGCGCAGATGAAACCAAACCGGTTAAAAGACAAATGAATATAGCGAGTTTTTTCATAAAGTCATGATCTTTTTAATAATGTCCTGAGCAACTTCCTCTTTAGATTTCAACGGTTGTGGATCGATATTAAAATCCTTATCGATAAATGTTACTTTATTTGTCGGTTTCCCAAAACCAGCTCCGAGATCACGCAAACTGTTCAAAACAATCAAATCTAAGTTTTTTTTGCTGATCTTCAACTTAGCATTCTCGATTTCGTTTTCAGTTTCAAGCGCGAAGCCAATCAATTGTTGATGCGTTTTCCGACTTCCCATGGTCATCAGAATATCAACGGTTTTTTCCAGAGAAATTGTAAAGATTAAATCTTTTTTCTTGATCTTTTCAGATGCGGGATCAGTCGGACGATAATCGGCAACTGCCGCCGCTGCGACCACAACATCGGCATTTTCGAAATACTCGAGACAAGATTCAAGCATTTGAGCCGCTGAAACTACTTTTATAACTTTAATGGCTGAATCTGAAACGTTCAAGTGTGTCGGACCGGTAACCAAAGTTACTGAAGCGCCATATTTAGCGGCACAACGAGCGATGTCAAAGCCCATCTTACCCGACGAATGATTGCCGACAAACCGCACGGGATCGATCGCTTCATAGGTAGGCCCGGCCGTAACCAGAAATTTCTTGCCGTTCAATGGCAATTGACCTTTGAGATCACGCTCGATAAAAGAAATGATATTTTCGGGTTCTGCCATTCGCCCTTCGCCTGAAAGTCCGCTTGCAAGCTCACCGCTTTCTGCCGGAATCATCTTGTTGCCAAAACTTTGAAGCGCCGCTAAATTAGAAATCGTCGATTCGTGTTTGTACATATCGAGATCCATTGCCGGAGCGAAATAAACGGGACATTTTGCAGAGAGATAAACCGCAATCAGGAGATTATCGCAGTTTCCGGTAGCCATTTTGGATAGCGTATTGGCTGTCGCGGGTGCAATCAGCATGAAATCAGCCCAGAGACCGAGTTCAACGTGATTGGTCCATTGGCCTTCCGCGTCAGTTTTTTCATCCGAATTTTCATCGGCAAAAAAACTCGAATGCACCGGATTTTTTGAAAGAGTAGCCAAAGTCAGCGGTGTGATGAAATCTTTTGAGGCAGGCGTCATCACAACGCGGACGTCCGCTCCGGCTTTTACAAACAGCCGTACGAGCGAAGCTGTTTTATAAGCGGCAATTCCTCCGGAAACGCCCAGTAGTATTTTCTTACCGCTTAAAACTGACATATATTATTTGTTGGCGTCGCGGTGATAAATCTTGTCATCAAGCCATTCCTGAACAGCAAGTGCATGCGGCTTAGGCAATTTCTCGTAGAATTTAGATACTTCAATCTGTTCTTTATTTTCAAAAATCTCTTCAAGACTGTCGTTATAAGTCGCAAATTCCTCAAGCTTCTCAGTCAGTTCCTTCTTAATTTCAGAATTGATCTGGTTTGCTCTTTTAGCCATAATTGTTATCGCTTCATACACATTCCCGGTTGGTTCCTCAATAAGATTCTTATTGTAGGTAATTGTATTAACCGGAGCACTCGTCTTCTTTAAATCCATGACTTATTATTTAATATATTGTTTTAAATCTGTTTCGATACGCGCAAGCATTGCATCAGCCTGCGACTTATATTTTGTAGAACCGTCAAATTTCATAAGGTTCGTGTAAGCAACTTTCGCGTTGTTTAGACGCTCTTCCATTTTTGATGGCACACTGTTGATGGCTAATTTATAAGCTGAATCCAGTTTGTAAAATAACGCATCCTCTTTGAAAGGCGTTCCCGGATAATCAGCGATGAAATTATCCAAGGCAATCAAAGCCGACTTATAATCTGAAATCGTATTGTAGTTTTTAGCGTTCTCAAATACCTTTTTCTCGATCTTTTCGCGAAGAACTTTTACGGTCGCGTTGGCAACTTCCAAATGCTGAGAATCGGGATAGGCGTTAATAAAACCTTGTAGTTTATCAATCGCTTTAAATGTATTTATCTGATCAAGGCTGTAAACCGGAGACAATTTCGAATAGCTCATCGCACTTAAAAATGCTGCTTCTTCAGCCTTTTCACTACGCGGATAACTCGACACAAAACTGTCAAACTGATAACCCGCAAGACCGTATTGCTTGGTATTGTAGTACGATTGCGCAAACATGTAAAACATTTTCTCAGCTTGAGGCTTCCCCCGATACGTTGGAGCCATCTGCTCGAACAATCTGATTGCGTTTAAATATTTGCCTTTCTCATACATTTGGGTGGCAACTTCGTATTTTACTGCTATGTCGTCCGACTTCAAAGCATTTTGGTACGGACTGCACGAAAACAGAACCACAGAAAGCAGAAGAACCGATAAGAATTTATTCATATGAAAATTTAAGTTTCTGAAGCTGCGCGCGTTTTTTTGAGTCGGCTAAAGCAACTGCAAATTTAGTTAATAATTATAGACCGCAAAATATTTTTTTACAACGCCTTTTCACGCGAAAAGTTGTTGATCTTCTTGATGTTTGCCGCTATTTTTTGCGCGAGGTTTTCACTTGCGTGGATGAGTGGCAGCCTGACGCAATTTTCTGCCAATTGAAGCTGACGGAAAACTTCTTTGATGCCTGCCGGATTGCCTTCCTCGAAAATTAAATCGATGGCTTCACTGACCAAATTGTGGATTTCAAAAGCCTGATCGACCTTGCGTTCCAAACCAAGTCTTACCATTTGCGAGAATTCTTTTGGGAAACCTTCCGCGATAACCGAGATTACTCCTGCTCCACCGGCCAAAACCATTGGCAAAGTGATCATATCGTCGCCGGAAATTACCAGGAAATCTTTTGGCTTATCTCTCAAAAGCTTCATAGCCTGAACAATATCGCCGGCCGCTTCCTTAATTGCAACGATGTTGTCGAAATCATTTGCGAGCCGAATTACTGTTGATGGCAACATGTTACTTGCCGTTCTTCCAGGAACATTATACAATATAATTGGTAGTGGTGATGCTTGAGATACCGCTTTAAAATGCTGATAAATTCCTTCTTGGGTCGGTTTATTGTAATATGGCGATACTGACAAAACCGCAGTGAATGCAGACAGATCGCGCGATTTTAGTTCGCCGCAGACCGCAGTCGTATTGTTTCCGCCCACACCGAGCACCAGCGGCAAGCGGCTTTGATTGGCATCAACCACCGTTTTGATAACCAACTCTTTTTCCTCAGAGGTAAGTGTTGCTGATTCGGCAGTGGTTCCTAAAACCACCAAATAATCAATTCCGTTGTCGATCTGATAGTTGACAATTAGGGTTAACGCTTCGGTGTCGACTGAAAAATCGGTTTTAAACGGTGTTACCAAAGCCACACCTGTTCCAATGAGTTGCTGCATTATATTTTGTTTAAAATTCGGAGATATTTGAAAAGTTCGTCGCTAAAAACCTTGTAATTTTCAGCAGTAGTATCGATCATAAAATGATTTAGCCGCTTGTCGATTGATGAAAAACCGACCTTAAATTTTGCTTTCGACAAATGCGACACCAAAAGCAGCGGCGCTTTCTCGACATCGTAATAATTAATTAAAAGGTCGAAGTTTCGCGCTATGAACTCGTTGACAATCGGTTTTTTAATCGTGGCGGTCCAACTGAAATCGCGATGACTAAATACCGGATAATCGAGAACTTCGTTGGTCTTGATCTTATTCTTAAACACCAATATCGAGATGTCTTTCTCAAGAATTCCCTGAGTTTTCAATTGTTCAATAAGTGCTTGTTTTTCATGAAAGTACGTTTCGTCGAAGAGGATTCCGATCGTCTTTAACGGCTGTGATTCGGCAGCAGGCTTTGCATTCGAAAGGGTGTTTTTCACCATTTTTTTTGTGGAAAAATCCTTTATATAATTCAAAAACATACTACTTTTACTTTTTTCACAAAACTACAGAAAAATCTCCCAGTCTACGGATGACAAATCTAAAAAAGTATCCCTCGCTTGCTACCGTATTTGTTTTATTCTTAACACTTGCGCTGTCTAACTGCGGGACAAATCAGCCGGTTATATCTTCTAAGACCGGAACCAACATTCCGATTACCGATGCAGAAAAATCGGTGGTGGAAATCGAAGCGGTTATCGAACCCTACCGAAACAGCATTAACCAAGACTTAAGCACCGTCTTAGCCTACGCGCCGCACACTTTCGACAAATCAAAAGGAAAATGGCAAACCGACATCGGTGTTTTGATGGCGGACGCATCTTTAGAAAAGGGAAACCAGGTTTTTAAAGCGCGGGAAAATAAGACAATCGACATTTCTTTGCTGAATCACGGTGGAATTCGCGCTATAATTCCGATGGGCGATGTTACGACCCGCACGGCTTTCGAGATCATGCCTTTTGAAAACAGTTTGGTGGTTGCGACACTAAAAGCGGAACAGATCCTGGAACTGGTCGATTACATTATTTCAGAAAAAAAGCCGCATCCATTATCCGGACTAAGCTTTGAGATTGAAAAGGGTTTAGCCAAAAACATTAAAGTTCAAGGTCAACCGCTGGACGCCAAGCGAAGCTATCTGGTTGCAACTTCTGATTATTTGCTAACCGGCGGCGACCGAATGGATTTTTTCAAAAAGTCGGTTTACAACTACGACCTTGATTACAAGATCAGAAACATCCTGATTGATTATTTTAAAGATACCGATACTTTGCGCGCGGCCACCGATGTTAGGATTCGTGAAGTATCAAATTAACGATAAAGCCCTAGCCCTGATGGCAGCGGAAATCCTTTTTTTTGGCGGCGATAGCAAGACAGAAAAAAGATTGCAGCGAACAGCAGGAAAAAGCTCCTGAAAAAAACATGAAAAGAAGAGAATTTTGCCAGAAAACATTGGCTGGATCGGCACTTTTGGCCAGTGGATTAGCTTTTAGCGGTTTTTCAGCCAAGACTAAAAAGCTGACGGTTTTGCATACCAACGACGTCCATAGTTATGTTGATCCTTTTCCGGCCGATCATCCGCGAACTCCGAATCAGGGTGGCGTGGCGCGTCGTGCGGCATTGATCGAAAAAATCAGAGCTGAAGCTGAAAATGTGCTGCTACTTGATGCCGGCGATATTTTTCAGGGTACGCCATATTTCAATTATTATGGCGGCGCGCTTGAATTGAAATTGATGAGCATGCTGAAATACGATCTTGCGACCATGGGAAACCACGATTTTGATAATGGAATCGACGGTTTTCACGCGCAATTGCATAATGCGAATTTTGGATTTGTGAGTGCGAATTACGATTTCAGCAACACGATTCTGGACGGAATTGTCAAGCCGTACAAGGTTTTTACTAAAAGCGGGATTAAAATTGGCGTGTTCGGACTTGGTGTGGAACTCGCCGGACTGGTCGACAAAAAACTTTACAAGGAAACGGTTTATCTCGAACCGATTGATATTGCGAAGGATGTGGTAAATACGCTTCGAAAGCACGAAAAATGTGACATTGTCATTTGCCTTTCGCATTTGGGCTATCATTACAGCAATGATGCGGCTAAGGTTTCTGATCTTAAATTAGCGGCCGCAACCAGTGGAATCGACTTGATTATCGGCGGTCATACCCATACTTTTTTGGATAAACCAACCGTGGTAAAAAACGAGGTCGGTGGGGACGTTTTGGTGAATCAGGTTGGCTGTTACGGATTGAATTTGGGTCGGATTGATTTTGAGATTTCGATGGATGGCGGCAAAAGATCAAGCGGAAACGCTGTTGTCATCTGATTTTTCAGACGCCAGTACAAATTCGTAAAACGTATAAAATGCAAAGGCGTTGAGTGCCATGGCGATCGGTCGGAAAATGGCCGGCGAAAGATCGGAAAGAAAGTATTTTTCGATAAAAACAATAAACTGCAACGCAACAAACAGCAGCCCGCTGATCAGCAACCACGTATTTTTGCGATCGTCATGCATGATGTAGTTGGACAATGCGAGTCCGCCCAAGACCGCAATCAGCAAATTCTGCACATTCAAAATATAAAATGACTCCTGCGGGACATCAGAGGAGAACAGCAAGTAGGTGAATATCAGCAAGAATGGAAGCATCGCTATGGCAAGCGGAATATAATCGGTTAATTTTATTATTTTAAAGACCAGCGTTAGCAATAGCACACGATGAATGAGAAAGGCTACGAGTCCGTATAACAGCATTTGGTCGTTATCGGGAATGAATAAAATATTGGTGACAAACGAGAAAAACATCGCGAAGAAATAAAGCAGGTGGCGCCGTTCAGATGTCAGCATATAGACGGCCATCAATGTTAGTGGCATCAACGGTTTTGCAATCATGATTACGCTGATCACATTTAATAGTTCGGCAAAGATCTCGACGACCGCGATCACGAAATAAGCAATGATCAAGATTTTGCCAACGCGCATGCCAGTTTCCGCCATATCAGAAATTTACGGGTTTTCTTGTAGCAAGATATTAAATTCTGATTCAGAAATAATTGCAATCCCAAGTTTATTTGCTTTATCGAGTTTTGCGGGCCCCATATTTTCGCCGGCAACAACATAATCTGTTTTGGCAGATATCGAACTTCCCACTTTTCCACCGTTGTCTTCGATGGCTTTTTTAAGTTCGTCGCGCGAGTAAATTGTAAACACGCCGCTTACGACAAAAGTTTTGCCTTGCAGAATATTGGTTGCATTTGGATTTTCGCTTTCGCGGATTTCAAGCTGCACCCCGTATTGTTTGAGCCGGTTGATGATGGTTTGATTGTCAGCGTTTGCGAAAAACGAAATTACGCTGGTAGCGATGCGTTCGCCGATTTCGTCTACGGTTGTAAGTTCATGAACGCCAGCTGATGCCAAGGCGTCTATGGTTTTGTAATGCTTGGCAAGTTTTTTCGCAACCGTTTCACCGACATAGCGGATTCCGAGTGCAAAAAGAACGCGTTCAAAAGGAACTTCTTTCGACTTTTCGATGCCGTTGATGAGATTTTCGGCCGATTTCTTGGCCATTCTTTCAAGCGGAATAATTTGATCGGCGGTAAGTTCGTATAGATCGGCGTAATCCTTAACGAGGTTGTTTGCAAATAAGAGCGCGACAGTTTCGCCACCCAAACCCTCGATATCCATTGCTTTTCGCGAAATATAATGTTGGATTCGGCCAATAATCTGCGGCGGACAACCGTAGTAGTTAGGGCAATAGTGTTGAGCCTCGCCTTCCTTTCGGATGAGTTCAGACTGACATTCCGGGCACGTTGTAATATAGGCAACCGGAGTCATATCGGGATGGCGTTTTGAAAAATCGACGCCGATGATCTTGGGAATGATCTCACCTCCTTTTTCGACAAATACCTCGTCGCCTTCGCGGATGTCGAGTTTGGCAATTTGGTCGGCGTTGTGAAGTGATGCGCGTTTGACGATAGTTCCCGCCAAGAGCACAGGATCAAGATTTGCAACCGGCGTGATTGCTCCCGTTCGACCAACCTGATAGGTAATGGTATGTAGTTTTGTGGAAACTTGTTCGGCTTTGTATTTAAATGCGATTGCCCAACGTGGAGCTTTGGCGGTGTAACCGAGTTCGTCCTGAAAGTGAAGATTATTCACTTTGATCACGATTCCGTCGGTTTCGTATGGCAGTTCGTGACGATGCCTATCCCAATATTGAATGAAGTCGATTACCTCACCCATTGATTTTGCGATTTTGGCTTCGGATGGGACTTTAAAACCAAGTTGACGTGCTTTTTCGAGACTTTCGAAATGCGATGCAAATGGCGACCCGTCGGCGATAAGCGTATAGACCAAGCATTCAAGTGGCCGTTTAGCAACTAATGCGCTATCCTGAAGCTTCAGACTTCCAGATGCTGTGTTTCGCGGGTTTGAATAAGGTACCTCGCCGATTTCGATTAAGTCGGCGTTCATTTTTTGAAATCCGGAAATTGGCAGGATGATCTCGCCGCGGACTTCAAGTCGGTCAGGGATATCGGATCCGGAAAGTTGCAGCGGAACCGATTTGATGGTTTTGATGTTGGTGGTTACGTCGTCGCCTTGAAAGCCATCGCCGCGTGTGACGGCGCGAACCAGTTTGCCGTTCTCGTAAGTGATGCTGATCGATGCGCCGTCGTATTTAAGTTCGCAGGTATATTCCGGCGCGACATCGCCAAGGCTTTTTACGATTCGTTTTTCCCAATCGAGAAGATCTTCGGTTGAATAGGAGTTGTCAAGGGAATACATCCGGCGTGCGTGCGCGACAGTTGTAAAACTTTTAGTGACCTGACCGCCGACACGTTGAGTTGGTGAGTTCGGATCGGCGAGTTCAGGATTTTGATCTTCGAGGGTCTGCAACTCTTTGAGCATCATGTCGAACTCGAAATCGGAAATTTCCGGCTTATCGAGAACGTAATACTTATAATTATGTTTGTGTAATTCCGATCTTAAGTCTGACAGCTTTTGCGTAATGTCCATTTTTGGCGAATTGGTCTAATAGCACGAATTTAACCAATATTCCCGAAAATAGTAGTGATTAGCTATTGACAATCGTATCAATTTGTTTGTAGAGCTGGCCGTCGCTGAGAAACGCGCCTTGTTGAATGAGTCCGAAGATATCCTGATTTCGGTCGGCGCTAAAATCTTTGTTTCCGATTTTCATTTCGACGTTATCGGTAAACATGTTATCTGACAACCATTGAAGGCCTTCGCGAGTGAGGAAATCAATTTCGGGGTTCATTGCCTTTAGTACGATTGAGTGCATTTGGGTCTCGCCACAGCGGAATAGGAAAATGTGATTTTTCGAAAAGTGCTCGAGGAATTCGGCTCTGGTGAGCACTCCTTCCCAAATTAAATCGGAGAATACGTCGAGTTCTTGTTCGGCGATGTGCGGTTGTTCGGCTTTGAGTTTATCCCATTCGGCTTTATCGATTGATTGAGCTGAAAGGAAGTTTATAAATTCCTGGTGGAGTTCGGCGAATTGTTCGGTGGTGAGGCGGGAGTATTTCATTGTTTGGGTGTTGGGTTTTGGGTTTTGGGGTCAGGGTTTAGGGTTTAGGAGTTAGGAACATGCTAGGCCGTGATGAGCAGACTTTTAACCTTCTACCTTGCATCCTTAGCCCCGATTGCAGCCGATATCCTTTTTTAACGTAGCGGTAGCGTAGATAAAAAAGATAAAAGCGTAAAGCGGGAATAGCTCTAAAATAAAAAAAAGTCCCGACTTGCGCAGGGACTTGATTATAATGTTTTGAGAATATTATTTCTCGGCAACGATCTCGTAAGGAAGTTCGATTACCACATCGCGGTGAAGGCGTACGCTGGCGTTGTATTTACCGGTGCGTTTTACGATTCCGCTTGTGATGAATTTCCTGTCGATAGGCTGTCCTGCTTTTTCAAGAGCTTCAGCGATATCGATGTTTGTGATTGAACCGAAAAGTTTATCACCACCTGCTTTTGCAGTAATTTTGATTTCAAGAGCTTTAAGTGCTTCGGCAACTTTCTTAGCGTCGTCGATTACTTTAGCTTCTTTATGAGCTTTTTGCTTTAGGTTTTCAGCAAGTACTTTTTTAGCTGATGGTGTTGCCATTTGAGCAAAACCTTGAGGGATTAGGAAGTTACGACCGTAACCAGCTTTTACTGTTACTACGTCATCTTTAAAACCTAAATCTTGTACGTCTTTCTTTAATATAAGTTCCATGATAGCCTCTTTATTATTTTAGTAAATCAGCCACATATGGCATTAATGCTAGGTGACGTGCGCGTTTAACGGCAACAGACACTTTTCTTTGGAATTTCAATGAAGTTCCAGTTAGACGGCGTGGAAGAATTTTTCCTTGCTCGTTAACGAACTTTAAAAGGAAATCAGGGTCTTTGTAATCTACGTACTTGATACCTGATTTTTTGAAACGGCAATATTTCTTTGCTTTGTTAGTTTCGATATTTAAAGGAGTAAGATATCTGATATCCCCTTCTTTTTTTCCTGAAGCTGATTGTTGTAATGTAGCCATGATTTAAGCTTTAGCAGTTTTTTGTTTTTCTCTTCTTCTCTCAGCCCATGAAATCGCGTGTTTGTCAAGACTTACAGTCAAAAAACGCATGATTCTTTCGTCACGTCTGAATTCGGTTTCGAAAGCGATAAGAACATCGCCCGGAACTTTGTACTCGAACAAGTGGTAGAATCCACTTTTCTTGTTTTGGATTTCGTAAGCCATTTTTTTCAGACCCCAATCCTCTTTAGCTACCATTTCGGCACCGCGTGAAGTAAGAAATTCTTCAAATTTGCTTACTGTTTCCTTTACCTGAACCTCAGATAAAACGGGATTTAAAATGAAAACAGTTTCATAATGATTCATAAAAATATGTTTAGATTATTTAAAATGAGTGCAAAAGTAATGAAATAAATTTAATCTGCAAGCGAAATTCAACTTTATTCGTTCAATTACGAAAAAAGCCGATTAAAATTAGTTTTATAAAAAAAATCCGATTATTTTCGTTGTTCCAAATCTATAATAAATAAATTATGAAACTAAATTGTGTCGTTGTAGATGACAGCTCGATCCAGAGAATGATCATCGCAAAGTTAGTGAATAATCATCCGAATTTACATTTGGTTGGTGATTTTTCTAACGCAATTGAAGCAAAAAATTGCATGTCGGTGCATACGGTTGACTTGATTTTCCTAGATATCGAGATGCCCGTGATCAGTGGCTTTGACTTTTTGGACGGATTAAAGATGAAACCCCAAATCATCTTTATTACTTCTAAAGCCGAATACGCGCTGAAAGCTTTTGATTATGATGCAACGGACTACCTACAGAAACCGATTGCACTTGATCGTTTTAATGCATCAGTAAAGCGTGCAATGGATTTCCATTTACTTAAAAAGGAAAACCACGAAGAAGACGGAGAGCACATCTTCATAAAGAGCAACTTAAAGAAACTTAAAGTTTTCACCTCTAAGATCAAATGGATCGAAGCTTACGGAGATTACGTAAAAGTTGTAACCGAAGAAGATAGCAACCTTGTATTGTCGACAATGAAATCTTTTGAGAAAGACCTTTCAAAAGACAAATTCATCCGAGTTCACAAATCGTATATCATCAATATCGATAAAGTCGAAAGGTTTAATTCTAAATACGCTGAAATCGGAATAACAAAAATACCACTTAGCCGCAATAAAAAAGAAGATCTGGTTCGTGCTTTGGCAATTGCCTAATAAACATCAACGTTTATCGTCACTTTTACCGATCGGTATTGTGCCACACTCTCAAAACTATCCAATATTCTACGGATAGTTTTTTTTGTGCCTTCAAGTGGCATTTGGGGCGGGATTTTGATCATAATGGTTCGGATGTACTCATTTCTGATCCGGCTGATTGGCGGTTCCTCGGGCCCAAGTACCGGCATCTGCAAATTATCGGTCAAAACCTGATAAAGCCAAACCGAACCTTGCTTGAGAATCTCGAAGTCGCGATGGCGCAACGTAAGTCGGATTAACTTAAAAAACGGCGGATACTTATAAATCTGCCTTTCGTAAAGTTGCTCCTTATACATTCCGATATAATCGTTGTGAGTGACTTGCAATATCGTGTTGTGATGCGGATTGTAGGTTTGAATCATCACCTTCCCTTGTTTTCCGGAACGTCCTGCCCTGCCCGATACCTGGGCGATCATTTGATAGCTGCGTTCAAACGCCCGAAAATCGGGGTGATAAAGCATGTTGTCGGCATTCATAATTCCGACGAGCCCAACATTATCAAAGTCCAACCCTTTAGCCAGCATCTGAGTTCCTACCAAAATATCAGTTTCCCGGTTTTTGAACGAATCAATGATTTTGTCGAAGCCAAATTTGCCGCGCGTGGTGTCGTGATCCATGCGTCCGACTTTAGCATCGGGGAAAAGTGCTGAGACTTCGAGTTGCACCTGTTCTGTTCCGAATCCTTTTGTGGTAAGATCGATGCTTCCGCAAGCGTGGCAATGCGCAGGTTTTGCGATACTGTAACCACAATAGTGACATCGGAGCTGACTTTTGTGCTTGTGAAAAGTCAGACTAACATCGCATTGTCGGCATTGGGGAACGTGACCGCAAGTCATGCATTCCATTTGCGGCGAATAGCCACGGCGGTTTTGAAACAAAATGATCTGCTCGCCGTTTTGAAGTGCCGTCGCCATTGCTTCAACCAAAGTATCGCTGAAGTGACCGTTCATCTTTTTTCGGAAATATTTATCCTTGAGATCGACAAGTATGATTTCGGGCATTTGAACATTTCCGTAGCGCTCAAAAATTTCGGTCATCGCATACTTCCCATGACTAACATTATAATAGGTTTCGATTGCCGGAGTTGCTGAACCCAACAACACTTTTGCTCCTGAAAATTTGGCAAGCATGATTGCCGCATCGCGAGCATGATAACGCGGAGCCGGATCTTGTTGTTTAAACATTTGTTCATGCTCCTCGTCAATAATAATGAGCTTCAGATCCGCAAATGGAAGAAACAAAGCCGACCTCGCTCCTATCACAACCTGAGCCGACAAAGATCGCTGAAGAACATTGTTCCAAACTTCAACACGCTCGTTATTGGTATATTTCGAATGAAACACCGACACTTTATTGCCGAAGTGTTTGGTTAATCGGTGTACGAGTTGTGTGGTGAGGGCTATCTCAGGCAAAAGATATAAAACCTGCTGTCCTGATTCGAGGTATTTCTCGATTAAACTTATGTAAATTTCCGTTTTGCCACTTGATGTAACACCGTGTAGCAAACAGACATCCTGCGACTCAAAACTGCTGACAATATCGTTGAATGCCCGATTTTGTTCGATGCTGAGTGTTGGACTTGCAGATTCGATATCGTCAAAGATTACGCGATCTTCAGCAATTTGATATTTTTCGAGAATATCTTTATCAATCAGCGATTTCACGACGTTTGGCGTTACATCTGATGCCGCGGCGAGTTCTTTTAGCGGAATCGGTTTTGTTGATGTGGCCTGTAGTTGAAAATACGTCATGACCACTTTCCGTTGTTTGGCAGATCTGGTCAGACTTTCCAAAAGCTCGGAAAGTTGAGCGGGATCGGAAAACTGCTTAGCGATTCTGACGTAGCTGATCAACTTAGGTTTGTACGTTTCGTTGATCTCTTCTTCAAGATTCAAGAGTCCGCGTTCCATCATCCGTCGGATAACAGGAAAAATTGTTTTCTTATTCAAAATCGACATCACATCGCGAACCTTTAGTGAACTCTGTTGCTGAAGCGCGGCGATGATTAAAAACTCGTCGTCAGATAATGTCGAATGATCCACGGAAGTGTCAGTTATTGCCTTTACCATGGTTTCACTTTCGAGCAACAGCGACGACGGCATGGCTCCACGAAACACATCGCCAATCGGACACATATAATAGGATGCCATCCAATTCCAGTGTTTTAGCTGTAATTCAGTTACAACCGGCTGATGATCCAGAATCTGATGAATTTCTTTTGCCTCGTAAAGTTCGGGTTCCTGCTGATGGATATCTGATATGAGGCCGGTGTAAATCTTATTTTTCCCAAACGGAACCGCCACGCGCATACCGATCTTCACAAAGCTGAATTCGGCTTCACTAATACTATAGGTAAAGGTTTTTGAAAGTGATAATGGAAGAATTACCTGAACAAAGTACATATTGGAAAGTTGTCCTACAAAGATAGCATTTCCTGTTTGCTATTGCACGCGATGCCAATATTGAGTGCGACCAAAAAGCGAAACTCCAACATAACCGCGCACTTTGAGTTTATTATCGTCTTCAAGGGTGATGTAACATTTGTAGAGTTTGCCGTGCTTTGGATCGAGAATATGCCCGTCGCTATACTCGTCACCGTTCTGCACCAAATCGCGTAAGACAGTTAGCCCCATAAACGGCTTTCCTTTATCCTCACCCGGACATTTTTCACAACTTTTATCCCGACTTTTGGCATCGAATATTTCGGAAACCCGTCCGTAAATCTTTCCGTTTTTCTTAAAAATTTCGACGACTGAAATAGGTTTGCCCGTTTCATCATCGATGGTTTTCCACTTTCCGATAACATCGGCGGACTGAGAAATTGCAACTATATTGGAAAGGAGAAAAAGCAGCAGGAACATTGACTGAAAACGCATAATCTTTTTATTTTTAGCTATTTATAAAAATAGGCAAAATAACGTCGATTGATTCTCAGGTAAACAAATTTTTTCTTCGGATGCGGGTAATGGCGGCATCGAGTTCAAATCCCAAGAGCAGAATCATGCAATTGAGCCAGATATAGAACATCATGATAAGAAGGGTTCCAATCGATCCGTATAGTTCGTTGTATTGCGAGAACCGAACCACCCAAATACCGAACGCATATGATGAGAGCACAATCAAAACTGTCGTAAACACCGACCCGACCGTGATAAATGAGCGCTTTCCGGTGTGTTTGGTACCGAATTTAAACAATATCGACGTGGTCAGCAAAATCATGATAATCACAAATATGTATCGTGAAATGACCATTATCGGGACACTTTCCATCAGAACATCCTGTATCGATGTGCTTTGAATGATGACTTCAAACACCACAATCGTAGCGACGGTCACGATAAGTAAAAACGACAACAACAATGAAATTGCGAGCGACACAAAGTATTGCCGAAAAAATCCACGTTTTGTCAGTACGTGATGTGAGGTTTCAAATCCGCCAAGAATCGCATTTACGCCATTTGCCATCAAAAAAATCGACAAAAAGAAACCGCTGGAAATGAGTCCGCTGTTACTGTTATTAAGAATATCGTTGATGATTACCGCAATGGCATCATAAGTTCGCGGGGGCACACTTTCGGAAATGAATCGAAGAAAATCGGCTTGAAAATTCTCAATCGGAATGTACGGAATCAAGTTGAGGATAAACAGCGCAAACGGAAAAAGCGACATAAAAAAGCTAAACGAAATTGCGGCACCGCGGTAGGAAATGGCGCCGTCAACGATACCTATAACATAGATCTCGAGCAATTCGTAGAGCGAAAGTCCTTCAAGCCATGGCAACTTTACTCTTTTCAGCGCCCTTGCGATATGGTTTACAACCGGAATGGTATCCAGTTTATCTTCGATCTCTTTAGACATCTAAAATGGTTTATCAGAATGCTTTCAGACTCAAATCGAGGTTGTACACCGAATGAGTCAAAGCACCTGAGGAAATGTAATCCACGCCACATTCAGCGTAACTACGGATTGTTTTTTCGTTGATATTTCCGGACGATTCTGTTTGTGATTGCTTACCGATCATCGCCACAGCATCACGCGTTGTATCAAAATCAAAATTATCGAGCAATATCCGGTGAACGCCGCCCGCCTGAAGTATTTGCTGAACTTCAGAAAGATCCCGCGCTTCAACGATTATCTTAAGATCAAGATTGTTTTCGTCCAGATATGTTTTTGTCTTTGCGATGGCATTTTCAATTCCGCCTGCAAAGTCAATGTGATTGTCTTTCAGCATAATCATGTCGTAAAGCGCAAACCGATGATTTTCACCACCACCAATTTTCACCGCCCATTTTTCACAAGCACGAAACCCGGGAGTTGTTTTTCTCGTATCCAGAATCTTTGTGTTGGTTCCGTGCAGCAAGTCCTGGAAATATCTGGTTTTGGTTGCAATAGCCGACATTCGCTGCATGGAATTCAGCAACAGCCGCTCAGCTTTTAAAATCGATTGCGAACTGCCTTCAACATGAAATACGACATCGCCATTTTTGATTGCTGAGCCATCCGGGATCATTTCAGTAAAAGTCAAATTTGAATCTACGGTCTCGACAATCATTTTCGCAAATGCGACTCCGGCAATGACCCCTACATCTTTAACAAGTAATTTTGCGCGTCCGGTTGCTGATTGCGGTATGCAGGCTAGCGAACTATAATCTCCGGGACCAACGTCTTCGCGGATGCCATTTTTAATGGTTAATTGTAGTTCTTCCTGAAATTGCGACTCACTGATCATAGTAGTATTTTATGATGCTAATGTATGTTTTTCGGGTGTAAATACAAAAAGATAAAACTGTAACTTAGCTCCATTAAACCGCAGTTTGTCATGAGTGATTATATTATACCTTCAAATACCCGGATCGGCCACGTCCACTTAAAAGTATCCGATTTACAGCGTTCAATCGATTTTTACTGCGGATTGCTGGGCTTTGAACTCACCCAAATGTATGGCGATCAGGCCGCTTTCATCTCGGCAGGAGGATATCATCATCACATCGGACTTAACACCTGGCACAGCAAAAACGGTCCGCCAGCACCTAAAAACACCGCTGGTTTGTACCATACGGCCATTCTATATCCGACACGAAAAGACCTTGCAATTATCTTTAAAAGAGTACTCGAATCTGGTTATCCGCTTACGGGAATTTCCGATCATGGCGTTTCTGAAGCGATATATTTGGACGATCCTGATGGAAATGGCGTCGAACTTTATTTTGATTTTCCGATGGATCAATGGCCTCGAAACGTCGATGGATCGCTGAATATGTACACCAAACAACTTGACGTAGAAGATTTACTTGCTGAAATTGACAGATAAATGACCATTAAATTGATTGCGATCGGCAAAACCGACAGCAAACCGCTACAAATTTTAATTGACGATTATACCAAACGGCTTTCATTTTATATCAAATTTGAACTGATCGTCATTCCGGATATTAAGAATGCCAAAAACATGTCTGAATCGCAACAGAAAGAAAAAGAAGGCGAACTTATCCTGACTAAAACCGGGATTAGCGACCAGCTGATATTGCTCGATGAAAATGGAAAATCTTTCTCAAGCATTGGCTTTGCCGACGAAATTCAGAAGAAAATGAACTCGGGAATTAAGAATCTGATCTTCGTTATTGGAGGTCCGTACGGATTCCCGCCTTCAGTTTACGAGCGCGCGAACGGGAAAATTTCGCTTTCGCAGATGACTTTCTCGCATCAGATGGTGCGTTTGTTTTTTATCGAACAACTCTACCGCGGATTTACGATTCTTCGCAACGAACCCTATCATCATCAATAATTATTGCCCGATCATCTTTTGATAAAGCGCAACGCATTGTTTTGCTTCTCTAACATCGTGAACACGCAGAATTTTTGCGCCTTTGGTCAATGCCAATGTGTTGATTACCGATGTTCCGTTTAAAGCCTCAGCGGGATTCACATCTAGCGTTCTGCAAATCATCGACTTCCTCGAAACGCCCACTAAAATTGGAAGATCAGTCATTGAAAGATCGGCCAACTGATTTAAAACCTGAAAGTTATCGTCAAGCGATTTCGAAAAGCCAAAACCGGGATCCAGAATCAGATCGTTGATTCCCAATTGTCGCGCAAGCTGAATTCGTTCAGCAAAAAACAACAACATTTCCTTGATAATATTCTCGTAGTCGTGCTTCTGATGCATGGTTGCAAAATCGCCGAGCATATGCATCATAATGTACGGAACTTGAAATTTGGCAATCGTATTCAACATCTGACCGTCTAATGAACCCGCGGAAATATCGTTGATTATCGAAGCTCCGGCATCAATCGATCGCGCGGCAACATCACTCCGAAACGTATCGACCGAAATGATTAAATCCGTGAAATTTGCCATCAGAAACTTCACGGTAGGAACAACACGGTCGATCTCTTCATCTTGAGTTACAAAACCGGCATTCGGGCGCGTTGAATAGCCGCCAAGGTCGATCATATCCGCACCTTGATCAAGCATGGTCTGTACTTTTTCGTAAAGGTCGGCTTCACTGCTGATCCGGCTTCGATCGTAGAAAGAATCGGGAGTGACATTTAAAATCCCCATTACTTGTGGCTGAGCCAGATCAAGCAATTTTCCGCGACAATTGATACTACTCATATTGATTTTTGTGGATGTTGATAAATACGTACCTTGCAGCGAGAACTCCCGTTCACAATAAAAATAATTCCTATTTTTGGAAAAATTTGATCACAAATATAACCAAATGAGTAAAACTTCGCAGCAGTATGACGAGGTGGTTTCGGTATGCCGCGACCTGTTTTTAAAAAAGATGAAAGATTATGGAAGCGCGTGGCGAATCATGCGATTGCCGTCACTCACCGACCAAATTTTCATTAAAGCACAACGCATCAGAAGTTTACAGGAAAACCAAATTCGCAAGATTGATGAAGGCGAAGAATCGGAATTTATCGGAATCATCAATTATTCGGTAATGGCTTTGATCCAAATCGAGCGTGGTGTTGCCGACCAACCGGATTTAGACCCGGAAACAGTGACCAAGTTATACGACAAAATGATTGAGATCACGAAAGTTCTCATGCTTGCCAAGAATTACGATTATGGCGAGGCGTGGCGCGAAATGCGAATAAGTTCATTGACCGATTTGATTCTTCAAAAGTTGCTTCGCGTGAAACAAATTGAAGATAATAAAGGCCACACTCTTGTGTCTGAAGGTATCGATGCCAATTATCAGGACATGATCAATTATGCGGTTTTTGCGCTAATTCAAATGAAAGAAAAAAAACAACCATGATGAAATACATTACTCAGTTTTCAAGAATCTTCGTCGGAATCCTATTTATAATCTCCGGACTGATAAAACTTAACGACCCTGTTGGTTTCTCGTATAAACTCGCCGAATATTTTGGTGAAACGGTACTGAATTTACCCGGATTAATTCCGCTTGCCCTCGCCATTGCAATCATTGTTGTCATCGCAGAAGTGGTTCTGGGTGTAATGCTTCTTCTTGGCGCCTGGAGACGATTCACGGTTTGGTCGCTTTTGATTATGATCGTATTCTTTACGTTCCTGACTTTTTATTCGGCGTATTTCAACAAAGTTACCGACTGCGGATGCTTTGGCGATGCGTTAAAACTGACGCCTTGGCAATCATTCATTAAAGACGTTGTTTTACTTGTGCTGATTCTCATCGTGTTTATCAATAAGAAATATATCCGACCTTTATTTTCGGCAAAAGTAACCAATTCAGTGATTGGCATTTCACTGCTACTTTGCATCTTTATGGCGTATCATGTTCTAAATCACCTTCCGATTGTTGATTTTAGAGCTTATAAAGAAGGTACAAATATTAAGGAAGGAATGAGTATTCCGGAGGGCGCGCCAAAATCGGTGGTTGAGATGATTTTTGTTTACAATGTTAACGGGCAAAATCAGGAGTTTACCGAGAAAGATTTGATGAATATTCCCGCCGGTGCCACATTTGTTGACCGCATCGATAAGGTGATCACTCAAGGTTATGTTCCGCCGATCCACGATTTTACGCTTGAAAAAGACGGATTCGACAACACCGAAGAACTTTTGCAAGAACCAAAACTTCTGATGCTAGTGATGTACGATCTGAATCAAACGAATAAAAAAGCAGCTGAAACACTCGAAAAGCTCAGCAAACAAGCTCAAGCCAAAGGGTATAAAGTTATCGGCGCAACCGCTTCACTTCCTGACGAAATTGAAGCTTTTAAAACGCTTTACGGAATTACATTCGATTTTTATTTCTGCGATGCTACCACGTTAAAAACCATCGAACGGGCAAATCCGAGTTTGGTTGTTTTGCATCAAGGAACGGTTGTTCAAAAATTACATCATAACGATGTGGACGATTTAAAACTTTAGTGAATGAGCGTAGTTAAGAAAACTCACAAGAAAAAAATAAGCGACCTAGTAATCATTTTGGTATCGCTGGGGCTGATGCTTCTCGGATACTATTTGTTAAATGAGGTTGCAACCTGGGAAGATCCACTTCTTGGCAACACTTTCCATATCGTAGCGGGATGTACGATGATGTCGGTTGCGGGAATCATGTTCTTTCTATACATTAAAAGCCGTTACTTCCCGAAAAAAAAACGTCGTAAAAAATCGCGACCAGTCTTCCTTAAAGAAGCAAAAGAGCGTGAAAATTACAATTCACTATAAAACCTTGACTATGAAAAAGATATTTCTTGCACTTGCTGTTATTACCAGCGTGTCGTGCAGCGACAAACCAAATAAAGACAGATTTAGCGATGCCGCGCTAACTGAAAAATTAACCAACAGTTCCGGTGAGCAAATCGCGTTTGGCGACATTATAAAAAAGCACGCGGGCAAACCGTTGGTGATTGAAGTTTGGGCTTCCTGGTGTGGCGATTGCGTCAAATCGATGCCCGCTTTTAAAAAGCTTCAATCAGATAATCCGGATGCTGCTTATGCGTTCATTTCGATGGATAAAACCGAAGACAAATGGAAAGAAGGAATTGAAAAACATCAGCTTGTTGGCGATCACTATTGGACGCCCGACGGCATGAAAGGCAGTTTTGGAAAATCGATCGATCTTGATTGGATTCCGCGTTACATCGTCATCGACAAATCCGGCAATGTCGCACTATACCGAGCGATCGAAACCGACTTCGAAAAAATTGATACTATACTCAAAACCTTAAAATAATGAGACAGAAAATTGTTGCAGGAAACTGGAAAATGAATAAAAATGCAGAAGAAACTGAAGATTTACTCAACGATTTGATCGGAAAAATTCCGGCGGTCACCGAACCTCGTGTAATCGTCGCACCTACTTTTGTCAATTTGGCTTCAGCTGTTGACCACCTCGAATTTACCAATATCGACGTGGCGGCACAAAACATGCATCAGGCGCAAAGTGGCGCTTATACCGGCGAAGTTTCAGCGGATATGCTGAAATCAATCGGTGTGAACATCGTTATTCTCGGGCATTCGGAACGACGCTCAATCTTTAACGAAACCGATTCTGTTATCGCCTATAAAGTTGATGCCGCGCTCGAAAACGATATGGAAGTGATTTTCTGCTTTGGCGAAGAACTTTCAGACCGAAACGCCGCAAAACATTTTAATATCGTCGAAAATCAGTTGAAAGACGGACTCTTTCATCTTGACGCCGAAAAATGGTCGCGAATCATTCTCGCATATGAACCCGTTTGGGCAATCGGAACCGGCGAAACCGCGACTCCAGATCAAGCACAGGAAATGCACAAATTTATCCGCGATATTGTCAGCGATCGTTACGGATCTGAAGTTGCCGACAATGTATCAATCCTCTACGGCGGAAGCGTAAAACCTGATAATGCCCGCGAAATCTTTTCGAAACCTGATGTAGATGGCGGACTTATCGGCGGTGCGGCACTTAAAGCGGATGACTTTGCAGATATTATCGCAAGCTACTAAAATTTTAAGGTAAATTTCTGAAATTGAATCCAATAAATCAGCCAGTTAGCCGTTTGTTCCAACAATGAAAAGAAATATATACCACCTGTTGTTTTTAATATTTCCGATAGTCATGATGGGACAAATCGACACCCAGTCGAGATTCCATTCTGACTATCGCGAATATTATACCTGGAACGAAGCCAGCCGATCTTATATTCTCCAGGAGAAAGAATATGAGCATTCAATTGTTGAAATCCGTGAAATTGGATCAAAGAATCACGGTTATATCGCACTTAGCATCAGTGACGACGGCCGGGCGCGGCTTTTCCACGGCTCAATCACCGCCTACACTGTAAACGACAAAAAAGAGCCAACTTGGCAAATGCTTTCGCGAACGATGAAAAGTAAACTCACCTACGATCCGAAAGAACACACCTTTACATACCTGTACGATGCGGGCGATTTGCGTTACGAAAAAATTCTCGTGATGAAAGTCGATCAATCCAAACCGCCAGAAATCCGGGATTAAATTCCGATCTCGACCTGAAATCTCACATACCAATTGTTGCGCTTATTGCCATCAAAGTAGTTGAGCTCATCCAGCGTTACTTCGGCCTGCAATTTAAAGGTATGCTCCCAGATATACTTAGTCACACCAAGACTGTATTGTTTGGCATCGGGTACGAATTCAATGATGTCATCACCGGCTTTTTGAGTTGAAAAACGACCGATTATCTCGTAATTTGTCGGAAATAAATAACCTAATTGGTAGTCGAATCCGCTTCCGGTTTGTACAAAATTGAAATCCGTCAGATCGTCGTTATAGGTAATGGCATTCTTACTGGTCGTTCTTGACAAATACGCCGACATTGCCGACCAGCCATTGTATTTAAACATGGCGTCGACAAAAACAGATCGCATCGTTCGCGGCTGAAATAAAAAATCACCTAGTGTTCCCTGTGTACGAAGCGCCTGATTGTTCTGATGATAACCTCCTGAAAGCATCAATTTCGGTTTAGTTTCCCGAACCAAATCGCCTTCAAAATAAGATCCATCGCGAGTAAAAGCGCCCAGTGGAAACAGTTCTGCTTTTGCAGTCACCGCAACACCATCATCCGACCTTCCGGTTACGTTCCTCCCCTCGCCTGTGGATAAAGCCGCTTTTAAATCGTATGAAAAGCGCTCCGAATCCTCATTCGAATGATGAACCTGAAATCCGAAATCGCGGTCAATCGTAAATCGCGCGTTGTTAATCGTTCGATCCGTAAGTTGTAAAGCGCCCGACGAATTGACGCGCTGACGGTTTCCCGGCAATTTGGTCTGTCCGAATGAAATGTCCCAGTGATCATTCGGTCGGTAAAAAATCACCGCATCCCGTATAATGTTAATGTTTCCGCCATCTTCAAGTTCCCCGACATCGCCCGGAGCAAACGAAAGCTGAATCGCATAAAGCAATTTCGGAGATCCGATAAAACCGTCAAAACGCAACCGCAATCGTCTGATTTGCCCGTCATAACTCGGTTTTTCATCTTCAGCATCGAGATATGTCACGCGATTTTGCATTCTAAACCGGATATTAAACTGGAATAGACTGTCTGGTGACGTAAGTCCAAGACCTTTACCATAACTGTAATATGGCAAACTAGAAAGTCGGGGGTCATTATCTTCACTAGACGGAACATTAATAATCTGTGCTGATGCAGAAGCACCAATCAACAAAATCAAAAGAATATATACGTTTTTCATGTTTTCGGGTTTGCATTAACTGATGCCACACAAAAGTACTGTCTTTTTGAAAGAACACAATTAAGAATAGTACCTTTGCGAAAATTTTTTAGCGCATGTCGACATCTTATCTCGGATTCCATTTTAAAATCAGTCCAAAGGAGCCAGCTTCAGAAATTCTGGTTGCCGAACTTGGCGAAAAACCTTTCGAAAGCTTCGTTGAAAATGAAAACGGACTTACGGCGTACATCCAAAAAAATGACTACACTGAAGGTATTCTTGACGACATTCAGATCATGAAATCAGACGAGTTTGAGATCAGCTATCATATTGAGGAGATTGAACAGGTGAATTGGAATCAGGAATGGGAAAAGAACTTTGAGCCGATCGACGTCGATGGCAAATGTCATGTTCGTGCGCCGTTTCATCCGAAAAGCGACGCCGAATTCGATATTTTGATCGAACCAAAAATGAGCTTTGGAACGGGTCACCACGAAACCACGCACATGATGATTAGCCATCTTCTTAGTATGGATGTCGAAAATATGAAAACCCTCGACATGGGCTGTGGAACTGCAATTCTGGCGATATTAGCCGAAATGAAAGGCGCAAAACCCATCGACGCCATTGATATCGATAATTGGTGCTACTTAAATTCAGTCGAAAATGCCGAACGCAACAATTGCAGCCACATTTCAGTTTTTGAAGGTGATGCCGCACTTTTAGCTGGCCGTCACTACGATTTAATCATCGCCAACATCAACCGAAATATTTTGCTAAACGACATGACCGCATACGCCGAAAGCCTGAATCCGGGCGGAACCATTCTCTTTAGCGGATTTTACACCGAAGATATCGACGCGATTAATGAAAGTTGCGAAGCAAACGGACTCAAATTCGAAAGTAAACTGACCCGAAATAATTGGGCATCGCTAAAATATGTCAAAGCATAATTCGTTAAGTCATCGTAATTTAAATCAAAATGGCAACTAAAGAACAAGTAAAAGAACGCGTTGTTTTAAAGGAAACCACCTCGATGAACAGCGAGATCATTGTCTACAACGACGACGTAAACACTTTTGATCACGTCATCGAAACACTAATGCGAGTTTGCAATCACACTGCCGAACAAGCCGAACAATGCTCGATCATCATTCACTATAAAGGAAAATGTACGGTCAAAACCGGATCCAAAAAGGAACTTATTCCGCAATGCACGCAACTTCTCGAGGCCGGTCTCAGCGCCGAAATCATATAAAAAAACCGCCTCAATTGAGACGGTTTCTTTTTTTTCTGATGGTTTATCTTAGTTGCTGGAAGCGCGATCAAAGTACAAAATAGTAGTAACTCCCGCCGCTCCAGTACTTGCCGACGATGACAATCTCATTTGCGAGTTAGTCAATCGCGTAATCGTATACGTTCCCGCGTAAGTCGTGTTTCCACCAATGGTCAAACTGTTTTCAGCACGTGTGTACGAAGCCGGTGCCGCCGATGAAGGTGCACAAATACTAGGATTGTTTATATCCGGATTGTAATCAACTTTGTTAAATACATTCCCTGCCGCAAATTCAATATAATCTTTATCGCAACCTGGCTGGTGGCCTGTATAATCGTTAACAATCTCGTTATTGCCAGATTTTACAACAGTTTCAGTCGGAATCCATCTTCCTTCCAATGTTCCGCCAGTCGGATTCGGATTGTCATCATCATCGCTACACGATACAGAAATACCAGCAAATAGCACAAAAGCAAGCAAAAATTTAATACTTTTCATAGTTGATTAGTTTAGAATTGCTGGCAAATTAGCAAATTTTACGTCATATTCAGGTTACAAAATTCAATTAAAAAGTTACAGCATTATAAAATTGATAGTTATGGCGTTACCCCCTCGCTTCTGAGGTCGCTCACGGTCAGGCTTTTCGCTACAAGTCCTCGCCAAGGCTCCGGGCTTTTCACTTCAATCCTTAACGCGACCTAATTGAATCCATAATGCTAAGGCTTAAACCGAGTTTTACCGGAAGCTGTGTTGTTATTACTCCGAACTATATATATTTGTAAGGTTGTCTATCCGAGTTAATTTGAAAAAACTAATCCTTTTACTGGCATTTTTCACCATCGGAATCCACGCTCAGGAACTGCCGCCGGTGCTTGAGTTCGACGCGCCGTCTTATTTGGCGGGGAATCAAAATTGGATGATCGGCCAAAACAATCAAAACTTTATCTTTTTTGCGAATAATGAAGGGCTTCTCGAATATAATGGAGCGACCTTTACCCTTTATCCCTCGCCAAATGAAACCATCATCCGATCGGTAAAAGTTGTCGGCGATCGGATTTATACGGGTTGCTACATGGAATTCGGTTATTGGACGCGACAATCAAATGGAAAACTCATCTATCATTCGCTAAGTAAACACATCAAATCCAAACTTCACGACGATGAACAATTCTGGAATATTCTCACTTTCGACAATTGGGTTATTTTTCAGTCGCTTAACCAGTTGTATCTTTATGATACTCAGAATAATAAATTTAAAATCGTTTCGTCTAAAAGTGGAATTTTAAAAGCGTTCCAAACCCAACATTCTATTTTTTATCAAGCACCTACGGATGGTATCTACGAAATTGACAACGGCCGATGCCAACTCATCATTTCTGCAAAACTGCTTGGAAATAAAAAAGTGGTGAACATTTTTCCACACGACAACGGATTGATGCTGCAAACCCAGCATGACGGCTTGTTCCTATTCGCAAACGACAAACTCACTGCCTTTTCTGTTTCCGACGATAGACTTGCAGGAACTACGATTTACAGCAGCATCGCACTTTCAAATGGCGGTTACGCGCTGGGTTCAGTCTCTAACGGACTTTTTGTCATCTCCCAAACCGGACAAGTTCAATATCATCTAACTCAAAATAACGGACTGAGCAACAATACGGTACTCTCTCTTTCTGAAGACACCGATAAAAATCTATGGGTCGGATTAGACAATGGCATCAATTGCATTAATTTAAACTCGCCGATTAAAAGTTTTACAGATAATACGGGAATTCTCGGGACGGTTTACACCTCACTTCAATTCAACAATCGATTATATGTCGGTACCAATCAGGGACTGTTCTGCAAAAAAACCGATTCCAAATCGGGATTCGAATTCGTTGCGGGAACAAAAGGTCAGGTTTGGTCGCTTTTCAGTCACCAGAACACACTTTTCTGCGGCCATGATTCAGGAACGTATGTCATCGACGGTTCGACGGCACGAAATGTCTTCAACGAATCTGGAACCTGGAAGTTTGAAATTCACCCAACCAATCCAAATAGAATCGTCCAGGGAAATTACAACGGATTGACTTACCTGCAGAAATCAGCTGAAAATTGGCTTCCAAATAAAATTCAAGGCTTTAGCTACTCAACCAAGTACTTTGAAATCGCGAACCAAAATATTTATGTCAGCCATGAGTACAAAGGAGTTTTCAAATTAAAGATGAACTCCGATCTGACACGTGTTGAAAATTTCAAAACTTACCAAAATCCGCCAAAGGGCAAAAACGCAGCACTCGAAAAATTTAACGGATCGATTTTGTATGCCAATAAAAACGGCATCTTTAAGCTTGACGTCCAGAAGGATATTTTTATTCGCGATAGTCTTTTAAGTCTTGCAATCGACAACGACGAATACACATCCGGAAAGATGGTTACCACTTCCGATAAACTGTGGATTTTTACGAAAAATAGAATCAACTATTTCTCGCTTGCAAAAATGAGTAGCACATTGAGGCTTAAATCAATTCCGATCAAAACCACGCTCACCAATTCAATGTCTGGTTACGAAAATATATCTCAAATTGGCGCAAACACCTATTTAGTTGGAACAACAGACGGTTATTATTCGCTAATCCCAAATGAAATTTCAGTCACAAATCACAGGGTTTCAATCACCTCAGCACTAAAAAACAAGTTTAATCAAGCCACCACTTCCGTGGATATAACTGGTGAAGTCGACATTCCGTACCGCGAAAATAACATCACGATCACATTTGCCGTTCCGGTTTACACAAAATATATCAGACCGGAATATCAGTTTTTACTCGAAGGCGCCACCGATCAGTGGAGCGATTGGTCGAATCGGACGATGGTCAATTTTAAAAACCTGCCTTACGGAAGCTACACTTTTAAAGTTCGGGCTCGTACCGGCGAACTTCCATCGCAAAATACGGCGGAATTCAATTTTGTGATTTTGCGTCCTTGGTATTTCAGTTGGTTAGCCATAGCGTTTTATACAATTGTAGCAATCTGCGGCGGCTTTTTCATCCATCGCGCTTACAAGAATTACTACCAGAAGCAAAATGCAAAAATACTAGCCGAAAATCAGCGTCAGTTGGAACTTCGAGAACTGGAAACGCAACGTGAGTTAATGCGAATCAAAAATGAGCAATTACAACTCGACGTTGACATTAAGAATCGCGAACTAGCGGCTTCAACCATGAATCTGATCAAGAAGAATGAACTGCTGGCGCTCATCAAAGACGATCTCAAGAAAACTGAAGATTCATCACGAAATATCAAAGGCGTCATCTCAACCATTAATAAGAATATTAGTGAAGAAGACACCTGGGATCTCTTTAAAGAAGCATTCAACAACGCCGACAAAGATTTCTTGAAAAAGATAAAAGTGTTGCATCCGGCGCTGACTCCAAATGACCTCCGACTTTGTGCATATCTCCGATTGAATCTTTCTTCCAAAGAAATTGCTCCATTGCTAAACATCTCGATTCGAAGTGTTGAGATAAAGCGATATCGTTTGCGTAAAAAAATGGAACTTGACCACAATCAAGGCTTGGTTGAGTATATTTTAGCCATTTAGCAAACCTCTACAATAAGTATTTCCACCTCTACATTACCACAACAACAACGTTGTAAATTATATTTTCGGTAGCAAATCGAAAATTCAATGCGATATGAATCGTTCGTAAACATTGACGATGCTTGCTTGCTTTACTAGTATTTTGTGCTCTGTATGTTTTTTGTTGTGGTTGATATTAAGGGAATATTAACAATTCCTCTTAATTTTAAAAATCACAAAAAACAAACTTATGAAGTCAAACTATCTCATTTTATTCTTGTTGCTTTTTGGCTTGAGCACATTTGCCCAAACTATAGAAGTATCAGGAAAGGTTACGGAAAGCGAATCCGGACTTCCGGTTCCGGGCGCGAACATTATTATTAGAGGTTCTGATCGGGGTACAACAACAGATTTTGATGGCAATTTTACAATTGGGCAACTTCAGGAAGGCTCCGTTCTGGTCATCTCCTACATCGGATTCGCATCTTCTGAATATTTAGTAAACTCCGCCGTATCAGGCATCACGATTAGTCTGAAACCCGAAGCTAATTCGCTTGAGGAAGTGGTAGTCATCGGTTACGGGACCCAGCGTCGGAAAGAAGTTACTGGCGCCGTTTCGGTTGTGTCGACAGAAACTTTGGAGTCTCTCCGGCCAGTGCGAATCGAGCAAGCGCTTCAAGGAACGGTATCGGGTGTTTCGGTAACCACGCAATCCGGAGCTCCCGGCGCTCCGTTAGATATTCGGATTCGAGGTATCGCAACCAATGGCGAAAACCGGCCAACTACAATAATCGATGGTTTTGTCGGCGAACTTGGAACATTGAGTCCAACCGATATCGAATCCATTACCGTATTAAAGGATGCGCAAGCGGCAATTTACGGAACCATTGGCGCCAACGGAATTATACTAGTCACAACCAAAAAAGGACGGCGAAATGCAAAACCGGTACTATCATATAATGTATATACCGGTTTTCAGGAAACAAGCCGTAAAATTTCAACCCTTAATGCCACCGAATATGCGCTTCTATTAAATGAAAGTTATGCTAATGGCGGACAAACTATTCCGTTTCCGAATGTGTCCAACCTAGGAAAGGGAACAGATTGGCAAGATCGTGTTTTTGGAACCGGTGTTCCGATTGTCAGCCATGACTTATCGATTACTGGTGGAACCGAGAAAGTAAATTACGCAGTTTCAGGGTCTCACCTCGACCAGGATGGAATTGTCGGCGGTCGAAAAGCAGGTTTCCTTCGAAATACCGCGAGAATCGCTCTTGGAGCCGATATCACCGACAGATTGAAGTTCAACACAAATGCGACTTATACCTACTTTGGTCGGAAAACGCTAAATGAAAATGTATTGGGATCGGTTCTTTTCAATGCACTGAATATTCCCGCAACGATCTCGCCTTTCGATGCTAACGGCAATTATTCGTTAGTGCCTTCGACCACAGGTTTCGGAACCGAGATCATTAATCCACTTGCGCAAATCGATAATACTTTCAACGACTACGATTTCAAACGACTAAGTGGGACGTTCGGCATGGATTACACGCTTGCCCGCGGATTAACGCTAACTGGTCGCATCGGTTTTAATACTTCCAACAGCGAAGGAAAAACGTTTGCCAAACAAGTTGATTACGGTGGAAAAATATACGATGTTGAGCGAAGCAGTGTTTCGCAAAATGCGGTTAATGACAACGATTATACATTTGATTTATTTGCCGATTACAAAAGAACTTTTGGAGAAAATCACAACTTTCAGGGAACGCTTGGAACAACTATTTACAAGCAATGGGGTAACGGATTATTTGCTACAGGTTATGATGTTCCATACAATTCATGGCAGTACGCCGACATTTCACTGACCGAAGGTTTGCACGACGCACTAACCAACAGCGCCTATTCATATGATGAACGACGCTTGTCTTATTGGGGCCGAATTCAGTATAACTATGCTGAAAGATATCTGATATCCGGTATGTTGCGTCGCGATTCCTCGACTAAATTTGGTCCTGAAAATCGCGTTGGTTATTTTCCATCAGTTACTGCAGGATGGGTTGTTTCTGAGGAAAATTTCTTTAAAGAATCAAAGATTATCGATCTGTTGAAAATCCGCGCCAGCTATGGTATTCTAGGTAACGATCAAATTCCCAATAACGGCTATGTCGGAAACCTCAATGGTGAGGCGACTTATATTTTCGACGGATTGATTACAAACGGACAAGCAGCCGGACAAATTCCGAATCCATTTCTTAAATGGGAAGAAGCACGAAAATTTGATGTCGGGGTCGATATCGACTTATTTGATCGAAAGTTGCGTTTCGTCGCCGATTATTTTATTGACATTCGGGAAGACCTTCTTATAGCTAACATTCCTATCTCGGGTATTGTAGGTGCCGGAGCTCCGGGTGCAGGTTCTCCAACGGTAAATGCAGGTTCAGTGAAAAACTATGGCGCCGAACTCTCACTTAACTACGACAACGAGATTTTTGATGGATTCAAATTGTCCTTAGGCTACAATGTAACCTTTCTGAAAAATAAAGTTCTCGAAGTTAATAACGGCACTGGATTTATCGAAGGCGGCAGCTTTGGTGTCGGACTTGTTCCATCGCGAATGCAGGTTGGCAAGCCACTTGGCTATTTCTACGGATATAAAACCGACGGAATATTTCAAAATGCTGCCGAAGTTTCCTCGCATCCCTCGCAAATTGCACTTGGTGCCGAGGCGCAACCCGGTGATCTCAGATTTGTCGACATAAACAACGACGGTGTAATCAATAGTTTGGACCGTACCGATATCGGCGATCCAATCCCAAATGCTACAATGGGATTCAGCATCGGTTTTGACTACAAAAATTTCGATTTTGCACTTTTCACCTACGCTTCAATTGGAAATGACATGGTTCGCGCCTTCGAGAGAGACGTTCCAAATGGCAACCGAATGACATATGTGCTTGACAGATGGACCGGCGAAGGTACCAGCAATTCGGTTCCAAGAGTGACAACCGGCGCAACCGGAAACCGGGTGTTTTCAGATTATTTTGTTGAAGATGCATCCTACCTCCGAATCCAAAACGTGCAACTTGGTTACTCGATCAACCCCGACTGGATTTCGAAATCTGGAATTACCAAAGCACGAATATATGTAGCCGCAAATAATCTGTATACGTTCACAAAATATATGGGTTATGATCCAGGCGCTTCAACCGGTGCTCCAATCGGTGGTGGAATTGATTTTGGATTCTATCCCGTGCCACGTACTTATATGATTGGCGCTAACATTAACTTTTAAAACGATGAAAATGAACAGACATATATTATCAGCTGTAGTCGCAATTTCGATCTTTTCGGCCGTCAGCATTTCCTGTAGCGACGAATTCATCGATCGCGATCCTGTGTATTCGATTGATTCTGAAAATTACTTTAACTCAAAAGAAGATTATGAATATGCGCTGGTTGCTGCATACGATTTACTGCAATCCAGCTATATCAATGTGCTGATGGGCGAAATTGCGTCTGACAACACATTAGCCGGAGGTGAAAGTGCAACCGATGTTCCGGGCTTTCAACAAATCGATGACATGATTCACACTTCTGTGAATGCCAATCTGAAAAATCTTTGGGACTGGATGTTCGCAGGTGTTCAACGTTGCAATTACATTCTCGAATTTAAAGACAAAACCGACTTTGCGGGAAAAGAGCAGATCATCGCTGAAACCCGGTTCTTGCGGGCATATTATCATTTCGAATTGGTAAAATGGTTCGGCGGAATTCCGTTAAAGGGCGATGAACGGTTTCGCATTGGCGATGAAACTTCAATCGGTCGTTCGTCTGTTGAAGAGGTTTTCGAATCAATTGAGCAAGATTTGATTTATGCCTCTGAAAATCTGGCTCCAATCGCATCACAACGCGGCCGGGCTACAAAAGGTGCTGCTCAGGCATTACTTGGAAAAGCGTATTTGTATCAAAATAAGTTTTCGCTAGCTGCAACTGTTTTGGAAGATGTTATTCAGAGCGGCAACTACTCGTTAGTTAATGACTATGCCGCAATCTGGGAACAAAGTGGTGAAAACGGTACCGAATCTATTTTCGAAATTCAATATACCGATGCTGAAGGAGGCTCGTTTACGTGCTTGCAATGTTCTGAAGGAAATGTCGCTGTCGGATTCAACAGTCCGCGAAACTATGTCGGTCCGCTTTACGATTCGGGCTATAGCTTCAACGTGCCTACGCAGGATGCCTTTGATGCCTTTGAGATTGGCGATTCGCGCCGGGATGTTTCTATTTTAAACATGGAAACCTGGGGCGCTCAAACCGGTGCTACTTCCGGACAAGGTTTTGAACATACCGGATTTTTTAACCGAAAATATATCGCTCGGGCGGGCGATTTAAATACTCAGGATCCAAACCTGACCAATCCAAATAATTACCGCGCAATTAGATATGCTGATGTCTTACTCATGGCTGCTGAAGCATTGAATCGAGGCGGAATCGACGATGGACGGGCGCAGAATTACATCAATGAGGTTCGTAGACGAGCTTTCGGCGACAATAATCACGACATTACTGCGTCGGGCGCGTCCCTTACTGATCTTATCTATCAAGAACGTCGTCTGGAATTTATCGGCGAAGGCCACCGGTTCTTTGATTTGGTTCGCACCGGAAAAGCTGCTGCAGAAATTTCCGGGTTTACAACGGGCAAAAATGAACTCTTCCCTATTCCAATTGAAGAAATTCAATTTTCGAACGGCAATTGGGCGCAAAATCCAGGATACTAAATACCGATTTATGAAAAATATTAAGCTCCTTTTTAGCACAATACTTCTGACTTTCATTTTAGGTTGTTCAGATGATGATAATAGTATCGGTTTTATTGACGATGTGTCCTCCCCAACCAACATTTCGGCGTTGATGACCATCACTCAAGATAATTCCGGATTGGTGACAATCAGGCCTAATGGCGAAGGTGTCACGCAATATTCAATCAATTTTGGCGACAACACTGCTGCTGAAACCATCGTCGCACCTGGCGGAACAGTTGATCACATTTATACGGAAGGATTGTACACCGTAACGATCACCGCAATGGGAATCAACGGATTGGAATCTGTATACACGCAACCACTTGAAGTTACATTCGTGCAGCCAACCAACTTTACGGTCGACATCAGCACGCAAATCGGCAATCCATATCAGGTAAATGTTACGGCAAGTGCGGATTACGAAACTTTTTTTGAAGTTAGTTTCGGTGAATCTGCAGAGGACGAACCGGTTGCGTTCAATCAAGGCCAGACTGCATCACATACCTATTCAGCAATCGGAACGTACCAAGTAACTGTTATTGCTTATAGCGGAGGTGCAGCAACAAGTGTAATTACGGAATCGGTTATGATTTTCGACCCAGTCTTGCTGCCGCTTACTTTTGAATCATCTACGTTGAATTACGCATTTGGCGATTTTGGTGGCGCGACGACAACAGTTGCAGACAATCCATTAGTTTCAGGTGAAAACGTCAGTGCCAAAGTGGCCAAGTTGACAAAAAGCGCAGGAGCTGATACCTGGGCGGGCGGAACAATCGCACTCGACGAACCAATCGATTTCTCATCGATGCAAAAAATCTCAATGAAAGTCTACTCGCCGACAGCTGGAGTAATCATAAAATTCAAACTCGAAAATTTAAATGATGCGAGCATTGCGACTGAAGTCGACGTGCCAACCACGGTCGCTAATCAGTGGGAAACATTGGTATTTGATTTTACCGGTGTTAATAACAGCAATAATTACCAACGAATTGCGATTTTTTATGATTTCGGAAACGTCGGAACCGGTGCAAGCATGTACTTTGACGATGTTATGCAAACTTCTGGTGAACCTCAACTTGTGCTTCCTGTGACGTTTGAAAATTCAGATCTTAATTACAGTTTTACTGATTTTGGCGGCGCTTTCTCAGTAGTTGCCAATAATCCCGATCAAAGCGGAATCAACGCGAGTTTAAAAGTTGGCTCATTTACCAAAGGAAACGGCGCTGAAACTTGGGCAGGAAGTGTTTTGGCATTAGATCAGCCAATCAATTTCTCCGCATTGCAAAAAATCAAAATGAAAGTTTGGTCGCCACAAAGCGGAATTACCGTCTTACTCAAATTGGAAAATGCATCAGACGCTTCTATTTTCATTGAAGTTCCGGTGACAACCACAGTTTCGAACCAATGGGAAGAACTCACATTCGACCTGACCGGAATAAACAATAACAACAATTATCAGAATCTCGTTTTATTCTTTGATTTTGATAATCCCGGCAATGGAGCGACATACTATTTCGACGACATTCAACTTTCAAACTAAGCAAGATGAAAAATTTTATAAATAAACTTGGGATCGCAGTATTTCTGACCTTAATAATGGCGAGCTGCCAGGAGGACGACCACGAATTCGGAAATTTAGTGGCGCCAACAAATTTGCAGATATCACGCACAATTGTCGGTTCAACTGCTGAGGATCCGTTAGGCGACGGATCCGGAATCGTCAATTTTATCGCGACTGCTAATGATGCAATCAGTTATCAATATGTAATTGGCGCAAGCACGATAAATTCGCCAAGCGGAATTTTACAACATCGTTTTAACCGTAACGGAACCAACACCTACTTAGTTACGGTCGTGGCTAACGGTCGTGGTGGCGTTTCGACCAGCACTTCGTTTGAAATCACGGTTCGCAGCGATTTCTCAGACCCGGAAACGACTGAACTTTTAACAGGTGGAAACACAAAAGTTTGGTATTGGGCAGCGTCCGAACTTGGACATCTTGGCGTTGGTCCTAATAATTCCGATCCACTCACAAACTATTACGGAAATTACTATCAAGCAACACCGTTTGAAAAAGCAGGTTCCCCAACGAGCAGCTGTTTGTATGAAAATATACTGACGTTCAAATTAGTTGGTGACGAAATTCGGTACACGCTCGATAACGGCGGACAGACGTTTTTTAATACTTCCTATGAAAGCGTCGTTGGCGGTTCAGCCGGGACAGATACTTGTTATGATTATGATGTAAGCGGCGAGAAAGTGGTTACGTTGAGTCCGTCTGAATCGGTGTTGGTAACGACAAATCCGACACGAACTACCGGAACTGCGATCAACATTTCTGATAATGGCTTTATGGGTTATTATATTGGAACCAGTACGTATGAAGTGCTGTCGATTACCGAAAACCGCATGGTGGTTAGAGCCGTCATGGGTAATGATCCCGCTCTGGCGTGGTATCATACATTTAGCACATCGCCACCTGTTCAACCTGGAAGTGGATTTACAACCCTGGTTTTTGAAGATAACTTCGAAGTAAGTGGCGCACCGAATCCTGCTAATTGGACTTTTGAAACCGGCGCAGGTGGCTGGGGAAATAATGAACTTCAGCACTATCGAGACGGAGCAAATAATGCGATCGTTGAAAACGGCGTGCTGAAAATCACCGCTAAAAAGGAAAACTTCAGCGGTAGCGCATATACTTCTGCAAGAATTAAATCGGAAAACAAATTTGAATTTACTTATGGTAAGGTTGAAGTCAGAGCCAAACTCCCTGAAGGCGCAGGAACATGGCCGGCAATATGGATGCTCGGCGCAAACTTCCCTGAGACCGGTTGGCCGCAAAGTGGTGAAATCGATATCATGGAACATCGGGGCACAACCCCTGGTGTGATTCACAGTACGTTACATTTACCCGGGAATAGCGCAGGCGACGGAATAACAGGAAGTACAACCATTTCAAATGTATCATCAGAATTTCACGTGTACTCAGTTGAATGGACTGCAACAACCATCCGGTTTTTTGTTGATGGCACCCAATTCCACTCTTTCGCGAACTCGGCTTCTACGCCGTTTAACGCCGACTTCTTTCTGATCCTAAACGTGGCAATGGGTGGAACTTTTGGAGGTGCTGTTGATCCGGGGTTTGTACAATCAACTATGGAAATCGATTATGTAAAGGTGTATCAATAATTGTAGGCCGACTCCTATCCTAATATCTAATTATGAAAGTAAAATTTATTTTACTGCTCGGTCTTGTTATGACTATTGCGAACACGAGCTGCAACAATAAAATTACCCAAAAGTCTTCAGGTTCTAAAGATGTGATCGCACAAAAAGTAGATTCTGTCTTGCAACTAATGACCCTGGAAGAAAAGGTTGGCCAGATGAACCAATATAACGGTTTCTGGGAAGTTACCGGTCCGGCGCCAAAAGACGGTCACGCGGCAATCAAATATCAGCATCTCAAGCAAGGATATGTTGGTGCGATGCTGAATGTAGTCGGTGTAAAAGATGTCAGAGCGCTTCAAAAAATTGCGGTCGAAGAAACCCGGCTTGGCATCCCGCTGTTATTCGGATATGACGTAATTCACGGCTATCAGACCATTAGCCCGATTCCGCTTGCCGAAGCCGCAAGTTGGGATCTGGAAGCGATCCGAAAATCGGCAGAAATGGCCGCAGAAGAGGCATCATCGGTCGGACTTAACTGGACATTTGCACCAATGGTTGACATTTCCAGGGATGCACGTTGGGGCCGCGTAATGGAAGGTGCCGGCGAAGATCCATTTCTGGGAAGTAAAATCGCTTATGCCCGTGTAAAAGGATTTCAGGGCGAAAATCCATACAGCCACAAATCGCTATTAGCTTGTGCCAAACATTTGATCGGTTACGGATTTGCTGAATCAGGTCGGGATTACAACACCGTTGATATTGGAAAATCGACGTTGTTCAATGTATTGTTGCCGCCTTTCCTAGCTTGCTTGGAGGCCGGAGTCGGAACAGCAATGAATTCATTTAATGAGTTGGATGGCGTTCCCGCTACCGGAAGCAGTTTTTTACAGCGCGAGATTTTAAAACAACGTTATCAATTTGGCGGTTTTATCGTTTCGGATTGGGGTTCAGTGGCCGAGATGGTTCCGCATGGTTATGCTAAAGATGGAAAACACGCGGCTGAAATTGGCGCAAACGCCGGATCGGACATGGATATGGAATCGGTGTTGTATGTTGAGCACTTGGCCACGCTTGTCAGAGAAGGCAAAGTTTCTGAAAGTACCATTGACGATTCTGTCCGACGGATATTGCGGGTAAAATTTGAGATGGGGTTGTTTGACGATCCATACAAATATTGCGACGAACAACGTGAAAAAGCTACTTTGGGGAAAAAGGAATTCCACGATGCGGCGCTCGATATGGCAAAAAAATCGATTGTCCTTTTAAAGAATCAGAACAATTTATTGCCACTTAAAAAATCCGGGCAGCGAATCGCGGTTATTGGCGCTTTGGCGGACGATAAAAGCAGCATGCTTGGAAGTTGGCGTGGCGCTTCGAAAGACGGATCGGCGGTTTCGGTGCTGGAAGGGTTGTCGGAATATGAAGACAATCAGCTTAGCTATGAAAAAGGTGCTTTGCTTGCAATCGGAACTCCGGTGTTTATGACTGAAGCCAAAATAAATACAACCGATAAAAGCGGATTTGCGGCAGCCGTGAATTCGGCTCGAAACGCTGATGTCGTAATTATGGTTTTAGGCGAACTAGGCTTCCAGTCGGGTGAAGGAAGGAGTCGCGCGAATCTCGATTTACCCGGACTCCAACAAGAACTCCTTGAAGAAGTTTACAAAGTCAATAAAAACATAGTTTTGGTTGTTACCAGCGGCCGCCCGCTTGCGCTTACTTGGGCTGATGAAAACATCCCGGCAATCGTTCAGGCGTGGCAGTTAGGAACTCAAAGTGGAAATGCCATTGCGCAGGTTTTGTACGGCGATTACAATCCGAGTGGCAAACTTCCGATGACATTTCCAAGAAATATTGGTCAAGTTCCGATCTATTACAATCACAAAAACACCGGACGACCGACGATGAACGGCGAAGACAGCGTATTTTGGTCGCATTATATCGACGAATCGAATGATCCGCTCTACCCTTTTGGTTACGGTTTGAGTTATACGACTTTTGAGTATTCAAATTTAAAGATGAGTGGTGATAAACTGAACAAAAACGGTGAACTGACGGTGTCTGTAGATTTGAAAAATACCGGAAAGGTCGATGGTAAAGAGGTGGTGCAAATGTATATCCGGGATTTGGTTGGAAGTTCGACCAGGCCGGTTCGGGAGTTGAAAGGCTTTGAACTCGTTGGATTAAAACCCGGTGAAAGCAAAACTATCAGCTTTAAAATTAATTCGAAATTGCTTGAATACTATACGGCACGAAACAAATGGGAAGCTGAAACTGGCGACTTTCAAGTATTTATCGGAGGCAGCTCCCGAGCCAATCTTGTAGCGAACTTTGAGCTTGTAGAAGAATAACAAACATCCGGTAGGCGCGTTAAGGATTGCAGCGGAAAGCCCGGAGCCTTTTTGGCGAGGACTTGGAGCGAAAAGCCTGACGCGAGCGACCTCAGAAGCGAGAGGAACGCCCAAAAAATTAAACTATGAGAGTACTTTTATTGATTTTAGCGATCAATTTCGGATATGCGCAGGAACAGCGAAAACTGATTTGGTCCGACGAATTCGATGGCGCGCAATTGGATTCGAAATCCTGGAACGTGGAAATTGGTGACGGTTGCCCGAATTGTGGCTGGGGAAATGCTGAGCGACAATTATACACCGATGAAAACCACCGTGTAAGTGGCGGAATGTTGACCATCACGGCGAAAAAAGAGGGTGAAAAATATTCCTCGGCGCGAATTTCGACCAAGGGGAAGCGTGAGTTTAGGTATGGCCGGTTTGAGGCCCGTGCGAAATTGCCGGTTGGACACGGAATTTGGCCCGCATTCTGGATGCTTGGGTCGAATATTTCGAAAGTTGGTTGGCCGAAGTGTGGCGAGATCGACATTCTGGAATATGTTGGCCGTGAGCCTGATATGGTGTTTACATCATTGCATACTCAGGATAGTCATGGCAATACGGTGAACACGAAAAAGTCGCGTTTTGAAAATATCGAGGAAGGATTTCACGTTTTTGCGGCCGAGTGGACGAAGGAGAAAATCGACTTTTATGTTGATGAAAAGTTGGTTTACACTTTTAATCCGAAAGACCGTAGCGAGGATGTGTGGCCGTTTGATCAACCATTTTACTTGCTTGTAAATATGGCGATTGGCGGAAACTTTGGCGGTCCGGATGTCGATGATTCGATTTTCCCTCAGGAATTTGTGATTGATTACATTCGGGTTTATCAGTAGATTTCAGTTCTCTCGTGTCGGTTTGTTGTGGTATGTCGCAAATAAAATTTAAATTTGGAAGACCAAAACAAATGACATGAGAAACTTCGGAATTGAACTAAAATGGGGATTGATCTTTACTGCTGCCGGACTGCTGTGGAGTCTGATTGAAAAATTGACCGGATTGCACGATGAGCATATCGAAGAGCATATGATCTATACCAATATTTTTGCGGTTGTAGCAATTGCGATATTTGTTTTTGCACTAAAAGACAAGAAACAAAACTTTTACGGAGGTGAGATGACCTGGAGTCAGGGTTTTATATCCGGACTTGCGATTTCTGTTGTCGTTGCCATGTTGACGCCACTTTCGATGTATTTGACCTTCGGATATATGTCGCCGAACTACTTTGAAAACGTAATTGAGTTGACTGTAAGCAAAGGAATTCATTCGCGCGAGGTTGCCGAAAAGTATTTTAATCTTGAAGGTTATATTTTGCAGGGAATTTTTAGTGGCTTGTCGATGGGTGTTGTAACCTCTGCAATTGTTGCATTGTTTGTCAAAACCAATAAAAAAGTAGCGTAATGAAGCGGTTTGCAATGATGTTTCTGATGGTATTCGCTATTGGCTGCGTCAGTACCAAATCGACGATCAAGAACATTGATGACAATGCGCCAATTCCGAAATTGAACAAAAATGGTTCATTTGTAATTACAGAATATTCGACTGATAAAAAGTACGGTTACGATAAAGATTACCCGATTAATGTTTTTTATCGGAATTCGATGAACGAGTCGATTAATCAAATCCGGTTTCTGGATGCGCTTGCCGGTCCGAACGGCGAAAAAATCTTCTATAAAAAGCTGGAAAGTTGCTGTCCGTTTCCCACCAAAAAAAGCGAGATGGGCGCCGGTTTTCTGGATGTGTATGAAGTGAGTTGGGTTGGTCAAAAAAAGCCTGTATTGCTTTATATGAATATTTACGAGAAAGGCGCGTTGATGGTACCGGTTGGGTTTTCGCTAAAAAAGATCGAATAATCGTTACCTTTGCATAACTTCAAAGCTATGAACATACAAAATATCCCTCAGATCAAACATTCGCAAAGCGGCAACTTTTTTATACTCGCCGGTCCATGCGCCATCGAAGGCGAAGAAATGGCGCTTCGCATTGCCGACAAATTGGTTTCAATTACTGATAAACTTGAAATTCCATATGTTTTCAAGGGCTCTTTCAAGAAAGCAAACCGGTCTCGAATCGACAGCTTTTGTGGCATTGGCGATGAAAAAGCGCTAAAGATCCTTCGGAAAGTATCAGAAACATTCAACGTTCCGACAATCACTGACATTCACACTAATGAAGATGCTGCGATGGCGGCCGAATATGTTGATGTCTTGCAAATTCCCGCGTTTTTGGTTCGTCAAACCGACCTTGTTGTGGCGGCGGCAAATACCGGAAAGACGGTGAATTTGAAAAAAGGTCAATTTATGAGTCCGGAGAGCATGAAACACGCTGTTCAGAAAGTGTTGGATTGCAACAATCAGAATGTGATGATTACTGATCGGGGAACCATGTTTGGCTATCAGGACATGATTGTGGATTTCCGCGGAATTCCGACCATGCGCCAAATGGCTACTACTGTTTTAGATGTTACGCACTCTTTGCAGCAACCAAACCAAATGGCAGGTGTTACGGGCGGAAGGCCTGAAATGATCGAAACCATTGCGAAGGCCGGTATTGCTGTTGGTGTTGATGGAATTTTCATCGAAACCCATTTTGATCCTTCGAATGCAAAAAGCGACGGCGCCAATATGCTTCATTTGGATTTATTTGAAGGGTTGATGAAAAAGCTCGTCGCAATTCGCAGAACAATAAATTCGTTTGAGGATTAGTGAATTTCGCGTGCGGTGAGTTGAATTTCTTTTTCCATTTCCCACTGCTCCCCTGTTACCGATAAGATATCTTGCTCCTTAACTTCTTTATATTGTTGAGGGTCTTTCAAATTTACGCGACTTACGGTGACTGAAATAATTTCGCCGGTTGGCATCAGCAGTTTTGCCGTGTAGCCGTCTTTTCCCATTTGAACGGCACTTACCAGTCCGGTGATGGTGCGCGTTATTTTTTTGTCGCTTTGTTCCTTAGGAGATTCAGTCGTTTGGGCGTTGGCTTCTTTGTTATTGTTCTTTGATTCACATGAAATTGCGGTCATAAAAACAGCAACAGCAAAGGTTAAAACTAATTTACGATTCATATTCTTTGATTATTTTTATAAAAGTACAAAATTCGGCGAGCGAGTCAACTTGTTTTATGGCACAGAGTTTGTCTTTCCGGAAATCTATCAACTTAAAAAGAAAAGAATATGAAAAATTTACTCTTTACGTTAATTGCTGTCCTCGGATTTTCAGCAGTAACACAGGCTCAAATGAAAGTTCTTAAACAAGAACCTCTCGAAATCAAAAAAACCGAACGTGCTGAAGTGAATCTCGAGAAGAAAAAAAGAGTAGATCGCAAGAAGGTTTTTAAAAAAGACAGAAAGCATAAAAAACACTTTCACAACAAAAAGAAAAGAGGAATGAAAGTGAAGAAAGAGAACAACGGAAAACATCTTGGTCACTACAAGATCAAAAAAAACCGCAAAGCACCAAAACGAGTGTTTGAGGTTAAAAAATAAAAAAAGGTCTGCTAGTTGCAGACCTTTTTCTTTTTAGTGGTTAACCGGTTTTCGATCAAACGAAATTCCTTGGTTGTTTAATATCGATTTAACTCGCCATGCATAAAATGCGAGGTATAAAAAGCACACAATTCCGACGATATAACTAAAGTGGATATTCGTTGCATCGGCCACAACACCTTGAAGCCAACTGATAATTCCACCTCCCATAATCATCATAATAAGCAAATTTGATCCTTGATTGGTTTCTTTACCCAATCCACTGATCGCGAGGGTAAAAATACACGGCCACAGCGTTGAGCAGAACAATCCGACACTCGTGAAGGCATAAACGCTGATCATTCCGTCGGTTACCATTCCGATCAAAAGAGCAAGTATTCCAAGACCAGAAAACAGCAGAAGCATCCGCGCAGGATTTCCTTTACTCAGTATATCTCCTGCGATTAAAACCAAAATGATAAGTCCGTACACATAAAACGGCGTCAAATCGTGGCGTGCGATAGCATTTACCAATAAGAAAACGCCAAATGCGAGATATGGGGCAAAGAATTTCAGAAGTTTTTCAGCACTTGCTTTTACGTTGAAAGCTTCAACAGCGCCTGTCCAACGACCGATCATCAAACTTGCCCAATAAAGCGAGATATACGGAGCAATATCCTGAGTTTCAAAACCTAGATTCGATTGCATATAATCAGGTAAATTGCTTGCAGTCGACACCTCAACACCAACATAAACAAAGATTGCGATCATCCCCAAGACAAGTTGCGGATATTGCCAGGCGCGTTTTGCAGGTTTAATTGCCACATCTTCCTGCTCGAGAACTGCCGCCGGACGATCTGGCAACGACGAAAATTTGAGAAATATCGCCACCAGAATAAAAGCCGCGCCTAAAAACAAATACGGAATTTTCACGCTTTCAATACTCACATCAGTAGTTGTGGCAGTGCTTGCTCCAAAAATTGCAAAACTGACGATAAGCGGACCGATGGTTGTTCCAAAATTGTTAATTCCACCCGCCATAGTCAATCGTTGGGAGCCGGTTGCCAACGGACCAAGCGCAATTGCCAGCGGGTTTGCTACTACTTGCTGCAATGAAAATCCGAGTCCAACAATGAATAATCCTGAAAGCATCAGCGGAAACGACGCGTTGTTTGCCGCCGGATAAAACAATAGCGTTCCCAATGCAGAAATCGTCAAGCCCAAAGCAAGCGAATTCTTGTAACCCATCCGGTTAACAATATCGCCTTTGGTCAAATACGAAATCCCCATGTAAATCAGAGATCCAACGGTATAGGCTACATAAAATGCAACCGAAACCAACTGACTCTGACCTTGCGAAAGATCGAAAGCTTTTTTGAAAACCGGAATTAAAATATCATTACTTGCTGCGACGAATCCCCAAAAGAAAAACACGGATACAAGCGGAATAAACTGACTCCACTTTGTTTGGACATTTTCTGAACTCATATTGGTTTTGTTAGGATATAGATGTTAAATATACATTTATCTACATTCGAACAATCGGGACTTTCTTACAAGTTATCAACGAAAACGATTGAAATGACTAAATTACAACGTTTGCGTTAGCATAATCCTATTTATTTGCCGTCAACAAAATCCTGCAAGTATGAAAAACGCGGTGTCAGTTTACCATTTTCAGTGATTTTAGCGCGATGCAATATCTGCTCACGATCGCCATCGAATAACGCCGGAATCACGTGTTCCAAAAACATTTCGCCAAAACCTTCACTTGCGTCAAACGGAATTTCACATGGTAAATTATCGACTGCCATTACCACAATCGCCGCCGGATGATGAAAATCGGTTTCGGAAAGCGTTACCGGATTATAACCATAAAACGGTTCGGCAATCGTTGATGCTTTGATGGTGCAAGCGATTGGGCCCTCAACATCACATGAAATATCAGCAACAACCCGGATTTTGTTTTTTGGAGATCGAAGCATTTCGTTGGTTAGGATCACCGGAGCGTCGGCAGCCGAAAAATGTCCGGCCATGAAAATATCGCTCACATTCGCAAAACGCTCAAAATCGGATTCATATTCAGACGGATTCGCATAGAAATCCTGTTTGTCCAAAATTTGCCCATCTTTTCGTTTGTTGTAATCCAACACGCCAATGGTCGTATAAACAGGATCTGAGTATTTTTTGGTCAAGTAATCATCAACCGACACTTGTTTAATTTTCATTCCGTCGAGAATTTCCTTTGCGCCATTGGCAACTTTCCCGGTGCCGCTAATAACAATCTTGATTGGTGGCAGAACATTCCGACGTAATTTCTCAATCATTTGATCGATTCCGGTCAATGTCTCAGCTTTCGGCAAATTAAAAAGTTCAAATTTGATTCCGAATCCCCGAATTCCGTTGTATGCGCCAACCAATCCCGCATAGCGTCCAAATCCGATTAGCCGGCTATTTTCAGCATCAACAATGGTCTCGTGATCGTAGAGCGTAATATTTTTGTCTAAGATCGCACGAAGCAATTTCCGGTTATACGGCTGTTTTTTTATGGTATGTGAAAAGAAGAAATACGTTTTATCGGCAATCAGCGCATCGACCGGCACTTCTTTTACACCTAATAATATATCGCAATTCGAAACATCATTAGTTACAGTAAAGCCTGCCGCCGCATATTCTGAATCGGGCACAACCCTGATAGCTGATTCTTCTACGAATATTTCAGCTGCTGGATAGCGCTCTTGTAATTTGGTAAGTTTTGAGGGCGTGAAGACCACGCGACGATCAGGTGGCGACTTACGCTCTTTGATGAGTCCGATTTTCATTTAATTATAATTTTCACAAAAGTAACACTTATTAAATCCACTTCAAATCGAATCAAATTGCATATTTCAAAGATTTATTATCCACAATCAACCGTTGAAAACTTTGCAAAAGCATTAACAGCCATCGCACGCGTCGCCTTTTTGTGATTTCCTATATTTGTGTTTTAAGCCTTCTCAAATGAATTTTAGATCCGCAGCTATTCTGCTTTTTGCCTTTTGTTCCATATTACAATCGTGTTCAAATAAAACCAAACAACAAATCGAAGACGAACAAGACAACGATACTCTTGTGAGAATCATGCCCTTCGACAAAAAACTTCCAAAACTAAAAAAGCAGTTTGTCACTCACACCAAGTACGAGATCGGCAAATTCAACGAAAAACTCTGGAGCAACAACGATTACGTCAGTTTCCTGGTTGCTAAAGACGGTCAAATCATTCACGAGCAATATCAGGGATTTTCAGATAAAAAAAAACAAACTCCAATCGACGAAACGACGCCGCTTCACGTGGCATCAGTAACCAAAATCATGACCGCCGCCGCCGTTCTGAAACTTGTCGATGCCGGAAAAATCGACCTCAACCAGAAAGTCAACACCATTTTAACCACGTTTCCTTATCCGGATGTAACGGTGAAATCGCTTTTAAACCATCGAAGCGGACTTGCGAATTACGCGTATTTTACAAGTGATAAAAAAATCTGGAACATGCGCGATATGCTTACCAACGAAGACATTCTGCGGATTATGGCCGAAAAAGACATCAAGCTGAACTATAAAACCGACACCCGATTTACGTATTGCAACACTAATTATGCAATGCTGGCGCTGATCATCGAGCGCGTCACCGGACTCAAATATGGCGAGGCGATGAGGCGAATGGTTTTCAAACCTCTCGGGATGAAACATACCTATGTTTTTGATTACCAACGCGACAAAGATTCGGCTTCAATTTCCTTTAAAGGCAACGGACAAGTGGTTCCTTACGATTTTCTGGACGATGTTTATGGCGATAAAAACATTTTCTCAACACCGCGCGATTTGATGAAATTTGACCTTGCCACATATTCAGCCGACTTTCTGAATCCAAAACTTCTCAAACAGGTTTATCAAGGTTATAGTTATGAAAAGCCTGGAACGCGGAATTACGGTCTCGGCATTCGGATCGTTGAATGGGTAAGCGGACAAAAATTCTTCTTCCACAACGGTTGGTGGCACGGAAATACGTCTGCATTTTCGACACTCCGCAAGGAAAAAGTTTCAATAATCGCATTGTCAAATAAGTTCACCTATAAGACATACAAAACGCGGAAACTCGCCCCTCTCTTCGGCGATTATCCTTTCGAAGACGATCACGCCGACAATTAATCTTGCGATTTGAATATTTTGATGTAAATTTGTGGTTCGGTTTTTGCAAAAAGGCCGGAAACATTTGGGGTCGACCGGTTTTGACAGCAGGTCGAATTGAATGGTAAGCACGTCGAGTAAGGGGAAATAAACTCGTAAAACTTAGGTCTCAAACATTTAAACGGCGAAAATAACTACGCTCTTGCTGCTTAATCTGAATCATAGTAAGATGAGCCTCGCTCCTACCAGGTAGGAAAGCAGGATTCTCCCGAAAAGCCTTGGTTTGTGGCGTTTCATCAGGGGGAACCGTAAAAATAAACCTAGGAATGGTTTTGCTTCGCGGCCATTCTGACAACTCAGAAGCTAAGCGTTGTGTGGCTGTTTCGGGCCTCGCACAATGTCGAAAATTCAATCCGGAAATAAACGTGTAGAAAGCTCTTTAGTTGCCTGTTTGGACGGGAGTTCGACTCTCCCCGACTCCACTTCAAGCGCAAAATCCGATAACGGATTTATACAAGAAAATCAGACAAGTCTTACTTGATCTGATTTTTGCGTTTAAAGACGTGCGGTTTGCAAAACAGCGGAATTTGCATTTGCAAAATTTCAAAGCGTTTGCGCTCAGCCCTAGCTAATTTCACGAAAATTACCCCCGAATAGCACCTGTTCTCGGGTTTTTATCATACCTAAAAACTTCCAATCTACCGACTGCGTTAGCGATCGAAGCGGTATCCTTTTACGGCGAAAGCAAGTAAAAGATTTAGCGAAGAGCGCGACCAAAAGTTAGTGAGGCCATCGCCGGAACTGACTTTTAGGAACGCCATACTAACCCGAATCAGGGCGTTGCGTCGGCATAAAACAGCTCTTAAACCACAACAGATTCACACGCCGCCGCCGGGCTGTACGCGGTGCACGGCACCCAGCTTCCATCCCTAACGCATGCAAGTACTTCATGCTAATTCTGCATTTCCAACCACGCCGATACTTGGTCGGGCGATACCGGTTTTAACAATATCCGGTTGGAGCGGTCCAGTAAATACATCGTCGGAGTGCCCGAAATATAGTAGTCGCGAGCCGCTTGGCCTTCCCAACTTTTGTAATCAGAAGAGGTAATCCAAGCCGAATTCGCGGTAAAAGCTTTATAGGATTCGGCGTCTGTATCAAGCGAAATATAAACGATTTCAAGATTTTTGGTTTTCCATTTGTCGTAATTCGATTGCAATTTTGGGAGTTCTTCCTGACACGACGGACACCAGCCGGCGCCAAAAACAACAAGTTTGTACTTTGAACCAACCTGCGATAAATGCTTCACGTTCTTATTTGAATTCACAAACGTAATCTCAGGCGCAATCTGACCTTTTGCCATCTTGCGATATTGCTCAAAGAGCGCTTCCCTCCGACCATCGAGCGTACAATCAGTGGAATTCAACATCGAAAACGCTACGTATTCAGACGCCTGAAACAGACTTTGCTGTTCGAAGTTTTTGAACAAATGCTCGGCAACATCCTGCTTGAGTTCGGGATTTGAAATTTTTAAAAGCACGTGATCAATTGCCTTTTTGACCTCGGCCACATTCTGACTTTGTGCTTCCGCGACCAAAAAGTACGCATCGAGCAACTCTTTGGTGAGTCCGCTTCGTTCAAGCCGCAAATCGCTAAAATTTATTTTGTAGAATTCCGCCAAATCAACCTCGCCGCTTCCTTTTGCTACTTGCTGAAGATCGCTGAGAAAACTCCGAATCTGCAAGTAGTAGCGGGAGTATGCGTTTTCAGGTATCGAACTTAGAAACGTAGACATTGCGTTTCTTTGAAATTGCAATTCACTTTCAAAAAATTGCTGTTTCTTGTCTTCGCCCACGTACATTGGCAATAAATACGTTAATCCCAACTTTTTTGCATTCGATTCGCGGTAAATGGCGAGTCCGCCGTTGAAAGCGTTGTTTTCAGCCGAACCTGTAAACGAAACCGAATTATAATCAGTCAGATTCGGCCAAATCATACCCAAATTTTCATTATTTAAAAGAACGATAACGCTGGTCATTCCCTTTATTTCCAACAATGCCGCACCCGAATATTCCTTTGGAAACTGCAGTTTAAAATTCCCGGAAGCATCTGCGGTTGCCTGTGAAAAGACCGGTGACGCAGCAAAGGTAAAGCCGGCAAGTCGGACCTCCCGATTCGCTGCTTGCGGAAAATGTGCGGTTATCGTTTGCGCTTCGCTCGGATAGGATAAAAGCCAAAGCACTATAACTAAAAATCTCATAGCATGGGTTTAAAATGAAAACTTCCCGAAGGTCGGGAAGTTTTAGGAGTAATTTTAAAAATTTTAGTTTTTGATGCAACGAACAGAATAACCGCCTGCTCGTCCTACGCCGTTGGTGTAAACCGCAGAACCGGCTTTGATCATGACACGATGCGCATCGCCACCGTCAACAGTTGATGTCCAAAGGAAGATTTCCTCACCACCACCTCTAACAGCACCTGAATCGAAAGCGCGATCACCGGCCAATACAAATTTGTGAATTGAGTTATAAGCTCCGGTTGGATTTGTAATAGAATAAGCTGCAATTTCTGCTTGGTATTCTGCTCTGGTTGGAACACGGAATCCGGCAGGACACGGATTGTTGATTCCGTTTACACCTTGCCAAAGATTATCGTTCTTCGGACTTCTCCAATCATACGGAATGCTCGTTTGATCCTTTATAAAAAGAGCGTGTCCGGGATTGTCTGTTGTTGATAAGGTATATGTGCTCGCGTTTACCGCAGTTCCCGGTTGGCCGCCCCATCCATCAGGCTGACCCATTGTCCAGGTAATGCTCGCGTGTCCATCGTTACCTCTTCCCCACTGGTACAAACATCCATAAGCTTCATAATCTTTAGAAGACGTGGCCGCGCGACTTGCGCCAAGGTTTCTGTCCATCCAGATTTTTCCGGTCGACGATGTTACGGTTACGACTTGAGTTGGTCTTGATCCGTCGCAAATTGCGCTACCACCTGTTGGTCCGGCTACCGCGGCTGAAGTTGTAAATGTTATCTGGTTTCCATAAGCAGTTCCGTTGGCATTTGTTGCATAGGCTCTGACATAATAAGTAGTAGCCGCTGTCAATCCGGTGATTGACGAAACGAAAGCGCCGGTAGTTCCGGTTGATGTTACGTGTGATCCTGAAACAGTTGGGTTTTGAGTTGTTCCATATGCGATTCCACGTTGGGTGATTGCAGCGCCGCCGTCAGCAGTAACATTTCCGCCGCTGGTTGCGCCCGTTTGGCTAATAGCTGACGCTGAAGTTGTTGTTACTGTCGCAATTCCGGTTGTCACAGTTGTTGTTGTGAAACTTGTTTCCGCGCTGTAGGCTGTTCCTTCATCATTGGTCGCATATGCGCGAATATAATAAGTTGTATTTGCAGTTAGACCGACAAGTGCACCTGAGAACGATGGCGTTTCGCCCATACTTGAAACTTTATTGTCGGAAAGTGTCGGTGATGCTGACGTATCATAAACAAAGCCTCGGTCACTAATTTCCGATCCGGTTCCTGAAGATACCGAAGCCGAAGCAATCGCCGATGTTGTTGTAATTGCTGAAAGCTGAACTGCGGAAAGCGCTGGCAAGTTGTTGTTTGTGTCGTCTGACTCGTCATCAGAACTGGTACAGGCGATAAAGACTGTACAAGCCATTAAAAACGCAAAAAGCAAAGAAGTAATTTTTTTCATATTTATCTGGTTTTGGCTGCAAATCTATAATTTAAAAGCAGTTAAACAGGATAAATATGCAATTTAACACATTAATTTTCAGGTCAATTCCCCTGTACTCGCACCCACAGTCGTTTTAGTAATTTTCCGGGCTCACTTCGTCCGGGCGACTCGGCTTCTGTTGCGGTAACCTTTCCGTTTTCAAAGTTCAACAAATATCGAAAGACGAATTCAGGGTTGTCAGTATCTTCATTCAAGAGGCCAAATCGCATATCGTTAAAATATAAATTTCCATCCGACTCGGAAATCGTATACCAACCATTCGACATTTTTTTTAGTCGCACAATCATCTGATCACTTTCGTAACCTTGAATCAACTCCGAATTTCGCTTGTAAAAATCGAACGTGATCGGCTGCGAATCAAAAAACGAATACTCACCCAAGTAATAGCCGTCGGTAGTCGAAATGTTAGCGTTCCACAAAATCGTATTCAATGGCGCCGGCCTGACGCTTACCTCGGTATAATCAAGATTTAATTCGCCCAACCGCGCGACAAATTGATGCTTCGCCGCAGCTTGCAAAACAAGTGTCAACATCAAGTAAGAGCTACTGATAATCAGTCCACGGTTATTCCATTTCCGCCTCATCGGATTCTCGCGGTTCAATCTAAAAACCCGTATCAGGCAATAAATGAAAGGTAATGTATACAAGGGATCAATGACAAATATCGACTGAATTTCAAATCGTTCCTCCAATGGCCAAAGCAATTGCGTTCCCCAATTTGTAAAGGCGTCCAATAGCGCATGAGTGCATAAACACCAAAACGATAATTTGATGGCATCAACCAGCGTTAAACCGTTCTTTCGCTCGAGTTGGCGGATTAAAAGTCCGAGTAGCGGCGCCGCAAGAATAAAAAAAACGAATGAATGACTAAACCCACGATGGATTTCATTGCTTGTCACAATGTCGTAGAACTTTCCGATGTAGACATCCAAATCTGGAATCGTTCCTAGTATTCCGCCGTATAAAAATGCGCGGTTGCCAATCTTTTTTCCTGCGATAAACTCGGCGGTTGCCGCGCCTAGAACTATTTGTGTCAACGAATCCATTCTCAATTTTTATTGCTGCGTTAAAGGTATCTAAAAGATTAAAGACCTAAAGATACAAGCCGTAATTTTGTAAAAAACCCCTTGATATGTCCGAACCCACGATACTTTCTGTTCTTGATCTGGCAATGGTTCCCGAAAACCACACTCCGGCCGACGCCTTCCACAACAGCTCAGACCTCGCTCAACATACCGAAAAATTAGGCTATAAGCGATATTGGCTGGCCGAACATCATAACATGGAGGGAATCGCCTCGACGGCAACTGTAGTTTTGATTGGGCATATTGCTTCAAAAACAAGCCAAATTCGCGTAGGATCAGGCGGAATCATGCTTCCCAATCACGCGCCGCTTGTTGTAGCTGAACAGTTTGGAACCTTGGCGACTTTATATCCTGAGCGAATCGACCTCGGACTTGGTCGCGCCCCGGGAACGGATCAGCTGACCGCAATGGCACTCAATCGCGACCAGCGCGCCGTAATGGATTTCGGCAGTAAAATCAATGAGCTTCAAACCTATTTCTCGGCGTCAAATAAAACTGCGCCGGTTCGGGCAATTCCCGGTGAAGGTCTCGACATTCCGATTTGGATATTAGGTTCAAGCACCGACAGCGCTTATCTCGCCGCTGAAAAAGGGCTGCCTTATGCCTTCGCAAGTCACTTTGCGCCCGCACAATTGATGCAAGCCTTGTCAATTTATCGCCAAAATTTCAGGCCTTCCAAACAACTCGCAAAACCCTATGTGCTGGCGTGCGTGAATGTTATTGCAACGGAAACAGATCGGGAAGCCGAGTTTCTCTCGACGTCCTTCAAACGTTTGTTTCTCGGAATCATAACCGGAAAACGTCAAAAGATGCAACCGCCACTCGATCCTGAAACTCATCCGATGGATCCACTCGAGGAAGCAGCGCTGCAACAAATGATTTACTATTCATTCATCGGCGGACGTGAAAAAGTACAAGCTGAGATCAATCGCTTTATAGAAAAAACAGGCGTTGATGAACTGATGGTCACCACGCCTGTTTACGATCATGCAAAGCGCGTCGACTCGTACCGGATTTTATCCGAACTCGAAATCGGCTAAAGTTTGCTGATGTAACTTCCGTAAATATCTTTAAATTGAATTCCTTCCGCAAATCGGTCGCGGCTGAGTTTCTTGTATTGCGCCAGTCCCCACAAAATGAATTCGCGCATAAAATACGAGTCCTCTTCGGCGAGCTCAGGTTGGTATTTTACTAGTAATTGCTTCAGCGGAATAATTGCGTCTAATTGTTTTCTGTATTCCTCGTCGGTCGCGTCATCTAAAAGTTCAAAGCCGCTTTCGGCAAAAAACCAATCGATGACATCCTGAAACGGACTCTTATCAGTTGATTTTTCCAACTTTTCGATTTTTGGGAAGTAATCGGGAAACAAAGTTTTGATCGAGCTCTCCAACAAGTGTTCAGCCACAAAGGCGGCACCTTCTTGTTCCCCTTCATAAACCAATTCGACTTTACCTGTAATTGCGGGAATAACACCCATAAAATCCGATAATCGGACAGTTGTTCTTTCCGATCCGGATTTCAAAGCCCGACGCTCAGCCGTACTCAACAAATTTTCAAACGCCGTTATGCTCATTCGGGCGCTGACACCACTTTTATAGTCGACATATTCACTTTCCCGCGCTTCAAAACCGATTTGCTCAAGCAAGTCCTTGGCTAATGAGGGTACGTGTATCGCTTCAGCTTGACGCTCGTCCAACTTTGCCTCCTGAGAGGTTATCGTGCGCGCAATTTCAATGGTTTCAGGATAATGTGTTAAAATCTGCGACCCGATTCTATCCTTAAGCGGCGTTACAATACTTCCCCGGTTGGTGTAATCTTCCGGATTTGCCGTAAATACAAACTGAAGATCAAGCGGCATCCGAACTTTAAAACCGCGAATCTGAATATCGCCTTCCTGCAAAATATTAAAGAGCGCAACCTGAATTCGCGCCTGCAAATCGGGAAGTTCATTAATCACAAAAATGCACCGATTGGCACGCGGAATCATCCCAAAATGAATCACACGATCATCGGCGTACGACAATTTTAAATTTGCAGCTTTTATCGGATCGATATCGCCAATCAAATCGGCGACCGTTACATCCGGAGTTGCCAATTTTTCAAAGAAACGCTCACTTCGGTGCAACCATGAAATTGGAGTATCATCACCCTTTTCCACAATCTGCGATTTGGCAAAACGCGAGATCGGGTTCAGCGGATCGTCATTGATTTCAGATCCCGTCACAAACGGAATATATTCATCCAACAAATTCACCATCAAACGCGCCAACCGTGTTTTTGCCTGACCGCGAAGTCCCAATAAATTGATGTTGTGCCGCGACAATATCGCGCGTTCAAGCTCAGGAATCACAGTATTTTCAAATCCCCAAACGCCCTCAAAAACCTGTTGTCCGCTTGCAATTTTAGTCCGCAGATTTTGTCTCAATTCGTCTTTTATCGGTCGGCTTTTATAACCCGAGGCTTTGAGTTCGCCAAGTGTCTTTATATCTTTTGTATCCATTTATTTAATTCGTTTTTTTCTATTGGTTTCATAATCTTCAAATATCATTTCGCCCAGCCCTTTCAATCCGGTGTAAAATGCTTTACCCTGATTTGCCTCAGTAAACTCGTTGACAAATCGCTGTAAATACGGGTCGTTTGCAATCATAAATGTGGTAATCGGAATGTGAAGTTTTCGCGCCGTCGCCGCCATGGCATAGCATTTCTCGACAATGTATTGATCCAGCCCGTTACTGTTCATATAATAACTTCCATCCTGCTCCCGGACACAACTCGGTTTCCCGTCGGTGATCATAAAAATCTGCTTGTTCGTATTTCGCTTTCTGCGCAAAAAATCCATCGCCAATTGTAAACCGGCCACAGTATTGGTATGATACGGGCCAACCTGAAGATACGGTAAATCGGCAATTTTAATCGGCCACGCGTCATTTCCAAACACAAGAATATCAAGCGTATCTTTCGGATATCGCGTGGTAATCAGTTCTGAAAGCGCCATCGCCACTTTTTTCGCGGGAGTAATCCGGTCTTCGCCATACAAAATCATCGAATGGCTGATGTCGATCATTAAAACCGTACTCATTTGAGCCTTGAATCGCGCGTCTTCAACCACCAAATCGTTTTCAGTAAGTTTAAATTCGCCCGCGCCATTATTAATCTGTGCATTCTTCAAACTTTCGGTAAGCGAAATCCGGTCGAGTCCATCGCCAAAATGATATTCGCGAAACTCTCCCGTATGTTCGTCGCCCGAACCCGAATACTTGGTTTTGTGATTTCCCGACCCGCTTTTGCGAAGATTTCCAAAAATCTGATTCAGCGCCTGTTGCCTGATCGACCTTTCGGTTTTTGCCGTGATTTTCAGTCCGCCTGAGCCGTCATCCTTAACTTCCTCGCGGATATATCCCTTTTTCTTGAGGTCTTCAACAAAATCATCTATCGTATAATTCTCGTCAGTAAGTTGGTATTCCTTGTCAAGTTCACGCAACCAGTCGAGCGCTTCATCCAAATCGCCGGAAGTGTGAGTGATCAGTTCAGTAAAAATTTCGAAGAGTTTGTCGAACGGAGAAATGTTTGGCGCCTCATATTTCCTAAATATAAAGCCTTTTCTGCTAATCCTTTCCATAGCAACTAAGGTAAAAATTTTGCCCTCGGAATCCCTAAAACGAATCTTAATCTTTAGTTAATCATTAAAGGTTTTTGGGCGTGCCGGCGCATGGAAAATCCGCTTTGTTTCAAATTTTTTGCGCGCCGTCAGGCTCTTCGCAGTACGCGGTACTTTGCTACGATCCTTCACGCGGAGCGCCGCAGACTAAAGTAAAACAGCAACGTCCTTATTGTATTTGTTCCGATACTCAACCGGCGTGACTCCGGTTATCCTGCGAAAAAGATCGCGGAAGGCTTTCGCATCAGAGTAACCCACATCATACATTACCTCTGAAATTGTTCGCCTGCCCGATTCAAGTTGCTTTTTTGCCGCTTCGATCTTAACCCGCTGAATGTATTCGTTAACTGAATTCCCGGTCGATTTTCTGAACCTTCGCTCGAAACTCCGCCGGCCAACTGCAAATTTCCTGGCGAGTTCCTCTACGTTTAAACGGTCTTCGAAATTTTCTTCGATAAATTCCTGTGCTTTTTTAACCGGTTCGTCGTTGTGGTCTTTTTGCCCGACAAACATGATAAATGGCGATTGGCTCACTTTTCCAAGATCGATCATAAAACGTTTTGAAATCTTGATTGCCATATCCCGGCCGCAATACTTTTCGATGATATAAACTAATAGATTCAAAAACGAATATGCGCCACCGCTGGTGTAAATCCCGTCTTCATCGGTCAGAATTTTGTCGTCTACCAAATCGATTTGCGGAAACATCGTGCGAAACTGATTTGCCGCAATCCAATGTGTGGCGCATTGCTTTCCGTCGATGAGTCCGGTTGAAGCCAGAAAAAATGAACCTATGCATAAGCTCGCGATTTCCGCGCCCCATTCATATCGCTCGATCATCCAGGGAACAAATTTACGGTTGGCAGTAATTGCCGCAATCGGATCGCCGTGCATTGCCGGAATGATGATCAAGTCGGTTTGGGTAATTTGATCGATGGTTTTGTCGGGCATGATGACAAACTTCCCACCACGCTGACTCACATCTTTTGACAATCCGACGAGTTCGATCTTAAACGGCGGCGATCCACCTTGAGCCGTTGAAATAGCATTCACTTCGGATAATATTTGTTGCGCTCCGTCGATGTTGGGAAGACTTGAATGGCCTTCGGGAATTAATATTGAAATGTGTTTCATGATTGCTGACTTTAGATGACACGCTGATTTCCAATCAAATATAGATATTTTTAAAAGCCGATTATTTTGTTGGTGTTTTTTTTTGCAGCGGTTCTCCGGAAAGATTTTCAGGTCGTTTTTAGATGGAATCATGGTGTGTGGTTTGAACATCCCGACTGCGTGAGGGATCGTAGCGGGAAAGCCCACAGCCTGAGGCAACGAGGGCGCGGACTTGAAGCGCAGCGCCCGACCCTTGTGGGCACGCCCAAAAAAACATTAGGCTTGATACGATCAAAACGATAAATTTGAAAAAAGGTTTGGCATGACTGAAAAGAAAATTTTTTCGCTTTATCAGGTGGCTCGCAGTGTGCAGCGAACCTTGTCAGACCGTTACCAGAGCGCGTTTTGGGTAAAAGCCGAAATGAATAAGCTCAATTATTATAAACATTCTGGCCATTGTTATCCGGAATTGGTGGAAAAACAGGACGGAAAAGTGATCGCGCTTGTAAATTCGACTCTCTGGAACACCGATTATTTGCGAGCAAACAGGGCTTTTTTGGATTTGCTGAACGAGCCGCTGAAAGATGGTATAAAAATTTTATTTCTGGCAAAAATCACATTCGATCCCGCGCATGGACTATCGCTTCGGATCCTTGAAATCGATCCGAGTTTTACCCTTGGCGATTTGGAACGCGAAAAACAGGAAACGCTGCAAAAGCTAAAACTGGAAGGCGTTTTTGAGCAAAATAAGCGGTTAAAATTTCCGCTTTTGCCGCAGCGAATCGCGATTATTTCGGTGGAAACCAGTAAGGGCTACGCCGATTTTTTAAGTGTGATCGATCAGAATCAGTGGAATTACAAATTTTTTCACATGCTTTTTCCATCGCTTTTGCAGGGCGAAAAGGCGGTCGACGGAATCCTCTCTCAGCTCGAGTTGATTGAAAAAGTGAAACATCATTTTGACATTGTCGCTATTATTCGGGGTGGCGGTGGCGATGTCGGTCTTTCGTGCTACAACAGCTACAAACTGGCACGGGCTATTGCCGAATTTCCGCTACCTGTTGTAACCGGAATTGGTCATGCGACGAACGAAACGGTTTCGGAAATGATTTCGCATTTAAATGCAATCACCCCGACGAAACTTGCCGATTACCTCATCCAAAAGTTTCACAATGTGGCGGTTCCCCTGGCGAGATTTGAAGCGCAATTGGCAAGCGAAACCAGAGCGCTTTTGAACGTTAGACAGAACGCGTTGCAAACTGAGGTAAAATGGTTCCGATCGGCAACGGTGCAAATGGTGACGCACCACAACAACCGGGTGAAATCGCTAAGTGAATCACTTTATTCGCAGTCGGTTTTCAGATTCAGGAACAATCGGTTGGTTTTGAATGCTATGGCTGACCTGATTCGTAAACATTCGGTTCAGCAGTTGTCAAATTCGGCTGTTGCGATCGCTAATTTAACCACGTTAGTGTCAAAGAACAGCATGACGATGGTTGGTCAAAACGAAATGAAAATTGCGAATCTGGAAAATATCATTCGGATCATGGATCCAAAAAACGTCTTAAAACGCGGTTACAGCATTGCGATGAAAAACGGAAAGTCGGTTACCTCAGCAGACGAAGTACAGATTGGTGATGAATTGGTGATTAAAATGTATGAAGGCGAAATTACAACTACAGTAAAAAACAAAAGAGATGAGTGAAATAGCGAGTTATGAAGCTGCGTATGAAGAATTGCAGAAAATTGTTTCGGAGATTGAACAAGGAGAAATATCGGTTGATTCTCTGTCGGAAAAGGTAAAACGAGCCGCAGTTTTAATCGCATTTTGCAAGTCGAAATTGCAATCGACCGAAGCCGATGTAAACGAGATTTTGGCTGAGCTCGACAGCTCAAAAACGGACAACGCACGATAATTAATACCAAATAAATAGGTAATGAAACTACTCGGAATTGGATCAAGAATCGATCATAAAAACTTTGGAAAGGGAGTCGTCACCAATGTTACATCACAACATTATTGGGTGACATTTATTGAAAACGGACTGGAAACCATCGAATTGAACGATGAATTTGAAGTTATCGAGGCTTCGGAGAACGAGGTCGACACCATCAGTTTGCACGACGTTGAAAAAAGTCTGAAATCAATTCTGCAACAATGGTCAGACATTACCCCGGCCACGCCAATTGCTGACAAATGGAAAGGTGGCAAACTGCTTTTGGAGCCCGGTCAGAAAGGCGTTCAGGGAAAAGAAGTTCCGATCGACACCTTTTTTCATAAGATTGTAATGGTTCGGGATCGAATCCGAGTAATGGAACAAAAAATCAACGCGAGCAAACTTGAGGAATCAGAAAAAATCGAGTTACAGCAATATATCACGCGAATTTACGGCAGCTTGACCACCTTTAATGTGTTGTTTAAATCGCAGAACGATTTCTTTGTCGGCGAAAAGTCGAAGTAATATACCCACTTCTAGGTATACGAAATTTCAGCGAATCGGTTATATTTGACTCAACAAACCAAATTTCAAATTTATGAGAGTTATTACTACGTTGCTTTTGGCGGTGTTTCTTGTGTCGTGTAATGACACCAAAAAAATCGAAACCGTTATTGATCAGCAAGTTGATACGGTGGTCAGCAGTATGAAAATTCCGGATTCACTCGACCTTTATGAATCACAAGGAAGTTGGATTGACGATTCGAATATCCGTTTGTATGTAGGTTTGCCTGAGCCTGTCAAGGGTGATAAATATACGATTAGTGAGACTTACAATGTCTCAGATGACACGACGCAGCGAATAGTATTGCTTTTTCAAAACAAGATCGACAAGTTACCTGATAACAATGGAAATGTTTTTCCATTTGATATTGCGGTCGGCAATATTGTTCAAATCGACGGCGCGCCAAAATTGGATAAAGACAAAGAAATCGAGGTGTTGCTTTACCACGACAACAGTGTTACGCCGGCAACAATGAAATTATATGCCAATAAGTTTTTCAGTGCGGCAGATTGTTCAAAAGTAGTTCCGTTAAACGGAGGTGGCGATGACGACCATAATATCGGAATGCCGAAAAAATGTGGCCACGGCGTGGTTAAACCATAAGATGAAAAGCACATACCTAATAATATTACTCACATTTTGGCAGCTGACATTTGCTCAGTCTGCCAATTTTCATCTTATAAGTAAGCAGATCGAAAATGGTGAGCCGGGTATGGCGCTGAAAACCCTTGATTCGCTAAAGAAGGAATCGTTCAGCGGAAACCAATTAGCTAATTTCCTGCATCTTCGAGCGAGAGCATATTCCAAACTCAACAACGCCGATTTGGCGTATCGCGATTTTTTGAGCGCGCGGCAAAAATTCAGGGAAATTGATTCGATCGATAAAGCGATGGATATCACCTTGCAAATTGTTAAGCTGATCTCTTTACAGGAACAAAACAAAAACGATTACCAAAAATACCTTGACGAATATCTCGCATATGCCAAGACGTCTCGCGACCCGAGAAAAATCCTGATCGGCCACGTCGAGCAAGCATCCGTGCTGATCGATTATGAGGAAGCCGACAAAAAAGAAAAACCAAAAGCTGAGAAAAGTTTGCATCACTTCTGGAAGGCGATCTGGCTCAACAAAACAATTAAAGACGACAAACTCGAAGCCAAAATCAACAACAATATCGCGGTTTTGTACTCGGAAGTTCTTCAAAATTACGATTCAAGTTTATACTATCTGGATCGCGATTATGAGAAACTGCTCCGAATCGGCGACCAGACCGGAATGATCTACAATCTGATTAATCAAGCTGCAACTTACTATGCACTTGGCAATCATCAGAAAGCCATTACATTGCTGCATCAGGCTGAACGGTCGGATTCGAAGGAATTTGAGCAAAAAATCAAAGCTATTATTTATTACAACCTTTACGACAATTACGAGCAAATTGCCGATCATAAAAATGCGCTAAAATACCTGCGGCTAAGCAATGACGTTGAAAATCAAATTAATGAAAGCGATCAGAACATTGCGATCAGCGACATGCAAACCAAGTATCGCGCAAAGGAAAAAGAACTCGAAAATTTATCGCTGAAAAACAAACTGAACACCAATAAGATGTTTATGATGATCTTCGTCGGACTCTTGTTCGTTTCCCTGCTAATCGGGGTTTTGGGTTATAAAAACATCGCGAGAAAACGCCGAATCGCCGAACAAGATCGTTTGATCGAAAAGCAAAAACTCGAAAAAACTCTGAAAGAACAGGAACTTCACCAAATCGATCTCATGCTCGAAAGTCAGGAGAAAGAACGGCAGCAGATCGCAAACGAAATTCACGACAACCTCGGAAGTATTCTGGTCACACTAAAATTAAATTATCAAAGCTTAAAACGCGACAACAATAATCCTGAAAGCAGGCAGATTTTCGAGAAGAACGACGAACTTATCGACGAGGCGTATCAAAAAGTTCGCGACATTTCACATCTGAAGAATTTAGGTGTCATTGGAACACACGGACTCATAGCAGCCGTTAACACGATGGCGGAGAAGATGAGTGTCATCAACAAATTGAAATTTAATGTATTTCCGTTCGGCTTTCAAAACCGACTTGAAAATTCGCTTGAGGTTACACTTTTCAGGATTATTCAGGAACTATCGGCAAATATCATCAAACATGCAAAGGCCACCGAAGCCAGCATTTACCTGACGCAACACTATTCTGAAGGCATAAATATCATCATTGAAGACAATGGCCGCGGGTTCGATCCTGAGGTTCTCGACGACAAACCCGGAATCGGCTTAAAAAACCTGCAGAAAAAGATCGAGCAATTAGGCGGCGATTTCACCATAGATTCGGTTCCCGGCAACGGCACAACCATCATTATAAACATTCCCATCCATGATAACAGTAGTAATAGCCGAGGATCATCAAGCGCTGATCGACGGCATCCGGCTCTTCCTTGAGTACGAAGATGGAATTTCACTTGTTGGCGAGGCAAATGACGGTGAGGCACTAATCGAGTTGGTTCGCAAAAAGCGTCCTCAGGTGGTCATTACCGACATCCGAATGCCAAAAAAAGACGGAATTTCAGCTACCAAAGTCATTAAAAGCGAATTTCCCGAAACTAAAGTCATCGCTTTTAGCATGTTCGACCAACCCGAAGCTGTTGAACAAATGCGTCAAGCCGGCGCCTCAGGATATATCATGAAAAATTCGTCGCTCAAAAAAGTTCTCGAAGCCATTCATGTTGTGCGGACTAACGGTACGTATTTCGACGACGCCATCGGTTTTAACAACGTTGCTACTAATGAAACCATCAAGTTGAGCACGCGGGAAAAGGAGATTTTGCGACTCATCGGCGATGGCAAAACGTCCCAGGAAATCGCCGATCAGCTGTTTATCGGAAAGACAACTGTAGACACTCACCGCAAGAATATTCTGAAAAAAATGAACATTCACGGCAAAACAGATTTAATCCGATTTGCAGTTGAACGCAAGTATGATTTCCACTAATGGCGCCCGCCCTCATATCTTCGGTCGCCGCGCTTTCCGCTAAATCTTTTCCCTGACGGAGAAAAGGATATCGCGTCAATCGCTGGCGCGCTTCGCGAATTGAATCCATGAAAATCTAAGCATGTACTATGTTGCCGCAACACTCAAAAGCGGCCGTCACTTCACGGCAGTTGGCGTTTAACCTGCCTGAAAGTAAGGTTGATTCTCGGCAGTTGATCTTTAACTGTTTTTGGTATCTGATGTTGCCAAAAACTTTGTGTCGTTCCGGCCATCAACAGAAACGCGCCATGATGCAGCGGAATTTCAACAACAGGCAGATCCTTTTTAAATTTATGGCGCAGTTTGAACATTCGGGTTTCGCCAAAGCTAACCGAAGCAATAATCGCATTCTTCCCAAAATTTTCTTCTTTATCGCTGTGCCATCCAACGCCATCGCTACCATTGCGGTACAGGTTTAAAAGCACACTATTAAAATAAATTCCGGTCTGATTCTGGACAAATTGCCTGATTTCGTTTAGCTCAGAAGTAAATGGAGGCGTTTTAGGATTGGCGCCCCGATTATTTGCATCTTCATACCACGCCACCATTCGAGGTGCCACCAAAGTTTTCCCGTATATATCCATCGAATATTCGCGCCAGTCAGTATTTGCAAGCAAGTGTTTGTAGTAGCGGTCGGCGTCGATTTTCGGAATAAATCCGTCGATGAGCGTAAGATCGGTATCGGGTAAATCATATTTCGAAACTGACCGCTTGTAACTTTGGAACAGTTCGTCGTCGGGGAATAAATTCATCAGTATTAGCAAGATGTGATAGATCGCTAGTAATAACTGCTTCTTAATTAAAATATTATAAGAATACCGTCAAATACTGTAATCCATGGCGGCGAGGACGAAACTAAATTTACTTTAAAATTAAAAAACAATAATTATGAAAAAGGTATCAATTTTTAAAGTTGCATTACTGTCGCTATTTACGGTAACTATGGTTGCATGTAAAGATTCAAAAACCGACACCGAAAACACAACCGGAACTGAATACGGTACTGATCCTGGAATGTCTGGTGATTCAGATGCGATGGGAACCGGAACTAATATGGACAACACTTCAGGTAGTGGGATGGCCGGCGATACATTGTCGACTGGTACGGGAACTGGAACCGGAACGAATACTGGAACCGGAACAACAACCGGAAATGGTTCGTCAAGCACATCACCGGGTTCTAACAATGCTGGAACCGGAACGACCAATACCGGTACGGGCGGAATGTAATCAAATTCATAGCTTATGAGGTTCATCGAAACCAAAACACACGGAATCATCGACTACTTGGTTGGTGGTCTGATCTTAATCCTGCCGGCAGTTGCAGGTTGGGATTTTCGGCAAGCTGAAAGCATTGTGCTAATGGTTTTCGGCATAATGACGATTATCATGAGTTTGATGACCGCGTACGAATTTAGTATTGAGAAAATCGTTCCGGTTTCGACTCACTTGATGATCGACGTGTTAGGCGGAATCATCGTAGCTATTTCACCTTGGTTGTTCGAGTTTGCGGACCGGGTTTATCTTCCACACTTGATCGTCGGCCTTTTTTCGATAGCCGCAGGTTTGCTTACAAAAACAATCTCGCAACCAAGTTTGAATCCAAAAATTTAAGTTGTTGGTCACCGGGGCAAAGTCTAGTACTTCAACCCCGGTTTTAACAAAGAAGTCGTCTCGAATTGAGGCGACTTTTTTTGTTATAGAAGGTTAGACTCGATTTAAGGTTCAGTTCTTCTCCGGTAAGATGAACTGAATTTATACTAAAGTTTTATTTTTAAGTGATTTATACATCGAATGAACCTGCATCTGATCTTCAGATATCAGCTGTTCAGAAAGTAAAATAAGTAATGGCAAAAAAACCGCTTCAACTTAATTGAAGCGGTTCTCTCATTGTCAAAAGGTTTAATGCCTGCTATCTTGCGAACCATCGTCATTATCGTCGGACTTGTCGTCCAAATCCGCATGATTATAATTTGATGTCGTTTTTACAAAATCATCGGTACTGGAATCAAAATGTGCTTTGTCATTGATATTATATTTATCAACCAAGTATTCATTACCGCGATGTGGAGCGTCCTCTGAATCGGTGTTGGTGCTGGAGCCATCCTGGGAGTCACGTTCGAGTTCACTCAGACCACTACCGGTGGTTTCGTTACTCTCAAACGTCTTGTTTCCAGGTTCGCCAAAAGATTCGTTGCCCGTCTGATCGTTCGCCTGATTATGTGGCGTGTTTCCATATTCAGCTGATGTCTTATCGTTGCTGAAACTGTCGTCTTCACTATATTCTTTACGCTGGTCTGCCATAATAATTTGTATTAGGATGAATTAAACTGTGTGGTGGTACAAGTAGCGGCGTATCTGAAAGAGGAGATGATGATCCGGTTGCTAACTGCTCTTTCTCCATTTCGCTCTTGATGACATCGACAACGCTTTGATACAAATCGCTCAGTGCAACAATTAGATCGCCTTCCTGCGCGATTTCTAAAGCATGTTTGATTGCTTTTGCTTCATCTGCAATGATCTCATGGCTGATACATTTTTTTGATGCAAATATTCCGTCAAGCAAAATGCTGTTAATTTCTTCTTCAGTACGTCCTCGCAAACTGTGATCTTGTCTGATAATAACATGATCGAACATTTTACATGCAATTGCGGCACATTCGCGCAAATCTTCCTCACGGCGATCACCAATTCCGGAGATAATTCCGATTTTGCGTTTTGCGGGAACATTTTTTAAATAATCTTCGATTGCCGCGTAGCCATGGACATTGTGTGCATAATCGACGATTACCTTAAACTTCTTGAATTGAAACAAATTTAATCGGCCGGGCGTTTGTTCATATCCCGGAATAAATGATCGCAATGAATCTGCAATTTCATCTAATCCAAAACCGCTTAAATATCCGGCAAGAGATGCGGCCATTGCATTTGCGACCATGAAGTTGGCTGTTCCTTGGAACGAAATCGGAACCTTTGTTACCTTTTCGATTCTGAATTCCTGATTTCCAATGATTAAAGTGATCCAGCCTTCATCAACAACCATTACCGGTTTTGACTCGGCGATTTGCTTTGTGATTACCTCGTTATATCTGCTAAGACTAAACCAGGCAATATTACAATCAAGTTCTTTGCTGATCTTCACACAATGTTCGTCTTCAGCATTCAGGATCGCCCAACCGTCTTTTTTGACGCTTCTCGGTACAACTGCTTTGACGTTAGCCAAATCCTCGATCGTATTGATATCGTTTAGTCCGAGATGATCTCCTTTGATATTTGTTACAATGGCAATATCGCACTCGCTAAACGCAAGTCCGGCTCGCAGTATCCCGCCTCTAGCTGTCTCAAGAACCGCAAACTCGACTGAAGGATCACGTAGAACAAACTGGGCGCTAACCGGTCCGGTGGTGTCCCCTTTTTCAATCTGAAAATCGTCAATGTAAATTCCGTCAGTTGTCGTATAACCAACTCTAAACCCTCGTTGCTTTGCCATATGCGACATCAAGCGGCTGGTTGTAGTCTTGCCGTTGGTACCCGTAATGGCAACAAGCGGAATCCGGCTTGGCTTTCCTGGTGGATACAACATGTCGAGGATAGCGCTTGCAACATTTCGCGGTTTTCCTTCAGACGGAGAAAGATGCATTCTAAGTCCGGGAGCCGCGTTAACCTCGATCACAGCGCCATCATTATCTTTAATCGGCGTGGTCAGATCAAATGCCATCAGGTCGATTCCACAAATGTCTAAGCCGACAATTGCAGCAATCCGCTCTGCCATAAAAATATTTTCCGGATGAACTTCATCGGTAACATCAATCGCAGTTCCGCCGGTACTCAAGTTTGAGGTCGATTTCAAATAGACAATCTCACCGGATTTAGGAACAGATGAAAGATCGTAACCTTGTTTTTCCATCATTATTTCGCTGTCACGATCAATAATTATTTTGGTCAAAACATTTGCGTGACCATCGCCGCGTCTTGGATCTTGGTTCACAATCTCAATAAGTTGATCGATTGACTTTATCCCGTCACCCGTCACGTGCGCAGGAATTCGCTTTGAAGCTGCGACAAACTTGTTATCAACCACTAAAATCCGGAAGTCAAAGCCTGAGATATATTTTTCTACAATAATATGATCGCCATATTTTTTTGCAAATTCAAATGCAGCAGCAGCGGCATCGGGTGTTGTAATATTAATCGTTGCTCCTTTACCCTGATTTCCATCTAACGGTTTTACGACAACCGGATAACCGATTTCGTCGATAATTTCATACAATCCTTCAATGGACTTGCAAATCGAACCTTTTGGCACCGGAATTTTCGCATCGGCCAACAGCTTTTTGGTATAATCTTTATTTGAAGCAATATTTGCTGCGCGTAATCCGGTTTTAGCGGTCACTGTTGCTTGAAACTGCACTTGATTTTTCCCTTGGCCAAGTTGAATCAGCGAATTAGATCCAACACGAAACCAGGGAATTCCACGTCTTTCAGCCTCATCAACGATGCTTTTTGTGGAAGGACCTAATTCATGTCGCTGGGCAATTTTCCGGATTTCATCAACATCGTGCGCAACATCATAGTCTTCACCGTGAACAAGCGCTTGAACAATCGCAAAGGAAGCATCCACAGCGTAAAGTCCGGCTTCTTCAACTTCATAGGCAAATACCATATTATAAATGCCTCGTTCACCTGTGCCGCGCGTCCGGCCATACCCGGTTTTAAATCCAGCCATCGCCTGAATTTCGAGTGCAATGTGCTCCATGACATGTCCTAACCAGGTTCCTCGTTCGACACGAGTGAAAAAGCCGCCGCGAACGCCTTCCGAGCATTCGTGTTCGATCATTCCTGGTAAAAGTGATTTAATACGCTCGGCAAAACCCGGAATTTTATCCGTTGGGAAGTCTTCCATTTCTTCAAGATCGAGGCGAACTTGAATCAGTTTCTTGCGATAATTGCTCCAAATATTAGGACCTCGCAGAACTTGTCTTTTAAGGATTTTCATCTTATTAAATTGTTTATTGGCAACAGATTTTGTGTATAAATTCAAAGTTCACGCATAACGTGAGGTATCTTCTTACACAATTTGCCCTAAAGATTACATTTAAAAGACCAGAAAATATTGTAAGCAGACAAGCAGTTTATGTAAAATATATGATGCCTGGACGCACTAATTTTAGCAGAAAACAACATTCATGACAGTACGAGGAAAACTGGTAATTATTGGCGGTGCCGAAGATAAAGGTGACACGCATGATGATCTCGCAAAGAAAACTGCGGATAAAGATGCAACCCAGACGGGAATCCTGCAACGTATTATATTAGAATCCCGAAGAAAGGAAAGATCGCGCATTGAGGTTCTTACGACCGCATCGACCATTCCCAAAGAAATTGGAGGCGATTACATTGAAGCTTTTAAAAAGCTAAAAGCGAAAAATGTTGACATATTAATGATTGAGGAACGAGAACAAGCAGAAGACGAAACCTTCTTAAAGCGGTTAAATGAAGCTGACGTTTTATTTGTAACCGGCGGCGATCAACTCCGACTCACCAGCATTCTAGGAGGAACCAGATTTTACGATCTCTTACTCGAAAAACTAAAAGATCCAAAGTTCATGTACGCGGGAACTTCTGCGGGAGCAGCCGTAGCATCAGAAAATATGATTTTCCAGGGCTCAAGTTCCGATGCCTTGCTAAAGGGGGAAATCAGAACAACAAGCGGATTTGGATTGGTAAGCGATATCGTATTTGACACACACTTTATTCAACGTGGCCGGATTGGTCGTCTGTTTCAAATCGTGGTTAGTAATCCTAACATTCTAGGTATCGGACTTGAGGAAAACACAGGCTTGCTCATTCAAGGTTCAAAAATGGAGGCTATTGGTCCGGGAATGACAATTTTGGTTGACGGACGCACGATCAAAAAAAGCAATTACATGGATATTATAGAAGGAACGCCCATTTCGATGGATAACTTAACGGTTCATGTAATGAGCAAAACTGATGTCTATGATCTCAAAAATCACGTCCTGACCATAAAAACTCCGGAAGATTGCAAACTATAAAAAAAAGGGCTTTAAAGGCCCTTTTAAATTAAATCATTGTGTTGATTATTTAGTTGTCGTATTTTGAGTTTTACGGCGTACTTCCTTTTTTGTTTTTGTGGTAGTTTCAGATGATTTTATGTCCTTGTCTACAGCAGGCGCCTTACTCGTTTTCACATGGTCTTGCGTTTTTACCGCATCCATTTTCTTTAAGTCCGTTTCTTTCTTCAGTTGCGTGTCAACCTGAAGTGTATCGCGTTTTGGTTCGTCAACAATGGTTTTATCAATTGTCGTATTCGGATTCACTTGGGCTGACGCAATTCCGCATATCATTAATGCGGCAAATGCTAAAAATTTATTTTTCATACGATGTTATTTTTAGCGATTATTATAGCATGTCATCCTGCGATCTCAAGAATTCTATGAAACTCGTACCGCTTAATTTTTCGAAATCTTCCAAACTGATTTCCTCCGGCGTTGAATCCGAAACCGGAAACGGCTCATTGTAAGCAGGGTCAATTATCGTATGATTATTTAACTGCTGGTCGTCTTGGGGGCTGGCAAAATTATTCATAGCTTTTGATTTTATCCTACAAAGATGACCCCGAAATCCGTCCAAATGCTTACATTAAGTCAATGTCCTTTTACATTATTTTCAGGCATTTACTCCGGAGTTTCAACATCCCCTTCCCATTGTGAGATTCCGCCTGTTAAATTGAAAGTTTTGTCGAAACCGAGTTCATTCATAATGTGACAAGCTTGCTGACTCCGACCGCCGGCCTTGCAATAAACATAATAGGATTTATTTTTATCAAGCTCATTTATCTGATCGATAAAACCCTGTCCCTGATAGATATCAACATGAATGGCACCGGGAATAAATCCTTCCTCCCACTCTTCATCTGTGCGAACGTCTAAAATTGTTGCATCGGTATCATTCTGTAACTTCGAGGCCCACTCTTCCTGTGTAAGGTTCATATTTTTTATTTTTTAATTGTACATCCAATCGCTTTGGTTTCTTTTACGGCGATCTCAGTCTTTGACAAAAGGCTATTAACCGCTTGTTCTACATATTTTTGTTTTACAGCCGATTCATCTTCGTAATTATCATCAATGGCACCAATATATTCAACCCGATTCCCATTGGAAGTTTTTGATAAAACATAGACATGAGGTGTTTTAGTAGCGCCGTACTGCGGATAAATCTTCTGACCTTCGTCGATTAAATATGGAAATGAAAAACCTTTTTCTTTCGCCCGCAGTTTCATGTTTTCAAAACTATCTTCAGGTTGTTTGCCCGGATTGTTCGGATTGATAGCAATTACCGGGAATCCCAGTTTTTTGTACTTTTTATCTAAGGCTACAATGCGATCTTCATATGCTTTAGCGTACGGACAATGGTTGCAAGTAAATATGACGATATAACCTTTGGCATCTTTGTAATCGGCTAAAGACACCAATTTTCCATCAATATTTTTGAGCTTAAAATCGGTTGCCATATCACCGATCTTGTAACCGTCAACATTGCCAGTAATACCCGTCATGCTAAGGCTCAACATGGTTAAGAATAAAAAAATACTTTTCATTATTTGATGAATTTTAATATTTCTGATTGTAATTCGTCGTAAGTAAACTCTTTCTCAAAAAACGCCCTACGATCTTTGCTGATAATCAATGTCGCCGGAATTGCACCCGACCATGAAGGATCCACTTTATTAATCCAAACATCAGCATCAACATCGTGCAAATGCACAACATCCGAACCGAGTTTGCGACGCATGATAAAGGGAATCAATGCCTTTTCAACTTGCTTGGCCATATCCAAACTCACAAGTATTACCTCAACGCCCTTCTTCTTATACTCGCTATTTATCTTCTCAAAATGCGGAAGTTCCTTTATACAAGGCGCGCACCAGGTTGCCCAAAAATTGACAACCTTGATTTCGTCATCTTCAATCTTGAGATAGTCGGCCAGCAACAGATAATCGAATGATTTTACCGTAACGCCATCCTTGGCACACACTTTTTTCGACACGAGCTCTTGTCCAAACACGCTGATGCTCAAGCAAAATAAAACAATTGACAAACTCAGTTTCATGTCCCTAAAAATACAACGAGAATATCGGTCAATTTCTAATTAACGAAAAATTAACAGCAAACAATCTTGCTCAACATATTTATATACTACATTTGTACCTACAAATAAGGTAAGTACACATGTCAAAATTAGTCATCGAAAATAAAAAGTCGATTCCGCTTGCAAAGCAGACAGTGCTAAATGTACTCCGAACTCAAAACATCGTTCTCGAAAAAATCAATGAAGCCTTAAAATCGTTTGATCTGTCAATGGAGCAATATAATGTTCTTCGAATACTGAGAGGCCAAAAAGGAAGTCCGGCAAATATGTTCGAAATACAAGATCGAATGATCGCCAAAACGAGTAACACAACCCGATTGGTCGACAAATTACTGTCAAAAAATCTGGTCACCCGTGAAGTTTGTCCGGCCAATAGACGAAAAATCGAGGTCGCAATTACCGCAAACGGACTTGATCTTCTCCAAAAAGTAGATCCGGAAGTTTTGAAGTACGAAGAATCACTGACCGGAAATTTGTCGGTCAATGAACTCCAGCAACTCAACATTTTGCTCGACAAGTTTAAAAATACTGAACACAAATAATAATTCAATAAACACTTTTAACTAATGAAAAATTTAAAAATTTTCGCACTTTCACTTTTCACGCTAACTGCAGTAACCGTTTCTGCTCAAACCAAGAAAGCCGTTGACGCTTCTAAAAGCAAAATCACATGGGTTGGTAAAAAACTTACAGGTCAGCACGACGGAACTGTAGCTCTTAAAGACGGCGCACTTGTTTTCAAAGGAAAAAAACTTGCCGGTGGTGCGTTTACTATCGATATGAATTCAATCGCAGTAACCGATCTTAAAGCCGGTGGCGGAAAAGAAAAACTTGAAGGTCACCTAAAAAACGACGATTTTTTTGCGACTGATAAATTCCCAACCGCAAAACTTGATTTCAAAACCATCGCTACAAAATCAGCTAATAATTATACCGTAACTGCTGATCTTACTATCAAAGGAATCACAAAACCCGTAACGTTCGACATGGTTGTAAACGGAAACACTGCTGTGGCAAACCTAAAAATTGACCGTACGAAATACGACATCAAATACGGATCTGGAAGTTTCTTCGACAACCTTGGAAACAATGCCATCAACGACGAATTCGACGTGGTTGCCAACATCGCATTCTAATCAATCCGATCTAAAAATCTAAAGCCTGAAGTTCTCTTCGGGCTTTTTTTTGCAAAATGTTTACCTTCGCTGCTGCGCATACCTAACCTCCCGCCTTTCATGAACGTCCTGGTCATCGACAATTACGACAGCTTTACGTTTAATCTCGTGCATTACCTCGAGGATTTAAACGCCAACATAACCGTTTTTCGGAACGACGAATTTGAGCTTGATGAAGTCGAAAAGTTTCACAAAATACTGCTTTCTCCCGGACCAGGAATCCCCGACGACGCGGGTTTGCTCAAACCTCTGATCAAAAAGTTCGCAGCAACCAAAAGCATTCTTGGCATTTGTCTGGGTCAGCAAGCCATCGCCGCAGTTTTTGGCGGGTCATTGTTCAATCTCGTTAAGGTTTATCACGGCGTCGGATCCGAGATTCAGATCATCGCTCCCTCCGAACCGCTATTTCAAGATTTACCACAGAAATTTACCGTTGGAAGGTATCATTCCTGGACGGTTTCGCCGCAACTTCCCGCCTCGCTCGAAGCAACGTCAATCGATGCTAACGGGCAGATTATGTCACTTCGCCATGTCATTTATGATGTTCGTGGTGTGCAGTTCCACCCGGAAAGTATTCTCACGCAAAACGGTAAGAAATTACTGCAAAACTGGTTGGAACTTTAACCAAAAAATCCCGCTATTTCTAACGGGATCTCTGATTTTTACTGGAAGCTATTCCGGCTGTCCGCTATATCTTTTGCGCCGCTACCGCTTTGCAAAAGGATGCCGCTTCCCATCCGGGCTAGGGCTTTTCTGGTTATTTTGAAAATGATTATTTCAACAAACCACAAAAGCTGCCGCTGTTATGCTTTCAACTTTTTGGCTGTGCTTTTCGGCAAACCGTCTTTATGCAACAAAATTCCGGTCGATTTTAATTGAACAAACGTCTTTGTCACGTACAAATAACCTTTGTAATCGTTTTTATCGCCCCAGGAATTTTTAACTTTATAATATTCTTTACCGTTTTGATCTTTCGCTAAACCAACAATCTGCATCGCATGATCGTCTGTAGTGGTTAATGTGTAAAGTCCGTCAAGCCTGATATCCTCATCGATTTTCTTTTCTTCAAGCGGTCCTGTGAAAATCTGTTTTTTCTGCTCATCGGAAATGCTGTACAAATCCACATCAGGAACATGTGCAACACCGTTTTTCCAGCTAAAATAAGGTTCTGAAACATCAGTCGACCAGGCAACTGTATACCCTTTTGCCAACGCGTGGTCGATAATATCGGTAAGTTCGGTCATCGGCACATTGTAAACCATGTCGTAACTCCAGTTGTCAGGAACCGGCAAAACCATTTTTTGATAATACGGGTTGTCTTTATATGAAGAAAACTCTACATAATCATCTGGATTGATCCCCACAATTTCTTTTGAAAATGTCTGCGGAGTGTACTTTTTTCCTTTGTAGGTAAATGTTTCCGGCAGTTTTCCAAAATTCTCGTCTATGTATTTGTTGATGTTCTGAACCCATGAGGCGCCTTTCTTCGGATTTTCATCTTTTAAATAATCATCCAGAATTTCCTTGAATCGTTTTTGAAAATCATCAGATTTTACCGAACCCTTTCCGTAATCTTCAAGCGTATAGGCTTCTTGCGGCATTGCGCCGTACTTTCTGAACATATTCAAAACATCGTGGGTTTCACCACCATCGCCCAAGCCCATGTTGCCGTTAAATAAAATATAGTTGCGGGCTTTTTCAAGATATACAAAACGCGCCGTGTAGATTTCTGCCAGATCAACAGGCTGTTTTCCCATTCGGATCATTTCCGATTCCAAAAATGAGTTCCCGGAATAACTCCAACATGTCCCTGCCGAACCTTGGTTTTTAATTGAAGTATCTTCAAGATCAATCACCTCGTTAAATACAAACTGAGAACTGATTGATGCGTTATTGATAACTTTTTTGATCAATTCGTCCTGAGCAAACATTGCCGATGAGGCGAACAAAACTGACAGTAAAAAACTTTTTCTAATCATGATAAAATATTTTGCGGCAATTTAATAAAACCAAACCGACTTCCTCCTATTTTAACATAACAGCTATCTGGTAAAAGTCAGCGTGTCGCCTTGAGAAAGCTTGTCATCAAAAGCATAACCGTCATAATCAAATGCTTTTAGATCGTCGATCGACTGCGAATTTGTATCGATAATATACCGCGTCATTGATCCTCGGGCTTTCTTAGCAAAAAAGCTGATCATTTTAAGTTTCCCGCCGCTGTAATCTTTGAATTCGGGTGTGATAACTCTGGCTTTCAGCAGTTTTTTATCAAGCACTGAAAAATATTCTTTACTTGCGAGATTCACCAACAGTTCGCCTTTTAACATCTCCGAATTAAGTTTCTTTGTCACCGACGTCTTCCAAAATTCATATAAATTCTGACTATCGCCAACAGCCAATTTAATACCCATCTCCAATCGATAAGGCTGAATTAAATCAAGTGGTTTCAACATTCCGTACAATCCCGAAAGAATCCGAAGACGATCTTGTAACATATCCAGTTTTTGAGGCGGAATCGAGTATGCGTCCAAACCGGTGTAAACTTCGCCGTTAAACGCATAAACAGCTTGCCGAGCGTTTTCGGAAAGCACTTTTGATCCAAAACCTTTGCTTTGATTTCGCTGCCAATTAAGATCAGCCAACTTATCTGAAATGCTTAAAAGTTCCGAAAGTTCACTCGGATTTAGGTCTTTCAAAACTTTGTGAACTTGTTTGGCTTGTTTTAAAAACGCAGGAACGGTAAAGGAGTCGGTTGGCGTTTGCCGCTCAAAATCGAGGGTTTTTGCAGGCGAAATTACTATCTTCATACTTACTCTTCTTCTTCCTCGGCAACTTTGGCTACTGAATATGTTCGCCATTTGGCAATGCATTCAGCCATATCTGCCGGAATCTCGGTGTCAAATCGCATCATCTCACCCGTGGTCGGATGTATAAAACCTAGAGTTTTTGCGTGAAGCGCTTGGCGAGGCAATATTTTAAAGCAGTTTTCAACAAATTGCTTGTACTTGGTAAACGTAGTTCCTTTTAATATTTGATGTCCGCCATAGCGTTCGTCATTAAATAAAGTGTGCCCGATATGTTTCAGATGAACGCGAATTTGATGCGTCCGACCGGTTTCAAGCTGACAAGAAATGAGCGTCACATAACCCAGTCGTTCCAAAACTTTATAATGGGTAACTGCGGGTTTGCCAATATTTTCATCAGCAAAAACAGCCATTTGCATTCTGTCTTTTACGTGTCTGGCAATATTTCCGGTAATTGTACCCTGATCTTCCTTAACATTCCCCCAAACAAGTGCTATATATTCACGTTCGGATGTTTTGGCTTCAAACTGCTTAGCCAAATGCGTCATTGCGGCTTCAGTTTTGGCAATTACCAAAAGTCCTGATGTGTTTTTGTCGATTCGATGAACCAATCCGGGACGCTCGCTACTGTTCATCGGCAAATTGTCAAAATGATATGCCAACGCATTTACAAGTGTACCCGTATAATTTCCGTGACCGGGATGAACCACAAGTCCGGCAGGTTTGTTAATAACAAGCAAAGCATCGTCTTCAAAAACAATGTCAAGAGGGATGTTTTCAGGATCTACCCGATTTTCAAACGGCGGATGCGAAAGCAAAATCCGCACAACATCTGACGGCTTTACCTTGTAGTTCGATTTGACAGGTAGGTCATTGACATAAATATCTCCTGAAGTCGCGGCATTTTGAATCTTATTCCGGGTTGCATTCGGAATCAAATACATTAAGAACTTGTCGATGCGAACAGGAATTTGCCCTTTTGGAACGTCAAATCTAAAATGTTCGAACAATTCTTCATCAGAATCTGGTACTAAAATCTTACTCATCAATTGGTTCTTCTATATCGGATGAAATACTATCGAGAGAGCTATCGTCGAAACCGACTTTTCCGTCACCTAAAACCAGATCGATTTTGGATGATTTCAACACCTTCTCGCCTACGCGAAGTTTTTTGCCATTCAGTTTCATTTCCAAAACCATGTCTTTTCCAAGATAAGGAACATACGAAATGTTGCCGACTTCGAGTCCGAGTGCTTGTAAAGTCGGCGCCGCCTGACGATATGTTTTTTCGATCAAATCCGGAATACGAACCGATGTAAATCCGGATGAATTTATCTTCACATATATCTTTCGGTCTTCCTTTACTTTTTCGCCTGCCAAGGGATCTTGCTCAACCACGCTATATTTTGGAAAGTCTTTTCTGAAATCGACGCTATCAAGGATAACATACTGCAAATTGAGCTCAGAAAGCTTTTCATCAACTTGCTCTTCGGTCAGTTTCGTCAAATCCGGAACCGTGATTTCCTCACCGTGATTTGTCGAAAATCTGAGCCAATAAATGAAGATGAAAACAAGTCCGGCGATGATTCCGACCGCAATGGCAATCTGCCCAAAAAACGCTCGGCTTGTTATGTATTCCTTAAAGGTCATATAATTAATGTTTGCGCAAAGATATAAAATTTGTAGAGGCATTTCCTTTCGAAATAAAATGATAAATTTGTTGGTTCCATTAACACCTTCTATTATGATAAACGTTGCCATAATCATGGGCGGCTACTCAAGCGAAGTCGAAATTTCACTGATCAGTGGCAATGTCGTCCACCAGAATCTCGACAAAGACAAATACAGGTCTTTCCGGGTTCATATCCTAAAAGAAGGCTGGTTTCATGTGGACGAGCACAACAATAAATATCCGATCGACAAGAATGATTTTTCATTTTCGGACATTGACGGAAAGCGGATCACTTTTGATGTTGTTTTCAACGCCATTCACGGTTCTCCCGGTGAGGATGGATTGATGCAAGCTTACTTTCAATTATTGCGAATTCCGCAAACTTCTTGCGGCTATTATCAGTCGGCGCTTACTTTTAACAAACGTGATCTATTGTCGGTTTTAAAACAATACGGGATTAAAACCGCGAAATCATTTTACTTGAATCAAGGCGATGAGATCAATGAGCAGAAAATCGTTGATACTGTTGGAATGCCATGTTTTGTAAAACCGAATCGCGCAGGATCGAGTTTTGGAATTTCTAAAGTTAAATCGGCTGACGAACTGGCGGTAGCGATCGCTAAAGCTTACAAAGAAGACAATGAAATCATTATTGAAAGTTTCCTGGAAGGCACCGAGGTTTCTGTTGGTGTGATTGATTTTGCAGGAGAAATTAAGGTATTGCCAATTACCGAGATCGTTTCAGAAAATGACTTTTTTGATTATGAAGCAAAATATCTCGGAAAATCACAGGAAATTACTCCGGCGCGAATTTCAGACGAAGTTTCCGATCGGGTTAGAATTGTTGCAAAAAGGGTTTATGAAGTTCTAAAAATGACCGGCTTTTCCCGTAGCGAATACATTTTGGTTAACGACGAGCCGCATTTGCTTGAAATGAATACCATACCCGGACTCACAACCGAAAGCCTGCTGCCACAGCAAGCTCGCGAAGCCGGAATTTCACTACCCGATTTATTCTCGAACGCAATCGAATTAGCACTGAAAAATCATAAAAATGACTAAACGCAAAGCTGTTTTCCCAGGTTCGTTTGATCCGATCACGCTTGGGCATTTCGACATTATCAAACGAAGCGTTCCGTTATTTGACGAGATTGTAGTGGCCATCGGAGTAAACGCCGACAAGAAATATATGTTTAGCCTTGAACAGCGCAAACATTTCATCGAAGAGAGTTTTAAAGCGTATCCAACCGTATCGGTGATTTCTTATACGGGACTGACTATTGACCTTTGTAAAGAGCTTGGAGCGCAATTTATTGTTCGTGGCTTGCGAAATCCGGCAGATTTTGAATTTGAAAAAGCGATTGCACATACAAACCGCCGACTGTCAAAAATTGAAACCGTGTTTTTGTTGACCGCTGCCAATACCTCGTATATCAGTTCAAGTATTGTCAGGGATGTACTTCGAAATGGCGGAGACTATTCGCTGTTGGTTCCCCCGGCCGTGGTTAAATAATTACCGATTCCTGCTCAAAAAGGAGTTTTATGTTTTCATACGAATTTGCGAGCGCCTCATGAACCTGATCGGCATTGAGCCAAATCGCTTTTTCGATTCCCTCTTTGGTTTGCGGCACAAGCGGTCCGTCATAATCAGTGGTCATGATAAACCAATGCGTGGTTTTTAATCGGTAATTGTCGTGATGCCTAAAAATGTGATACGTTTTTTGAAGTTTTCGCACGACGGTTAGATTTTTAACGCCGGTTTCTTCTTCAACTTCGCGAACTGCCGTGTCAATTATCTCCTCGCCTTTCTCGATGCCGCCTTTTGGCAGGTCCCATTTCCCGTTTCGGAAGATGAACAAGATTTGATTCTTTGAATTATAAACAAGTCCGCCGCCGGCTTTATTTACTTTTATCTTCGACTTCAAAGTTTTCATGATTTCCTTTTCGTCTGGGTGATAGAGATATGCCTTGTCAATCTTGTTATTGAAAATCTTTCCGATAAGTTGTTTTATGTCGACGCTTTCGAGCAAAAATAGTTGAAAATCCGTTTCTTTTTGAATCTCATTTGTGAGGAAAAGCGGCTTATCGTTGACAAAAACTTTATACATTTGTGGTATGATTTACAACAAGGATACCGCAGAAAAAACGGCCGAGTTACTTTTGCAAATAAATGCAATTAAATTGAATCCGAAAAGTCCATTTAGTTGGGCGTCGGGTTGGAAGTCGCCGATTTATTGCGACAACAGGCTAACGTTATCATTTCCGCCGATTCGCAATTACATTCGCGAGGAGATTTCAAAGATCATCGAAAAACAATACGGAAAACCAGATGTGATAGCGGGTGTTGCTACCGGTGCCATCGGAATTGGCGTATTGGTTGCCGAATACTTGGGGTTGCCATTTGTTTATGTTCGACCGGAAGCCAAAAAGCACGGACGATTAAATCAGGTTGAGGGCTTTTTGCAAAAAGGACAATCGGTTGTAGTGGTTGAAGATTTGATCAGTACCGGAAAAAGCAGTTTGAATGCAGTTGACGCACTGAAGTCGGCGGGTGCAAACGTAAAAGGCATGGTGGCAATTTTCACTTATGGCTTTGCCGATGCAACTGAGAATTTCAAATCGGCCAACGTTGAACTTACCACCTTGAGCAATTACGAAAGTTTACTTAACCTTGCGGTTGCCAAACAATACATATCAGAAAAAGAATTAGAAATACTTCAACAGTGGAATACGAATCCAGCTGATTGGGGCCAAACCAGCAATTAACATGAAAATAGAAACTCCGAAAGTACAGGTTCAAAAATCAGCAACTGAATTGTTCAACTCGCTTGGTGATGTCAGCAATTTTGAGAAACTGATGCCGGATAACATCGCGAAATTTGAAGTTTTGGGCGATGAATCTTTTGTATTTGGATTGAAAGGAATGCCTGAGATCAAGTTAAAAGTGAAAGAAAAAGTGGCGCCAAATAAGATCGTTTTAGCTTCGGCAAGCGACAAATTAGCATTTGCTTTAATTGCGAATATTACAGAAGTTTCTGCAAACGCGTCGGAGGTTGGACTTTCATTTGAAGGCGAGTTCAATGCCATGATGGGAATGATGATTAAAGGTCCGATCACGAAATTCATGGAATCGCTGTCGTCGAACATGCAAAAATTGTAAAAATGAAAAGAGGCATCGCGATACTGGTGATTTTACTTGTGATGCTTTCTTGCGATTCGGCCGTGGTATCCGAATACAATCGGGATTTTCCGGACAACAAGTGGCCGAAGAACGAAGTAAAATCGTTTAAGTTCAATTTAAAACAAGACGGCGTTTACGATCTTGAAATTGATTTCAGCCATGGATATGCAATGCCATCGCGATCGATTCCGATACATGTAGCTTTTGCAGGAAAAGAGACTAACTTAGAATTGGTCCTTACCGATAACTCAGGAAAACCAATCGCGGATTGCCTTGGTGATTATTGCGACTTGCGGCAAAAGGTACTGCAAAACCAAGTATTGAAAGCCGGAAGTTATACCCTGAAAATTAAACATGAATTTCCGCATGATTATTTGCCGAATGTAACCGGGATTGGCATTCGCTTAACCAAAAGTTCGCAAGTAGCGAGTTCGCTTGCGGTTGCAATCAAGCCCTAGCCCGGATGGCAGCGGTTATCCTTTTTGAAGTCGAGGAAACGAGGCGAAAAAAGATATGAGCGAACAGCCGGAAATAGCTTCTAATAAATCAGCTGAATTTGCTTAATGTCGTAACGTTTTTGCTGATTTTCGTGTTCGATGACGAGTTGCCCGCCCTGATTTACACCCAAAATTTCCGCTTCGATAACCGATTTGTCTTCGAGAATGAAATTGCTGAGTAGATTTCGCCTAAAAAGTTTCTCATTGTAAAAGTCCCAGATTTCCTGAATGTGATTATCTATCGAATCAACGTTGTGCTTGATTTGAGTTACGATATTTTTCAGAATTTCATCGGCGTCGAATTCGGTTTTGGCAACAACAGCCAATGAGGACGCGTTTGGAAGGTCCTGGAAGTTGGTTTGATTGACGTTCAGGCCGATGCCAACAATTGACTGCACGCCGGTGGTTGCCGAGAGCGTATTTTCGATCAGAATACCCGAAATTTTCTTAGTACCTGACATAATGTCGTTCGGCCACTTAATTGACAGATTCGGGATGTTTTTAGCTTTGAGTACTTGAAAAATTGACACTGCGATAGCGGCATTTAACACAAAAAGATAAGGCGGCGCGGTTTGATTTCTCGAAATTAAGACACTAAACATCAGATTTTTACCAGCTTCCGATGTCCAATTGGTTGCGCGTTGACCGCGACCGGCTGTTTGCTCATCTGCACTGACAACCATGTATGGTTTTGCGAGCTGATTTTTGACAAGATCTTTAAGAAAATCGTTGGTTGAGGAAACGGCACTCAGTTTGATAAAACGCATCGGAAATTTATTCAGAACCCTGATTTAATGTTATGTTAAGTTTCAAAAATAAAGACAAAAAATGGTAACTTTGCAAAATACACAAAAAACTTAATGGCGAAAAAAGCAGTAAACAATGACGTGCTACTAGCACAAATTATAAAAGGAATCGAGGAAGTTAAAGGAAATGACATTGATATTCTGGATTTAAGAGGAATCGATACCGCAGTTTGCGATTATTTCATTATCTGCAACGGAAGTTCAAATACCCAGGTTAACGCGATTGTTAACTCAATTCAAAAAACAGTTTCTAAAGAATTAAAAGATAAGCCTTGGCACGTTGAAGGTACAGACAACGGCGAATGGGTGTTGATGGATTATGTCAATATTGTAGTACATGTCTTTCAAAAACACATTCGTGAGTATTACAACATCGAGAGTTTGTGGGGCGATGCTAAAATCACCACCATTCAAAACAAGTATTAAAGAAACAACCATTTAATGGCTAAAGAAAACAATAATCCAACTCCGAAATATAAGATTAGTCCGTGGCTCGTATATGGAATTATCGTCTTATTATTTTTATTCATAAGTTTTGCTACCGGCGGTTCTGCATTTAATGAGCCGGCAAAAACGTCTTCTCCGAAATTTACGACATTCCTTGAAGAGGGCGATGTTGAAAAGGTAGTTATTTACAACAAATCGCAGGCAGAGGTATTTTTGACCAAGCAAGCGTTGACTGAAAAACAGCATGCGGCCGTGGCCAAAGACATGTTGAATCGAGACAGCGATGGACCGCATTATACGTTCGACATTGGTAACGATGAAATTTTCCAGAAAAAACTTGAAGAAGCCGTAGCGGCCGGAAAGTTGAAGGATTTTACGTTTTTGCCAAAAAGCAATTGGAGCGAAATTTTTGTCAGCTTGTTGCCAATCATCATAATTGTGGCGATCTGGATTTTTATCATGCGACGTATGTCGGCTGGTGGTCCTGGTGGTGGCGGTGGACAAATCTTTAATATCGGGAAATCGAAAGCAAAGCTTTTTGACGAGAAGAACGACATCAAGACTACCTTTAAAGATGTTGCCGGTTTAGAAGGTGCGAAAGAAGAAATTCAAGAGATTGTGGAGTTTTTGAAAAACCCGCAAAAGTATACAAACTTGGGTGGTAAAATTCCGAAAGGCGCGTTATTAGTTGGCCCTCCGGGAACAGGTAAAACATTACTTGCCAAGGCGGTTGCCGGTGAAGCGCAAGTTCCATTCTTTTCATTGTCAGGATCTGACTTTGTAGAGATGTTCGTTGGAGTTGGTGCGTCAAGAGTTCGCGACTTGTTTAAGCAAGCCAAGGAGAAATCGCCTGCAATCATCTTTATTGACGAGATCGACGCCGTTGGCCGTGCCAGAGGAAAAAATAATTTCTCAGGATCAAATGATGAGCGTGAAAATACGCTTAACCAGCTATTGACTGAGATGGACGGTTTTGGGACGAACTCAAATGTAATCGTACTCGCGGCCACAAACCGTGCTGACGTGCTCGATAAAGCATTGATGCGTGCGGGAAGATTTGACCGACAAATATTTGTTGATCTGCCGGATGTCAGAGAGCGTAAAGAAATTTTTGAGGTGCATTTGATGCCACTAAAGAAAAAAGAAGACCTCGATACTGATTTTCTAGCTAAGCAAACTCCGGGATTCTCAGGTGCCGATATCGCAAATGTTTGTAATGAGGCCGCTTTGATTGCTGCCCGAAAAGACAAAACCCTTGTTGACAAACAGGATTTCCTGGACGCCGTTGACCGAATTGTTGGCGGACTTGAGAAAAAGAATAAAATTGTAACTCCTGACGAAAAACGTGCGATTGCAATTCACGAAGCCGGTCACGCAACAGTAAGCTGGATTCTTGAACACGCAGCGCCGCTTGTAAAAGTGACGATCGTGCCACGCGGACAAAGTCTAGGTGCGGCCTGGTATTTACCAGAAGAGCGGCTGATTGTTCGACCTGACCAGATGCTTGACGAAATGTGTGCAACAATGGGCGGACGGGCCGCTGAAAAGGTAACGTTCAACCGAATTTCAACCGGCGCGCTGAGCGATCTTGAAAAGGTTTCAAAGCAAGCTCGTGCGATGGTCACAATCTACGGATTGAACGACCGACTTGGAAACGTTACCTATTACGACTCGTCTGGACAAAGCGAGTATAACTTCTCGAAACCGTACTCTGAAGAAACGGCGAAAGTTATCGACGAAGAGATTTCGGCTTTAATCGAAGGACAATATCAGCGAGCCATCAGCATTCTGGAAGAAAATAAAGATAAACTCAATCAACTTGCGGATATATTGATCGAAAAGGAAGTAATTTTCAAAGACGACCTTGAGGCAATTTTCGGTAAAAGACAGTTTGATAAAAACTTACAGGAAGAAACCGGATTGTAAGATATTCTTGCGAATCAATTAATAAAAATCTTAATTCAATACCTTTTGAATTAAGATTTTTTTATCTTTGAAAGTTTCCAGACAACAACTTAAGCACTGACATCTTATGAGTCTTTTTAGAAAAATATTTGGTTCAGGCAATGATGCTTCGAATGATGAGAACCAAAATCAGTACAACGATAATAATCCCGACTTGTCAGTACCGGTAGACGAAAAATTCACTTTTAATTTTAAGAAAAACGGCGGCAAATTTCTTTACTGCGAAAACATGGACGAAGTTCGTGAGCAGTTTGAAAACATACTTGAAGAAAATGATTGGTTTGAGAGCGAAGCAGTTTGCTACGAACCTAAATTGTATAGCCTTTTAGAAGAAAATAAACTCAATTACAAAGCTCCGGTCAACCCGAAATTTTTATTGGCATCTTGTGAAAATTTGATTGCTGATGAAGGATCGGTACTATTTTCGTCCAATCAAATCAAGCAGAACAAACCTAACGACCTCCCGGCAAATATCGTGATCCTGGCGACTACCAGTCAGATTCTTGAAAGCAAAAGCGATGGATTGCGTGTAATCAAGAAGAAATACGATAGAGATTATCCGACAAACATTACTACGATAAAGTACTTCGAAAAAGCAAAGGAAGAAGATTTTTTACAATACGGAAGCTCAGCAAAGAATTTATATTTATTGCTTCTCGAAGACCTCTAACATGCGAGAAACTTTAACGAGAACCCTCTCAGGAGTTGCTTACATTTTGATTCTGGCCCTCGCCATCTTCTACTCCCGCGAATCTTTTTTGGTTTTGTTTGCAGTCTTTACAATCATGTGCGTTTCCGAATTTTGCAATTTGGTGCGACTTAACAAAACCGGACCTGTCTTAATTGCTATTGTGTTTTACACGCTGTTTGCCATTTTCGAACCATCAGCCACAACCGGCATTCTTTTATTGATCGCTACGATTTTTGTGTCAATAAAGGCAAGTCTGTTTTTATTTAAACCATTCGCCCCTCTTTACAAGACTGACAAGTACTTATATTTAATCGGTTACATTGTACTTCCGCTTATATTGGTTACCAAAATACCGATGCAGGATCAATATAATCCAAAAGTCATTTTCAGCATCTGCATCTTAGTTTGGGTTAGCGATACTTTCGCATATATCGTCGGAAAGTCGTTTGGCAAAACACCATTATTCAAAGCTATTAGTCCGAAGAAAACAATTGAAGGCTTTGCAGGCGGATTTGTTTTCGCGCTTGTCGCCGGATTTATTCTCGCAAAATATTACCTCGATCAACCTGTTCTCGTATGGATTCCGGTAGCGGCTATCGTTGTCGTTTTTGGTACTTTAGGCGACTTGATCGAATCTAAATTCAAACGATTGGCCGAAGTAAAAGACAGTGGTCGGATCATGCCTGGTCACGGCGGAATACTAGACCGGCTCGACAGTGTGATATTTGCCGCGCCTTTCGTACTTTTGTTTTTTCAAATACTTGGATATGTTTCATAAAGAAGGTGGTAAAATCATTTTAATTTCAACAACGATAGCCGTTGCAATACTTTTGTTGTCGAATCAATACATCGATAATTTCTGGCTCAAAAAAGGGCTTCAGGTTTTTGCGATTATAATGCTGTTGATGGTACTTCAGTTTTTTAGAAATCCGAAACGTATCGTTGATATGAATGAAGCGCACATCATCGCTCCGGTTGATGGAAAAGTGGTCGTCATTGAAGAAGTGTACGAAGGTGAATATTTTAAAGAAAACCGTCTTCAGGTGTCAATTTTTATGTCGCCTATAAACGTCCATGTTACAAGATACCCGATCAGCGGATTGGTTAAATTCAGCAAATATCACCCGGGGAAATTCCTTGTTGCGTGGCATCCGAAATCGAGTACCGAAAATGAACGTACTACCGTAGTTGTCGAAAACAATTCGTTCGGCGAGGTTCTATACAGACAAATTGCCGGTGCGTTGGCAAAGCGAATTGTGAATTACGCCAAAGAAGGAACGCGAGTTTCTCAAGGCGACGATGCCGGATTCATCAAATTTGGGTCACGCGTCGATATCTTCCTTCCGATCGGAACGGAAATCAACGTCAAATTAAACCAGAAAGCTATCGGCGGAAAAACCATCGTAGCTACAAAGAAGTAATGAACGAAGATCTTGATAAACGTTTTCAGAAAGCTGTGGATATCGCTGCCGGTATGTCTCAACTGACATTGCCGCAAGACGTTCAGTTGCGACTGTATGCGTTTTACAAACAGGCAACATTCGGAACGCCTCATGCAAACAATTCAAGTTTCGACCTCCGAAATGCTTTTAAGACAAACGCCTGGATGCAAATCAGCCATATTTCATCTGATGAGGCAAAAGAAAGATACATTGAAATTATTGAAGACCTGCAAAAATAAATATCAAATGAGAATCAAATTTTTAGCTTTCTCGACATTTATCATTCTGCTTTCATGTAACGAAAAAAAACTACAAGAGGTTGTCGAGGTTCCGCTTCCAACTGCCGAAGAGAAAATCGCCCTGGGTAATCCCGAAGACGTCACGGCTGATCCCGGAACTTTTAAAATGACTCCTCTTCCCTATTCTTACGATGCCCTCGCGCCTCACATCGACGGCCGCACCATGGAGATTCATTATTCAAAACATTATCTTACATATACCAATAACTTTAATCGCGCGATTGCGGGGACGGAGTTGGAATCGATGCCAATTGAAGAAATTTTGCGACGGGCTGATGCATCAAAAGAAGAACTTCGCAACAATGCCGGAGGTTACTACAATCACTCGCTGTTTTGGGAGATTATGACGCCACAAGCCAACACACCATCTGATACATTATCAAAAGTTATAACCCGCGATTTCGGAAGTTTCGAAGAATTTCAGAGAAAATTTGAAAATGCAGCTGACAATCAATTTGGCTCAGGTTGGGCATGGCTTGTAGTTGACAAATCGGGTAAACTACACGTTACAAGCACCGCCAATCAAGATAATCCGCTGATGCCACAGCAGAAAATTTCAGGCACGCCAATTCTTGGAATCGATGTGTGGGAACATGCATATTACCTCAATTATCAATATAAAAGAGGTAATTACATCAATGCTTTTTTTAATGTTATCAACTGGAAGAAAGTTGGCGAAAAATACGAAGAAGCGCTTCGCAAAAAATACCGATACTAAGCCTGATTTAATCCAGCCAGGCTTTGTTCGATTGTTGCAATTTTAGCCAACGCATCAGCTTCTTTCTTTCGCTCATTCTCCAAAACATTTGCCGGCGCACCCGATACAAATTTCTCATTTCCGAGTTTACCCTGAACACTTTTCAAAAATCCTTTCGTATAATTGAGTTCTTGAGTGAGTTTGGCGATTTCTTCATCGATATCAACCAATCCCTGCACCGGAATAAAATATTCATCGGAGCCAACGCGGAATGAAAGCGCCCCGTTTACTGTTTCCTGAACCGCGTCGATTTGGCTGATATTTCCCATTTTAATTACAATCGGATCAAAATAAGTATCAGCGGCACCGCGAAGCGCCTTAAGCTCAATTGCGTCCTTAAACGGAATATTCTTATCTTTTCTGATTGCACGGATTCCACTAATAACTTCCATTGATTGCTCAAATCGGCTAAGAATAGTTTGATCAAAAGGCTTTTGTTCCGGCCAGGTTGAGATGATCAATGCCTGCTGCGAAGTTCTCTCAGCGATCAGTTGCCAGATTTCCTCAGTAAGGAATGGCATAAACGGATGTAGTAATTTTAAATTCGATTCTAACATTTCGATCGCCGCGGCAAATGTCTTAGCATCGATCGGCTGCTGGTAACCAGGTTTAATCATTTCCAGGAACCATGAACAGAAGTCGTCCCAAACCAATTTATAAATCGCCATTAACGCATCAGAAATCCGGTATTTTTCAAAATGGTCCTCGATTTCAGTCAAGGTTATTTGCAGTTTCGCATCATACCACTCAATTGCCAAACGCGCCGATTCCGGTTGTTCGATATCGCTGACTTCCCAACCTTTGATCAATCGGAAGGCATTCCATATTTTATTCGAAAACGATTTACCTTGGTTGCAGAGTTCTTCGTCAAACATAATATCGTTTCCTGCAGAAGCAGATAGCAAAAGTCCGACACGAACGCCATCTGCACCAAATTGATCAATCAAATCCAATGGATCAGGCGAGTTTCCAAGCGACTTCGACATTTTCCTACGTTGTTTATCCCGAACCAACCCAGTTAGATAAACATTTGTAAATGGTTTTTCGCCGGTATATTCGTAACCTGCAATAATCATTCGCGCCACCCAGAAGAACAAAATATCCGGTCCGGTCACCAAATCGTTAGTTGGATAATAGTATTTGAAATCGTCGTTCTGCGGATTCAACACGCCGCCAAAAACAGCCATCGGCCATAGCCAAGACGAAAACCAAGTGTCTAAAGCATCCGCATCCTGTGTAAGATCTGCAGTAGTAAGCGATTGATTGCCGGTGCGGGTTTTCGCAAGTTCTAAAGCGTCATCAATATTCTCTGCAACTACAAAATCATTTTCTCCGTCGCCAAAATAATACGCCGGAATCTGCTGGCCCCACCATAATTGACGAGAAATATTCCAATCGCGGATGTTTTCCAGCCAATGACGATAGGTATTGTCAAATCGTTTTGGGTGTAACTTGATCTCGCTATCTTCCAAAACTGCTTTGATTGCAGGCTTAACCAAATCTTCCATTTTTAAAAACCACTGATCAGACAATCTTGGTTCGATGACAGCCTTGGTCCGTTCAGAAGTTCCAACTTTATTTACATGCGTCTCAACCTTTAAAAGCTGACCTGATGTTTCTAATTCATTTGAAATTTCCTCACGCACCACAAACCGATCTTTACCTTGATAATGCAGACCGTTTGAGTTCAGCGTCGCATCATCATTAAAAATATCGATAATTTCCAATTGATGCTTATCGCCCAAAACCTTATCATTAACGTCGTGCGCCGGTGTAACTTTTAAGCATCCCGTACCAAATTCAACATCAACGTATTCGTCTTCGATAATTGGCACGCTTCTGTTTACAATCGGAACAATCGCCTTTTTGCCCTTCAGATGCGAAAAACGTTCATCAGTAGGATTAATACAGATCGCAGTATCGCCAAAAATCGTTTCCGGACGTGTTGTTGCTACGGTTAAATATTCCGCCGACCCTTCGATCTGATACTTTATAAAATATAATTTTCCTTGTTGTTCTTCATAGTTAACTTCCTCATCAGATAAGGTCGTTTTTGCCTCAGGATCCCAATTTACCATTCGGTAACCGCGGTAAATCAACCCTTTGTTATAAAGGTCGACAAACGATTTGATAACTGAAGCCGACATATCCGGATCCATCGTAAATTTTGTACGCTCCCAATCGCAGGAAGCACCTAGCTTTTTTAACTGATCGAGAATTACACCACCATATTTATCGGTCCAATCCCAGGCGTGTTTCAAAAATTCTTCACGTGTCAGATCAGCTTTATCAATACCTTCCTGCTTTAATTTCGCCACAACCTTTGCTTCGGTGGCAATAGATGCGTGATCCGTTCCCGGAACCCAACATGCGTTGAACCCTTTCAAACGAGCTCTTCTGATAAGTACGTCCTGAATCGTGTTGTTCAGCATGTGTCCCATATGCAAGACGCCGGTGACATTTGGCGGCGGAATTACAATAGTATATGGTGTGCGATGATCCGGAGTTGAATGGAAATAATTGTTCTCCATCCAATAGGAATACCACTTGTCTTCAATCGTCTTTGCATCAAAATGTACTGGAATCGTCATATGTTTATTTTCGCTTTGCGAGTTGGTCTGATTATTGTAAAAAGGCTGTCGCAAAATTAAGTAATATGGTCAGTTTAAAAAATTAACGACCTATTATTTGTTCTTCATTTAAAACAATTTAAATTTACAAACCTAATATTTACTGAAATGAGAAAAAACCTACTCTTATCGCTGGCCCTTCTGTTTAACGTCGTATTGCTTGCGCAACCAAAAATCGAATTTCTAAACAGTGGAACCACGATTGATTACGGCGTCGTATCAAAAGATTCTGACGACGGACTAAGAACTTTCGAATTCAAGAATACGGGTAACGCACCGCTAATCATTACCAACGTTCAATCAACTTGCGGCTGCACCGTTCCATCAAAGCCAAATGCACCGATCATGCCGGGAAAAACCGGGAAAATCGACGTTAAATACAATATGGCTCCCGGGCCAATCCGAAAGACGTTAACGGTCGAATCTAATGCCTCAAATTATGAGGGCGGTCGGATTCCGCTTAAAATCAAAGGCGAAGTTGTCCAAAAACCTGCCACAAATTTGATGGAAAAGAAAAAGACCATCGTCAACCAATAAATAATCAGCCTCGAATCTTCGAGGCTTTTTTTATGACGATAAATTATTGTTTCGGACAAAAATTCCTCAATTTTGTCTCAAATTCTCTACCATGCCAAAAATTTCAAACAAGGGCGCAAAAATGCCCGAATCTCCAATCAGAAAGTTGGTTCCATATGCTGAAGCCGCCAAAAACAAAGGTCACAAAGTTTACTATTTAAATATCGGTCAGCCCGATATCAAAACTCCGGAAGTGGCAATCAACGCCGTCAAAAACGTGCATATCAACGTTCTTGAATACAGTCACTCAGCGGGCTTCGAGTCTTATCGTCAAAAGCTGGCAGCATTCTACCAAAACCAAGGTTTGCCAATCGATTCCGGCGATATCATAATTACCACCGGCGGATCTGAAGCATTGCTTTTTGCCTTGGGAAGCACGATGGATCAAGGCGACGAAATCATCATTCCCGAACCTTTCTACGCAAATTATAACGGATTCTCAACCGCATCGGGCGTAACAGTCGTACCGGTTATTTCAACTATTGACGATGGTTTCGCACTTCCACCAATAGCCGATTTTGAAGCGCTTATCACACCAAAGACTAAAGCGATTCTGATCTGCAATCCCGGAAATCCAACCGGCTATCTGTACTCAAAAGAGGAAATCCTGCAACTCGCCGAACTTGTCAAAAAACACGACCTTTTCCTGATCGCCGACGAAGTTTACCGCGAATTTACCTACGATGGCGACAACCATTTTTCGGTAATGAGCGTCCCGGGTCTCGAACAGCACGCCATCATGATCGATTCGGTCTCGAAGCGTTACAGCATGTGCGGTGCTCGGATCGGCTGTATTGCTTCAAAAAACAAGGAACTTATGGCCACTGCAATGAAGTTTGCGCAAGCGCGTTTGAGTCCGCCGACTTTCGCTCAAATTGCCAGCGAAGCTGCTCTCGACACGCCTCAAAGCTATTTCGACGAGGTGATCAATGAATACCGCGATCGCCGTGACACGTTGGTTTCTGAACTCAATAAAATCGACGGCGTTAAGGTTGCAACACCAAAAGGCGCGTTCTATTGCATCGCCGAATTGCCGATTGATAACGCAGATAAATTTGCACAATGGATGCTTGATTCGTTCGACTTAAACGGGGAAACGGTGATGGTTGCTCCGGCTGCCGGCTTTTATTCGACTCCGGGCGTTGGCATGAATCAGGTCCGAATTGCCTATGTGTTGAAGAAAGCGGATTTGATTCGCTCGGTTCAGATTTTAAAAGAAGCGATTTCACAATACAACGCGATTTAGTTTTAGGAGCTATTTCCCGCTTTACACTTCAATCTTTTTTGCCTGATAATGACCCAACCGATTGATCTTAATCGGTCGGCAAAAAAGGATTTCCGCTCCAATCGGGGCTAGTTATAGATAAAAAAAAGGCTACTCAACACGAGTAGCCTTTTTTTATTTGGTTTTAGAACTTATCTTTTTAATGAGAAATGGGCTCTAAATTCTTTGTTTTTTGTTCCTTCAGCA